>Ga0308165_1000167_pt1 | contig 161130 bp, 157 predicted proteins | sample PhyWR2_FD_201032 | JGI IMG/M metagenome (GOLD analysis project Ga0308165, IMG submission 201032) | Phyllosphere microbial communities from UC Gill Tract Community Farm, Albany, California, United States - DLSLW.R2 | ecosystem: Host-associated > Plants > Phyllosphere > Unclassified | place...
TGACGTCGAGCACCACCAGGTCGTAGTTCTGTTCCATCGCCATGTGCAGGCCGTCGGTGCCGGTGCGCGCGAGATCGACCGTATAGCCGGATTCGCGCAAGCCTTTTTTAAGGTAGTCGCCGGTTTTCGGATCGTCTTCGATGACAAGGATGGCCATGCTGGTAAGGGTAAGGTTCAGGGTGGTGCAGTGGATGTGGCTGCATTCTAGCAATTCGGGCCGGGCGAACGATGACAAATTTGTCATCAAATTGCCATCTTGATGACACTCCTCCTGCCATAGGATGATGATGCAAAAGAAGCGTCCATGCCACGCCGACGTCAAGCCGCATCATGCTTTCCGGCAATACGCCGCATCCACTCATTATTTCAGGAAACCGCCATGCTGATCAAAATCCGCCCAGACCAGATCGATATTCCGCTCGCTTCGGAGATCACGCCGCAAGAAGTCTACGCCTCGCGCCGCGCTTTCATGGGCAAGGTGGCGGCAGGCGCCATCGCCGGCAGCGGCCTGCTCGGCGCCGGCAGCGCGTTTGCCCAGTCGGCCGCGGCGCGCAAGTTGCCGGCCAAACTCAACAGCGCCTACGCGGTGATGGACAAGCCGACCGCCTACCAGGACGCGACGACGTATAACAACTACTACGAATTCGGCACCGACAAGGCCGATCCGGCACGCACCGCCGGTACGCTCAAGACTTCGCCCTGGACCGTCAGCATCGAGGGCGAGGTGAAGAAACCGTTCACCCTGGACCTCGACGCGCTCATGAAGCTGGCGCCGCTGGAGGAGCGCATCTACCGCCTGCGCTGCGTCGAAGGCTGGTCGATGGTGATTCCGTGGATAGGCTATTCGCTGTCGGCGCTGATCAAGAAAGCCGATCCGACAGGCAACGCCAGGTACATCGAATTCGTCACCCTGGCCGACAAGAAGCAAATGCCCGGCTTGTCGGACCCGATCCTGCAATGGCCTTACACCGAAGGCTTGCGCATGGACGAGGCGAACCATCCGCTGACCTTGCTGACCATGGGCATGTACGGCGAAGTGCTGCCGAACCAGAACGGCGCGCCGGTGCGTGTCATCGTGCCGTGGAAGTACGGCTTCAAGTCGGCCAAGTCCATCGTCAAGATCCGATTCCTCAAGGATCAGCCGAAGACCGCCTGGAACATGTACGCCGCGCAGGAATACGGTTTCTATTCCAACGTCAATCCCAACGTCGATCATCCGCGCTGGTCACAGGCCAGCGAACGCCGCATCGGCGAAGACGGCTTCTTCGCACGCAAGCGCAAGACGCTGATGTTCAACGGCTACAACGAGGTCGCCGGCCTGTACACAGGCATGGACCTCAAGAAATATTTCTGACGCCGGAGCAAGCATGCCATTTCTCAAGAAGCTGTCGAGCTTGTCACAGCGCCGGGTGCTGCATCTTCGCAACCTGCTGTTCGTGCTGGCGCTGCTGCCGCTGGTGCGGCTGGTGGCGTTCGGTTTCCTGGACAGGTTGGGCGCCAATCCCATCGAATTCATCACACGCAACACCGGCGACTGGGCCTTGTATTTCCTCTGCATCACGCTGGCGGTGACGCCGTTGCGCAAGCTGACCAAGTGGAACTGGCTAGTGCGCTTGCGCCGCATGCTGGGTTTGTACGCATTCTTCTACGTGGCGTTGCATTTCACGATTTTCTTCTGGCTCGACCATTTCTTCGACGTGCAGGAAATGTGGGCCGACATCGTCAAGCGGCCGTTCATTACCGTCGGCGTGCTGGCCTTCGTACTGCTGATTCCACTGGCCGTCACCAGTACCAACGGCATGGTGCGCCGGCTCGGCGGCAAGCGCTGGCAATGGCTGCATCGGCTCACCTATGTCATCGCGCCGTTAGGCGTGCTGCATTTCTGGTGGGTCAAGGCCGGCAAGAACCTGCTGGCGCAACCGATCCTGTTTGCGGTGATCGTGGGACTGCTGTTGCTGACGCGCGTGCTGTCGGAAAAGAATCGCCAACGGTTGGCGCAATTGTGGTCGCGGCGCATTGCCGGCAATGCCGGAGCTATTTTGATGAAAGAAGGTAAATGATGAAAAACACTTTGTACAAATATGGCTTGCCGGTCGTGCTTGCAGCTTCGGCGCTGGCGATGCAGACATCGCCGGCGTTCGCTGCGGAGTCGGCATTCAAGATTCCGCCACCGAAAAGCGCATCCGCCAACACTGCAACCACCGAAACGGTAGTCCTCGCCGGCGGTTGCTTCTGGGGCGTGCAAGCGGTGTTCCAGCACACGCTGGGGGTGACCAGCGCAGTGTCGGGCTATGCCGGCGGCGCCAAGGAAACGGCGCGCTACGACATGGTCGGCAGCGGTTCCACCGGCCATGCCGAAGCGGTCAAGGTCACCTTCGATCCGCGCAAGGTTTCCTACGGCAAGATCCTGCAAATCTACTTCTCGGTGGTTCACGATCCGACCCAGCTCAACCGCCAGGGCCCGGACAGCGGCACCCAATATCGCTCGGCCGTCTTCTATCAGAGCGATGAGCAGAAGCGCATTGCCGCCGACTACATCGCCCAGCTGGATGCGGCCAAGGTCTATCCTGCGCGCATCGTCACGCAGCTGACGCCGCTGGCGCCGACGGCGTTCTATGCAGCTGAGGATTACCATCAGGATTTCGCCACGCTGCATCCGACGCAAGGCTATATCGCACGTTTCGATCTGCCCAAGATCGAGAATTTCAAACAAATGTTCCCCGCCGACTATCGCGCCGCGCCGGTCCTCGTCTTCAATAAATAATTTGTCCGCATGCTTCCTTCCCCAGGAGGAAGCATGACAAATTTGTCACCGCTTTGTCATCCGTTTAACCCGCTGCGCCTCCACACTGAACGTCAATCCCGTGCACTGTTGATCAGTGTGCGGGGCTCGTCCACGATGAAAAATACAAGGGAGTTTGCATGGAACAAACAAAGCGATTCATTTCGGGCCAACGCCACCTCGCTGCGGCGATGGCAGTCGCCGGCTCGGTGCTGGCGGCGACGATTTTCCTGTGCGGCAGCAGCAACGCGCTGGCGCAGGAGATGTCGCATCACCACGGCGTCGCCACTTCTCCCGTCCATGACATGGCGTCGCCGTCCTTCATCGCCAGCACCTCCAAGCCATTTTCTGGATTGATGGACGACGCCATGGCGGTGATGGAGCACGGCATGGCGCAGGCGCCGATGAACGGCAAGCCGGCGCACGATTTCATCACGATGATGATGCCGCATCACCAGGGAGCGATCGACATGGCGAAGGCGGTGCTGCTGTATTCCGATGATCCGGAGATCCGCAACCTGGCGCTGGGCATCATCACCGAGCAGCAGAACGAAATCAAGGTCATGCAGGCCTGGCTGCAGCGCCATGGCGGCGCAGACGGCAAGTAATTTCCAACACTCACCATCCAACTCAGGGACACCACCGATATGAAAAAATCCACCTTGGCGCTGGGCGCCGTTGCCGCCTTGTTTGCCCACGCCGCGTCAGCCTTGCCGTCGGCCGACGATCGCGTCTACACTGCCGACCAGAACAGCAATACCGTCAGCGTGTTCAATCCCGCCACCAATACGCTGGTCGGCCAGATCCGCCTCGGTAATCCGCGGCCGGATGTGCTGTCGCCGCTGTACAAGGGGCAGATCAACGTGCACGGCATGGGTTTTTCGCCGGACCACGAGACATTGCTGGTGGTGTCCAACGGTTCCAACTCGGTGACCTTTATCGACACCGCCACCAACAAGGTCAAGGGCACGACCTACGTTGGCCGCTCGCCGCACGAAGGTTTCTTCAGCGCCGACGGCAAGGAAGTCTGGGTGGTGGTGCGCGGCGAGGACTACATCTCGGTGATCGATCCGGTCAGCTTCAAGGAAACCGGCCGCATCCAGACCGGCGTCGGTCCCGGCATGGTGCAGTTCATGCCGGACAACAAGCTGGCGTTTGCAGTGTCCAGCTTCACGCCGCAAGTGGACGTGATCGACGTCCAGTCGCACAAGGTGGTCAGGAAAATCGACGTCGTCAGTCCGTTCTCACCGTTCCTGCAATTCACGCCGGACTACAAGGAAGTGTGGATGACGCACAAGGACGTCGGCAAGGTCACTCGCATCGATACACGCACGCAGCAGGTCGTCGGCGTGATCGACACCGGTTTCATCACCAACCATCTTTCATTTGCCAAGGTCGGCGGCAAGGTGCTGGCGTACGTCACCGTCGGCGGCGAAAACGTCGTCAAGGTCTACACCACCGACAAGGACGCGAAACTCACGGCGACCATTGCCACCGGCGCCTTGCCGCACGGGATCTGGACCTCGGATGACAGCAGCCGCGTCTACGTCGGCCTGGAGAACGGCGACGGCGTCGAAGTCATCGATACGGCATCCGACAAGGTGATCGCGCATATCGGCGGCGGCCAGGCGCCGCAGGCGCTGGTGTATCTGTCGCATGTCGTCGGCACGGATGGTGGCAGCGCCAATCTCGTGGCACGCGTGAATAGCGATCCGCTGAACATTCGCCTGCAAGCGGCCGCTGGTGGTCCTGCCGACGCACGCGGCTTTGTTGTCTCGCGCAATCTCGGTGTGGTCGACGCACTGGAAGTGTCGCTGTTCAAGCTCAAGCCGCAGACCGCGTATAGCGTCTATCTCGATGGTCAGGCAGCGCCGGTTGCACGTTTCGTCACCGACGCCAAGGGCATGTCGAACGGCACCGCCATCGGGCCGTTGCGTGAGCTGGCGGCGCCGGATGCTGCACAGGCCGCACAGGTTGCAACAGCGGCGCGCATCGTCGTGATGGAGGGCAATGCGGCGGCAGACATTACCAAAGCGGTGCTGGTGCAGGCGAAGTAACTCAGGCCAGCGTGACCGGGGAAGCAGGGAAAAGATAGCGCCGTTGCATCAACGGCGGGATATCGGCGGCGGGGACGGGATGCGAAATGTAATAGCCCTGGACCTCGTCGCAACCCAGCGCCTGCAGCAGGTGCAACTGCGCTTCGGTCTCCACGCCTTCGGCGACCACGGTCATGCGCAGGGCATGGGCCATCGACACCATGGCATGGAAGAGGACTTCGCTCTCGGCGCGCACGCCGAGTTCGCCGGTGAAGGCCTTGTCCACTTTCAGCACGTCCAGGTCGAGGCGTTGCAGCTGGGACAACGACGAATAGCCGGTGCCGAAATCGTCCACCAGCAACTTGATGCCGAGCTTGCGGAACGACGCCAGTTCTTCGGCCACCTCGATGGCGTCGGCCATCATGCAGGATTCGGTCAGCTCGATTTCCAATTGGGCCGGGTCAACGGCGTGTTCGGCCAGCGCGCCGGCGATGATGTCGTTGAGATTGCCCTGGTTGAGCTGGCGCGAGGAGACATTGACCGACACCGGCAGCAGCGGCAGCCCCGCAATGCGCCATTGCGCCAGCTGTGCGCAAGCCTTGCGGATGATCAGCTCGCCCAGTTTCAGTATCAGGCCGGTTTCTTCCGCCACCGGGATGAACTCGAGCGGCGACACGATGCCGCGCACCGGATGCTGCCAGCGCGCCAGCGCTTCCATGCTGCAGAACTCGCCGGTCACGGTGTTTACGCGCGGCTGGAAGTACAGCACGAACTCGTCGCGTTCGATCGCCAGGCGCAGGGCATTTTCGTTTTCTATCTTGATTTGCAGCCGCTCGGACAATTGCGGCTGGTAAAAGCGGAAGCGCTTCTTTCCCTCCGACTTGGCAGCGTGCATCGCGGTATCGGCGTGCTTGAGCAGGGCATCGACGCTGCTGCCGTCGCGCGGGAAGAGGCTGATGCCGATCGACAGGCTGACCTGCAGGATGTTCTGGTTGGACAGCATCAGCGGTCGTGAAAATGCCAGCAGGATGCGGTCCGCCAACTGGGCGGCATCATCGATGCTGCCGCTTTGCTGGATCACCGTGAACGAGTCGCCGCTGAAGCGCACCACTTCATGCGGCGCGGGAACCAGTTCGCGCAACCGCTGCGTCACCGCTTGCAGCAGCAAGTCGCCGCTGGAGTGGCCGAGCGTGTCGTTGACGTTCTTGAAGTCATCGAGGTCGAGGAACAGCACGGCGAAACCGCGGCCCTCGCCCGCAGCCTCGTGCAGCAGCCGATGCAGGTAACGCATCACCCAGTGGCGGTTGGGCAGGCCGGTCAGTTCATCGGTATTGAGCTGGTCCAGCAAGGCCAGTTCATGCGCCTTGGCTTCACTGATGTCGCGCACCGTGATGGCCAGGCCGAAGCGTGTGCGCACCATGCGCCGATGCAGCCACGATGCGCCAAGCGGGCTTTCCGGCGGGGTTTCGAATTCGTCTTCGTATTCGCCGTTATCCATGGCGCTGCGAAAGGTCAGCATCAGCCTGGCGAAATATTCCGGCGAATAAAACCGCGACATGTGGCTGCCGATGAGGTCGGACTTGTTGATGCCGAAAATGGCGGCGCCGCGTTCATTGCAGTCGAGCACCTGGAAGTCGGTGATTTCGCCGTCCTTGCCGCGCAGCGCCAGCCACATGTAGAAACCGTCGGCGCCGCCCTCGGTGACGATGCCGTAGGCTTCACGGGCTTTTTCGGTTTCGTGCTTGCGGATCGCCAGTCGCATCGAGAACAGCATGCCGACTACGGCGCAGATGGCCAGGAACACCGAGCAGGCGCTGGCGATGAACATGTAATCGGCGGCGCGTTCGCGGAAGGCGGCGTAGACGTCGCGCGTCGATACGCCGACCGCCGCCACCAGTGGATAGCCGCGCACCGTATGCCATGCCACGATGCGTTCTTCGCCGTCGCCGAAGGCAGAGCCGGGCATGACCACGGCGGCGTTGGCGCCCACCAGCGGCGGCCGTGATTTGAACACGGTCTCCTGGGTCTGCAATGTGTCCATCGTGCGCGACAACAGCGGCGTGCCGTCCGGCTGGAACAGCGCGATGAAGTCTTTCTTGCCGAGCGCCGATTCGTCCTGCGAAGGAGCGAGGAAGGCAGGCTCCACCGCGACCATGACAATGCCGTTAAATTTGCCGTCGACATCGTTGAGGCGACGCGAAAAGCGGATCAGCATGCGTTGCGAACGTACGCCTATCGCCGGATTGCTGATCAGCAGCCCGCTGTGCGCGTGATTCTTGTGGGCGAGGAAATAATCGCGATGGGAGATGTTGGCCAGATTCTGCAGCGACAGCGAACTGGTCATGAGTTTGCCGTCCCGATCCGAAATGGTCACGTACAGCAGCGAAGAGGTTGGATACAGACCTTGCCGCTGCTGGTCTTCCACGCTCAAGTGGCCGTTGGTGAAATTCCAGTAATACTTCAGGTGCAGGGTGATCTGGTCGACCTGGCTGACGGCGCGCGCCAGTTGTTCGGCATAGGACTTCGACTGGGCGCTGGCGTCCTGCAGCGCGTTCTTGCCGATTTCGGCTTCGCGGTCGCTGAGGCGGGCCAGCAGCAACGACCACATGACGATTGCCAGGAGGAGGCACCCAAGGGGCCAGGCCAGAATGCTGAGGACTTTGGGTAGGCGCTTCTTCACTGTCGTTGGCTTATAGAGAATTCTTCATGTGTTGTGCAGGAGCTGGCGACGGCACGTTCTGTGATCGGCGATGCAGGCGCTTTCTTTAGTCCTTTTATTCTTGTTTTTCGTTCAAGCAGAGATAAAGCGGATTTCATGCAGGCGATGCGGACTTGCTTAAATTAATTCTATTTTTTGCAAATGATTATATAGAAACGTTTGCCTGTTCATGCATTTCCATCGTGTCCTCGGGAGACTTTTTTCAGGGCATGGTCCGGATCGTTTACCGCCATAGGCGGCCGATGAGGCCGATGCCTGCACACCTCGCACGGGCTGCGTTCCGGCTGCAGATGGTAAAAAGCCGCCCCGAAGGCGGAGAGGGGGCGGCACAATCCGGTTCAGCTGCAACTACGGGGCCGGCAGTGTACGTTTGCAGTTCCAGATTCGCACGCCGAGCGCGCACCAGACCAGGAACAGAACCATGTTGGACGGCACCCAGACCAGCTGCAGCCAGATGTAGTAACGCATGGCCTCGTTCCAGTGGCCCGTATTCTGTATCTCGGCCACGTCCATCCACGGCGCTGCGCTCAGAGAAGCATACCGCGTCCATCCGAGTATGACGACCAGCGGAATCAGCAGGAAAGTCCAGAACGAAAAAGTGCGATGCACCCGTATGTCGGCGCGGAGGGGACGGTGCGTCGGGTGTACTTCATCGTCACGGTGACTGCATGCCGCTTCACGTCCTGACGATGGCGCCGTGTCCATACGACCTGGTGCGCGACAGCGAGTGTGTCGACCGCGCGCGTTATCTTGTGCATCTGCCACATCGTTCTGCATAGTGCCCCCGCATCTGCAAACTGACTTGATTGAATTTATTTGGTTTCTTATTTCATTCCTGCCGTGGCGCCATTGTCTTTATTCCGACAGGCGAAGCAGCCGATGCGGAAGGCGGTCGTCCGGTCCGGGTGACGGGCGCCGCAGAAAACCAGGGACAAGCCGGGAAACGGAAAGTCGGACGTGCGACCATGGCGTCAATGCGCAGGCCGGCGGTCGTGTCTCTGGCTGGCCGGAGGCCGCCAAATTGTGACGAGGCATTCGTTCTCGCTGAGGTTGAGCGCCTCCCAGGTCGTCGAGGGCGCGTTGTTGTGCAATAAGAAAACAAGACGATACGTTTCGTCTCTAATTCTAGGTGCAAAATTCCACGGGCGCAACAAATCTTGCGAGAATATTGTTAAATTAATTCTATATTGGTTTTGGCAGGGGTAATGCCGTCGAGCACCAAGGCGACGTGCAGGTCGATATGGCGTTCGTCAATGCCGGCATGGCGCATGAGCATGCGCTGGATGATCGGACCGTACAGCAGGTCGAAAATGACGTCGAAGTCGAGATCAGGCTTGAATTCACCGTTCTGGATGCCGCGCAGCAGGACTTGCTTGGCGGCGTTGCGGCGCGGATCGAGATAATTGTCGTTGAACAGGCGCATGGTCTCGGCGTCGAATTGCGACAGGCCGATCATTTCACATACCACGCGGCCGGTTTTGCCGCGATACAGCTTGGCCAGCTTGCGGATCTGGTTTTCGATGTCGTGGCGGGCCGATTCGGTTTCCGGGAAGGCGACGTTGGGGCCGACTTCGCGCAGCAATGCTTCCATGGCCAGCGAACTCTTGTTCGGCCACCAACGATAAATCGTTGCCTTACCTACACCCGCGCGGGCAGCCACGCCTTCAAGCGAGAGCTTGTCGAAGCCGATTTCATCCAGCAGGACGCAGGTAGCGTCCAGGATGGCGTCGTGCGTAGCCGGGTTGCGGCGCCTGCCAGTGGCGGGGTCAGGCATGTAGGTGAGAGAAATGATCTTGCTCCAGTGATGGGGATACAGTCTGTCCACAGCTTATATCGGTCATCTGCGTGACAACTTGAGAAAGAAATCTCGATTGCCGCGAGTTTCGGCAACATTTTTTTACATGCGCAGATGGCAGAAAGCGCCGGCGCGACGCACGAAAGTAGCCGGACGCTGATGTTGACAAGACTTGCCGCAAAGCATTCCGTCGATGCCGGTCAGCTTTGCCTTGAATCTGCAGCTGGCGTCCTCAGCGGCGCAGCAGCAGGTTCTTGCCCGCGTTGTTGATGATCAGCAACAAGCCCATCAGGACGAGGAAGCCGGCGAAGAGGCCGGTGGCGTTGAGCAGCACGTGCGGATAGCCGAGGTCGCGTACGTTGATGAAGGGATACGGGTAGAAGCCCGAACTGCCGCCGCGCCACAACGTGATGCTCAGGTAGCCGAGCGGATAGACCAGCCACAGCAGGCATTTTTTCAGGCTGGGCTGGAAGCGTGGGACGAAAAAGATCCAGTAGACCAGCGCCAGCAGCGGCGTCACGGTATGCAGGCTCTCGTTGACCAGTGCGCGGAAACCGGTGGGCTGCCATAACTGCCGCAGCAGCAGGTTGTAGGCAATGCCGACGAAGACCATGTACGCCACCACGGCCGTAGTGACCTGCGGCTTGCGAAAGAAGCGGCTGACCGGATTGGTGCCGGCAAGGGCGAGCGCGGAAAAACTCACTGCGCTCAGCAGGATGGTCAGGTTGGTCAGATAGCTCGTCAGCCGTTCGACGCCGTCCATGACCGTCATGCCGCGGTCGAGCAGGCGGTCGATGGTGATGTCGGTCTGGGCGCTCAGGGCGAACCAGCTGATGACGGCGATCAGCAGGGCAAGCATGCAGGACAGGGTAGTCAGTTGCCGGACGGGGAAGATTTCGGCGGACAGGGTCGGTTCGTTGTTTGGCGTGGACATCGGCGATTCGTCGGGCTGGTGTTGATGGGAGACTTCCAGTGACGATGACACTGAGGCCACTACATCGCGCCTCAGAAATCCTTCACCGGAACTTGGATATTGACCGCTGCAACGAAAGCATTGTTCCTCGCCGTTGCGCCTGTCTCTTGTTCCGCAAGCTCTGCGCCTTGAAGAAAGATGAAGTCTTCATTACTGTCCGGCACCAGGTTCATCGCCTGCAGCAAATCGGACAACAACCGGAACAACAGCGACGCCCCGACGGGCAGTGCAACGGCGCCAATGATAATCCACATGATCTACTCCCTGTTTAGCACGATAGTGCGAAATTTGAATAAAAAAAAGCAAATGCAATTCCCCGTGCAGCCCGGCAATACGGCCATATCGCGCCGGAGCAGCCTCAGCCGTGATAATTAAAACTGCGGTAAGTCGAAATCAGCCGGTCATAGGCCGTCTGCACGCGCTCCAGTGCTTGCGGATCCCGCAGGAAACGCGCATCGTGCATCAGCCCGACCATCAGGCAATACAGCTCGAACACCAGTTGCTGCGGATCGGTGTCCGGGCGCAGCTGGCCTTCTTCCAGCGCTTGCTCGATGGTCCGGTGCAGCATGCCGCGCCATTGCAGGATGTTCTTCTTGATGCGGTCGCGCATCGGGCTGTCCACTACGTCGTCGTATTCAAAAGCGCCGGCAATGTACAGGCAGCTGACGTCATTGTTGGTGCGTTGCAGCCAGTTGCGGATCATCTTGTTCAGGCGCGGCAAGCCGCGCGGCAGCGCCATCGCGGGCTTGAAAATCTCCTCCACGAAACGCCGGTCGAATTCGTCCAGCACCGCTTGCTGCAAGGCTTCGCGCGAACCGACCCGCGAAAACACGCCGCTCTTGCTGATGTTGAGCCGTTTGGCGACTTCGCCCAGCGACAGCGACTCCAGCCCCTCGTTTGCCGCCATCTCAAGGGCGGTGTCGACGATGGCGCTCAGGGTCAGTTCGCTTTTGGCGGTACGGGTGATGACGGTATCCATGGACGTCAATTTAGCACACTAGTGCGAAATGCAAACCGCTTTTCGCCGTGATCGTAGAAGTACCGTAGGAGCGGCTGTGTCGGAAGTGATGAAGAGATGAAGAGATGCTGGAAAGAATTCCTCGCACCGGTCATTCCGGCAGCAACGCCCGCAAGGCTGCGGAAGTCTCCGCGTTGGCCGGGAAAAAACACTCCAGCGCCAACTCCGACAAGGTGACGTCGACCGGCGTGCCGAAAATGGTGGTGGTGCTGAAGAAAGACAGTGTGCCTTGCTCCGTGGTCAGTTGGAACGGCACCGCTACGGCGGCATAGGGCGAGGCAGGATGTTCATTGGCGTCGGACTCGGCCGGCCCGGGGTAGCTTTGCAATTCCTTCATCAGGTCGATCAGCACCGGATCCGCACTTAATGCGATCTGCTGGCGCAGGCGATCGAGCAGGTGGCGACGCCATTCGGGGAGGTTGGCGATGCGCGGCGCCAGTCCTTGCGGGTGCAGGCTCAGTCGCATGACGTTGACAGGGGCGGCCAGCAGCGCCGGCGCCACGCCGGTCAGCAATAGCGGGATGACGCGATTGGCCGACACCAGGTTCCAGTGGCGGTCGATCGCCAGCGCCGGAAACGGTTCGTGACCTGTCAGGATCTGCTCGATCGCCGCGCGGGCCGCCTGCAGCGCGGGGTCGTCCAGCGCACGTTCCGGAAACAAGGGAGCGAAGCCGCCCGCCATCAGCAAGGTATTGCGTTCGCGCAGCGGGATCTCGAGCCGTTCGGCCAGGCGCAGCAGCATTTCCCTGCTCGGTTGCGCGCGGCCGGTTTCGAGGAAACTCAGATGACGCGTCGAAATTTCCGCTTCGCAGGCCAGGTCGAGCTGGCTCATGCGGCGACGCAGCCGCCATTCGCGCAGCAGGTCGCCGACGCTGCGCGCGGTGGCGCCGGACGAAGGATGCGGGATAGCTGTCGTGATCATGCGCCGATCATAGCGCATCGTCATGCATTTCCCGATTACCTCCGAGGTAATTGCCGGCGCTCCCGACGCTGCGCAAAGATGTGGCCGACGTTGCGCCGAATGTGCCGAATGTGCCGAATGATGTGCCGGGCAGCGATCAGCTGAATTCTCACTCACTCACCACTTGGAGCCGGACATGACACACCTGAACAACGAACGCATGAGCGAGTTGGTCGACCTCTACATCGCCGCCTGGAACGAAACCGATGCCGCGCGTCGCGCCGGACTGATCAACGAACTCTGGACCGTCGACGCCAGTTACCGCGATCCGCTGATGCAAGGCGACGGCCACGCGGCCATCTCGCAACTGGTTGCGGCGCTGCATGAGCGCTTTCCGGGATTTCGCTTCAGCCGCATCGGCGCGGCTGATTTCCATGGCGACCATCTGCGCTTTTCGTGGGCGTTGGGGCTGGACGGCGAGGAAGCCATGATCAAGGGCACCGACTACGCCGTCCTGCAAGAAGGACGCCTGCGCAGCGTGACCGGCTTCCTTGACCAGGTGCCGGCCTGAATTGCGCGGTTGCCGGCGTAGTGATGAAACGCTATGGCGCGTTATCGCGCATTGAGGATGCGCTCGACCCGTTCGGCGCTGGCCGGATGGCTCGACAGGTAGGGCGGCACACCGCCACCGGCAGCTTCCTTTTCGCCCAGCTTTTCGAAGACGTACGCCAGCTTCTTGCGGCTGATGCCGTTGGTTTTGAACAGGTCCACCGCATAGTCGTCGGCTTCACGCTCGACGTCGCGTGAATACTTCATGTCCAGCAGCACCGTCGGTATATTGGCGATCACCGCAGAGACGTCGCCGAACAAGGCCGTCGCCGCCGCGCCAATGGCCGAACTCTGGATCAGGCGGCGCATCAGGTGGCGCCGGTGGACGTGGCCGAGTTCATGTGCGAGCACGCCCATCACGGCGTCGTCGTCGTCCAGCAGCGTGACGATCTCGTCGGTCAGCACGATCTGACCCGACGGCAGCGCCAGCGCATTCGGCCCGATGCGGCTTTTGCGGAATACGATCTCATAGTGAGGCACGCCCTCGACTTCGGCCGTCAGCGCGCGAAAGCGTGTCGTGATGGCGCTGCGCCGCGTAGCCGGCAACTGCGTCGGCAGCAGGATATGGTCGTCGAGGAAATCCAGCGCGCCGTCGCCGATGCGCTGTTCGACGCTGATCGGCAGCGACCGCGCGATCACTTCCGCCGCCAATGGCAGCAGATACAGGTAGCCCAGCACCAGCACCGCCACCAGCGTCGCCGTCGCCGCCAGCGTGGCGCGCCAGTTCTGCTGCATGCGTACCACCAGCGAATCGCGGTGCGCGGTGGCCTGCAGCAGGCTGGCGAAGGCGGCGTTGTCCTGGATTTCAAGATAGGCGCCGTCGGGGTAGGTCACCTTGCGCGCCGCCCGGTTGAGGCGCTCGGACACGCGCAGCTGGGTGATCGGACACATCCGCTCGGCCTCGCCGCTGATGGTGGCGACGCCGTCGGCCACGTCCAGCGTGACCGCATGGCGACGCGAGGTCTTGCCGTCGAAATAGAATGCTGCAACTTGCATCGCGGCGCTCAAAGCGACAGATCGAAGTCGAGCAGGTCGCTCAGGCCTTCACCGGCGGCGGAGCCTTGCGCCGCATTGTCGGCGATGAACTCGTCGAGATTGCCGGCGGCATGCAGGCTCATCGACTCGATCTTGTAGCGCAGCGCGCGGATCTGCGCGAACGGCGTGAACAATCCCAGCGTCACCACGATACCGACAATGTTGGTGAAGGCGATGAACATCATGCGTGGCCAGCGCATCGCGCTATGGAAGCGATGTTCGCCGAGCCGGGTGTGGTTCCAGATCAGGTTCTGCAGCAGCGTCAGGAACAGCGGATACATCAGGAAGGTCCAGGCGTACAGCGCAAAGAACAGCAACATGAACGAGAACACGCTGTGCGCGCCGAAATCACGCCCGGCGGCGATCAGGGCGGTGCCGCCCAGGGCCACCACGATCGCGATGAAGCCGGCCAGGTAAATCCCGAAGCCGATCAGGTAGGTCTTGTAGAAACTGCCGACCGAGCCGTCGAAGGAAAAATGGCTGGCGCCGAAGCGGGATTCGTTGTGCTGGAAGCGTTTGATGCGCTGGTGCGTGAACGGCGTCAGCAGATACAGCGTCAGCAGGGTCAGCAGCGGCAACAGCAGATAGGCCTTGTAAGCGCCGCGGGCATTGCCGCGGAAGCCGAAACGAATGCCGCGATAACTGGAGTTGTACAGCTTGAACTGCAGGCTGCGCCAGATCAGCCACGGTACCGCCAGCGCAAATACCAGCAGCGCGATCATGCCCAGCAACGGGTTGTAGTTGAACGCGAACTGGTAGCCGAACAACAACACCACGGCGACGATGCGCCCCTTGAGGATGGCGATGGGGTTGCCGTGATACTCGAAGCTGGTGCCCGCCACCGTCGTGTTGTCATAAAAATAACGCAGGCGACGCACCTTGGCCCATGCCGAGTAAATGCCGAAGGTGACTACCGACAGCAGCAGGTTGACTATCCATATGCGGAAATACTCGGCGCCGCGTCCGCTGAACGAAAACGCTTCCACCGATGGCCCGGTTTGCGCCGGCAGCAGCGACGCAAAACTGACCGGTTGGTTGGGCTCAGTCTGCCCCGGCGGATCGAAAGTGTCGCTCATGTTTACCCCGTTCGTTGTTATGGAAATAGATGGTCGACGTGGGCGATGAGTCCGGCGCGTCGTTGAGTGCGGCAAAGAATCTCTTGCGGCATGCAAAAAGTCAAGCCGTTGCCGGGTCGAGGTCGCCAACATCGACGGCAACGGAATAAAAAAGAAAGTAAAAAATAAAATAAAAAGACGAAAAAGCAGACGTCGAAAAATGTAACTGCGAACGTGACTTCCAATCGACTGCAGCTCATCACGCGATGAAAAAAACGATGGTGTCGCCGATTGGCGACACCATCCTCATCGCCAAAAAAATATCGCCTCCGCAGAGTGGAAACGCAGATAAAAAATGACGCTGCCGGCAGTGATATTTGCGTGTCGCGAAAATTCTATACGGATAAAAAATCCGCTCGGCGATTTCTGCTGCGCGAATGTTCTGCAATCTCATTTCACTGTTACAAAATTCTCGTGAACTTTCTATTTCTTGATGTGCCGAATCGCCTGAGATCGCTGCACCACTGGTGTCGTGAAAACATAAACGGCATCAGCATTACAGCGATCTCACCCTCCGCGGAGGACAGCGTTCATCATCGCGTAAAACAGTGCGCCGCCATATGAAGTTCATGTCCCCGATTCGTCTTATCAGTGCTCAGTCTTGCGCCGCACATTTATCTTCAGGAGATTCCATGCTTCGCTCAGAAACCCTCTTTGGCAAACGAGAAACCAATTCGCCAAATTCCCCTTTCAGCGCCAACAACAACTTGACGCAACCGGGCGTATCCAATGTCTCCAAGACGGCTACTCCGACTTCCGCTTCTCCGGGCTCGCAGTCGAACAACAACTCGGGCTCCAACGAAATGGGCAGCAAGCTGATCGTCGGACCGAACATCAAACTGAAGGGCGTGGAAATCAACGACTGCGACACGCTCGTGGTCGAAGGCCGCGTTGAGGCCACCATGGATTCGCGCGTTATCCAGATCGCAGAGAAGGGCGCCTTCAAGGGCTCGGCTGAAATCGACCTGGCCGAAATCCGCGGCGACTTCGATGGCGACCTGACGGTGCGTCAGAAATTGGTGATCTATTCCAGCGGCCGGGTATCGGGCAAGATCCGTTACGGCAAGCTGGTGATCGAAGAAGGCGGCCAGCTCAGCGGCGACGTGCAAGTCGGCGGCAGCGTCGAGCAGCGCGAATTGTTGCAGGCCAAAACGGCGTAATCCTCGCGTCGCCTTCATCCGGTCGCTTTAACAGACCGGCGACGACAGCTGCTTGCCGCAGGTGCGGCAGCGGCGTGTCCTCCACATGAACCTGCGTGCGCCGCCTCCGCGTATGCTCAAGAATGTGGGGGCATCGTGGGGCTTCCCACGGAGATGTGGGAAGGTGTTGGCCGCGTTCACCTGTTTTTAAGGACTTTTAGCGGTTTTTCGTGCTCTCCAGACCCCTGATCCGGGTTTGGCGCTTTGTGTGCGCGCGCCGGGCGTGCGACAATAGCGGTTTTTCGCCATTGGGCTGCATTCTGGAGGCTTCTTCGGGACGCCAGCAGGCGACGTTGCTTTCAAGACCGACTATGACTCACCCGGAATACATCCTCACCATTTCCTGTCTCGACCAGCGCGGCATCGTCCATCGCGTGTCGGGCTTCCTCGCCGATCACGGCTGCAACATCATCGATTCCGCGCAGTTCGGCGACGCCCAGTCGAAATTATTCTTCATGCGCGTGCATTTCGCCTCGGAAGACGCTACCGTCAGCGACGACGTCCTGCGCGCCGACTTTGCGCTGCTCGGCGCTTCGCTCGACATGGACTGGGAATTGCACGACGCCGCAGCCAAGCCGCGCGTTTTGCTGATGGTGTCGAAGATCGGCCATTGCCTCAATGACCTGCTGTTCCGCTACAAGAGCGGCCTGTTGCCGGTGGAAATCCCGGCCATCGTGTCCAATCACACCGACTTTTACCAACTGGCGGCAAGTTACAACATCCCTTTCCATCATCTGCCCTTGGCGGCTGGCGCCTCGGAACAAGCCAAGCTGGCGCAGGAAGCACGCATTCTGGAAATCGTCGAACACAACCAGATCGACCTGGTGGTGCTGGCGCGTTACATGCAGATCTTGTCGCCGTCGATGTGCGCCGCGCTCAAGGGCCGCGCGATCAACATCCACCATTCCTTCCTGCCCAGCTTCAAGGGCGCCAAGCCGTACTACCAGGCGCACGACCGCGGCGTGAAGCTGATCGGCGCCACCGCGCATTTCGTCACCAGCGACCTCGACGAAGGCCCGATCATCGAGCAGGGCGTCGAGCGTGTGGACCACTCCATGGGGCCGGAAACCCTCACCGCCATCGGTCGCGATATCGAATCGGTGGTGCTGGCGCGCGCCGTCAAATGGTTCACGGAGCACCGCATCCTGCTGAACGGCCACAAGACGGTGATTTTCAACTGATTCGATTTTTCTGAGCTTGCAGGCGACAACGCCGGTGCAGATTATCTGCCCCGGCGTTTTTTCATTCCCGTTCGCAGAGGCCGGGACGCGGCCATATGCGGCGCTTGTGGCAATGCGCGGGCTATTCGGCGATAATGCGCGGAAAGCAAGAATCTAGCGTTTTTTCGATGATTTTTCGATATTAGTTTCGTATTCGTATTCGTCCTGGTATTCGTCTTGGTATCCGCCCTCGTATTCGTCTTCGTATCGCATCATCTTCTGCACCGTCTTTTATCCTATTGAGAGAGCCCCGTCAGCATGAAAAATTGGACGATCAAACAGCGAATCCTCGGCAGCTTTGCGGTCATCCTGATCCTGATGGCGGTCATGGCCGGCATCGCCTACACCAGGCTGGCCAAGATTGACGACGAGGCCACCAGCCTGCGCCAGGATTCCACACCGGGACTGTATTACAGCACCATGATCAACGCCGCCTGGTATGAAAACCTGCTGCTGGGCCAGCAAATCGCCCAGGTTGACGATACCGAAGCAGCCCGCCAGGCCGACATTACGCTGTTGCGCGCCAACGGCGAGCGCCTCAATCACCTGCAGGAAGAATACGAAAAAACCGTTTTCAACGCGCGCGACCGCGCCTTGTTCGACCAGTTCAGGCAGGCCCGCATGGCATACCGCCAGATCCAGCAGGACATCCTGCGCATGGATTTGTCCAGCCCCAATCCGGCCGTCAACAAGATCATTTCCGACCAGTTGCGTCCAGCCTGGCGCACCGGTTATGCACTGACGCAAAAGATGGTGGAGATCAACAAGACCATTTCCGACGACTCGGCGCAACGCATCACCGACGCCGTCACGCAGGCCAAGACCAGCATGCTGATCGCGGTGATCGCTGCGCTGGCGGCGGCGGTGGTGTGCGGCTACTTCTTGCTGCGCGCGATTACCGGCCCGATGCAGCGCCTGATGGGCATCCTCGACGTGATGCGCGCCGGCGATTTTTCGCAACGGCTGTATTTTGAGCGCCGGGATGAGTTTTCCCATCTGGCGGCGGGTTTCAACCGCATGACCGATGAACTCACCGCGCTGGTCGGCCAGGCGCAGAAGTCCTCGGCACAGGTGTCGACCTCGGTCACCGAAATCGCCGCAACGTCGCGCCAGCAACAAGCCACCGCCTCCGAGACGGCCGCCACCACCACTGAAATCGGCGTCACCTCGCGTGAAATCTTCGCCACCTCGCGCGACCTGGTGCGCACCATGAACGAAGTCTCGTTGGTGTCGGAGCAGGCGGCCACGCTGGCCGGCAGCGGCCAGAGCGGGCTGACGCGCATGGAAGACACCATGCAGGACGTCATGGAAGCGGCCGGCTCGGTCAGCGGCAAGCTGGCCATCCTCAACGAGAAGGCCGGCAACATCAACCAGGTCGTCACCACCATCACCAAGGTCGCCGACCAGACCAACCTGCTGTCGCTGAACGCCGCGATCGAGGCTGAAAAAGCCGGCGAATACGGCCGCGGATTCTCAGTCGTGGCGACGGAAATCCGTCGCCTGGCGGACCAGACCGCGGTGGCCACTTACGACATCGAACTGATGGTCAAGGAAATCCAATCGGCGGTTGCCGCCGGCGTCATGGGCATGGACAAGTTCTCCGACCAGGTGCGTCGCGGCATGGCCGAAGTGCAGCAGGTCGGCACCCAGCTGTCGCAGATCATCGCCCAGGTGCAGGCCTTGGCACCGCGCTTCCAGGTGGTCAACGAAGGCATGCAGGCGCAGGCCAACAGTGCCGAACAGATCAACCAGGCGCTGCTGCAACTGAGTGAAGCCGCCCAGCAGACCGTCGAGTCGCTGCAGCAATCCAGCCAGGCCATCGACGAGCTGAACCTGGTGTCGACCGGTTTGCGCAACGGCGTCTCGCGTTTCAAGGTATCGGCCTGAGCGGCCGGCCATGCTGTTCCTGATTTTCCAGATCGGCAATGAGCGCTATGCGCTCGACGCCGCCCAGGTGGCGATGGTGCTGCCGCCGGCGTCCTGCAAGCAGGTGCCCGACGCGCCGCCGTGGGTGCGCGGCATCTTCAGCCACGACGGCCGCAACGTGCCCGTGCTGGACGTCAGCGTGCTGGCGCTCGGCACGCCCGCCACCGCACGCCTGAGCACGCGCATGGTGCTGGTCCACTACACCCCCGAAGGACAATCGCCGCAGCTGCTGGGACTGATCGTCGAGCGCGCGACCGACACGTTGCGCTGCGAGGCCGCCGATTTCACCGGCTCCGGCCTGGCGCACGACACTGCGCGCTATCTCGGTCCGGTCATGCGCCAGGGCGACCACCTGATCCAATGGGTCAAGGTTGCCGACATGCTTGATGCCGACGTGCAGGCGTTGCTGTTTCCTCAGGAGAGTCCGGCATGAGCGCCAACGCTTCCCCGATAGCGCAGGGTTACCACATTGCCGTCGAGCCGATAGCCGCGATGCTCAAGCAGCATATGGGGCTGGACATCGCCTCGGTCGGCAGCGCGCTGATCGAACGCGGCGTACGCGAGCGCATGCACGTATTGGGCCAGGCCGACATGACCGGCTACCTGCACGTGCTGCAATCCGACGCCGGTGAATTGCAGGAGCTCATCGAACTCGTGGTCGTTCCGGAGACCTGGTTCTTCCGCGATCGCGAAGCGATCCTCGCCGTGGCGCGGCTGGCCCGGGAAAAAATCATCCGATCACCTGGCGCCGTCGTGCGCATCCTGAGCCTGCCGTGCTCGACCGGAGAAGAACCGTATTCCATCGCGATGGCGCTGCTCGAGGCCGGCGTGCCGCCCGCGCAATTCCGCATCGACGGCGTCGATATCTGCCATCGCTCGCTGGCCGCAGCGCAGCGCGCGCTCTACGGCCGCAATTCCTTCCGCGGCAAACAACTTGAGTATCGCGAACGCCATTTCACCGACGGCCGCGAAGGCGCCGGCCAGCAAGGCTGGGCGCTGGCGCAGGAGGTGCGGCAGCAGGTTGCTTTCCGCTTCGGCAACATGCTGGCGGCCGACTTCATGCGCAACGAAACGCCTTACGACTTCATCTTTTGCCGCAACGTACTGATCTACTTCGACCGCGATATGCAACTGCAGGCGGTGCAGGTGCTGGAACGCCTGCTCGACCGCGACGGTTGCATTTTCGTCGGCCCGGCCGAGGCGGGACTGCTGCTCAAGCCGCATATCGAATCGATCGGCATTCCACTCAGTTTTGGTTTCCGCCGCAGGAACGTGGCGGATCGCATTGACCTGCCGCTGCCGCCGAAGATCGCGGCGCTGGCGCCGGCGTCTCTTGCGTCTGTTGCGTCTCTTGTGCGGACGGTCGCGCCCGAACCTGCGCCGCCGCAGCGGAGCAGGGCTGTTCCGATTGTTCAGGTTGTTCCGCTGCGTCAATCCCTTCCCGCCGCGGCGCCTTCGGTTGCTGTGCAGGACGACTTGCTCGCGCAGGCGCGCGCCTGCGCCGACCGCGGCCAACTGGCGCAAGCCGAGGCGCTGTGCGAGCAGCAGTTGCGCGCCGCCGGTCCCAACGCCGACGCTTATCATTTGCAGGGCCTCATCAGCGACGCGCGCCAGGATGCCGGCGCCGCGCAGCAGTTATACCGCAAGGCGATCTACCTGCAGCCCGATCATCGCGAGGCATTGCTGCACCTGGCCGCCCTGCTGGCTGCACAGGGCGACGCCGCTGGTGCGCAGCGCCTGCAGGAACGCGCCGAACGTGCAGAGCGCGCTCACAGCGCGCAACTGAAGCAGGCCGATGAGGAGCGCCCGCATGGCTGATCTCGCCTCTTCGCCATTGACCGTGGAGATCGCGGTTGACGATTGCTGGAATCGCATCGGCGTACGCGGCGACAACAGCTGCGCTAAATTGAAAGACTATTTCCGCTGCCTCAATTGCCCGACATTTGCGTCGGCTGCCTCGGCGCTGCTCGACCGGCCGGTGTTCGACGACGACGCCGGCGCCAGCCCGTTTTCGCCGGCAAGCGAAGGCGAAAGCGAAGGTGAAATACGAGTCCGCGGTCGCGGCGACGCCACGGCATCCATGCTGGCGTTTCGCGTCGGCGCCGAATGGCTGGCGTTTCCGACCGCCGCCGTGGTCGAAGTGATCGAGGCGCGCGCCGTCCACAGCTTGCCGGGCCAGGCCAACCCGGCCGTCCTCGGACTGACCAATATTCGCGGCGCACTGAAGATCTGCGTCTCGCTGGGGCAGATGCTCGGCATGGCCGCTGCCGATACTGCTTCCGCCCAAACTGCACGCCGCCTTTTGGTGGTGGAGCATGCACAGCAGGTGCTGGTGTTCCCGGTCGACGAAGTCGCCGGCGTCTACGGCTATGCCGCCGCTGCGGTGCAAGCGCCGCCATCGACCATGGCGCACGCGGGCATGACGTACACGCAATCGCTGATCGCCTGGCGCGACCGGCAACTTGGTCTGCTCGATTGCGGGTTGCTGTTTTATGCCTTGAATCGGAGCCTGACATGAGTTCGACCGATCTGCGGCAAATGACCATGCTGGAGTTGTTCCGGCATGAAGTGGAAAGCCAGGTGCAGGTACTCAACGCCGGTCTGCTCGAACTGGAACGGCACGCCGGCGACATCGGTCCCGAGCAGTTGGCCGAGCCGCTGGAAGCCTGCATGCGCGCCGCGCATTCGCTCAAGGGTGCGGCGCGCATCATCACCCTCAATGCCGGCGTCAACGTCGCGCACGTGATGGAAGACTGTTTCGTGCTGGCGCAGCAGGGCAAGCTGAGCTTGCGGCGCCGGCAGATCGACGCCTTGTTCAAGGGCGTCGACTTGCTGCAGCGTATCGCCAATGCGCCGGGCGACGACGAGACCTGGGGCGACAAGGAAGGCAAGCCCGAGATCGACGCCTTCATGCTGGCGCTCAGCGTGGCGATGACCGACAGCGGCGAGGATGCCGACCATGCCGACCAGAAGGCGCCGGTCATTGCCAGCGAGCCGGCCGTCGCAGCCGACCCGGTAATTTCAAACGATGTCCGCGACAGTGCGCACGCCGGCGGCAGTCGTTCGGTGCGCGTCTCCGCCGACAATCTTGACCGCCTGCTCAGCCTGAGCGGCGAATCGCTGGTGGAATCGCGACGCCTCAAACCGTTCGCCGCTTCGATGCTGCGCGTCAAGCGCCTGCAGCGCGAAGCCGCGCAAGCGCTCGACATGCTGCAACAGAAGATGGGCGCCGGCGGCGACGCCGCGCAAGTCGCGCTCAATGAAGTGCGCGCCTTGATGCTGCAAGCGCAGCACATGGTCGGCGATCAGCTGGCCGAGCTCGAGATGTTCGATCGGCATTCCGTCAACCTGTCGCAGCGTCTCTACGAAGAAGCGCTGGCCTGCCGCATGCGGCCGTTCTCCGACGGCGCCGGGGCCGGCTCGGGCAATTACGCGCGCATGGTGCGCGACGTCGGCCACACGTTGGGCAAATCGGTGCGGCTGGAGATTGTCGGCAACACCACCCAGATCGACCGCGACATCCTGGAAAAACTCGACGCCCCCATCGGGCACCTGCTGCGCAACGCCGCCGACCACGGCATCGAATCGCCGCAGCAGCGCCTTCAGGCCGGCAAGCCGGAGCAGGGCCGTATCACGCTCGAAGCGCGCCATAGCGCCGGCATGCTGCAGGTCAACGTCAGCGACGACGGCGCCGGCATCGACATGGCGCGGTTGAAGAAAACCATCGTCGCACGCAAGTTGTCGACCGACGACATCGTCGCCCGGCTGAGTGACGCCGAGCTGCTGGAATTCCTGCTGTTGCCCGGCTTCAGCCTGCGCGATACGGTCACCGATATTTCCGGCCGCGGCGTCGGCCTCGACGTCGTCGCCGACATGCTCAAGCAGGTGCGCGGCACCGTGCGTATCAATACCGCCGCCGGGCAGGGAACACGCTTCCAGCTGCAATTGCCGCTGACGCTGTCGGTGATCCGCAGCCTGCTGGTCAGCATCGACGGCGAGCCGTATGCGTTCCCGTTGGCCTACGTCAATCGCACGCTGGAGTTGCAGCGCGACCAGCTGGACGTGCTCGAGGGCTACCAGCATTTCAGTTTCGAAGGCCGTCAGATCGGTCTCGTCAGCGCCCACCAGATCCTGCAAAAAGGCGAGTTGCGCGCCAAGGGCGAGTCCGTCATGGTGGTGGTCATCGGCGACCACGACCACACCTACGGATTGGCGGTCGATCGCTTCCTCGGCGAACGCATGCTGGTGGTGCAGGCTCTTGACGCGCGCCTGGGCAAGATCCCCAACGTGCAGGCTGGCGCCTTGATGGAAGACGGCGCGCCGGTGCTGATCCTGGACGTGGCCGACATGCTGCGTTCGGTGGAAAAGCTCAGCGTCGCGGGCCAGCTCGAGAATGTCGGCCAGGCCACCGTCGACGATGCCGGTGCGGCGCGCAAGAAGGTATTGGTGGTGGACGATTCGCTGACGGTGCGCGAACTCGAGCGCAAGCTGCTGAGCAACCGCGGCTACCAGGTCACCGTTGCAGTCGACGGCATGGATGGCTGGAACGCCGTGCGCACCGAACAGTTCGACCTCGTCATCACCGACATCGACATGCCACGCATGGACGGTATCGAGCTGGTTACGCTAATCCGCCAGGCGCCGCACCTGCGCAACCTGCCGGTGATGATCGTGTCGTACAAGGACCGTGAAGAAGATCGCCGGCGCGGCCTCGAAGCCGGCGCCGATCATTATTTCACCAAGAGCAGTTTCCACGACGAGACGCTGCTGCAGGCGGTGGTCGACCTGATCGGAGCCGCCTGATGAAGATCGCCATCGTCAACGATGTCTCCATGGTGGTCGAGATCCTGCGCCGCGTGCTGGCGGAGTGGCCCGAACACCAGTTGCTGTGGGTGGCGCAGGACGGCGCGCAGGCGGTTGAACTGTGCGCCTGGCAGCTGCCGGACCTGATCCTGATGGATATCGTCATGCCGGGCATGGACGGCGTTGAAGCGACGCGGCGCATCATGCAGCAGACGCCGTGCCCGATCCTGATCGTCACGGCCGACATCGGCGCCTGCGCCGACCAGGTCTACCAGGCGCTCGGCCACGGCGCGCTCGACGCCGTCGATACGCCGGCGCTGTCGGGCAGCGACTGGCGCCAGGGTTCGGCCGTGTTGATGGACAAGATCGCCCGCATCGGCCGCATGGAACGCAAGCCCGCGCCGGCCGCGCGTTCGACGGTCGAGCCGAGGCGGACGCCGACAGTTCCCGTGCCGACGGCCTCCGACAAGCTGGTGGCAATCGGCGCGTCGGCGGGCGGACCGGGTGCGTTGGCGGCGATCCTGCGCGCGCTGCCGGAAGACTTCCCGGCAGCCATCGTGATCGTGCAGCATATCGATCCCGGATTTGCCGGCGGCATGGCGGGTTGGCTGGAACAGCAAAGCGGACTGAAGGTGCGCGTGGCGCGCGAGGGCGACCGTCCGCAACGCGGTACGGTGCTCATGGCCGGCACCAACCAGCATTTGCTGTTCAGGAATCGCGACAGCCTCGGCTACATGCCGGAGTCGCCGGAGGATGTCTACCATCCGTCCATCGACGTGTTCTTCCACAGCGTGGTGCGGCAGTGGCGCGGCCAGGCCGTGGGCGTGCTGCTGACTGGCATGGGGCGCGACGGCGCTGCCGGTTTGAAGGCCATCCGCGATGCCGGCTATCACACGATCGCCCAGGATCGCGAGAGCAGTTCCGTCTACGGCATGCCGAAGGCGGCCGCCGCGCTGGATGCCGCCACCGAAATTTTGCCGATAGCGACTATCGCCAAGGCGCTGGTCAGTCAATTTACATGATGCAAAGGAATGACAAGATGGAGTCCCCGACTCTCACCGGTATTCACGGTAACGATAGCGACCTCGGCATACACCTGCCGCCGGCCGACTACAAGATCATGGTGCTGCTGGTGGATGACCAGGCCATGGTCGGCGAAGCGATCCGGCGCGCGCTGTTGAGCGAAACCGACATCGATTTCCATTTCTGTTCGCGCGCTGAAGAAGCCTTGGGCATTGCCGAAAAGACCCAGCCCACCGTGATCCTGCAGGATCTGGTGATGCCCGGCGTCGACGGCCTGACGCTGGTAAAACAGTACCGCAGCAGTCCTTTGACGATGGATATCCCCATCATCGTGTTGTCGAGCAAGGAGGATCCGCTGGTCAAGCGCGACGCCTTCGCCACCGGCGTCAACGATTACATGGTGAAGCTGCCGGACACGATCGAACTGATCGCGCGCATCCGCTACCATTCGCGTTCGTATAACAACCAGCTGCAGCGCGACGCCGCCTATCGTGCCTTGCGAGAGAGCCAGCAGCAACTGCAGAAGAGCAATTTCGAACTGCAGCGCCTGACCAATACAGACGGCCTGACCAGTATTGCCAACCGGCGCTACTTCGACGACTACCTGAATGCGGAATGGAAGCGCGCCAAGCGCGTGCAGCAAGAGATTTCGCTGCTGCTGATCGATGTCGACAACTTCAAGCTGTACAACGACAACTACGGCCACGTCGCCGGCGACCAGGTGCTCAAGAATGTCGCACGTGCGATGGAAGCCAGCGCGGTGCGTTCATCCGACCTCAGTGCGCGTTACGGCGGCGAAGAGTTCGCCGTCATCTTGCCGGGCACCGATGTCGAAGGCGCGCGCGCTGCCGGCGAAAAATTGCGCGAGATGGTGGAAGCCCTGCACATCGGCCATGCGCATTCGACCACCGGCGAATGGGTGACTGTGAGCATCGGCGCGGCTACCGTGATTCCAAAAGAGGAGCAGACCCCGAACGATCTGATCCGCCTGGCAGACAAGCGCCTCTACAAGGCCAAGCAGAGCGGGAAGAACCGCGTGATGTCGCAGGACGACTGAACGTCCGGGCGATCAACCATGTCAGCCGGTCAGGACGGATACTGCTCGCGCATCACGCGCTTGTTGAGCTTGCCGACGCTGGTGCGCGCCAGTTCCTTGACGAACTCGATGCGGTCCGGCACGCCGTATTTTGAAATCACGCCGTCGTCGGCGGCCGCCAGCACCAGCTTGCGGATGTCGTCGGCATCGACCTTGCCGGCCTGGTCGGCCTTGAGCACCACCAGCGCCACCGGGCGTTCGCCCCATTTCGCATCCTTCACGCCGATCACGGCGATTTCCGCCACGGCGGGATGGCGCGCGATAATTTCTTCGATCTCGAGTGACGACACCCATTCGCCGCCGGTTTTGATCACGTCCTTGATGCGATCGGTCACCTGCAGGTAGCCGCGCGCATCGATGTTGCCGATGTCCTGGGTGTGCAGCCAGCCGCCTTCCCACAGGCCTTGCGAGGCTTCCGGATTGTGCAGGTAGCCTTGCGTGAGCCAAGGCGCGCGCACCACCACTTCGCCAGTGCTCTTGCCGTCGTGCGGGCAGTCGTTCATGTCGGCGTCAACCGTGCGCAGCGCCACCAGCGGCAAGGGCCGGCCGGTCTTCACGCGGATGGCGACGTCCTGGCCGGTGCCGAGTTCGGCGGTGGGCACGTGCGCCAGCGAGAGGATGGGGCAGGTCTCCGACATGCCGTAGCCGGTGAAGACGTCGATGCCGCGTTCGCGCGCCGTCTGCGCCAGCGCGCTGGTCATGGCGGAGCCGCCGATGATCATTTTCCACTTCGACAGGTCGACGTCCTTTGCCGCCGGGGCGCTCAGCACCATGTGCAGGATGGTCGGCACGCAATGCGAGAAGGTGACCTTCTCCGTATCGATCAATTTGAGAATGGTGTCTGGCACGTAGCGGCCCGGGTAGACCTGCTTGAGCCCGGCCATCGTGGCGACGTAGGGCAGGCCCCAGGCGTGCACATGGAACATCGGCGTGAGCGGCATGTAGACGTCGTCGCGATGCAGGCGGCCTTGCTGCGGCGCCAGCGCCAGGCCGGCGGTGACCGCCAGCGTGTGCAGCACCAGCTGGCGATGGCTGAAGTAGACTCCCTTGGGCAGGCCGGTGGTGCCGGTGGTGTAGAAGGTGGTGGCGCGCGCGTTCTCGTCGAAGTCGGGAAACTCGCAGGTCGGTGAGGCCTGCGCCAGCAATTCTTCATACTCGCCCGCGAAGCCGGGACCGCGCGGCGCCGGCGTGCCGTCGTCGGTAATCAGCACGCAACGCGTGAGCGTCTTGAGCTCGCCGCGGATCTGTTTGAGGATGGGCATGAAATCTGAATTCACCAGCAGCACGTCGGCTTGCGCATGGTTGAGCGTGTAGGCGATCTGTTCCGGCGACAGCCGCACGTTGACGGTCTGCAGCACGCAACCGAGCATCGGCACGGCGAAGAAGCATTCGAGATAGCGGTGGCTGTCCCAATCCATGACAGCGACGGTATTGCCGCGCTGCAGGCCGAGTTCGCGCAGCATGTTGCCGAGGCGCTGGATGCGCACGTTGAGGTCGGCGTAGGTGTGGCGGCGCTGGTTGTCGATGCCGTAGACGATCTCCTGGTCGGGCGCGGTCGCCAGGGAAGAGTGCAGCAATTGCTTGATCAGCAGCGGGTAGCCGTAAGCCTCCGGGGTGGTGTCGATGATGTGGGCGCTCATGCGGTCTCCTGTCGTTGTTATGGCGGCAAGCGAGGCGGCGCGCACAGAGGCCGAGGTAGGCAAGGTATGCAATGTGCGCGCGGCGTGCTTTTTCCGGAACGACGATGATAGCCCGATTTGCTGTCGGGAGTCTTACTGGTCCGGCTTGACCTCAATGGCGGTGACCGTCAGCGCGCCATTCCGCTTTTCAGCGGAGAACAGCACCTGATCGCCGGCTTTGACCCGGCTCAGGAAGTCCGGCGAGGCCACCCGGAACACCATGGTCATGGACGGCATCTCCAGGTTGGGAATGTCGCCGTGGCGCAGGGTGATCTTGCCGGCTTCGGCATCGACTTTGCGGACTTCGCCGGCAACCTGCGGCGGGGATTCGCCTGTCGCAGCCGGAGCGGGAGCTGGCTGCGCCGCTGCGCAGAGAGAGGCTCCGAGGATTGCCGTCAGCGTGAGCCGGGCCAGCAGCGGGGCGAAGGAGGTGAGGTGTTTCATGATCATCCTTTCAATGATATTCAATGTTTGTGCGTCGTACCGGCCACGGCCACGCGGCCTCTCATGCCGGCATCGTAATGTCCCGGTTGCAGGCAGGCGAAGTTGACGGTGCCTGCCTGGCTGAATTGCCAGAGCAGTTCGCCGCTCTTACCGGGGGCGAGCGTGATCTGGTTGTCGTCGGCGTGTTCCATTTCCGGATTCTTCAACATGGCGGCGTAATGCGCCTTCAGTTGGACATCGCTGCCGAACACCATTTCGTGCCTGATCTTGCCGCTGTTGGTGACGACGAATCGGATGGTGTCGCCGGCCTTGACCCGGATGGCATCGGGGCTGAAGCGCATGTTGTCGCTCATGTCGACTTTGACGGTGCGGGTAACGTTCGCCGCTACTCCGGATTGTCCGATGCCGCCGTCGGCATGGTCGTCGTGAAGGTGCGTGGATTGCGTGGATTGGGCAGAGACGCTGCCGCCAACAATGGCGATGGCGACGGCGATGCTGAGTGCTGCGAAGAAATGGCGATGATGCATGGTGTAACTCCTTGATTAATGTTGGTGTGGACGGCGAATCACATTGACGGTGTTGTCGTCGGCCTTGTTTGTCGGGCCGGGCGCGGCAGCGGCCGGTTGATCGGCGCCGCGCCATTCGTAAGCCACCGTACCGGGCGGCGCCTGGTACCAGCCGGGGTCGCGGTAGTCGTTGCGCGCCAGGTTCTTGCGCACCTTGACGACGCTGAACATGCCGCCCATTTCGAGCGAGCCGTAAGGTCCTGTCCCACCCATCATGGGCAGGGTGTTGTCGGGCAGCGGCATCTCCATGTCGCCCATGGAGCCGCCCTTGTCGCCCATCACCATATAGTCGGGAATGAGGCGGTTGATCTTCTTCGCCAGGTCGGCCTGTTCGACGCCGATCATGGTCGGTACGCCGTGGCCCATGGCGTTCATGGTGTGGTGCGACTTGTGGCAATGCAGCGCCCAGTCGCCTTCCTCGGTGGCGTCGAATTCGATGGCGCGCATCTGGCCGACGGCGATGTCGGCGCTGACTTCGGGCCAGCGCGAAGCGGGTGGAGTCCAGCCGCCGTCGGTGCCGGTGACGACGAACTCATGGCCGTGCAGGTGGATGGGATGGTTGGTCATGGTCAGGTTGCCGACGCGGATGCGCACGCGGTCGTTCTGCCGCACCGGCAGTGCGTCGATGCCGGGGAAGGCGCGGCTGTTCCAGGTCCACAGGTTGAAGTCGAGCATGGTGTTGACCTTGGGCGTGGCGGCGCCCGGCTCGATGTCGTAGGCGTTGAGCAGGAAGACGAAATCGCGGTCCACGCGCATGAAGCCGGGATCCTTGGGATGCGTAATCCAGAAGCCCATCATGCCCATCGCCATCTGCACCATTTCGTCGGCATGCGGGTGGTACATGAAGGTGCCCGCCCGGCGCGCCGTGAATTCGTAGACGAAGGTCTTGCCCGGCGGGATGCCCGGCTGGGTCAGGCCGGTGACGCCGTCCATGCCGTTGGGCAGGCGCTGGCCGTGCCAGTGCACCGAGGTGTGTTCGGGCAGCTTGTTGGTGACGAAGATACGTACGCGGTCGCCCTCGACGACTTCGATGGTAGGGCCGGGACTCTGGCCGTTGTAGCCCCACAGGTTGGCTTTCATGCCGGGGGAGATTTCGCGCACCACCGGTTCGGCGACGAGGTGGAATTCCTTGACGCCGTTGTTCATGCGCCAAGGCAGCGACCAGCCGTTGAGGGTGACGACGGGGTGATAGGGACGACCGTTGGGCGGCGTCAGCGGCGCTTGTGTGGCGGCGCTGTTTTGCACGGCGGCTTCGGGCAGTGAGGCGGCGCCGATGCGCGTGACGGCAGTGACGCCGATAGCCAAAGCGGACCCTTGCAAGAAGGCGCGACGGCTCAGTTTGTTGGCGGCGTCAGTCATGTTTTTTTCCTTCGATGTTGTTTGGCGCAGGAGCGATCTGCCGGACCTGTCCACCCAGCGCCAACTGCAGATCGCTGTCGGCGATCCAGTAGTCGCGCGTCGCGTCGATGGCGGCGTTGACGGCGTTGGCTTGTTCACGCGCATCGGCAAGCAGTTCGAATACGCTTGCCAGCATGCCGTTGTAGCGCAGCAGGTATTCGTCGGAGATGCGCTTGCGCAGCGGTACGACTTCATCGCGATATTGGCGCGCGAGGAGATAGGCGTTTTGCTGCACGGCATAGGCGACGCGCACTTCCGATTGCGCCTGCACGGCGGCGGCGGCGAGCCGGTGCGCCGCCTGCATGTAGATCGCCTCAGCCTTGGCCACGCGCGCGCCGCCCCAGTCGAACAGCGGGATCTCGATGCTGGCCTGGTAGCCGACTTCGGCGGCCTTGCCGGTTTCCGAATTGCGTACGTAGCCGAGGTCGAGCACGTTGACGAAGCGCGTGGCCTTGCTGAGGCCCAGCGAGGTTTGCAGCGCAGCGACTTCAAGTTTTGCCGATTGCACGTCGAGCCGTTGTTCCATTGCCACCTGCTCGCTGTCGTCGAGCGTGACCGCTTGTTTCGGAAGGTCGGGAAGACGCTGCGGCAATTGCAGTTCGCCATCCTGCCAACGTCGACCTTGCAGGCCGAGCAGGCGTACCAGGTTCTCGCGTTCCTGCACCGCTTGCGTACGCGCGCGCATCAGCTGGGCCGATGTGTCGAGGTAGAAGGCCTGCTCACGGGCGGCGTCAAGTTGCGAGAAATTGCCTTTGTTCGCCATGCGTGCGGCGAGTTCATGGGCCACTTCGGCTGCTTGTTTCACCTGCTCCAGATAGCGCAGGCTCTGCGTCGCCGCGATGCTCTGGAAGTAGGCCTTGCGCGTCTGCGCGGCCGTGCGCAGCATGGCGTCGGCGACCTTCAGTTTGGTCTGCTCGAAGCGCCGCGCCTCGATGCGCGACGTGGCGGGCATGGTCAGCAGACGCATCACCGACAGCGACAGGCTGCGCTCGATCTTGATGTCGTCGCCGCTGTGGGTGCGGCCAAAACTGAAGCCCGGATTGGGCAGCCGTCCAGCCTGCACCAGGTCGGCTTCGGCGATGCCGAGTTCGCTGTAGGACGCTTGCAATTCGCGGTTGTTGATCAGGGCGATCTGTACCGCGTCGTCGACTGCCAGCGGTTGCGCCAGCATGGTCCTGACACGGCGGGCGACGTTGTCGGCCTCCTGCTTGGAGCGCGTCCAGCTAGTTTCTTTGTTGAGCCGCTGTTGTGCGGTCTGGTTGACGGCGTTGAAGCCGCCGTCGCCGCTGAAACTCGCGCAGCCTGCAAGAAAAAAAGAAGAAAAAGCGGCAAGCAGCGGCGGCGCGAGTGGACGCAAAAATCTGCGCAAGAAGGGGAATGCATTCATGTAAGCCTCGTGCAAACGAAAGGTTTGCCGGCGCACGATCAACATCACGCGCCGGAACGGTTGCAGGAAGCTGCAGGCGTATTACGCCGGTGCAGCTTCAGTGGTTACACGGACAGTGAAGGGGGACGTTCGGGGTTTTCCGGCGTATAGCCGACGAAGCCGTGCGGCGTGTCGGCGACGTGGATGTCTGCCGCGACGGGCAGGTTGATCAGCTTGTCGAGCGCCAGCGGCAGGACCGCGCCGATGGTGCAGACGTTGCAGGAGCTGCACGAGGCCGAGGAAGCCTTGTGCTGATGCTGAGTTTGAGGCGAATGATCGAGGTCGTGCACATTGTGCATATCGTGACCAGCGTGATGATGGGCATCGGCCGCAGCAGGTGCAACCATCACCGGCATTTGATGTAACGGCGCGCAACCGGCCTGCACGGCGGCAGCGAATCCTTGGACGGGAATCGCAAAGGCCAGCAGCCAGAGCAGGAGGATTTTTACGCGCGAATTCATGGGCCGTAGTGTAGCACTGCCGGAAAAGGACCTCGTTATTTTACGAGATCGGCAGTAAGCGGAACCGGACGTGGACCGGTGTACGCCGCACGCGGCCGGATCAATTCACCGCTGGCGCGCTGCTCCAGCGCCTGTGCGATCCAGCCCATGCCGCGTCCGAGCGCGAACAGGCCGAAAGCGGCGCCGACCGGCAGTTGCAGATGACGGCGCAGCGCCACCAGGGCGAAGTCCACCGATGGATGCTGGCCGATCAGGCTGTGGGTCGCATCGATGATATCGCGCCATGCCGGGTGATGCGGCAACACTTCCGCCAGCAAGGCATTGGCGCGGACGTCGCCGTCGGGATACAGGTGGTGGCCGAAGCCGGGCAAGTCGTCGCCGCGCGCCAGGCGCCGTTGCAATCCGGCGGCGATATCGGGTTGTCCATGCTCGCCGATTTCATCCAGCAAAGCTTCCACGCGCGCCGTGGCGCCGCCGTGCTTGCCGCCGGTCAGCGCCGCCAGTCCGGCGATCACCGAGGCGCGCAGGCTGGTGCCAGTGGACGCCACGCAGCGTGCGGTGAAACTTGAGGCGTTGAGTTCGTGATCGGCGCACAGCACCAGCGCCATGCGCACCAAGGCGGCGCCGTGGGAATCCAGCTTCCACGCCTTGGCGCATTGTTCGTGGATGGGCGCTGTCGACGGCCGCGTGCCGAGCAGGCTGGCGGCGAGCAGGCGCATCAGCGCGCCGCTGCCTTCGGCGGTGCGCCCGGGCGAGGTTTGCCACTGTGCAGTGGCGGCGTCGTCGCTGGCGATCGTGAATAGCGGCAGCAGCGATTCTTCCGCGCGGCGTCCGGCGAAATGTTTGAGCAGGCCGGCGTAGGCGGGATGCGCCGTCGCTTCGCCTGGGCCGAAAGCCTGTCGTACGTCGGCGTTCCACAGCAGTGCGGCGACCTCTTCCACGGAGTGCGAGTTCGCCAGGGCGACGGCGTCGCGGCCGCGATAGTAGAGCCGGCCGTTTTCGATCAGCGTGATGGCCGATTCCAGCACCGGCAAGCCCCAGCTGAGCGTGGCCTTGGCGACTTCTTTCGGCTTGCGTCCGCGGGTGCGCTGGGTCGCCAGGCGCGTGACCTCTTCTTCCAGGTAGCGGCTTTCACGCACAGTGCCGTCCGACTGCGCGCTCAGCAGGCCGCGACTGACGTAGGCGTACAGGGTCTGGCGCGAGACGCCGAGCGCGGCGGCGGCTTCGGCGGAGCTGAGGTAGGTGGGCATGGTGGTTCCGGCAGAGAGTTATGTTGATTATATTAATCAATATTGACAATTAAAACGAGCAGAATATGCTTCAGTCATCTTCACGAATCTTCCGATGAAAGGTCATGATGTCTGCTCAATCACACCAAAGCACGCAGGCTTTCCTGCGCGAGATCTGGCAGGCCGCACGGGGCGAGTCGGCTTTCCTTGAACAAGTCCGCCTGAGCGGCGAGGGCAGTCTGCCGTCGGTATTCGCGGTGACCGATCTGGCGACGGGCGCCATCGCCGCCGCCGGCCTCGCGGTTGCGGAACTGGTGCAAGCCGCCGGCGGCGCTGAACAGAAAGTGGCAACAGACCGCCGGCTGGCGTCGTTCTGGTTCGGCACCTCGCTGCGGCCGCAAGGCTGGGAAGCGCCGCCCTTGTGGGACGCGGTCGCCGGCGACTATCAGACGGCCGACGGCTGGATACGCCTGCACACCAATGCGCCGCATCATCGCGCGGCGGCGTTGGCGGTGCTGGAGGCGCCGATTGACAGGAGCGCCGTGGCACAGGCCGTGGCGCGATGGAGCGCCGAGGAACTGGAAACCGCCGTCGTTGCGCAAGGCGGTTGCGCCGCCAAAATGCGCACCATGGAGGAATGGCGCGGACATCCCCAAGGCGCCGCCGTCAACGCGGAACCGCTGCTGCACGTCGCCGATGCGCCGGCGAGCGCGAAGCCCGGCTGGCCGGTCAATCCATTGCGCCCCTTGCAGGGCATCCGCGTGCTTGACCTGACGCGTGTATTGGCAGGGCCGACCGCGACGCGCTTTATGGCGGGCTTCGGCGCCGACGTGCTGCGCCTCGATCCGCCGAGCTGGGACGAGCCGGGCGTGGTACCCGATCTGGTGCCCGGCAAGCGCTGCGCACGGCTCGACCTGCGCACTTCGCAGGGGCAGGAAATCTTCACGCAATTGCTGGCGCAGGCTGATGTGCTGGTGCACGGCTACCGTTCCGACGCGCTGGCCGGCATGGGCTTCGATGCAGACTATCGACGCCGCATCAATCCGGCGCTGGTGGATGTCAGCCTCGACGCCTACAGCTGGAGCGGCCCGTGGAAAACGCGGCGCGGTTTCGACAGCCTGGTGCAGATGAGCAGCGGTATCGCCGAAGCCGGCATGCGCCGCCTCGGCCGCGACAAGCCGACGCCTTTGCCGGTGCAGGCGCTGGACCACGCCACCGGTTACCTGATGGCGACGGCGGCGATCCGTGGATTGACGCAGCGCTTGAAGAGCGGCAGGGGCAGCGAGGTGCGCACGTCGCTGGCGCGCATGGCGCAGCTGCTGGTGACGGGGTCGGGCAATCAGGTCGATGCGGCGCTGGCAGCGGAAAACGCCGGCGATCTCGCGCCGGCGATCGAACAGACTCTCTGGGGGCCGGCGCAACGCGTGCGCGGTGCAGTGACGGTGGGCGGGGCCACGATGGCCTGGGACAGGCCGGCTGCACCGCTCGGTTCGGCACAGCCGGCGTGGTGAGAGTGTCTACAACGAGCGCACCAGTCGCAAGCCGTTGAACACCACGATCAGGCTCGCCCCCATGTCGGCGAACACCGCCATCCACAGCGAGCTTTCGCCGGCCAGCGCGAGCGCCAGGAACACTGCCTTGATGCCGAGTGCAATCGTGATGTTTTGCATCAGCACGCTGTGGGTCTTTTTGCTCAGGCGGATGAAGTCGGGAATCTTGCGCAGGTCGTCGTCCATCAGTGCGACGTCGGCGGTCTCCAACGCGGTGTCGGTACCGGCCGCACCCATGGCGAAACCGATCTGCGCGCGCGCCAGGGCCGGCGCATCGTTGATGCCGTCGCCGACCATGCCGACGTAACCGTGCCGTTCAATCAATTCGCCGATTGCCGCCAGCTTGTCTTCCGGCAACTGGTCGCCGCGCGCATCGTCGAGCTGCACGATGTCGCCAATGGCGCGGGCAGTGTGCGCGTTGTCTCCGGTCAGCATGGTGACGCCGACGCCGAGTTGCTTCAGCTGGGCGATGGCATCGCGGCTGCTGTCGCGCACAGTGTCGGCCACCGCCAGCAGCAATTGCACGCGGCCGTCGCGGCACAGGATGGTGGTCGTCTTGCCTTGCTTTTCCAATAGCTGCAGACGTGCTTCGAGCTCCGGGCTGCACATGCCCATTTCATGGACCAGGCGGTGATTGCCGAGATGGAATTCACTGTCGCCGATGCGTCCTTTAACGCCGCGTCCGCTCAGCGCTTCGAAGTCGGCGACCTCGTCTGCACGTCCTTGCTGCTGGTTTTGCTGCTGTGTCCAGTAAGCTGCAATCGCCGCCGACACCGGATGGTCCGAACGCAACGCCAGGCTGGCGGCCTGTTGCAACAGCAGCGTCTGGTCGCCGTCCGACAGCAACTGCATGTCGGTCACGACCGGCTTGCCGTGCGTGATGGTGCCGGTCTTGTCGAGCGCGAGCGCCTTGATCCTGCGTCCTTGTTCGAGATACACGCCGCCCTTGATCAGGATGCCGTGGCGGGCCGCCGCAGCGAGTCCGCTGACGATGGTCACCGGCGTGGAAATTACCAGCGCGCAAGGGCAGGCGATCACCAGCAGCACCAGCGCCTTGTACAGCCACGGATAAAAAGCCGCACCCAGCAAGAGCGGCGGCACGATCGCCACCAGCGCCGCCACGGCGACCACGGCCGGGATGTAATAGCGCGCAAACTGGTCGACGAAACGCTGCGTCGGCGCGCGCTGGCCTTGCGCCTGCTGCACGCTTTTGACGATGCGCGACAGCGTCGATTCGCTTTGCACTGCGGTGACGCGATAGTCGAAGGCGCTGTTGCCGTTGATGGTGCCGGCAAAGACTTGATCGTTGAGTTGCTTGGCGACCGGCATGCTTTCGCCGGTGATCGGCGCCTGGTTGATCGCCGGCTGTCCTTGCGTGACTACACCGTCGAGCGGGATGCGCTCGCCCGGCTTGACGCGGACTTCCGTGTCCAACGCTACCTGTTTTGCCGCGACCTCGATCCAGGCGCCGTCTTGCAGCACGGTGGCCTGGTCGGGCGACATGGCCATCAGCCCGGCGATGGCATTGCGGGCACGGTCCAGCGACAGCGACTCGATCATTTCAGCCAACGTGAACAGCACGATGACAACCGCAGCCTCGGGCCACTGACCGATGATGGCGGCGCCGATTACGGCCAGCGACATCAGGAAGTTCATGTTCAGCGACAAGTGGCGCAGCGCGATCCAGCCCTTTTTGAGGGTATCGAGTCCGCCCACCGCAATGGCGAACAACGCCAGCGCAATCACCGTCAGCGAACCGTCGTCGCCGCTGTTCCAGGCCACGACTTCCGCCGCCAGCGCCGCCACACCGGCGACGCCGACCATCAGCCATTTGCGTGCGGGGATGGCATAGGACGCGCTGTGATCTTCATCGCCGCCGGCCTCGGCGTCTAGCGTATCGTTCTTGACTTTGGGCAGCATGTCGAGCGCGGCCAGCATCTTGACGATGGGCGCGACCGACGGCAGGTGATGCTGCACGGTCAGCTCGCGCTGGATCAGGTTGAACTGCATGGCGGCGATGCCGTCCATGTTGCTCAGGCGTTCGCGGATCAGTTTCTCTTCGGTGGGGCAGTCCATCTTCTGGATGAAGAATACGGCTTCTTCGGCGTCTTTCAGGTCGGCGGGTTTGGTGTTGTCCGCCGACGATTCTGCGTGGTCGTGATTGTGCGCATGTCCACCAGCGTGCTCGTGGGCATGCACAGCTTTCTTGCCATGATTATGGTCGTGATCGTGATTACAGCAATTCGACATGCGTGCTCCTGACAAACAATATATAAGGGCTTGCTGTATATTAAAAACCCTGAACCAGCTACAAGGTCAAGCCTTTTATAACCTTGCTTGCAGGCTGGTTGTTCTGGAGAAAGCATGGATGCACTGAAGATAGGCGAGCTGGCGGCGCGCACCGATTGCCCCGTCGAAACCATCCGTTACTATGAGCGCGAAGCCTTGCTTCCGGCGCCCACGCGGTCGCAGGGCAATTACCGCCTGTACGGCGACACGCATGTCGAGCGGCTGCAATTCATCCGTCACTGCCGCTCGCTCGACATGACGCTCGATGAGGTGCGCAGCCTGTTGCAATTCCGCGATGCGCCCGAGGAGAACTGCGGCGAGGTCAACGCCTTGCTCGACAAGCATATCGGCCACGTCGCCCAGCGCATCGCCGAGCTGAAAAAACTGCAGGTGCAGTTGAAAGGCCTGCGCGCGCAATGCGACACGGCGCAGGCGACCCGGGATTGCGGCATCCTGCAAGGCCTTGCCAACATGAGCGACGATAGCAAGCCGGTCAACCTCGGCAGCCACGGCAGTGGGTGTCATTAGTCCACGCTTTCAGATTGTTTCTCACACTATTTCGACGAACTCCAGTGGATCGGGGCTTTCCAAGAGGGACCCTGCGGCGCACGAGCGCCGCAGGTCCATTTCTTTCGTCCAACCGAGGGCTTCGTGACCGATTTTCACCTGTTCAGTTTTGCCGCCGAGGACGACCCGATACACGCCGCGGTTCCGCCCGCCCAAGCCTTTTCGGTAATGGACGACTACCGTCTGGGGCCGCTTGACGACGAAAGCAAAAGAGAGGCTTTCCGGCGCGAGATGGTGCGCGGTTATGGCGAGCATGATCAGGAGGATCCGGCAGAGTCCGAGCCGGCAGGTTTTGATCCCTGGCGTGAGTGGCAATCCCGGCTTCTTCAGGCGCCCACCGGGCGTGTGTACATATGGCATGCCGCCAATGCCGCGGGTTACGTGCTCCTGAGGATGGCGTGTCATTGGTTCGCAGAGGCCGGGCATGCTTTGTTCGCGGTCGGCATGCAGGAAGAAGGACGCGTTCTTCCCGCCACCGCGACCTTGGAAAAAATATGTGCCGATGCTGCGCCGATATCCCTGCCACAGGCCCGCGCGTGGGCGCAGGAATTCGCTGTGCTGGCTGCACGCCCGGAGATGTTGCGGGAGCTGGATGCCGCCGGGCATTTGCATTGCCGGGAAATGCATGTGCATGACGAGCTCATGCTGGCATGCTGCCCGGTGCAGTGGCAACTCGCCGCGCGCGTGGTGGGAGAAACCATGGCGAAGGCATGTTCCTCCGATGGTCTGGGCGACGTTTTCTGGAATATGCGCCTGCAATGCCTGATCGACGCTGGATGGATGGAAGCCGATGGCGCCCGCGCCGGATTGCGGAATTATCAGGTCCGCAGGCGCCCGCGCGCTACCGAAACTTGAATTGCCGCCGGCGGCAACATCTTGCGGTGCCGGAACCAACCGGTCGTCGGCTTTTCTAAGCGGTTCGCCCTCAGAAAAATTCAGGAATAGCCATGAAAATATCTTCCGCCCGCCTGCTCTCCTTGGCCCTCATTTTTGCCGGCGCCACCGCGGCAAGCACGGCCTTCGCCCAATACACCGGCCCGTCGCACAAACCGGCGATACAGACCGTCGCCAGCGCCGCCAAGTCGGCCGACGACACGCACGTGGTGCTGGTCGGCTTCATCGTCGCCAAGCTGCGTGACGAGCACTACACCTTCCAGGACAATAGCGGCAAGATAGAGATCGAGATCGACGACAAGCATTTCCCGTCCACACCGGTCAGCGAAACCACCAAGGTGCGCATCCATGGCAAGGTCGACAAGCATCTCGGCAAGGATGCGACGATCGACGTCAAGAAAGTGGAACCGTTCTAAGACGTTTTCCCCAGAATGCGATCCAGCGCCCAACTGGTATGCGCCGCAGTCCGGCCGGTCGACGGATGCGTCGACTTTCCGCGCAGATGCGCGTGCATGTTGTGCACGTGATGCAGTTGGATGTTGTCCGGATTGGCGATGACAACTTCGTCGACGCCGGTCGCGGTGGTCAGCTGCAGCGGCCTCTCTTCAAACACCGAGAAGACGATTTTGCCGAGGCTGCCGGTGATCTCCACCTTGTCGCAGCGTTCGACACTGCCGAAGTTCCAGCTGCCGCTGCCGGTCACGCCACTGGCGTGCAGCCAGGCGCCGCTGACCGCATCGCAGGCTGAATACAGTCCCTGCTGGTTGGCGCCGCATCCGGACGCCTGCGCGATCTCGCCCAGCAGATGCGTGAACAGGTCGATGCCGTGGCTGGCCAGATCATCGAAGTAACCACCCGCCGCAATCGCCGCGTCGGTGCGCCAGTTATAGGCGCGGCTCAGATCGAGCGGCGACGGTGTGCGGCTGAATTGCCAGCCGACATGGCGTGGTGCGCCGATGCGACCTGCGTCGAGCCAGCGTTTGACTTGGGCGAAGCGCGGCAGTGACCGTCGGTAATAGGCGACGAACAAAGGCAGGCCGCGGCTTTCAAAAGCGGCGCAGATGGCTTCGCATTCGGCGAACGTCGGCGCCATCGGCTTTTCGATGCAGCAGGGTTTGTTCGCCGCGGCGACTTTCAGGGCGTAGAACAAGTGTGTGTCGGGCGGCGTCGCGATGTAGACGGCGTCGATGTGCGGATCGGCAATCAGCGCATCGGCATCGTCGTAGTGCTGCGGCACGCCATGCCGGCGCGCGTAATCAGCCGCCTTGGCGGCGTCGCGGCGCATCACCGCCTGCAGTGCGAAGCCGGGCGTCTGCTGATAGGCCGGGCCGCTTTTGCGTTCGGTGACGGCGCCGCAGCCGATGATGCCCCAGCGGATGGTGTCGGGAAGCGTGTTGGTCATGAGCCAGGTCCGACGGTCAATGTTTTTCCGGGTGTGTCGGCATCAAGCCCGGCGCCCAGTGCGTCGAGAATAGGGCAGTCAGGCCGGCTGTCGCCGTGGCAGGCGTGGGCGAGTTGCTGCAAGGTCGATTTCATCGCCTGCAGTTCACGTATCTTGATATCGAGTTCGGCGATGTGGTCGTTCGCCAGTTGCTTGACCTTGCGGCTCGGGCGCGACTGGTCCAGCCACAGGCCCATCAGGTCGCCGATCTGCTTCATTGAAAAACCCAGCACGCGGCCTTGCCGGATGAAGCGCAGCAAGTGCACGTCGCGCTCGCCGTAGAGGCGATAGCCGGCGTCGGTGCGGGCTACTTTGGGCACCAGGCCGATGTCCTCGTAGTGACGGATCATCTTGGCGGAGACGCCCGAAGCCTGGGCGGCTTCGCCGATGTTCATGCTCACGATTTTTCTCCCTCTGATTGGCGGGCTTGCTGCGGTTTCCAGCGCTTGAGCAGCAGTGCATTGCTGACCACGCTCACGCTCGAGATCGCCATCGCCGCGCCGGCAATCATCGGATTGAGCAATCCGAAGGCAGCCAGCGGAATGCCGACGATGTTGTAGATGAACGCCCAGAACAGATTCTGGCGTATCTTGCCGTAGGTGCGTCGCGAGATGTCGATGGCGTCCGCCACCAGCGACGGATCGCCGCGCATGAGTGTGATCCCGGCTGCCTGCATGGCGACGTCGGTGCCGGTCGACATGGCGATGCCGACATCGGCTGCGGCCAGCGCGGGCGCATCGTTGATGCCGTCGCCGACCATCGCGACCAGCGCGCCGTCCTTGCGCAATTCCCCGACTGCCCGGGCCTTGTCGGCCGGCAGGATGTTGGCGCGGAAATCGTCGAGTCCCAATTGCTGCGCCACGTGTGCGGCGGCGCCGTGGTTGTCGCCGCTGAGCATGATGGTGCGCACGCCGAGCGCATGCAGGCTGGTCACGGCTTGCTGCGCGCCGCGCTTGAGCGTGTCGCCGAACGCCAGCAGGCCGAGCAGGGCGATGTTGCCGCCGTCGGCTCGGCTTTGCGCCAGCCAGGAAATCGTGCGGCCTTGTTGTTCCAGCGTCTTTGCCATGCCGGCCAGTTCCGCATGTTGGTCGGGTGTTGCGCCAAGCTCCTGCATCCAGCGCGCGCTGCCGAGATAGGTCAGGCAATTGCCGATCAATGCTTGTGTGCCGCGGCCGGGGACGGCTTTGCTGTCGCCGGCTGTGGCCGCAGCGATCTGTTTCTGCGCAGCGGCGGCCATCACGGCATGGGCCAGCGGGTGTTCGCTATTGCGTTGCAATGCAGCGGCGAGAGCGAGCAGCTTGTCGGCGTCATGGTCGAGCGCATGCATTGCCGCCAGCACCGGTTTTCCCTCGGTCAGCGTGCCGGTCTTGTCGAAGGCGACCACGGCGATGCGATGAGCGATTTCCAGCGCTTCCGCATCCTTGATCAGGATGCCGTAACGCGCTGCGACGCCGGTGCCGGCCATGATGGCGGTCGGCGTGGCGAGGCCGAGCGCGCAGGGACAGGCGATCACCAATACGGCGACGGCGTTGAGCAGCGCCTGCTCCCAATCGCCGGCGATCAGGCCCCAGCCCAGCAGCGTCAGCAAGGCCAGCACCAGCACCACCGGTACGAACACGGCACTGACCTGGTCCACCAGGCGTTGGATCGGCGCCTTCGCGGCCTGGGCGTGCTCCACCATGCGGATGATGCGGGCCAGTACGGTTTCCGCACCGACGGCAGTGGTTTCGATGAGCAGCAAGCCATCGCCGTTGATGGCGCCGCCGGTGACGTGGTCGCCGCTGTGTTTTGCAATCGGCAGGCTTTCTCCGGTGAGCATGGATTCGTCCAGGTGGCTGGCGCCTTCGCGCACCACGCCATCGACCGCGACGCGTTCGCCGGGACGCACCACGACCAGGTCGCCGAGCCGGATGGCGGCCAAGGCGACGTTACTGTCGACACCGTCGCGCCGCACCGTCGCCTGGTCCGGACGCAAGGCGTTGAGCGCGCGGATGGCGTCGGCGGTTTGGCGCTTGGCGCGGGTTTCCAGCCATTTGCCGAGCAGCACCAGAGTGATCACGGCGGCGGAGGCTTCGAAATAAAAATGCACCGCGCCATGGCCGGCATGTCCAAGATGTTCAGCTTGCCACTGATTGAACAATTGATACAGCGACAGACCGTAAGCGGCGCTGGTGCCGAGCGCGACCAGCAGGTCCATGTTGCCGGTGTAGGCCTTCACGGCGCGCCAGCCGGCGCGATAGAAGCGGGCGCCGAGCCAGAACTGCACCGGCGTCGCCAGCAGCAATTGCCAGATGCCGGGCAATTGCAATTCGACGCCGAACAGCATCAGCAGCATGGGCAGGATCAGCGGCGCGGTAAGCAGGGCGCCGACCGCGACCGGCCACCAGGACGGCGCCACCGTAGATTTTTGGGCTGTCGCCTGGGCTGCGACCGGCAGGCTGGCAGTGTACCCGGCGCGGTCGATGGCGGCGATCAGCGTGTCGACCGTGATGTCGCCGGTGGTGGTCAGCGTGGCTTTTTCAGTGGCGAGATTGACCGAGACGGCGCTGACGCCGCTCACTTTGCGGAGCGCTTTTTCAACGCGCCCGACGCAGGAGGCGCACGTCATCCCGGCCACATCGAGCGTGACTTCCTGTTGTTTGACGTCGTAGCCGGCTTGATGGACGGCGGCGATCAGCTGGTCGGCACGCACGCCGGCTTCGGCCTGGATGGTCGCGCGTTCGGTGGCAAGATTGACGCTGACGTCATGCACGGCGGGGATCGCGCGCAAGGCTTTCTCGACGCGGCCGACGCAGGAGGCGCAGGTCATGCCTTCGACGGCGAGCGTCAGTTCCTGCAACTTTGGGACGAGTGGGGCGGAGTTCATGTTTGGCTCATCAAGGGATTGATCACGGGGTCAGCATGATCCTTCCCATCATGGTAAGGTCAAGGCCTATTTTGACACGATTCTTGACATGACGGGCTTGACCTTCACCTTGTGGGAAGGATTAAGCTGGAGTTTTCCATCACTGAAGAAGTACGAAAGGAGCAATACCATGCTGACATTCAATGTCCAGGACATGACCTGCAACCACTGCGCCGGCGCCATCACGCGCGCCGTCAAGGAAGTCGACGCCAACGCCAAAGTCGACGTCCAGGTCGCCGAGAAGCGCGTCAACATCGATAGCAGCGTCGCCGCCGCCGAGTTTGAAGAGGCGATCAAGGAAGCCGGCTACACGCCCGTCGCAGCCTGAATCCGTTCGGACTATTTGCTGAGCAGGCGCATCGCTCGTTCCAGGCCGTCGATGGTCAGCGGAAACATGCGCTGGCTCATCAGTTGCTGGATGATGGAGATCGATTGGCGATATTGCCACAGGCCTTCCGGCTCGGGATTGAGCCAGGCAAAGTTGGCGAAGGTGCTGGTGAAGCGCTGCAGCCAGACGGCGCCGGCTTCGGGATTGTTGTATTCCACGGAGCCGCCCGGCTGGACGATCTCGTAAGGACTCATGGTGGCGTCGCCGACGAAGATCAGCTTGGTGTCCGGCGAGTACTTGTGCAGCAAATCCCAGGTCGGGAAACGCTCGGCGTGGCGCCGGCGGTTGTTCTTCCATACGTAGTCGTAGACGCAGTTGTGGAAGTAGAAGAACTCCATGTTCTTGAATTCCGTCCTGGCGGCGGAAAACAATTCTTCGGTGCGCGCAACGTGGTCGTCCATCGAACCGCCGACGTCGAACAGCATCATGACCTTGATGTTGTTGCGACGCTCCGGCTGCATCTTGATGTCGAGATAACCGGCATTGTTGGCAGTGGCGCGGATGGTGTCGTCGAGCGCCAGTTCTTCCTCGGCGCCGTCGCGCGCGAACTTGCGCAGGCGGCGCAGCGCCACCTTGATGTTGCGCGTGCCGAGTTCGCGTTCGCTGTCGTAATCCTTGTAGGTCCGTTCGTCCCACACCTTGACCGCACTGCGATTCTTGCTTTCGCCGCCGATGCGGATGCCTTCCGGGTTGTAGCCGCTGTTGCCGAAGGGCGAACTGCCGCCGGTGCCGATCCACTTGTTGCCGCCTTCATGGCGCTCGTGCTGTTCCTTGAGCAGTTCCTTGAGGCGGTCCATCAATTTGTCGTAGCCGAACTTCTCCAGCGTCGCTTTCTGCTCCGGCGTGAGTTCGCGCTGCATGCGCTTCATCAGCCAGTCGAGCGGGATCTCGGGATTTTTCTCGAAGATGGTTTCGATGCCCTTGAAGTAGCTGCCGAAGGCCTTGTCAAACTTGTCGTAATTGGCCTCGTCCTTGACCAGTGTGGTGCGCGAGAGATAGTAGAAGTCGTCGATGGCCGGCGAGATGACGTTCTTTTGCATGGCCTCGAGCAGGATCAGGAACTCCTTGATGGAGACCGGGATGCGGGCATCCTTGAGCGTGAAAAAGAAGTCGATCAGCATGGCGGTGTGGTCTGGTGAAGCATCAATGTCCGAGCTTGCATTGGAGGTGGCGTTTGACCGTCGGCCATTCCGATTCGATGATGGAATACACCACCGTGTCGCGCAGCGAGCCGTCCGGCATGCGCTGGTGATTACGCAAGATGCCGTCCTGTTTGGCGCCCAGCCGCAGGATCGCCGCCCGCGATTGCTGGTTCATCCAATGGGTGCGGAATTCGACGGCGATGCAGTGCAGCGTTTCGAAGGCATGCGTCAATAGCATCAGCTTGCATTCGGTGTTGATGCCGGTGCGCTGGGCGCTGGCGGCGGTCCAGGTCGAGCCGATTTCGACCCGCCGATGGACGGCGTCGGCGTTCATGTACGTCGTCATGCCGCATAGCGCGCCGGTGTCATGGCGGCGCGTGACGAAAGGCAGCATCGAGCCTTGTTCCTGCAGGCGCAGGCGCCGTTCGATTTCGGCGCGCATGTTTTCCGGTTTGGGAATCGAGGTATACCAGAGCTTCCACAGCTTGCCGTCGGAGGCCGCCGCGATCAGGGCATCGTGGTGGTCGAGCGAGAGTGGCTCGAGCGTGGCGTAATGGCCTTTGAGCGTGATCGGGTGCAGGAATTGCATGGCGGACTCCTTGCGTGGGCAGATAAAACTATCGGGCTATCAGGTTATCGGGGTTATCGATTGTTGCGCGACATGAACACCAGGCGTTCGAACAGATGCACGTCCTGTTCGTTCTTGAGCAGCGCGCCGTGCAGTGGCGGGATGGCGGCCTTGCCATCCTTGCTGTGCAGCGTCTCGGCCGGAATGTCTTCGGCCAGCAGCAGCTTGAGCCAGTCGATCAGCTCCGAGGTCGATGGCTTCTTCTTCAGGCCGGGAATGTCGCGCACTTCATAAAATGTCTGCAAGGCCTGCGCCAGCAGGTCGCGCTTGAGGTGCGGGAAGTGTACGTCGACGATCTGCTGCATGGTGTCTTTATCGGGGAATTTGATGTAGTGGAAGAAGCAGCGGCGCAAAAAGGCGTCCGGCAGTTCCTTCTCGTTGTTCGACGTGATGATCACCAGCGGGCGATGCTTGGCGCGCACCATTTCGCGGGTTTCGTACACATAGAACTCCATGCGATCGATCTCGCGCAGCAAGTCGTTGGGAAACTCGATGTCGGCCTTGTCGATTTCGTCGATCAGCAGCACTTGCGGCTCGTCGGCGATGAAGGCCTGCCACAGCACACCCTTGACGATGTAGTTGTGGATGTCCTTGACGCGCGCATCGCCGAGCTGCGAATCGCGCAGTCGCGACACCGCGTCGTATTCGTACAGGCCTTGCTGCGCCTTGGTGGTGGATTTGATGTGCCATTGCAGCAATGGCCGGTTCAGCGCTGCCGCGACCTCTTCGGCCAGCATGGTCTTGCCGGTGCCGGGTTCGCCTTTGATCAGCAGCGGGCGTTGCAGCGTCAACGCGGCGTTCACCGCGAGTTTGAGGTCGTCGGTGGCGACGTAGCTGGAGGAACCTTCGAAGCGTGTTTCTTGTCGCATGGCGGGGTTGTCATCAGGACGAAAATAAATCCGAGTATAAGGTAAAAAGATTGAGGCTTCCGCGCACCGGCCCGCGCAGACGGTTTGCTTGAAAACCGGCTTTTCGTCCCCAAATACCGAGGTTAGTGGAATTTGCTGCTGCGTTGACGTTGCGGCATGTCTTTTCCTCATCAAAACAGAGTGAGGCATGAAGTTTCTTTTTCTCAAGATGCGCGTGATCTGGCGGCGTTTCCGCCACGGTCTGCAAGCGCGTTACGAACACCACGGTGAACACGGGCCTCAGCTGGAAATACTGATGCGACGCGCCGATCCCGATTCCGCCTGGCACGACCGCGCCAACTGGATGATCGATGTGGCCGAATGGGTGCGTCATCAACCCAAGGTTTCGCTGCTCGACGCCGAGGGCTGGCGCCGGGTCAAGCACCAGCGGGTGCGTGCCATGCTGGACTGGCTCGATGCACATCGCGACATCCGCCGCCAGGTGCAGGGCTGCCTGCAAAAGACGCTGCGCGAGGCGAGCGGACCTGAACTGTTCTCGGTCACGGGCTTGCCGCATGAGCCCGCCTTTTTCACCGAACTGACTGAACGCGCCTTCAAGATGGTGCTGCCGCGGCATCTGTCGCCGAGCGAGCTGCCGACCTTGTTCGCCGCCATGTTTCCTGATCCGGACGACGCCGAATGGCTGCTCGAACTGGACCAGGAGTTGCAGGAGCGGCTGTGGAAGGTGGCTGCCGACGACGGTATCTCGCATACCTACTGGCAGCAGATCGAAGAGGCGCTGACTTATCTCACCACGGTGGTCGTTGCCGACGGCATCAGTCCGGCGTTCCGCCAGCGGCTGGAGCCGAAGATGCCGCTGCAGGCCACGCCGTTCATGGCTTTGCGGCGTGAAATGGAAGCGTATCTGCGGGCCAGCCCGCATGACGAGGGCGCCTTGCGCAGTGCGCGCATGCTGATCGCGGTGTGCCAGGCGCAGACCGATCGCATTTATGCGCATCTGGATGAATACGGCGTCTCGGTCAGCCTGGTCTATCGTATCGAACGCATGCGCGCCCAGCTCACACGCATGGGGCGCCTGATCGACGTGCGTTCGGCGACGTGGCGGGAACCCAAAACCGGCCGCGGCGCCGGCCGCGTGCAATTGCTGCTGGCCGACCTGATCGCCGCGCATCACAGCCGTTCGTCGGTACGCAGCCTGGTGCGGCGCAGCTTTGCGCTGCTGGCGCGCAAGATGGTCGAGCGCAGCGCCGATCACGGCGAACATTACATTGCCCGGGACCGGGCCGGCTATCGCGCGATGCTCAAGGCGGCCTGTATCGGCGGCGTGGTCACGGCGTTCACTGTGCTGGGCAAGATCGCGCTGGCCAAGTTGGGACTGCCGCATTTCTTCGAAGGCGCATTTGCTTCGATTAATTATGCGGTCAGCTTCCTGCTGATTGCCGCGCTCGGCGGCGTGCTGGCGACCAAACAGCCGGCCGTGACCGCGCCGGCGCTGGCGGCCAAGATGGGAGAACTGGACACCGTCGACGGCTTGCGCGCCCTGATCGCCGAAACCGCCATGCTGCTGCGCTCGCAGGCGGCGGCGATTTTCGGCAACCTGATTGCGGTGATCCCGACCATGCTGCTGATCACGGCCGGCTTCCTGCTGGCCTCCGGCACCACGCTGATGACGCCGGAAAAAGCCCGCGCAGCCTTGCACAGCCTGTCGCTGGTCGGACCGGCGCCCTTGTACGCAGCCTTGACCGGCATCCTGCTATGGCTGTCGAGCCTGGCGGCGGGATTTGCCGACAACTGGTTCGCCTTGCGCCGCCTGCGCGAAGCGCTGGGGCACCAGCGCCGGCTTGTCCACGCGCTCGGCGCCGCCCGCGCCGCGCGCTGGGCCATCTGGCTGGAGCGCCATATCGCGACGATCGTCGGCAACGTTTCGCTGGGCGTCTTGCTGGGCATGACGCCGGTGGTGGCGGAATTCTTCGGACTGCCGCTGGAGGTGCGCCATGTCACGCTGGCGACCGGCACGCTGGTGGCCGCCGGGGCCAGCTTGGGGTGGGATATCGTGGCGACGCCGGTGTTCTGGCTGGCGGTCAGCGGCATCGTGCTGATCGGCGCGCTCAATGTCGGCATCGCGTTTTTGTGTGCGATGGCGCTGGCCTTGCGGGCACGAGAAATCCCGGCCCGCATTCGCCGCGTGGTTTTTCGTGCTGTGCTGCGACGATTTGCGGCCTCGCCATTGACGTTTTTCTTTCCTGAAAAGGCCGTCAGTGCGGCTGTAAAGCCCGTTCCGAGCGAGTCGGAAGTCGAAGAAGAAGGCTGAAGCGCCGCAATAAGACGAGGATGCAGAGGAAGGATGTTGTAATTTGGATCGCTGTGACAGATTGACTCACGGCGCTGTTGGGGTAAAATCAACCGGTTTTTTGGCATCGCAGGGGACGGGCGAGAATGCTCAGGTAATCCAATACGCCAAATTGGTTGAGCCAATAATGTATAGCCAAACCTGTGGGACCAGCTTCGAAAAGTCATGTGTTTCGCTTTAGTTTGATTTTATTTACCCCTGCCAATATGAAAAAACTCTTCGTACTGCTCGCTCTCGCGGGTGTTGCCAGCGCGGCCTCGGCCGTCGATCTTGCAGGTAACACCGGCAAGGTCAATGTGTCGATGTGCATCGGCTGTCACGGGATTCCAGGCTACAAGGCAACTTTCCCCGAGGTCTACCAGGTCCCCATGCTGGGCGGCCAGTCTGAAAAATATATCGAGAACGCGCTGAAGGCCTATCAAAAAGGCGAGCGTAAGCATCCGTCCATGCAGGGCATCGCCGGTAGCCTGTCCGACAAGGACATCGCTGAGCTGGCTGCTTACTACTCACAGCAAAAATAAGGGAAGCACGAGATGAACAAGATCCTGACCTGGGCAGTTTTCGCCGCTGCCTCCGTTGTTTCCCTGCAAGCCGCTGCGGCGGGCAACGCCGAATCGGGCAAGCTGCTGGTTGAAAAATACAACTGCGCTTCCTGCCACGGCAAAGACTTCAATTCGCCGATCGATCCGTCGTATCCGAAGCTGGCCGGCCAGCATCAGGACTACCTGCAGCATGCGCTGGTGTCGTACCGCCGCGGCAACGACGGCATGAACGGCCGCACCAACGCCATCATGGCCGGCCAGGCCAAGGTGCTGACCGACAAGGATATCCAGGACATCGCCGCCTACCTGCACAAGCTGCCGGGTTCGCTGGTGCTGGAAAAGTAACTGGCAAAGTAAGCGAGGCCTTGCTTCAACGTAAAAAGCCACGGCATGCCGTGGCTTTTTTCATGGGCGCTGCATCGGAAGAGCCGGATCAGCGTCGCTTGATGCTTTCGATATAGGCCGCGCCGTCCGGCGGCAGGCCGCTGCGCTGGGAATTCCAAATCATTTCGCCCAGGCATTCCATGATTTCGTGATGTGCGTCGTGCGCCGACCCCTTGCGTTGCGCCAGTGCTTCGAAGGCCTTGCGAATGCCGGGCGGCTGGTCGATGGAAATCTGCTCGCTGATGGACAGATGCATCGACAAATGCAGGAACGGGTTATGACCTTGCTCGACCGAATAATCGGCCGCCAGCGCCTGCTCGATATCCTTCAGCGCATCATCGTATTCGGGGTGTTCGATGATCCAGTCACGGGCGATGGCTTCGAGAGGCGTCAGGATTTCGTTGGCGCGATACTTGCGGAACGCTTCGCAAAAGAAGCGGCGGACATCATGCTGGGAGGGGTTGAACATTGCGGCGGCGGGCGAAACGCGTAAAAGCCGTATTGTACGCCGTGTCGCCGAACTCGTCCGGACGCGACCTCCGTACGCACGCCAGTCGTGCGCATGAAATTGTCCTGCGGTAATATATCCCTACAAGACGAGCAAAAACATCGTCACATCTCGCGAAATGAGGGGACACCATTCATGAAACTCAGGCTCTGCAGGAGGCAGTTCGCGTTCCTGTTGCCGGCGCTACTGTCGTCGTCGCTGCTGTTGTTCTCCTTGTTCGTCGTCCCCTCGCACGCCTCGATCACCTCGCTCACCAGGGCTAGCCCGGAAGACGACGGCAGCCGGACCGTGCAGATCGGCTATGCCGGACCGCTGAGCGGCACTTCCGCCGCAGTCGGCAAAAGCATGGCCAACGCCGCGCAACTCGCGGTGGACGAGGCCAACAAGCGCGGCGTGCAGATCCAGGGCCGGTCGGTCCAGTTGAAATTGTTGATCCAGGACGACCGCACCAATCCGCGCACCGCCGAATTGATCGCACACTACCTGGTGCGCAGCGGCGTGGTGGGCGTCATCGGTCATTGGAACAGCGCGGCCAGCCTCGCTGCCGCGCCGATCTACAATGCGGCCGGCGTGATCCAGATCTCGCCGGCCAGCATGAGCAACCTGTATACACAGCTGGGCAATCGCGCCGCCTTCCGCACCATCGGCAACAACGGTAGCGCCGGCAGCCACACCGCCGATTACGCGGTCAGGACGCTGCAGGCCAGGCGTTTCCTTGTGGTGGACGACGGCACTCCGTTCGGACGCGGCTTTGTCGAACAATTCAGCCGCACGGCCAAGGAGCAGGGAGCGCAAATCGTCGGCTCTCATAGCGTCAGCGACAAGACCTCGGATTTCAACGCGGTGCTGATGGACGCCGCCAGGTTACGTCCCGATGCGGTAATGTTCGGCGGTCTCGAGCTGCAGGCCTCGACGCTGGCGCGCAGCCTGAAACGGCGCAGTCCCGAAATCCGCTTCATCGGTTCCAGCGGCACGGTGGGTTTGCCGTTCCTGCGCGCAGCGGGTGCCGACGGCAACGGCAGCGTCGTCCTGGAGCCGGGGCCACCGACGGGAAAGATGCCGGGTTGGAAGAATTTTGAGAAAAATTACATGCAGAAATTCGACAGCAACATCGAGTTGTTCGCGCCATTCGCCTACGACGCCACACAGGTACTGATCGCGGCGATGCGCCAGGCCAATTCGACCGAGCCGAAAAAAATCGCCGAGGCGCTGCACGAAATCCGCTTCAGCGGCATGACGGGGACGATCTCGTTCAATCAGGAAGGCGATCTCAACAATCCCACCTTCACCATCTACGAGGTGGAGGACCAGAGCTGGGTGGTCAGGAAAGTCATCAGCGGCAGCGCCAACTAAGAGCCCGTCTCTTCATGAAGCAGGCTCTTAGCGCCGCCCGGGCAGCTACACGCCTTTTACAGGCAGCGGGGTTTTCTTCTTGAACTCGCACAGGTCGGCGATGAGGCAGTTCCAGCATTGCGGCTTGCGTGCGATGCAGGTGTAGCGGCCATGCAGGATCAGCCAGTGATGGGCGTCCTGCAGGAATTCCGGTGCGACGAATTTCATCAGTTTGCGTTCGACTTCGTCGACATCCTTGCCCGGGGCAATGCCGGTGCGGTTGGAGACGCGGAAGATATGGGTGTCCACGGCAATGGTCGGATGACCGAACGCCGTATTCATGACCACGTTGGCGGTCTTGCGCCCCACGCCCGGCAGCGCTTCGAGCGCTTCACGGGTCTGCGGCACCTCGCCGCCATGTTGCTCCAGCAGGATGCGGCAGGTCTCGATGACATTCTTGGCCTTGGTACGGAACAGGCCGATGGTCTGGATGTAGGGAATCAGCTCGTCCACGCCCAGTTTGTAGATCTTGGCCGGCGTATTGGCGACCGGGTACAGCTTGCGCGTGGCCTTGTTGACCGAGACGTCGGTGGCTTGCGCCGACAGCAGCACGGCGATCAGCAGCTCGAACGGCGTGGTGTATTCCAGTTCGGTGGTCGGGGTCGGATTGGCTTGCCGCAGGCGGCTGAATATTTCACGGCGCTTTTCGCTGTTCATGGCTGGCGGACGGGCTTGGCTGTTGGTTGGTCGTTGGCGGCGGCTTGTTCTTTTTTCAGGCGTGCGCGTTCGATGGCGGCCTGGATGATGGCTTTCTTGCGGTCCTGCTCTGCTTTCTCGAGTGGCGTCAATGCGTCGGCGGCTTCCACCTCCTTCAGCTTGGCGGCAGCTTTGGCGGCCAGGCGGTCATCGTTTTCCTGCTTTTCCCGACGCAGACGAAAGCTGCGGAAATCGTGCCGTGCACGGGCGGCGTCGGCCTGCTCCTGCGACCATGCCCGCCAGCCGGTCAGGCCCGGCGTGACGTCGACCATGGCAATGCAGTCGACCGGGCAGGGCGCCACGCACAGGTCGCAGCCGGTGCACAGGTCGGGCAGCACGGTGTGCATCTGTTTGGCGGCGCCGACGATGGCGTCGACCGGGCAGGCCTGGATGCACAGCGTGCAGCCGATGCAGGCGGCTTCGTCGATAACGGCGCGCGTGCGCGGACGCTCCAGGCCGTTGACCGGGTTGAGCGGCAGCAGCGGTCTGGCCAGCAATTGCGCCAGGCGCGCCACGCCCTCGGCGCCGCCGGGTGGGCATTGGTTGTAGCCGGCGGCATCGTTGGCAATTGCTTCCGCATACGGCCGGCAGGCGGGATAGCCGCACTTGCCGCACTGGGTTTGCGGCAGCAGGTTTTCGATCTGGTCGGCGAGAGTGGGGACTGCGGAGGAAGGCACGTTGGGTGGCTTGCAAAAAATGGCTGGACGGGCGAAGCCGTATTATCCCGGAAACCGGCCTTGTGAGGGGAACGCTGCGCGCGAGCAATAAAAAAGCCTTTGCCCTGTTACAGGCAAAGGCTTGCTGGATACCGAGGGCGGATTACATGCCGCTCAGGAATTCGCTTTGATGAATTCGCCGATTTTCGGACAGATCACCTCGCGCCAGCGGCGGCCCGAGAAGATGCCGTAGTGGCCGCACTTGGGCGCGGTGAAGTGCTGCTTGCGCGACTTCGGAATCGACGAGCACAGGTCTTGCGCCGCCTGGGTCTGGCCGGAGCCGGAGATGTCGTCCAGTTCACCCTCGATGGTGAACAGCGCCACCGACTTGATGTCTTGCGGGCGCACCAGCTTGCCGTCGATGTTCCACGTGCCTTGCGGCAAGTCGAAGTCCTGGAACACGATCTTGATGGTTTCCAGGTAGAACTCGGCCGGCATATCGAGTACGGCGTTGTATTCGTCGTAGAACTTGCGATGGCTTTCAGCCGACTCGTCGTCGCCGTCGCGCAGGTGCATGTAGAAGTCCCAATGGCTTTCGGCGTGGCGGCGCGGGTTCATGGCGACGAAACCGGCGTGCTGAAGGAAGCCGGGATAGACCTTGCGACCGAAACCGGGATAATTGGCCGGCACGCTGTAGATCACGGTGTTTTCAAACCAGCTGAACGGCTTTTCGGTGGCCAGGTCGTTGACCGCAGTCGGCGATTTGCGTGCATCGATCGGACCACCCATCATGGTCATGCTCTTGGGCAGCTTGGGATCATTGGCGCTAGCCATCAGGGCGATCGCGGCCAGCACAGGCACGGTCGGCTGGCATACGGAAATCACGTGCACGTCCGGGCCAAGGGTGCGGATGAAGTCCTGGATGTAATACACGTAGTCGTGCAGGTGGAAGGCGCCCTTGTCGAGCGGCACCATGCGCGCATCGGTCCAGTCGGTGACGAACACGTCATGGTTCGGCAGCAGGCCGCGCACGGTGTCGCGCAGCAGCGTGGAATGATGGCCTGACAGCGGCGCAACCAGCAGCACGGTGGGCTGCTTGAGCGCGGCGTACTGCTTGCTGTCGAGGTCCTTGCTGAAATGGATCAGGCGGCAGAAAGGCTTGGTTTCAGCAATTTTCTCAACGATCCCGATGGTCTTGCCATTGATTTCGGTCGATTCGATCTGGAATTCGGGTTTTTCGTAGTCTTTGCCGAGGCGGTACAGCAGTTCGTAACCGGCGGCGATACGTTGTGCGAATGGCGTGTGGGCCAGCGGGGAAACAGGATCGGAAAACAGTTTTGCCGAGGTCTCCGCCCATTGCATCAAGGGGGTAAGAAAGGCGCGGTTTAATTCGTGAATTTGATAAAGCATGGCTGACCTTTACACATAGTACGCATGAAGCTGGCTGGTTAGTCCATAACGGCATTGTGTGCTGTCGAGACTACAAGTATTGCTCTTTATTGCTCTGTTTTCTTGCTATGTTGCAATGCAATATTTTAACACGATTCGGCGTTCGCCGTGGTACGCCGGGGCATGATAAAAACACTAAATGTCGACAAAGAATTTTCAGGTTGTTGAACAAATTATGCCTTTTTATTCAACGATTTATAGCGACATTATCGGCGTCAGAATGTTGATCTTGAATCAATATGCAAATCGATGCACAAAGAAAAAGCCCCTGTCCGGATGGAAGGGGCTTTTTTCTGTGATGCAAGGTAATCGGGTTTAATCGAAAACCGGAGTTTCCACGCCGAGGATCTTGTGCAGTTTCGGCGATGTCGTCGTGTACTGCATGTGGATCTTCTTGTCCGGGAAGATATAAGGCGCAGCGCCGAAAGCGGCCAGCGCGGCTTCGTGGAAGCCCGACAGGATCAGTTTCTTCTTGCCCGGGTAAGTGTTGATGTCGCCTACCGCGAAGATGCCCGGCACATTGGTTTCGAACTTCTCGGTGTCGACCACTTTCAACTGCTTGCGCTCGATATCCAGGCCCCATTCGGCAATCGGGCCCAGTTTTGGCGACAAACCGAAGAACACCAGCAGCATGTCCAGCGGCAGGCGACGGGTGACGCCGTCGGCGCCGGTCACCTTGATTTCGGACAGCTTGCCGTCCTTGGCTTCAAAGCCGGTGGCCTGGCCGACGATGAGTTGCATCTCGTACTGTTCACACAGTTCCTTCATTTTGGCCACCGATGCCGGCGCTGCGCGAAATTCTTCGCGACGGTGCAGCAGGACCACGGATTCGGCCTTGCCGACGAAGTTCAGCGCCCAGTCCAGCGCGGAATCGCCGCCGCCGCAGATGACGATGTTCTTGCCTTCAAACTGGGCCGGGTCCTTGACGCGGTAAAACAATTGGGAACCGTCGAAGGCTTCAATGCCGTCGACCTTCAGCGTGCGCGGCTGGAACGAGCCGACGCCGGCGGCGATGAAGATGGTCTTGGTGATAAATTTGGTGCCTGCCGAGGTTTCGAGGTCGAAGCGGCCGTCTTCGCGCTTTTGCACGACGGTAACTTCCTGTCCCAGATGGAAGGTCGGATCGAATGGTTCGATCTGCTTCAGCAGGTTGTCGGTCAGTTCCTGGCCAGTGCAGACAGGCACGGCGGGGATGTCATAGATTGGCTTGTCCGGATAGAGTTCGACGCATTGGCCGCCGACGTTGGCGAGCGAGTCGATGACGTGCGCCTTGATTTCCAGCAGGCCGAGTTCGAATACCTGGAACAGGCCGACCGGACCGGCGCCGACGATGACGGCATCGGTTTCGATCGGTGTTGTCTTGCCGGCGTCCGCAGCGGCAATCTTGAAGTTGTCCATAAAAATCCAATTTCCGTTTCAGTTGAGGGTGTTTCCAGACTCAATTGGCTATCTGCCAAGGCAGGTTTGCGTAGCGGCTTGCGCATGCATTCCCGGTCCTGGCTGTATGGCTAGAAGTGAAGGCTGTCTGTTGGAGGAGCATGCCGGCGGTTCGTCGGCGCTGCTCCGTCGCGGCGCTGTCCGGCAGCGGCGTTCAGCGCTGCAGGAACTCCAGCTTGTTCTTGGCGTCTTTCCATTCCTCGGCTTCGGCCAGCGGCGCCTTGGTTTTGGTGATCGAAGGCCAGAAGCGCGCCAGTTGTTCATTGAGCTTGATGAATTCCTGCTGATCGGCCGGGACGTCTTCTTCCGCATAGATCGCATTGACCGGGCACTCGGCTACGCACACGGCGCAATCGATGCACTCGTCGGGATCAATGGCGAGGAAATTCGGGCCTTCGCGGAAGCAATCAACCGGGCATACATCGACGCAGTCCGTGTAACGGCAGCGGATGCAGGATTCGGTCACAACGTGGGTCATAACAGTCCTATCTGTAAAATTTCTTTAAAACCTGGGCGAACTCAGCCGGAATTAGTGGCAATATGGCGCGATTCAATCGAGGCATATTTCGGTTGCTGCGCAATTTGCAGGCAGATGGCAAGCAAATCCGTCGCTCGCGCGACAATCCTATACAACCGGCTGGAAAGCCTTGTATTTTAAGGCAATTCAACTTTTCTCACAAATGAGGCTTATACAAATTACGTATAAGTAAATACGAAATATCATTCGTCCAAGGACAAGATCAAAAGTGAATGACGAACAAGCAAAGACGGGTTTCATGAAGCATGCACTGACCGGGCTGGCGGCGGCCCTGACGCTGGGCCTGGGACCAGGAATGGCATTGACGGTTTCCGCGCAGGCCGAGAACATCCGCATCGGCGAGATCAACAGTTATACCGGCGTGGCGCAGTCGAGCCAGGCCTATCGCAACGGCGCCGACCTGGCCGTGGCCGAAATCAATGCCGCCGGAGGCCTGCTGGGGCGCAACCTCGAACTGATTTCACGTGACGACAGCGGCAGCCCCGATGAGGCCGTGCGGCACGCCGAGGCGCTGATCAGGACCGATCGCGTCGATGTGCTGACTGGCTCAATGCTGTCGAACGTGGCGCTGGCGGTGGCCAAGACCGCCGCCTCCGAGAAGAAGCTATTCGTCGTCGGCGACGCCCTGTCGGACGCCATCACGCTCGACAAAGGCAATCGCTATACCTTCCGCCTGCGACCTTCGACCTATACGCAGGCAGCGATGTTGGCGGAAGCGGCCGCCAAACTGCCGGGCCGGCGCTGGGCCATCGTCGCGCCCAATTACGAATATGGGCAAAGCGCGGTCGCCAACTTCAAATTGTTGCTGAAAGCGCGCCGTCCCGACGTCGAGTTCGTCGCCGAACAGTGGCCGGCGCTGGGCAAGATGCGCGCCGATGTGGTCGTCAAGACCTTGCGCCAGGCGCGTCCCGATGCGATCTTCAACGCCGCCTTCGGCAGCGATCTGCAGCAATTTGCGGAAGAGGGCAGCCGCCAGGGCCTGTTTGCCGCCAGTACCGTGTTCTCGATGTCGGCCGGGCCGGCGCTGGGCGATGTGCTGGCGCAGTACGAAGGCACCAAAAGTTGGGTGGTGCTGGGCTATCCGTCGGAGCAGCTCGCGACGCCGGAGCACCAGCGTTTTCGCGAGGCCTACCTGAAGCGCTTCAATGATCGTCCGTTGCTGCAAGCGGTATTCGGCTACAGCACCGTGATGTCGATTGCCGCCGGGATCAAGAAAGCAGGTTCGGTCGATGCTGAAAAACTGGTGACGGCCATGCGTGGCCTGGGAGTGGAAACGCCGGTCGGGCCGATCACCTTCCGTGCCCACGACCAGCAATCGAGCATGGGTGCATTCGTGGCGACGCTGGTGTGCAAGGACGGCCGCAGCAACATGACCGAATGGCATTACCTCGATGGCGCGCGCTACATGCCGGACGACACCTACGTCAAGGGACGCCGGCCGGCCTCGGCGATGCGCTGATCATGCAGTAATTCTTGCGCGGCGCACGTCCGATCCGGCGAGCCGATTAACCCTCCGTGCAGGCGGGGCACGATCTTCCCTATCCAAGGTAAGATAGTGCCCCTTGTCCTCTCCAGCACACGATCACTTCGAATCGTCAGGCGCCATGATTATTTCTTCCTTGCTCGACACCGACCTCTACAAATTCACCATGATGCAGGTGGTGCTGCACCACTTCCCGGGGGCGCAGGTCGAGTATCGCTTCAAATGCCGCAACGACAACGTCGACCTGACGCCGTACATCGACGAGATCAAGGCGGAGATTGCCGCGCTGTGCCGCTTGCGTTTCCGCGAATCCGAGTTGGCCTACCTGCGCAGCTTCCGCTTCATCAAGAGCGATTTCGTCGACTTCCTCGATCTGTTCCATCTCAACGAGAAATACATCAGCGTCGCACCGTCGCCGGCCGCCAACGGCGAGATCGAGATCCAGGTCAAGGGGCCGTGGCTGCACACCATCCTGTTCGAAGTGCCGGTGCTGGCGATCGTCAATGAAGTATATTTCCGCGCGACCCAGCGCGCGCCCGATTACGAAACCGGCCGTGAGCGCTTGCGCGACAAGATTGCGCTGCTGACCGACAATCCTTTGCTGGAAGGTTGCAAGATCGCCGACTACGGCACGCGCCGTCGCTTCTCGCGCAGCTGGCACGCCGAAGTGATCCTGGCGATGAAGGACCAGATGGGCAGCCATTTCGCCGGTACTTCCAATGTCCAGTTCGCGATGCAGCACGACCTCACCCCGTTGGGCACGATGGCGCATGAATACCTGCAGGCCTGTCAGGCGCTCGGTCCGCGCCTGCGCGATTCGCAGATTTACGGCTTTGAAATGTGGGCCCGCGAATACCGCGGCGACCTCGGCATTGCCTTGTCGGATGTGTATGGCATGGATGCGTTCTTGCGCGATTTCGACATGTATTTCTGCAAGCTGTTCGACGGCGCGCGTCACGATTCCGGCGATCCGTTCGAATGGGGAGAGCGCCTGCTGAAGCATTACGACAACAACCGCGTCGACTCCAAGAGCAAGGTGCTGGTATTCTCCGACGGCCTCGATTTCGACAAGGTGGTGTCGCTGTACCTGCGCTTCAAGGATCGCGCCAAGGTGGCTTTCGGCGTCGGCACCAACCTGACCAATGACTTGGGTTATACGCCCTTGCAGGTGGTCATGAAGATGGTGCGCTGCAATGGCCAGCCGGTGGCGAAACTGTCCGATACGCCGGCCAAGAACATGTGCGACGACGAAGCCTACGTGAAGTATCTGCGGCAGGTGTTCGAGATCCAGTAAGCCTCGCGGCGTGACCGACGGCGAGAGGATTTCACCGATTGAATTCCGGATCCACGTCCTTGCTTGAAATCTTTTAATGCGTTCGGATTCCGGCCGTCATGGCCGGTCTTGCTGGTATAGTGTGGCCTCGTTTATCGTGATTTTTTCGTCTCCACAAGGTCCCCACATTGCGCACAAAACTCCTCACGCCATCGGCCTGTCTCGGCCTCCCTTTGATGCTTCCTCAACTGGCTCACGCAGCCGATCTTGACGGCGGCGCATTGTCTGCGTTGTGGGGTATTCCTTTCATTGGCCTGTTGTTGTCGATCGCGCTCGGGCCTTTGTTGTTCGCGCACTTCTGGCACCATCATTTCGGCAAGATCGCGCTCGCCTGGGGCGCGGCATTCCTGCTGCCGTTTGCGGCGACCTTCGGCGCCCATACCGCCGCGGCCGGCACCGTGCATGCGCTGCTGGCCGAATACATTCCCTTCATCGCCTTGCTGACCGCCTTGTTCGTGGTGGCCGGCGGCATCTGCGTGCGCGGCAACCTGCACGGCACGCCCGCGCTCAATACCGGCCTGCTGGCGCTGGGCACCGTACTGGCCAGCATCATGGGCACCACCGGCGCCTCGATGCTGCTGATCCGGCCGCTGATCCGCGCCAACGACAACCGCAAGCATGCAGTGCACATCGTGGTGTTCTTCATCTTCCTGGTGGCCAACGCGGGCGGTTCGCTGACACCGCTGGGCGATCCGCCGCTGTTCCTCGGTTTCCTCAAGGGCGTGGACTTTTTCTGGACTCTGCAGAACATCTTCCCGGAGACCTTGTTCGTCTGCGTGTCGCTGCTGGTGATCTTCTATCTGCTCGATCGTCACTATTACAACAACAAGGAAGAAGCCTTGCCGCCGGCGCTCGATCCGACGCCCGATTCAGGCATCAGCTTCGAGGGGAAATTCAATTTCGTTCTGTTGCTGGCGGTGATCGCGCTGGTGCTCATGAGCGGCTTCTGGAAGTCGGGCGTGACGTTCGATGTGATGGGCACCCCGGTGGAACTGCAGAACCTGTTGCGCGACCTGGCGCTGGTCGCGATCATCGTGATCTCGCTGTGGAGCACACCGAAGTCCGCACGTGCCGGCAACGATTTTTCCTGGGGACCGATCGTTGAGGTGGCCAAGCTGTTTGCCGGCATTTTCATCACCATCATTCCCGTCATCGCGATGCTGCGCGCCGGCGAAGCGGGCGCGTTCGGCGCCGTGGTGCGCGCGGTAACCGGACCGGACGGCCAGCCTGTCGACGCCATGTATTTCTGGATCACCGGGCTGCTGTCGTCGTTCCTCGACAATGCACCGACGTATCTGGTGTTCTTCAATACCGCCTCGGGCGACGCGCATACGCTGATGACAACGTTGAGTTCGACGCTGGCAGCGATTTCCGCCGGCGCCGTGTTCATGGGCGCCAACAGCTACATCGGCAATGCGCCGAACATGATGGTCAAGGCCATCGCCGAAGAACGCGGCATCAGGATGCCGTCCTTCTTCGGCTACATGGCATGGTCGCTGGCCATCCTGATGCCGCTGTTCGTCATCATGACCTTCCTGTTTTTTGTTTAACGATAAAAGAGACAAGCATGAAACCAAAGATCTTCGTTGCACGGGCCGTTTTTCCTGAAGTGCTGGAACGCCTGGCGCAGCATTTCGACGTCGAGTCCAACCAGGAGGACCGCATCTTCACTGCCGACGAGTTGATCGCCAAGATGCAGGGCAAGGTGGGGCTGTTCTCGACGCCGAGCGAACCGGTCAGCGCCGCTTTGTTCGCCGCCAATCCGCAATTGAAAGCCGTATGCAACATGGCGGTCGGCTACAACAACATCGACGTCGCCGCCGCCACCCGGGCCGGCGTGCAAGCCACCAATACGCCTGACGTGCTCAATGAAACCACCGCCGACTTTGGCTGGGCGCTGCTGATGGCGACCGCGCGTCGCGTCACCGAATCGGAACACTGGCTGCGCGCCGGTCATTGGAAAAAGTGGAGCTACGACAGTTTCACCGGCCCGGACGTGCATGGCGCGACGCTGGGCATCATCGGCATGGGCCGCATCGGACAGGCCATTGCGCGGCGCTCGCTGGGCTTCGACATGAACGTGATCTATCACAACCGCTCGCCACTCTCGCCGGAACTGGAAGCGCGCGCCAACAATGCCAAGTACGTCGGCAAGGAAGAATTGCTGCGTACCGCCGATCACGTCATCCTGGTGTTGCCGTATTCGAAAGAATCGCATCACACGATCAAGGCCGCTGACCTGGCCCTGATGAAACCGCAAGCCACGCTGATCAACCTGGCGCGCGGCGGGATTGTCGACGATGCGGCGCTGATCGCCGCCTTGCGCGGCAAGAAGATTGCCGCCGCCGGCCTCGACGTATTCGAGAACGAGCCGGCCTTTAATCCCGATTTCCTCGGTTTGTCGAATGTCGTGCTGACGCCGCACATCGCCAGCGCCTCGACGCCGACGCGCCTGGCAATGGCCAATTGCGCTGCCGACAACCTGATCGCTGCATTGTCGGGGAAGACCCCGCCGAACCTGCTGAACCGCGACGTCCAGCCGAAGGCGTAGTTTTTCGACGTTGTCGACAAGGTAATAAAAAACCCGCCGAGGCGGGTTTTTTATTGAACACAGCCTTCGAGCAGGGGATCAGCCCTTCAGTTCGGCGATCAGGTCGATGTACTGCTGCTGCGCTTCTTCCTGCGGCAAGCCCTTGAGGGCTTCCCAGGCATCCCATTTGGCGCGGCCGACAAAGTCGGTCATGCCGGGACGGTCGCCTTGCACATCGCCGCTGCTGCCTTGCTTGTACAGACCGTACATCTTCAGCAGGGTCATGTTGTCGGGGCGTTCCGACAGGTTCTTGGACTCGGCGACGGTCTGTTCAAATTGTTCCTGCAAACTCATGTTTTCCTCCTGAATGGCCTTGAGACGGCGTAAAACTGCTTACCCCGCTTAGACTGCGAGCAGTTCGACTTCGAAAATCAGCGTCGCGTTCGGTGGAATCACGCCGCCGGCGCCGCGTGCGCCATAGCCCAGCGCAGCAGGGATGATCAGCTTGCGGACGCCGCCGACCTTCATGCCCTGGACGCCTTCGTCCCAGCCCTTGATCACATGGCCTGCGCCCAAAGGGAACGCAAATGGGTCATTGCGGTCTTTACTCGAGTCGAATTTGCTGCCGGCGCTGCCATCCGGATTTTGCAACCAACCGGTGTAATGCACGCTGACATGGTTTCCTGCCTTGGCTTCGTCGCCGGCGCCAACCTGGATTTCTTCGTATTGCAATCCAGAGGAGGTAGCGATAGTAGACATGTTGTTCCTTTCAAAGAGTATGTATGTGCCGTGTTTTTAGCCGCGCGTCCGGAAGAAAAGGGCCCGAAAGGCCCGTCCTTCCTGCGTTCTGCGCATGTATATGCTGCGTTGCTGAACGGGGTTGGTCGCAGTGTAAACCAAAACACCGCAAAACACCGCGATCGGCGCTACTCGTGTCAGCCAAATCGGCTTCACAAGCGTTAGGTACCGTGGGGCGTGCTTTTTTTACGGATTTGTTACGGATTTCATGCACGGTAAGATCGCATTTTTTAAAGTAAAGTTCTTCATGCTGCATAGTTTTGCCCGGTTTTCCCGGCTCTCTCTTCTGGCGCTGTGCGCGCTGACCGCTGTCATCACTGCGCCTGCGCCGGCATTTGCGAACGTGGTGGTGGTCCTCAATTCCGGCGATGCGACGGTGACGTTGCTGGACCAGTCGACTTACAAGGAAATCAACACCTTCTCGGTTGGCAAGGAGCCGCACCACCTGATGGCGACGCCTGACAACAAGTCGCTCATCGTCGCCAGCGCCACCGGCAACCAGCTGATTTTCCTGGACCCGAAGACCGGTGAAGTGCAGCGTCAATTGCGCGGCATCATCGATCCGTACCAGATCGGCTTCTCCCCGGACCAAAAATGGTTCATTGCCAACGGCTTGCGCCTGGACCGCGTCGACGTGTACCGCTATGACGGCCACAATCTTGACCTGGCCAAGCGCGTGCGCCTGGCCAAGACACCGAGCCATATCGCCTTCGACGCCGCCAGCACCACGGCTTTCATTACCCAGCAGGGCAGTAACGAGATCAGCGCCATCGACCTGGCCACCCAGCAGGTCAAATGGACCATGCCGGTCGGCAAGTTGCCTGCCGGTATTTTCATGACGCCGGACAACAAGTACCTGCTGGTGGGCATCATGGGCAAGGACTACGTGCAGGTGATCGACTGGCGCACGCAGAAGACCGTCAAGACCATCCGCACCGGCGAAGGCGCGCATAACTTCCGCGCCCACGGCGACAAGCGCTACGTCTATGTCTCGAACCGCGTCTCCAACACCATCAACATCATTGACCTGCAAACGCTGGAAAGCGTCGGCGTCATTTCCGTGCCGGGCGGGCCGGATTGCATGGAAGTGACCGACGACGGCAAGACCATGTGGGTCACCCTGCGCTGGGTCAAGAAGGTCGCCGTGATCGACCTGGCCAGCAAGAAGATCACGAAAATCATCCCGGTCGGCCGTTCGCCGCACGGCATCTACTTCATCAATCGGGCTGCCGACCTCTGATGCGGAGGTTGCCGCAAGCAGCTTCGCCTCGCCTTGGCAGGATCGCTGCCATGGGCGCTGCGGTGGCCGCAGTGGCCTCGATCTGGCCGGCGCAGGCGGCGACCGACAATACCGCATCCTGCAAGGGCACCATCTACCTCAGTTTCGACACCGGCAGCCAGTCGCAGGCCGAGTTCATCGCACAGACGCTCAACAAGCATCACATCAAGGCGACGTTCTTCCTCGCCAACGAAAAAACCGTCAATGGCGACTACACGCTCGATCCGGCTTGGGCGCCGTACTGGAAAGCGCGCGTCGCCGAAGGCCATGCTTTCGGTACGCACACCTTCGACCACGTCTACGTCCAGCGCGACCTGCCTGACGGCCGCATCGAAGTCAAACCGCAATTCGGCGCGCACGCCGGGCAGAAACAGATCTGGACTGCCGCCCAGTATTGCAGCGAACTGCAGCGTGTGGCGGACCGCTTCAAGGAACTGACCGGCGCCACGCTCGATCACCTGTGGCGCGCACCGGGCGGCAAGCTGACGCCACAGTTGCTGGCGGCAGGGCGCGCTTGCGGTTATTCTCATGTGGCGTGGGCCGAAGCCGGTTTTTCCGGCGACGAATTGCCCAGCGAGAAATGGCCCAACGCCATGCTGTTGCAGCAATCCCTGCGCAAGCTGAAAGACGGCGACGTCGTCATGGCGCATCTTGGCATCTGGTCGCGCAAGGATCCGTGGGCGCCGGGTGTGCTGGAGCCGCTGATTTCCGGGCTGGAGCAGAAAGGTTTCTGCTTTGCCACCTTGCGCGAACATCCTGCCTACCGCGCCGCGCTCGACAAGCGCCAAACCGCAGTCATCAAGTAAGAACACCGTGAAGCAATTATCATGATGCACATGATCCAGGCATTTTCCGATTTGTTCGCGACTGTCCAGGGATGGCTGTTCGAAACGGTCGTCCAGCCGCTGGTGTTCAACCTCGGCCTGGGTGAATTCGTCGAAGAGGCGTTTACCGGCACCGAGTGGTTCCTGGTCGGCGTGTGCGAGCTGGCAGTGCTATTCATCATCCTGCGTCCGCTGGAAGCATGGATTCCGGTGCATGCATTCAGCGACCGGCGCGCGCGTTGGAATGACTTCATCTACACCGCCTTGCATCGCCTCGGCGCATTCTCGATCCTGGTGTTTTTCCTGCTCGATCCGCTGATGTCCACGCTCAGCGAATTCCTGCACTGGGAAGGCTGGGGCACCTTCAATCTTGACGACGTCTGGCCGGGCGTGACCGACCAGGCGTTGGTGAGTTTCCTGCTCTACCTGATCGTGCTGGATTTTTGCGACTACTGGTACCACCGCGCGCAACACGGCGTGCGCTGGCTGTGGGCCTTGCACAGCCTGCATCACAGCCAGGAAAACATGAATTTGTGGAGCGACGACCGCAACCACCTGCTCGACGACCTGGTGCGCGACGTCCTGATGGGAATCGTCGCGCTGGCCATCGGCGTGCAGCCCGGGCAATACATCCTGCTGGTGTCGGCATCGCGCATGTTGCAAAGTTTGCAACATGCCAACGTGCGCATCCATTTCGGCCGCTTTGGCGAATGGCTACTGGTGTCGCCGCGCTTCCATCGCCTGCATCATGCGATCGGCATCGGCCACGAAAGCCGTGGCAAGAATTCGCTGGGAGGGCATAACTTTGCGGTGCTGTTCCCGATCTGGGATGTGCTGTTCCGCACCCGTCACGTCGGTGCGGGCGTCGGCTTCGCCATGACCGGCGTGCGCGACCAACTGCCGCCGCCGGCCGGCAAGGGGCGCAACTATGGCAGCGGCTTCTGGGCGCAGCAATGGCTGGGCTTGAAGCGCATGGTCGAATTTTCCCGCAAGGCGGCGCGCTGATGCGCTTGATGACCGTCTCCTTCGGGCGTGCGCTGCTGTCGCAGCTGCATATCCGCATGCTGTTGCTGACGGTGCTGCCGTTCGCGATGTCCATCGTGCTCTGGGGCGTGGCGCTGTGGCTCGGCCTGCAGCCGATGATCGACTGGCTGCAGGATTACTTCGTCGGCCACAACGGTTTCGGCGTGGCCGGCTCCATTCTCGGTTGGTTCAACATGGGCGCGCTCAAGACCGTCATCGTGCCGCTGATCGCCATGTGGACCTTGCTGCCGCTGATGATCCTGACGGCGCTGGTGTTCGTCGGCCTGTGGGCGGTGCCGGCCATCGCACGCCACGTCGGCGGCCGTCACTATGCGCATCTCGAACAGCGTCACGGCGGTTCGGTGGCGGGCAGCCTGTGGACTTCGCTGTGGTGCTTCGCGGTGTTCGTGTTCGGCTGGATCGTGACCTTGCCGCTGTCGATTTTCCCGCCGCTGGCGTTCGTGATCCATCCGTTGCTGTGGGGCTGGCTGACGTATCGTGTGATGGCCTACGATACATTGGCCGACTACGCCACGGCGGAAGAACGCCGCGCCATCCTGCATGCGCATCGCTGGCCGCTGCTGCTGGTCGGCGCTATCGCCGGCACCATGGGCGCTGCGCCGACGCTGCTGTGGCTGGGTGGCGCGCTGTCGGTGATTTTCTTTCCGATACTGGCGGCGGGTGCAATCTGGTTGTACGTGCTGGTGTTCGTATTCACGGGACTGTGGTTCCAATACTATTGCCTGGAAGCGTTAAGCCGCCTGCGTGCTGCCGCGAGTCCCGACGTCGCTCCGGCTTCCTCCGGCAGCAACTGAGCCGGACGCAGCCGGATTATCCGGATCAGGGCATAATTCCGGGTTACCACCTGCAGAAGCGAACGGATATTTATGGCTATCGGACTCATCATCATCGGCGACGAAATCCTTTCCGGAAAACGCGTCGACAAGCATTTCCCCAAAGTACTTGAATTGCTCACGGCGCGCGGCCTGCAACTGGCCTGGGTCGAGTATGTGGGCGACGATCCTGAACGCATTACCAATACGCTCCGGCGCACCTTCGCCAGCCAGGACATCGTGTTTTGCACCGGCGGCATCGGCGCCACACCCGACGATCACACGCGCCAGTGTGCCGCGGCGGCGTTGGGTGTCGCGCTCGCGCTGCATCCCGACGCCAAGGTAAAAATTCAGGAACGCATTGCCGATACCGCGCGTGAAGCCGGCATCACGCCGGTGTTCGACGCGCCGGAAAACCTGCATCGCCTGAAGATGGGCGAGTTTCCGGTCGGCTCCTCGATCATCCCCAATCCGTTCAACAAGATTCCCGGCTTCTTTGTGCCGAATGTCAGCGGCGAGGGCGCGCATTATTTTGCGCCGGGTTTCCCGGTGATGGCGTGGCCGATGTTCGAATGGGTGCTCGATACGCACTATGCGCATCTGTTCCATCGCGTCGCACGCGCGGAAAAGTCGGTGCTGGTGTTCGAGATGCCGGAGTCGACGCTGACGCCGCTGATGGAGGCCATCGAAGCCGACTTCCCGCTGGTGAAGGTATTCAGCCTGCCGCACGTGGGCGACGACAAGACGCGCCGCCACATCGATCTCGGCGTCAAGGGCGATCCGTCGCAGGTGGAAGATGCATTCCGCAAAATGGAAGAAGGCCTGCGCCAGTTGAAGGCGGATTACCAGCAGGCGAGTGGAAGCTGATCTGAGTCGAAGATGATGCCGTGGGCAAAAAAATGCCCCGGCTCACCGAGGCATCAGAAACGGTATCTTAGGAGGAAATCAGATACCGAGGAGACAAGGATTGCTCTGAGGCGCTACGGATGGATCGGGGATACGCCTCATTGCTGAATAACGGGTATTGCACAAGCACTACTTGCAACCACTTGCAGAAATCTTGCAGCGTTACAACTGTGTCAACAAACCTGTAAAGCAAACCGGGGCAGAGCAGTCATCATAACGAATATTGTCTGCCCGGGTGTTGTTCAAACTCGAATTATTCGTTGAAATTATTTCTTGCTGCGGCTGGTTGCTTTTACGGTTGCCTGTGACAGTTGATCGACGGCGCTCGACACGTTGGCTTCGAGTGCTTCGCTCGCTTGCTTGGCGCTCTTGGTGAATTGTTCGTAGCCGGCGTTGAAGTTGCCGATGGTTGTCTTGACGAAAGTGATCGCGTTTTCCGAACCGGCCGGGGCGTTCTTGGAGGCTTCATCGATCAGCGAAATCACCTTGCGGTTGACTTCTGCCAGCTGCGCCTCTGCCGTCTTGGTCAGTTCAGCTTGCGTGGTCGACATGATTCCGGCCAGATGGCGACCGTAAGCCAAGCTCTTTTCGACGCTAGGCTGAGCCTGCGCGGTCGACAGCGAGAAGAATTCCTGCGCATCCTTGGCGGTCAGCAATTTCTGCGTCGCTTCGCGGGATTCTTCCAGGGAAGATTTGGTGGCTTTCAGGTTCAGGTCGACCAGCTTCTCGACGCCCTCGAAGGTCTTGTTGGCGAACTGGCTAAACAGTGCGATTTGTGCTTCGAAGTTCGCTTTGGTCGCGGCGGAGAATTGTTCTGTGAGAGTCGTCATTTTGCGTAGTCCTTTGGTCCGGTATCAAGATTGAATGGAATGGGTCAGGGAAATGCACGCTATTGTTGGACACTCTTTTGTGCGGTGCACAATTCGGATTTTAGGTGAAAACACCGGCGTGTCAATAGCTTTGCCGACGATTTTCAAAAAGATTGTGGTGTATTTCCGCAAACGATATACATACTCCTGGGTCGGTTTTTCGAGCTGGATTCAGTTTGCAGAACGCTGATTGGAATTCAGTTTTTGAGGGTCTATTGTTGAGAGCCTATTACAGCGACCATTTTGTCCTGCCGTTGCCGTCCGGACATCGTTTCCCGATGATCAAGTATCGCCTCATCCGCGAGGGGGCCGCGCGCACGGTAGCGGATGTGGAATTCCACGAAGCCGAAGCCGCCAGCGACGGCGTGCTGGCGCTGGCGCATCATCCGCGCTATGTCGACCAGGTTTCGCGCGGCGTGTTGCCTGAGCAGGTGCAGAAGGACATCGGTTTCCCTTGGTCGCCGGAGATGGTCGAGCGTTCACGCCGATCCGCCGGCGCTACCATCGCCGCCTGCCGCAGCGCCATGGAGCAGGGCGTAGCGGTCAACCTGGCCGGCGGCACGCATCACGCTTATGCCGATCGCGGCGCCGGCTTTTGCGTGTTCAATGATGCCGCCGTCGCCGCGCGATTAATGCAGGCCGAACGTCGCGCTGCGCGCGTGGCGATTGTCGATCTCGACGTCCATCAGGGCAACGGCACCGCATCGATTCTGGCGAAGGACGATTCGGTGTTCACCTTGTCGCTGCACGGCGAGCACAACTACCCATTCGAAAAAGAACGCAGCGATCTCGATGTCGCCTTGCCCGATGGCGTGGGCGACGCCGACTACCTGGCTGCATTGGAGGCTGCGCTGGCGCAGCTGATGGATCGTTTCGATCCGCAACTCATCATCTACCTGGCCGGCGCCGATCCACACGAAGGCGACCGGCTCGGGCGCATGAAGCTGAGCATGGCCGGGCTGGCGGCGCGTGACGCACAGGTGTTCGAGCTGGGCCGTCAGCAAAGAATTCCGATCGCGGTTACGATGGCGGGCGGTTACGGAAAAAACATCGAAGACACCGTCGCCGTTCACGTACAAACAATAACGCTTGCCAGTCGATACGCTGCCGACTGGAACTGAGCCCCGGAGTCACGACGTTCATCGCACTCCGGCGGGACTTCCCGCAGTGTGTTTTGGATAACTATGACTCGCATCGCCGCCGGCGCCGCCCAGGACAAACGTTCCTGGAATCCCCTGTTGCTCAATCTCGTTCCGCTGTCCTTTGTGCTGATCTGGAGCACCGGCTTCATCGTCGCCAAGTTCGGACTTCCATATGCGCCACCGCTGACCTTTTTGATGCTGCGCTTCGTCGGCGTGCTGATCTTTCTCGTGCCGCTGGTGCTGATCTTGCGCGCGCCGTGGCCGCAAGGGCGGCAGGTTGCACACATCTCCGTCGCCGGCGTGCTGTTGCATGCCGGTTATCTGGCGGGCGTCTGGAGCGCGATCAAGATGGGCATGCCGGCCGGGTTGACCGCGCTGATCGTCGGCATGCAACCGGTGCTCACGGCCTTCGCGGCGCCCTTCGTCGGCGAGCGCGTCAAGGGGAGGCAATGGCTGGGACTGGGACTGGGTTTGTGCGGCGTCGGGTTGGTAGTGGCGAACAAGATTTCACTGATCGGTTTGTCGTGGGAGGCAATTTCCCTGTGCATCATGGCGTTGGTGACGATCACCATCGGCACGCTGTATCAGAAACGCTTTTGCCCGCACTTTGACCTGCGCACCGGCACTATCGTGCAGTTCGTGGCGTCGTTGCTGGTGGTGCTGCCGTTTGCGATTGTCGTGGAAGGCTTCGACCTGAGTCTGCAGGCCGTCGCCTGGACGCCGCAGTTCATCGGCGCCTTGCTGTGGTCTATCCTGGCCTTGTCGATCGGCGCCATCTTCCTGCTATTTGCGCTGATCCGGCGCAGCGCAGCGACGACCGTCACCAGCCTGCTGTACCTGACGCCGCCCACCACCGCCGTGATGGCCTGGCTGATGTTCGGCGAAGTCTTCAGCCTGGTCGGCATCATCGGCATGGTGATCGCCGTGATCGGCGTCGCTTTCGTGGTGCGAAAATAATTCCGCTCAGGCCGGCATCAAGGTAATCAGCTTCAGATCCGGCCGGTTCGCCACGCGGAAATTCACCTGCTGGTAAGTCAGCTCGCCTTGTACGGGGTGGCGGAACAGGCGCTTGCCGCCTTCGCGTTCTACCACATCCTGCAGGCTCCAGGCGCGCTTGAACAGTGCACTGCGCGCCGATAGTTCCTCCACCATCGTTTTGATTTTCGGGTCGTCCAGATACTGGCCGCAATCGGCGCGGAACTCCGCGACCAGGCGGCGGGCGCGCTGTTCCCAATCGGTGATCAGATCTTGCGAAGCCGTCGTGCAAAACGTGAAAAACAGCAGGTTGTCGTATTCGCTGCCGGCGGCGAGCCAGCCGGTGAACAGCTTGCGCGCCGGTGCGTTGCTGGCCAGCACATTCCAGTAGCGGTCCAGCACGTAAGCCGGCTGGCGGATGCTGCGCACGACCTCGAGGATTTCCGGCGCGATGCTCTCGGTGTGATCGTCCTGATGCACCGGGTCCTTCTTTTCCGCCAGTTCAAACAGATAGGCGCGTTTGGCGCGCTGTAGTTGCAGCGCATCGGCGATGCGCGCCAGCGCCTGCGGCGAGATCGAATCGGTGCGTCCTTGTTCTATCCACGTATACCAGGTCACGCTGATGCCGCACAGCTGCGCCACCTCTTCGCGCCGCAGTCCCGGCGTGCGCCGCCGCGTGCCGCGCGACAGATGGCCAAGTCCGGCCAGCGCCGGCGAGATCTGCTCTCGCTGCGATTTGATGAACTCGCCCAAGGCTTTACGCTTGATGTCGGGTTTGAGAGTCTTGTCCTGTCTGGCGTCGTCGGAAGGCATGGGGAGGAGTCCAGGCTGTTGGTTTTAGTAATAGTATAAATGGTGAACTTGTACCAGCATACAGAACAATTACACTCTCCTCCAGCCACTCAATCACCACGTAAGCACATCAACTCAGGGAGCCAGGAATGCGTAGCCACAATGAAGTGATTTCCGAACAATTCGGCACCACCGCCGCCTCGTATCTGACCAGCGCGGTCCATGCGCAGGGGGCGGATTTGCAAGACCTCGCCGCGTATGCCGCAGCTTATCCGCACGCCCGTGTACTGGATCTGGGCTGCGGCGGCGGTCACGCCAGCTTCGCGACGGCGCCGTTCGCTGCACAAGTGGTCGCCTACGACTTGTCGGCGCAGATGCTGGAAGTCGTACGCGCCGCCGCCGTCGAACGCAAGCTGTCCAATATCGAAGTGCAGCAAGGCAGCGCCGACCGCCTGCCGTTTGCCGATGTTTCCTTCGACCTCGTCTGTACGCGCTTCAGCGCGCATCACTGGCGCAACCTGCCGCAAGCTTTGCAGGAAGCCGCGCGCGTGCTGAAGCAGGGCGGCCGGCTTGTCGTCATCGACACGGCAGCGCCAGCCGATGTGCTGGCCGACACTTACATGCAGGGCATCGAACTGCTGCGAGACACCTCGCACGTGCGCAACGTCAGCCTGTCGTCGTGGAAAAAACTGATTGCGCAGACCGGCCTGCAAGTCGAGTTTTCCAAGAGCTGGAAACTGACGCTGGAATTCGCCTCTTGGGTCGCACGCATGCGCACCTCGCCGGAACACATCGTCGCCATCAAGTCGCTGTGGCGCGCCGCCCCGGCGGAAGTACGCACGTACTTCAACGTGGCAGACGATTATTCCTTCGACATCGACACCGTGCTGGTGGAGGCGATCAAGAAGTAAGCGGCAGGGCAGCGCCCGCGTATCTTGCCAAGCTTCTGTTTTTTTTGGCGCGGGCCTGCCTGGACTGTTTGCATTATCTTTGCTGATGCTCGTCAACGGAGGCGGACAGGCGTTCGTTATACGGCTCAGTCGAACCAGTGACCGGCATTTTTTATCTGGGGTGTCCTCCCACGCATCCTGACGACGCTTGCAGGTATTGCCGCGTTGATCGCATCGACACGATGGCAGCGTCGCAATGCGTTCATCTGGTCCCGGTATTTGCCTCTGTTATCGGGATGGGCTGGCTGGGGGAGGCGCTACACTGGTATCATGCTGTGGGTTTTATTTTCGTGCTGGCGGGGCTGTTTATAGCAAATCAGAGGTATCGCGACCGTTAAAAAAGAGTCGCATGAGGTTTCCAACAATCAAAAAAGCGCATTTTTCAAGAAACTTGTTTAAAAAGTTGCGCTAACTACCTAATTATCTTGCGATTTTCCCTTGGTTTGCTACACTGCCAACAGTTTCTTGTATGTATCAATCAGGGGGAGGTTCACCAATGCTCAAATCTGCGCTAGCTGCCGTCGCTACGGCACTTCTGGTCCTGGTCGGCACGTCCTCGGTGCAAGCGCAAACTTCACCTAATTCCAAGAAAACCGCCGTTAAAAAGGCCGTAAACAAGAAGAACGTCGTTCATCGTCGTCCAGTTGCCGCGCCCAAGCGCGCCACGCAAGCTTCGTTGGATCGCCGTGAAAAACTGGTCAAGAAGGTCGCCGTCGTCCACGGCAAGCGTCGCGTGGTATACCAGCGCGTTGCCGCCATGCCGACAGTGCCGGTGGTGCCTCCGGTCATGACCGCCGGCGACATGGCCGGCCTCAACCTGACGCAGGACCCTTTGGCGCTGCGTTCCAACGTCGCGCTGGTGATCGACCAAGCCAGTTCGCAAGTCCTGTTTGAAAAAAATTCCTCCGTCGCTTTGCCGATCGCTTCCGTCACCAAGCTGATGACGTCGTTGGTGGTGGTTGAAGCGCGTCAGAACATGGAAGAAATCCTGACCGTCAGCGATGACGATGTCGATCGTCAAAAACATAGCAGCTCCCGCCTGCGCGTCGGTGCGCAATTGTCGCGCGACGACATGCTGCACATCGCGCTGATGAGTTCCGAAAACCGCGCGGCATCGGCACTGGGCCGCAACTATCCGGGCGGCCTGCCGGCATTCGTCGCCGCGATGAACGCCAAGGCGCGCTCGCTGGGCATGATGGATACGCATTACGTTGATTCGACCGGCCTCTCCAGCAACAACGTTGCCAGCGCACGCGACCTTGCCAAGCTGGTGGTCGCCGCCTACAACTACCCGATCATTCGCCAGTACTCGACCGACGCCAAGTACATGGTCGAGCCCAGTGGCCATGCCTTGCAATACGCCAGCTCCAACCGCCTGGTGGCCAGCAAGGATTGGGACATCGGCCTGCAAAAGACCGGTTACATCAACGAAGCAGGCCATTGCCTGGTCATGCTGACCAAGATCGAAGGCCGTTCGGTGGTCATGGTGTTCCTCGATTCCAAGGGCAAGCTGTCGCACGTGGGCGACGCCGCACGCATGCGCAAGTGGCTGTCCGAACAAGGTCCGCAAAACCTGACGCGCTTGAATCTGCGTGCACGCGCTGACGAAGGCTGATGCAGCCATCCGACCAATAAAAAAGGCGAACTTCGGTTCGCCTTTTTATTGTCGCCGTTCCGTCCGGCATGCGGTCGTGGTCCAAGCTACGCCATACCATCCTGCAGATTCTGCTGGCTCACGAAGCCCAGCGCCGAGGAGATCTGCGCCGCCGTCGTGACCAGGTCTTCCACCCAATCTTCCTGCAGGCGATCGGCCGGCGCCGAAATCGACAATCCCGCGACCAGTTTGCCGGAGTCGTCGCGGATGCCTGCGGCCATGCAGCGCACACCCAGTTCCAGCTCTTCGTTATCGCGTGCGTAACCAAGCGCGCGCACCATGCTCAGCTCGCGCTCCAGTTTGCTCAAATCGGTAATCGAATTCTTGTTGTGGCCGGCCAACCCGGTGCGGGTGGCATAGGCGCGCACGGCTTTGGGATCGTCAATGGAGAGAAACAGCTTGCCGGTCGAGGTCAGGTGCAGCGGTGCACGGCCGCCGATGGCGCGCACCACCTGCATGCCCGAGCGTTCGGAAAAGGAGCGGTCGATATACACGATTTCATCGCTCTGGCGCACCGACAGGTTGATCGTCTGATGGGTCTTGCGATGCAGGGCGCGCATGAAGTCGAGCGCCGCTTCGCGGACGCTGAGGCGGCTCTTGACGATGTTGCCGAGTTCCAGCAGACGCATGCCGAGGCGGTAGATGCCGGGTTCCGAGCGATCGACAAAGCGCTTCACCACCAGATCGTTGAGAATGCGGTGCGCCGTCGATGGATGCAGCTTGGTGGCAGCCGATAATTCCTTCAGGCTGACCGGGTCCGGATACATTGCCAGCGCGTCCAGCAGGGACACCATCCGTTCAATGACCTGGATCGATATCGCACCTGTCTCGTCGTGGGCTTCTTTTTTCATCTCGATTTCTGATGCATTGCAATAGTTCCTTATACCACATTGTGAAAAGGAGAAGAAGGCGGTGCGCCAGGAAGAGGCGTTTTGCGGGCGCGCTGGTAGTTTTACGAGGACAAAAATGAAACGCCGACAACAGCGTTCTCAGGAGCTAGGGTGGCCTTGGTTCCGTGATCACGTCATAAAAGCCGATATTGCGATGCGACCGGAATCCCGGTTGACCCTGGCGTCCCGCCTATATTGCCGCCGGTGATTCCCTTATGCGAATTTGATATGAACAGCGCCGGTCTATATTCGGCAGCCTTGTCGTTGCTTATCTGATTTCCGCATATTGAGAGAAGAAAGTATTCGTTCGTTTTTTCTTGCCGCCTCATTAACCTGTGCTCTCCAGAACAAACTGAACCAAGAGGGATGCAGATCATGTTGAGAAAGTTTATCAAGTCGGTTGCGGTGGCAGCCTTGTTTTCGCAGGTCGTGCCGCTGGCGCACGCCGCAGATATCTCGTTGCTGAACGTATCGTACGACCCGACTCGCGAACTCTACGCGGACTACAACAAGGCCTTCGCCAAATACTGGAAAGCCAAGACCGGCGACAACGTGACCATCAAGGCATCCCATGGCGGTTCGGGCAAGCAAGGCCGCTCCGTCATTGACGGCATCGACGCTGACGTCGTCACGCTGGCGCTGGCTTACGACATCGACGAAATCTCCGAAAAGGCCAAGCTGCTGCCGGCGGACTGGCAAAAACGCCTCGACCACAACAGCTCGCCGTACACCTCGACCATCGTGTTCCTGGTGCGCAAGGGCAATCCCAAGAAGATCAAGGACTGGGACGACCTGATCAAGCCGGGCGTGTCGGTGATCACGCCGAATCCGAAGACTTCCGGCGGCGCACGCTGGAACTATCTCGCGGCATGGGCCTACGCGCTGAAGAAGGGCGGCAATGACGCCGCTGCGCGCGACTACATCTCCAAGCTGTTCAAGAACGTCCCGGTGCTGGATTCCGGCGCACGCGGCGCCACCATCAGCTTCGTCGAACGCGGCTTGGGCGACGTATTGCTGGCGTGGGAAAACGAAGCGCTGATCTCGCTGAAGGAATGGGGCCCGGACAAATTCGACGTCATCACGCCGTCGATTTCCATCCTGGCTGAACCACCTGTTGCGGTGGTCGACAAAGTCGTTGACCGACGCGGCACCCGCAAGGTGGCGGAAGAATACCTGAAGCATCTGTATTCCGACGAAGGCCAGGAAATCATCGCCAAGAACTACTACCGTCCGATCAACCCGAAGATCGCCGCGAAGTACGCTTCGCAATATCCGAAGGTCAACCTGATCACCGTCGACAACACCTTCGGCGGCTGGCAGAAGGCACAGAAGGATCACTTCTCCGACGGCGGCAGCTTCGACCAGCTGTATGTGCCGAACAAGAAGTAATCCCGGCACGTCGGCACCACATTCCGCAGGCCCGCGTCACGGCTTGCGGAATCACCATCAGATCCACCCGATCCACCCTTTGAGTTGACCATGACGATTCTCTTGTTGGCCGGCAGTCCTTCTGCTCCGTCCCGTTCCACCCGCTTGCTGCACCATGTCGGCGAAAAGCTGGCCGCGCTCGGGCACCGCTATTCCAAACTGGACGTACGCGATTTGCCGGGACAGGCCTTGATTCGCGCCGACTTCAACGACCCCGAGATCAAGGCCGCACTGGCTCGTGTCGACGAGGCTTCGGCCGTGGTCGTCGCGACACCGGTTTACAAGGCTGCCTACAGCGGTGCGCTCAAGGCCTTCCTCGACCTGTTGCCGCAGTTCGGCCTGACCGACAAGCTGGTGTTGCCGCTGGCGACCGGCGGAAGCCAGTCGCACATGCTGGCGCTCGATTATGCGCTGCGTCCGGTACTGTCGTCGCTGAACCCCAGGCATGTACTGCCGAGCATTTACGCCACCGAAGCGCAAGTGATCTGGTCGGAGCAGGACGGCCTGGTGCTCGATGCGCCCATCGTGGCGCGCGTGCAGGAGGGCGTCGACCAATTGTCGAGCAGCCTGCTGGCTTTACACAAGGCTGCTCCCGGCGTCTTCACCGACGTACCGTTTTCGCAGATTCGATGTAGCGTTTAAGCGCCGCCGCAGCTCCATCCGCAGTTCGCTTCAGGTTAATCATTCACGCAAGATCCGCAATCCGCTGCCAGGGCGGAGGGGCCTTGTTACGCCAAATTACATAAATAACAGTTACGGGAAAACAGATGAGTGCACAACAACGTTCCGCCAGACGCCGTACCCTCGGCCTGCTGTCCGCGCTGACCACGCTGACCATTGCTGCAGCAGGCCTGGGCGTGAGCAACTTCGCCGCCGCCCAGTCCAAGCAGGTGCTGCGCATCGGCTATCAAAAAGCCGCCAGCACGCTGGTGCTGCTCAAGGCGCACGGCGCGCTGGAAAAACGTCTGCAGGCGCAAGGCGTGGAAGTCAAATGGGCGGAATTCACTGCCGGTCCGCAACTGCTGGAAGCATTGAATGTCGGCTCGGTCGATTTCGGTTACGTCGGCGAAGCGCCGCCGGTATTTGCCCAGGCGGCCGGTGCCAACTTCGTCTACACCGCCTATGAAATCCCGACGCCCGACGCCGAAGGCCTGCTGGTGCAAAAGGATTCGCCGATCAAGAGCATCGCCGAACTAAAGGGCAAGAAGATCGCCTTCAACAAAGGTTCCGACGTGCACTGGCTGGTGGTGGCCCTGCTCAAGAAAGCCGGTCTCGGTTACAGCGACATCCAGCCGGTTTACCTGGCGCCGGCCGATGCCCGCGCCGCCTTTGAAAAAGGCGCCATCGATGCATGGGCCATCTGGGATCCGTTCCAGGCTGCCGCTGAAAAACAGATCGGCGCGCGTCGCCTGGCAACCGGTGTGGGCGCAGTCAGCCATCACCAGTTCTTCCTGAGCGCACGTCCCTTTGCCGAAAAAAATGCGGCGATCATCAAGGTGCTGCTGGAAGAAATCACCAAGGAAGGCCAGTGGATCCGCACCAACACCAAGGAAGCTGCAGCCCAGCTCGCACCGATCCAAGGGTTGGACACCGACGTCATCGAAGTCAGCCTGAAGCGCTATGAACACATCTTCCGGCCGATCGACGCCAAGGTGCTGGAAGAGCAGCAGCGCATCGCCGACGCCTTCTTCGAGCTCAAGCTGATCCCGAAAAAACTCAGCGTCAAGGACGCGGTGCTGAAGTAAGGAAGTAACAACGCAAGAAGGTGCGCCGGCTTTCAATAGACCGCGCACCGCTGGTTTCACCTGATACCGATATCGATTGGAGTTGCAATGAACGTTTTCTGGTTTATCCCCACGCACGGCGACAGCCGCTACCTCGGCACCGCAGAGGGCGGACGCCTGGTCAGTCATGACTACATGAAGCAGGTCGCCATCGCCGCCGATACCCTGGGATATGACGGCGTACTGCTGCCGACCGGACGTTCCTGTGAAGACGCCTGGGTCACCGCCGCCAGCCTGATCGGTGAAACCAGGCAATTGAAATTCCTGGTTGCGGTACGTCCCGGCCTGAGCGCGCCTACGCTGTCGGCGCGCATGGCTGCGACCTTCGATCGCCTGTCCGGCGGTCGCCTGCTGGTCAACGTCGTCACCGGCGGCGATCCTGCCGAGCAGGAAAGCGACGGCATCTTCGGCACGCACAAGGAGCGCTATGAAATCTCCGACGAGTTCCTCAAGATCTGGCGCGACGTGCTGAGCAAGACCCACACCGGCGGCGAAACCAATTTCGAAGGCAAGCACCTGAGCGTCAAGGGCGCCAAGGCCTTGTATCCACCGGTGCAGGCGCCGTACCCGCCGTTGTATTTCGGCGGCTCCTCGGAGGAAGCGATCGACCTCGCCGCCGAGCAGGTTGACGTCTACCTGACCTGGGGCGAACCGCCGGAAGCTGTCGCCGAGAAGATCGCCATCGTGCGTGCACGCGCCGCCAAGGCCGGCCGCACTTTGCGCTTTGGCATCCGCCTCCATGTGATCGTGCGCGAAACCACCGAAGCCGCTTGGCGCGCCGCCGACGAGCTCATCAGCAAGCTCGACGATGCCACCATCGAAAAAGCGCAGAAGACATTCGCCAAGATGGACTCCGAAGGGCAGCGCCGCATGGCTGCGCTGCACGGCGGCAAGCGCGACAAGCTCGAAGTCAGCCCAAACCTCTGGGCCGGCGTCGGCCTAGTGCGCGGCGGCGCCGGCACCGCGCTGGTCGGCGATGGTCCGACCGTGGCCGCGCGGCTGAAGGAATACGCCGACCTCGGCATCGACACGTTCATCCTGTCCGGCTATCCCCATCTGGAAGAATCGTATCGCTTTGCCGAACTGGTGTTCCCGCTGTTGCCGCGCAAGCAGAAGGAAACGCTGCCCGGTTTCAACCTGACCGGTCCGTTCGGCGAGATCGTCGGCAACACCCACGTGCCGCCGCCAGCCGGGAAGCCCGCACAGCAAGTTGCGGAGAGTTAAGGAGCCATCATGAGTGCAAGCATCGCCAGCCCTACCGTCGACACCGCCGAGACTCCGCGCAAGATTGCTGCCGCTAAAAGTAATCGCAGCGGCAATGGCTTTGGCGCCACGCAATTATTGTCCTGGGCCTTGCCGGTCGGCCTGATCGTCGTGTGGCAGGTCGCCGCCCAGGCCGGCTGGTTGTCCAGCCGTATCCTGCCCGAGCCGTGGGCGGTGTTGCGGGCAGCCTGGAACCTGGCGCTGTCGGGCGAGTTGTGGACGCATCTGGGTGTGAGTACCGGACGCGCCGCCTCGGGCTTCGCCGTCGGCGGCGGGTTGGGGCTGTTGCTGGGCCTGTTGACCGGGACCTTCCGCCAGGCGGAAGTGCTGCTCGACACCACGCTGCAGATGGTGCGCAACATCCCTGCGCTGGCGTTGATTCCACTGGTGATCCTGTGGTTCGGCATCGACGAGACTTCCAAGCTGTTCCTGGTATCGGTCGGTGTGTTCTTTCCGATTTACCTCAACACCTTCCATGGCATCCGCTCGGTCGACAAGGGGCTGATCGAAATGGCAAGGAGCTACGGCTTGTCCGGCTGGCCGCTGTATCGCGACGTGATCCTGCCCGGCGCGTTGCCGTCGATCCTGGTCGGCGTGCGCTTTGCACTCGGCCTGGTGTGGGTGCTGCTGATCGTGGCCGAAACCATTTCGGCGCAGGCCGGCATCGGTTACATGACCATGAACGCCCGCGAATTCCTGCAAACCGACGTCGTGCTGGTCGGCATCCTGCTGTACGCGCTGCTTGGCAAACTGGCCGACGTGCTGGCGCGCGGCCTGGAAAAATTCTGGCTGCGCTGGCATCCGGGCTATCAATGAACAAGGCAACGAACAAAGCAACCAACAAAGTAACGAACAAGGACGTCGCGATGCACAACAATCCTGTCGAAACCACGCAAGTGAAGAATGCCGCCGAAGCGCAATCCGGCAAGCAGAGCCGCGGCGTGCGCGTCGCCATCGACGGCCTGTCGAAATCCTATGCCGGCCGCGAAGTCCTCAAAGCCGTCGCGCTCGACGTCAAGCCCGGAGAATTCGTCGCCATCGTCGGTCGCAGCGGCTGCGGCAAGAGTACCTTGCTGCGCCTCATCGCCAAACTGGAAACGGCAACTCATGGCGAAGTCGCTTTCGCCAAGGACGCCGACGGACGTCAACCGGGCTTCGAGCCGGAGACCCGCATCATGTTCCAGGACTCGCGCCTGCTGCCATGGAAACGCGTGCTCAACAATGTCGCGCTGGGCTTGCCCAAGGCGGCCTTGCCGTCGGCGTCGCAAGCGCTGCGCCAGGTCGGTCTCGAAGAGCGCGCCGGAGAATGGCCGGCGGTGCTGTCCGGCGGTCAGCGTCAGCGCGTGGCGCTGGCGCGCGCGCTGGTGCACGACCCCGAGTTGCTGCTGCTGGACGAACCGCTGGGCGCGCTCGATGCGCTGACCCGCATCGAGATGCAACAGCTGATCGAATCGCTGTGGCAAAAGCGCGGCTTCACTGCCGTGCTGGTCACGCATGACGTGCAGGAAGCCATCGCGCTGGCCGATCGGGTGGTGCTGATCGAAGACGGCAACATCACGCTCGACCAGGCCATCGAACTGCCGCGTCCGCGTGCACGCGGCAACCCTGCGTTCGCGCAGATGGAAGAGTACATCCTGTCGCGCGTGCTGCAACACCCGGCGAGTGCGCCGGACGGCACGCTCGGCGATGTTTCGCTGCAGAAGACCGTCAATCAGGTGCAGTGGGCAATTTAAGTTTTCATTTTTCGTGTTCGTTTTTGTTTTTCAACGCAGTTTTCTACCTCACCAGGAGTCAAGCATGACCATTCAAGCCATCAACGTCCGCAACCAATTCAAGGGCAAAGTCAAAGCCATCATCGAAGGCTCCGTCGTCTCCGAAGTCGATGTCGAAACACCCGCCGGTATCGTCACATCGGTCATCACCACACGCTCGGTCAAGGACCTGGGCCTGGTGATCGGCAGCGAAGTCGTCGCGCTGGTCAAGGCGACCGAAGTATCGATCGCCAAGCTCTGATCCGATTACTTCGCGGAGCCATTGATGAAGTATCAAGCCCTGGAAAAATATCTTGCCCGTCTCAACGGGTCTGTGAAAGAAGAGTCCAGGGTCTGGCTGGATGCGGAAGGGCGGGCGCAGGGAAAGTATTTCAACACCACGCTCACTTCCGCGTTTCAGCCGATACGGGTATTCGGCAGCGCCGGCACGCCGGACGCCACCATCGTTGCGCATGAAGGTTTTGCGCGCAGTTATTCCGAAGACGACAGCGGCTTGCATCTATGGCGCTTGCTCGACCAGGCCGCCAGCGATGACGAGTCGGTCGAACTGGACCGGCTGTGTCGCATGTTGCATTCGATCAATTTTTATCGCCAGGTGGAAGACGACGTCAGTCTCCACCTGAGCGTGCATGCGCGTTTGCTGGCGGCAGTCGACAGCAATCACGGCATCGCTTTTCGCCGCATCCTCAACCTGCTGGAACTGCCGCATGACAAGATCGTGCTGCAAATGCCGGTGGTGACGCAGAACCAGGGCTGGTTGCTCAACTACGTGCTCGACAATTACCGGCGCAACGGTTTCCGGCTCGGTATCAGCGCCGCCGACGCCCGCGATGCGCTGGCCTTGCTGGAGAAGGTCAAGCCCGACATGATCAAGGTCGATGCACGCGAACTGGTCGACGAAGAAGGTACCGAGAGGTTGCTGCGGCAAGCCGCTGCACACGGCATCAGGGTCGTGTTCAAGCGCGTCGAGAATCCTGCTGTGTTCGCCCGCTTGCAGGAGTTCGGCGGCAAACTTGGCACGCCGGTGTATGCTCAGGGCTATCTGTGGGATACGCCGAAATCGACGCTGGCGCTCCTGCTTCCTGACTCTGAACAGAACGCTGAAAACAAGGTGGCCTGACATGGGCAAGACGACCGCAAGCAATCAAGGTAGCTCCGTTGTTCCACGCATTGCGGATTTCCGCGTGCTGGTGGTGCCGGGACTTGACGGCAGCGGTCCCGAGCATTGGCAGTCGCGTTGGCAGCGCCTCTATCCGGCTTTCGAGCGGGTCGAGCAGGATCGCTGGGATGTTGCGGATTTGCCGGTGTGGTCGGCGCGCTTGCAGGAGGTGCTGACGCAGGACATTCGTCCTACCGTGATCGTTGCGCACAGCTTTGGCTGTCTGACGACGGTGCATCGCGTGGGTATTGATGCCGGTCAGATCGTCGGTGCGCTGCTGGTGGCTCCGGCGGATCCTGAAAAATTCAAAGTGGCTGATGTTGTACAGACGCGGTTGCCGTTTCCTTCTGTCGTGATTGGTAGCACTGACGACCCATGGATGTCGGCGGAACGCGCTGAACATTGGGCGGGGGTTTGGGGGAGCGAGTTTGTCAATGCGGGGGCGGTGGGGCATATCAATACTGCTTCTGGGTTGGGGGATTGGTTGCCCGGGCAGGAGGTGTTGGCGGCGTTGGTTAAGCGGGTTGGTAGTCCGGTGGCCTCTGCTTAGTTCGATTATTCGTGTTGCTGTAGCTGATTCTGTTCTTTCTTCGATCGATCTTGCCGGGGGCGGCCCGGCAGCCGCTCACTTTTCTTGTCTCGCCAAGAAAAGTAAGCAAAAGAAGGCGACCGCGGGATCCAGGTCCTTCGGACTTCCCGGTGCTGCGAAGCAAAAAATGGGAAGGGAAACAAACTCGCTACGCTCAGACAAGTTTCCCTTCTTTTTCCATTTTTCGCATCGCATCACCGGCTGGCTCCAAGCGGAACGGCCAAACTGGCTCGCTTCGCATCGCCAGGGGACTTAGGTGGTTTGGAGATCGCCTGTCTTTTTTACCTCTCCATCCTCGTTCTCTTCTTAAATTCCTTGTCCGCCGGACACTTCAATTCTTTGTGCCGTCACCCAGCGATTGTCCGTCGACAGCAGTGAAGCGATCATCGGGCCGATGTCGTCCGGTACGCCTACGCGACCCAGTGCGGTCATTCCTGCGAACAGTTTGTTGATGTCCGGGTTGTCCCGCACTGCGCCGCCGCCGAAGTCGGTTTCGATGGCGCCGGGGGCGACCGTGTTGACGGCGATGCCGCGTGCGCCAAGCTCCTTTGCCATGTAGCGTGTAAGCACTTCGATCGCGCCCTTGGCTGCGGCGTATACGGCATAGCCGGGGAACGAGGTGCGCGTCAGGCCTGAGGACAGGTTGACGATGCGGCCGCCGTCGGCGATCAGGGGCAGCAGGGTTTGCGTCAGGAAAAAGACGCCCTTGAAATGCACGTTGATCAGGCCGTCGAACTGCGCCTCGGTGGTGGCGCCGATCAGGGCGTAGTCACCGTGGCCGGCGTTGTTGATCAGGTGATCGATGCTGTCGCGCGACCAGGTGTCGCGCAGTGCGGCGCGCAGGCGTTCGGCGAAGGGGGCGAATGCGGTGATGTCGCCGGTGTCGAGTTGCAACGCGACCGCCTTGCGGCCGAGTGCCTGGATTTCAGCGACCACGGCTTGCGCTTCGTCGCTGCGGCTGTGGTAGGTGACGACAACGTCGCCACCATGGCGGGCGATGCTGAGGGCGGTGTTGCGGCCGAGTCCACGGCTGGCGCCGGTGACGAGGGTGATCTTGGTGGGAGTGGTGGTCATGGCGGGGTTCCTGTGCTGATACGTTGATGGAGACCGCAGTATCGAATGCAGGGGGCGGGTCCGGTTACCGGATACTCGACGTTCCTTGCCTGATCCTCCAAGTCGCGCGCAAGTCGCGTGCAAGACGCAGCTCGACAAGGTAGGCTTGCACCATGACGACCTTGCTTACTGCCGTACAACGCTATGCCGACGCCCATGCCGACCGCGACGGGCTGGCGCATACGCCCATTGCCGGGCTTACCATCGTGCGGGCGACCGAGGTCAGCGAATTGCTCTACGCCATTTCGCGACCGCTGGTGTGCCTGGTCTTGCAAGGCGGCAAACGTGTCGCCATGGGTGCGCAGGCCTTTGCCTTCTCGGCCGGCGATTCGCTGCTGATCACGGCCGACGTGCCGACGGTCAGCCAGATTACGCAGGCAAGTCTTGCCGCGCCTTACCTGTCGCTGGTGTTGGAACTCGATCCTGCGGTGATCGCCGACCTGGCGATGCAGATGGACGCCGCACCTGCTTCCGCACAGGCACCGGTGCGCGTCGACCCGACCGATACGGAAGTCGCCGATGCGGCGTTACGGCTGATGCGCTTGCTTGATCGTCCGGCCGCGTTACCGGTGCTGCAGACGCAATTGACGCGCGAGTTGCATTACTGGCTGCTGGCGGGCAAGCATGGCGTTGCGATTCGCAATCTGGGATGGCCGGACAGTCAGGCGCGGCGCGTGGCGCGTGCGGTCGAGGTGTTGCGGACCGATTTCGCGCAGGCGTTGCCGGTGGAACGCCTGGCGGCGGTGGCAGGCATGAGCCCGTCGTCGTTCCATCAGCATTTCCGCAGCGTGACGTCGTTGTCGCCGCTGCAGTTCCAGAAGCAGTTGCGCCTGATCGAGGCCAGGAGGCTGATGCTGACCGGCGGCGTCAGCGCCAGCAGTGCGGCGTTTGCGGTCGGCTATGAGAGCGTGCCGCAGTTCACGCGCGAATACGGCAGGATGTTCGGCCTGCCGCCGGCGAAGGATACCGAAGAGGCGAAGAGCAAGGTGCGTGCTTCCACTTCCGTATAAAACGCCTGACTACGCGCTGGTCTTGCCGAGCGCTTTCAGGACACCTTGTTCTTCGATAGTGTGCAGGGACGTCTTCACCGCAGCAACAAACTCCGCCCGCTTGGCAAGATCATTTCCGAACACGGCTTCCAGCGCCAGCAAGGCATCCACACGCGCGTCGATGTCGGCGATGCGCGCTGCTGCTTGCAGCGATTCAGCCAGCGGGTCCGAGATCGGGTACGCCAGGCCGGCCTCATCTTCTCCGCGCAAGTAGCGCATCCATCCCGCCACTGCAAAACACAGCCGCATGCAAGGCAGTCCCGCATCGAGGCGTGCGCGGATGGTGCCGAGCAAACGCTGCGGCAGCTTTTGCGAACCGTCCATGGCGATCTGTTGCAGGCGATGCTTCAGCGCCGGATTGCGGAAGCGCGCCACCAACGCATCGCGATAGTCATCCAGGCCGGGCCGTTGCAGCGTCGGCGCGATTTCCTGCGTCATCATCTGTTCGATGAAACCACGCAAGCCATCGTCGCGAATGGCCTGGTCGACGGTCGCGTAGCCCGCCAGCGAACCCAGGTAGGCGAGGCTCGAGTGGCTGCCGTTGAGCATGCGCAGCTTGGCGTGTTCGTAGGGCTCGGCTTCTTCCACCAGAGTCGCGCCGGCGTTTTCCCAGGCCGGTCGCGGACCGGCGAAACGGTCTTCGATCACCCATTGCGAGAACGGCTCCGTCACCACCGGCCAGGCGTCTTCGACGCCCAGGCGTGCAGCGATGGCGATGCGATCTTCATCGGTAGTCTTGGGTACGATGCGGTCCACCATGGAGTTGGGGAACGCGCCGTGCCGGGAAATCCATGTCGACAATGCAGGATCGACACGCCCGGCGAACGCCAGCACCAGCGCGCGCGACGTATTGCCGTTGGACGGCAGGTTGTCGCAGGACAGCACCGTGAACGGCGGCAGGCCCGCATCGCGGCGCTTGTCGAGGGCGCGCACGATGAAGCCAATCGCCGAACGCGGGGCATCGGCATGCGCCAGGTCGTGGACGATGTCGGGATGATCGAAGCGCAGGGTATTGGACGCCGGATCGTGGCAGTAGCCCTTTTCCGTCACGGTCAGGCTGACAATATGGCAATGCGGATGGCTCATCGCCGCCAGTACGGCGGCGGGCGACTCCGGTGCAACCAGCGTGTCGATCAGCGAGCCGATGACGCGTAGCTGTTCGCCTTCCGTGCCCCTGATCGCCAGCGTATAGAGATTGTCCTGCGGCGCCAGCGCATCGCGTGTTTCAGGACTGCGCAGCGACACGCCGACGATGCCCCAGCGCAGGTCGCCCTGCGCCAGCACCGTGTCGGTGTAGACCGCCTGGTGCGCGCGGTGGAAGGCCCCCACGCCGAGATGCACGATGCCGGGCAGCAGGGCGGTTCTGTCGCAGGTTGGCAGGGCCGCCTGCTTGCCGGCTTCCGCCAGCGTGTACTTGTTCAGCTTCATCGTTTTCTTACGTCAATGTTCATCAGTTCTGTGGATGTTCCTTGACGCGCGACACCAGTTGCGTCGGGCTGACGAAGCGCATGGCGATCAGCAGCCAGATCAGGGTGACGATCATGTACACCATCGCCATCGCATCGATCGATTGCGACGCACGCACGCCTGCCGCGAACACCGAGTAGTACAGCGCCACCACCAGCGTCTGCGTATCCGCACCAGCCGTCAGGAAGGTCAGCTCGAACATCGCAATCGTGCGCACCAGCACCAGCAGCGAGGCAGCCAGAATGCCCGGCGCCAGCAGCGGCACCAGCACATGGCGGAACATCGTGAAGGTGCGCGCGCCGAACACGCGTGCGGCCGATTCCAGGTTCGGGTCGATCTGTTCGATGAACGGCGTCATCACCAGGATCACGAACGGCAAGGCCGGCAGCAGGTTGGCGATGATCACGCCGGGCAGGGTGCCGGCCAGGTGCAGTTCATACATCAAGGTTGCCAGCGGGATGCCGTAAGTGATCGGCGGGATCATCAGCGGCAGCAGGAACAAACCGGTCAGCAGCTTCTTGCCGCGGAAGTTGCGTCGCGCCAGGGTGTAGGCCGCCGGCACGCCGATCAGGATGGACAGCACCACCACCGACAGCACCACCTGTATCGTCACCAGCAACACGTCGCCGAGCTGGAATTCCTGCCAGGCGGCGGAATACCATTCCAGCGTCCAGCCGTTCGGCAGCCAGGTGCCGAGCCAGCGCTTGGCCACCGAGTTGGTGGCGACCGAGGCGATCATCAGGCCGACGTTGATCAGGAAGAAGGTCATCAGGCCGACCACCAGTCCGCTCCAGGCACGGCTGGCCCAGTGGGAGCGGCGCTTCGGTGCTGGCTGTCGGGAGATCGATTGCGAAGTCATCATGGGAGAAGTTGTCGTTGCTTGTGTCATGGTTAACCCTTGCCTCCGGTGACCGGACCGCGATAGAACAGATTGCGCGCACCGAGCACGATGACCACCACGCCCAGTTGCACTGCGCCCATGATCATCGCCACTGCCGAGGCCATGGAATAGTCGTAGTTCTCGAACGCCGCTTCATACGCCGCAATCGAAATCACACGCGTCGCGCCGGCCGGCGAACCGAGCAGTACCGCTGAAGGAAACACCGAGAACGCTTGCACGAACGACAGGCAGAACGCCATCGCCAGGCCCGGCAGAATCAGCGGGAAGATCACATAGCGGAACTGATTGAAAGGCGTCGCGCCCAGCGTCGCAGCGGCCCGTGGCAGCACCGGATCAATGCCGGTGATGTACGACAGGATCAGCAGGAAGGCGAACGGGAAGCCCGAGATCACCAGGGAGATCACCACGCCCGCATAGTTGTGCGTCAGGCGGATCGCGCCTTCGTAGACGTGCAGCGTCTGCAGGATCTGCGCGAACCAGCCCTTGGGGCCGAAGTAGGTCAGCATGCCTTCGGCGATCAGCACCGTGCCCAGCGTGATGGGGATCACCAGGATGGTGGTGGCGATCTTTTGGTACGGTGTCTTGTGGCGCAGGCGATAAGCCACCGGCACCGCGATCAGGATGTTGATCAGCGTCGCCGGCAAGGCCAGCTTGAGCGTCACGCCGATGGTCATCCACAGGTTCTCGGTATTGAAGAACTTGATGTAGTTCGACAGCATGCCGCCTTCCAGCGGCTGGAACGACAGGATCAGGCCGTGGATGAACGGATAGACGAACACCGCCAGCATGAAGATCACGGCCGGTGCCGCCATCCACATGGCCGGATCACGCCAGCGTGAGCCGGCGGTTTGCGAGGACATCAGCATCATGCCACCTGTTCGAAAGGATAAGCCAGCACGCGGTCGGCAGGCACGGAGACGCGGATGGTTTCGCCCGGCGAGGCCTTGCCTTCGGCGCGCACATAGAGGCGGGTATTGTCTTGCGTACGCAGCATGAACAGCGATTCGCGGCCGTAATATTCAACCGACTCGACGCGCGCGCTGATGCTGTTGGCGGGATTGCTGCCATCGGCGCAGATGCTGAATTCTTCCGGACGGATCGACACTGCGGCGCGACCATTCAGGCGCATCTTCGGGATGCCGACCAGATTGACGCCGGGACCGGCCAGCGTGACGGTCTGTGCGTCCTGTCCGACCACGTCGAGCACCAGCTCATTGCGATAACCCATGAAGCGCGCGACTGCCAGGTTCGAAGGCTGGCCGTAGACTTCCGGCGGCGTACCGATCTGCTGCACCTTGCCGTCCTTCATGACGACGATGCGGTCGGCCAGCGACAGCGCTTCGTCCTGATCGTGGGTAACGTACAGCGTGGTGCGGCCGAGTTCGCCGTGGATGCGGCGAATTTCGGAGCGCATTTCCAGGCGCAGCTTGGCGTCGAGGTTGGACAGCGGCTCATCCATCAGGATCAGCGGCGGTTCGATGACGATGGCGCGGGCGATCGCTACACGCTGCTGCTGGCCGCCGGACAGCTGCCCGGGCAGCTTGTTCATGTGTTGCGCCAGTTGCACCAGGTCGAGGGCGCGTTTGACGCGGGTCTGGATTTCGGCGGCGGGTACGCCGCGCATCAGCAGGCCGAAGCCGACGTTCTTGGCCACCGTCATGTGCGGGAACAGGGCGTAATTCTGGAACACCATGCCGAAGCCGCGCTGTTCCGGCGGCAAGGTATCGATGCGGTGATCGTCAAGATAGATGCCGCCGTCCGACAAGGGCAGCAGGCCGGCGATGCAGTTCAGCGCGGTCGACTTGCCGCAGCCGGAAGGGCCGAGCAGGGCGATGAATTCGCCGCGCGCAATGTCCATCTGCAAACCGTCCAGCGCAGCGATCTGCGGTGCATCGTTGGTTTTAGCCGGGCCGCCAAAGCGACGTGTCACGCGATCCAGTCGCAATGTCTTGAAGTCAGGTTTCATGCTTGCCTCTAATTGATCGTAATGAGCCGGGCGGCGTGGAATGTTTCGTTGCCGCCCGGTTGGTTCTGCTTTGCTTATTTAAATTTCTGCGCGCCGACTTGCTCATCCCAGATACGGAATGCTTTCACCATCACCTGCGCGTCCAGCGGTTGCACGTGCGGGAACTTGGCGATCCAGTCGGCATACTCGGCGCGGCCGAATTCCTTCAACGTATCCTGGCTGGCTTGCGGCGCCATCGTCACCGGCACGTTCTTGATCGCAGGGCCGGGGTAGAAGTAGCCCTTGTCGTAGGTCTGGGCCTGTTGCTTCGGTTGCAGCAGGTAGGCCATCACGTCGAGCACCACGGCTTGCTTGGCAGGAGCGAGTCCCTTCGGCACGATCATGTAATGGGTATCGTTGACCCAGGTCATGTTCTTGAAGGCACCGACCTTGAACTCCTTCGGCACCACCCCCAATGCGCGCGGGTTGATATCCCAGCCGGTCACGGTAACCGTCATGTCGCGCGAGCCTTCGCCGAGTTCCTTCATCACGGCGCCGGTACCGCCCGGGTAGTACTCGATGCAGGTGTTCAGCTCCTTGAGGTAGGCCCAGGTCTTGTCCCAGCCCTTGACCGGATCTTTCGGATCCTTGTCGCCGAGCAGGTAAGGCAGGCCCATCAGGAATGTGCGGCCGGGACCGGAGTTGGCCGGACGCGCATAGATCAGCTTGTTCGGATTGGCCTTGCACCATGCCAGCAGTTCCGGCGGCGTGGTCGGCACCTGCTTGACCTTGTCCGGGTTGTATTCGAGCAGCGGACCGGCCGGCATGAAGGCGACGGCCAGGCCCTGGTTATGCGCCAGCTCCTGCATCTTCTTCACTTCCGGCAGGTAGTTGTCGGTCAGCGGCGCGAACTTGGCGTTGTTCTCGGGCAGCAGCGTCACCCACAGGTTCTGCTCGATACCGGCTGCCAGGATGTCGGTGCCGCCGAGGACCAGGTCGATGTCGCTGCGCTTGGCGTTCTGCATCGCCTTCAGCTTGCTCGGCAGCTCCGGCGCCGGCGCCTTGGTGAAGGTAAATTTGACGTTGGGATGCGTGGTCTTGTACGACTCGATGGCTTCCTGCAGCAGCGCCAGCGAACCGGCGACGTCGACCACGTTGATGGTAACGGCAGCTTGCGCATGCGCGGCGGGGCTGCCGACCATGGCGGCTAGGCCGAAGCCGATGGCGGCGGCCATGACGGTGCGGCGAGTCGCCTTGTGCAAGGTGTTCAAAACCTGTTTCATTGATGTCTCCTCCTAGAGATGGAATTGTTGGGTACCGGGATAAAGCGGACGTCTTGTGACGCTCTGATGAATCTTCAAACCGTACTGCGATTGCGGTGACTCTCTTTCAAAACGGGATTTACAAACGGTAGGCCTGCTTGGCCAGCCGATACGTCAGGTCGTGCGCCAGGTCCAGCGCTTCGTCTTCATGCAGGCGATGCTCGGCCACCAGGCGCGCCAGGTAGCCGCAATCGATGCGGCGGCTGACGTCGTGGCGGGCCGGGATCGACAGGAAGGCGCGGGTGTCGTCGTTGAAGCCGACCGTGTTGGCAAAACCGGCGGTCTCGGTGGTCAGTTCGCGGAAGCGGCGCATGCCTTCCGGCGCGTCGAAGAACCACCATGCCGGACCGAGCTTCAGGGCCGGATACACGCCGGCCAGCGGCGCCAGTTCGCGCGAGTAACTGGTTTCATCCAGCGTGAACAGAATGACGGACAGGCGCGGGTCGAGGCCGAAACGGTCCAGCAGCGGCTTGAGCGCGCCGACGTATTCGGTCTGCATCGGAATATCAAAACCCTTGTCGCGGCCGAAGCGCGCCAACATCGCCGGGCTGTGGCTGCGCCAGCAACCGGGGTGGATCTGCAGGACCAGGCCGTCGTCGATGCTCATCGCCGCCATCTCGGTCAGCATCTGCGCACGGAACAGTTCGGCCTCGTCGCGGCTGATCTTGCCCGACAGCGCCTTGTCGAACAGCGCCTTGCACTCAGCCGGCGGCAGGTCGGCGGTGCGTGCGCTCGGATGACCGTGGTCGGTCGAGGTGGCGCCGTGTTCCTTGAAGAAGGCGCGACGGATGCGATGCGCCTTCAGGTAGCCTTCCCAGGTGCGGGTGTTTTCACCGGTCAGTTCGCCGAAGCGCTCGACGTTGGCGGTGAAGCCTTCGAATTCGGGATCGACCACCGGATCGGGACGATAGGCCGTCACCACGCGGGCGCGGCCCTTGGCGGCCTGCCACGGATCGTTCTTGAGCTTGGCGTGATGCGCCAGCGGATCCAGCGGCGACTCGGTGGTGGCGATGACATCGATGTTGAAGCGTTCGAACAGTGCGCGCGGACGGAGCTGGGGACGCTGCAGGCAACCGTCGATGTGATCGTAGAGACGGTCGGCATTGGCCTCGGTCAGGCCTTCTTCAATGCCGAACACTTCTTCGAACACGTGATCGAGCCACATGCGCGACGGCGTGCCGCGGAACAGCGGCCAGTGTTTTGCGAGGATGCGCCAGATGCGGCGCGGATCGCCTTCTACCGTGCTGCCGTCCCGGGCCGGAATGCCGAGCTCTTCCAGCTTGACGCCTTGGCTGAACAGCATGCGGAATACATAGTGGTCGGGCTGGATCAGCAGCGCCGACGGATTCGGGAAGGCCGCATTGTCGGCGAACCAGCTTGGGTCGGTATGGCCGTGCGGGCTGACGATGGGCGCGTCCTTGATCTCTTTATAGAGAAGGCGCGCGATCGCACGCGTGTCGGGGTCGGCGGGGAACAGTCGGTCTGGGTGCAGCAATGGCATGTCGTCTCCTGAATTCCAAAGTCTGTCTTTATCGCTCCCGGCATCCTCGGCTCTGTCGGGTATTGGCTACCCTGGCCTCTGGTGGACGTCGTCGCGTCTATCGTGTTGAATCCTGCGCTGCTACTCCTGGTGATGCGGCATGTAAGCCTTGCCGCCGCCCCAGCCGCGTGAAAACTCGGTGGTCACGCGTTCGAGGTGGGAGTGCATCGCTTTACGCGCGCCTTCTGGATCGCGGTCGACGATGGCCTCGAGGATACGGCGATGGTCGACCAGGGTCTGCTGGCGCAATTCTTCGGTATGGAAGTGTTCTTCCATCTTGATCCACAGGCGACCGCGCTGGTCCCACAGGTTTTCGATCACGCTGACCAACGCACTGTTGCCGGTGGCGCGGGCGATCGACAGGTGGAAAGTGCGGTCGGCTTCTTCATTATTGGGACGGTCGTGATAGAAGCGCTCCATGTCGTTGAGCGCGCGCAGGATGGCGTCCAGCGCGCCGTCGGTAGCCATGCGCGCGGCGATCGCGGCGACTTCGCCCTCGATCAGGCAGCGCGCCGACAGGATCTCGAATGGACCCGGTCCGATTTCCTGGATGGCCGGCGCTGCGCCTTTCTTCTCGATCACGTAGATGCCTGAGCCGCCGCGTACTTCGATCACGCCGGTCAGCTCCAGTGCAATCAACGCTTCGCGCACCGAGGCACGGCTGACCTTCAGTTGTGCCGCCAGGTCGCGTTCCGACGGCAGGCGTTCGCCCGGCGCAATGTGTTCGTCGCGGATAAATGCCTGGATGCGATCAGCGACCACGCGATACAGGCGCGTTTCGGGTGCGCTGAGTTCGGCAAGGGCTGTGACGATTTTGAGCATGGCGAGCTGAAGGGAGGGGCCCTAAAAATTGGTCAGGCCATTCTAAGTTGGCCTGACCAATATTGCAATATGGTCTGGCCGATTTATTTGCTGGTGTGCCGAATCCTTGTTTTATAAGGCTTACAAGGCTGTAAGCAGGTGGATTCTCATCGGATTAAGTGGTCAACCACTTATTGATTTCTCTAGTGATCAGTCGTCGGATGACTATGCCTGAAGCGACTTTGAGCAGCGTGGGGTAGGGCATTTTGACCCCTTGAGAACTCAAGTCGAAAGGCCCTCCTTTATGCGTAAAACTTCTATGGACATGCAAAAAAATTCGTTCTCTTTATAACAATGCGATGCGAATATCCTCGCTCATTAGTCGTATTTGTAATAAGAGATTCCCCGGCTGTTGTCGCTCTGATACGTATTTCAGGTGTCGCGACCACCCCGGAGAAGACAATAAAAAGGAAGTACACGCGTGACCGTCTCCATTGCCACGAACAAGAAAGCGCCGTTCCGGGTGTTGCCGGGCTTCCGCCTGTCGCTCGGCTTCACGCTGTTCTATCTCACCCTGATCGTGCTGATCCCTTTGTCGGCGGTCTTTCTCAAGACCTTCACGATGACCTGGGACGCTTTCGTCAACGCCGTGACCTCGCCGCGCGTGATGGCGTCGTATCGCCTGACGTTCGGCGCCTCTCTATTGGCTGCGTTGTTGAATGTGATTTTCGGCGGCATCGTGGCCTGGGTGCTGGTGCGCTATAAATTTCCCGGCAAGCGCATCATCGACGCACTGGTCGATTTGCCGTTTGCGCTGCCCACTGCGGTGGCGGGCATTGCGCTGACCACGCTGTATTCGCAGAACGGCTGGATCGGTCGCTACCTCGCGCCGCTCGGCATCAAGGTCGCTTTCACGCCGCTGGGCGTTTTGGTGGCGCTGACCTTCATCGGCTTACCCTTTGTCGTGCGCACCGTGCAGCCGGTGCTGGAAGACGCCGAGCGCGAGCTCGAAGAAGCCGCCGCCAGCCTCGGCGCTTCCCGTCTGCAGACGTTCGCGCGGGTGATTTTTCCTACCGTGTTTCCAGCGTTGTTGACCGGCTTTGCGCTGGCCTTCGCGCGCGCCACCGGCGAATACGGCTCGGTCGTCTTCATCGCCGGCAACATGCCAATGGTGTCGGAAATCACGCCGCTGTTCATCATCACCAAGCTTGAGCAATACGACTACACCGGCGCCACCGCCATCGCGGTGGTCATGCTGATCGTATCCTTCGCCTTGCTGCTGACCATCAACCTGTTGCAAGCCTGGGTCCGCAAGCGCGGCCAGGCCGAGAAAGTCTGACATGAGCGCCGTCATTACTCCGGGACTTCCTGCTGCCTCCATCGCGCCGCGCGGCGAACCCGCCTATGCGCCGGCTGCCACGTTGGAACCGTTGTGGGTGCGCATCCTGCTGATCGGGATCGCCTGCGCCTTCCTGACCCTGTTCCTGTTCGTGCCGCTGGTCGCCGTGTTTTATGAAGGCCTGAAAAAAGGCTGGGACGTCTACGTCGACAACATCATCGAACCGGACGCCTGGTCGGCCATCAAGCTGACCCTGCTGACGGCAGCCATCGCGGTACCGTTGAACCTGGTGTTCGGCGTGGCGGCGGCGTGGTCGATCGCGAAGTTCGAATTCCGCGGCAAGAATATCCTGCTGACGCTGATCGACTTGCCGTTCTCGGTCTCGCCGGTGATCTCCGGGTTGATTTATGTGCTGCTGTTCGGCCTGCAAGGTTACTTCGGTCCGTGGCTGCGCGAGCACGACATCAAGATCCTGTTCGCGGTACCGGGCATCGTGCTGGCGACGGTGTTTGTCACCTTCCCGTTCGTGGCGCGCGAACTGATCCCGCTGATGCAGTCGCAGGGCAGTGAAGAAGAAGAGGCCGCGCTGGTGCTGGGCGCCTCGGGCTGGAAGACTTTCTGGCACGTGACCCTGCCGAACATCAAATGGGGCCTGCTGTATGGCGTGATCCTGTGCAACGCCCGCGCCATGGGCGAGTTCGGCGCGGTGTCGGTGGTGTCCGGCCATATCCGCGGCGAGACCAACACCATCCCGCTGCAGGTCGAGATCCTCTACAACGAATTCAATATCGTCGGCGCATTTGCGGTGGCGTCGCTGCTGGCCTTCCTGGCATTGGTGACGCTGGCGATCAAGAGCTTTATCGAGTGGCGTCTGCACAAGCAGTTGACCGCACACGTCGCCCATCCCGGCGCAGATCTGGAGCAATTATGAGCATCGAAGTCAAAGACATCAACAAGCGTTTTGGCAATTTTGTCGCGCTCAACAACGTTTCCCTGAATTTCCCCGCAGGCGAGCTGACTGCGTTGCTGGGACCGTCCGGCTGTGGCAAGACCACGCTGCTGCGCATCATCGCCGGGCTGGAGTCGCCCGATTCCGGCCAGGTCCTGCTGGATGGCGACGACGCCTCGGCGCGCCACGTGCGCGAGCGCCAGGTCGGCTTCGTGTTCCAACACTATGCCTTGTTCAAGCACATGACCGTGTTTGAAAACATCGCCTTCGGCCTGCGCGTCAAACCGCGCAACCAGCGTCCGTCGGAAGCGCAGATCCGCGACAAGGTCACCAGCCTGCTGGAGCTGGTGCAGCTTGACTGGCTTGCTGATCGCTACCCGCCGCAACTGTCCGGCGGCCAGCGCCAGCGCATCGCCCTGGCGCGCGCACTGGCGGTGGAACCGCGCGTGCTGCTGCTGGACGAGCCGTTCGGCGCGCTCGACGCCAAGGTGCGCAAGGAGCTGCGCCGCTGGTTGCGTCGCCTGCATGACGAGTTGCACGTCACCAGTATTTTCGTCACCCACGATCAGGAAGAGGCGCTGGAAGTCGCCGACCAGATCGTGCTGATGAACAAGGGTAACGTCGAGCAGATCGGTTCGCCTGCCGAGGTCTACAACCATCCGGCGTCGCCGTTCGTCTACGGCTTCCTCGGCAACGTCAACCTGTTCCACGGCCGCGTGCATGAAGGCGTGCTGGACGCCGGCGGCGTCACCTTCGATGCCCCTGATCATGCGCAGGCGCAGGACGAGAAGGGCATCGGCTACGTGCGCCCGCACGACCTCGAAGTCGACCGCTACACGCCTGGCGCCGAAGGTATCGTGGCCCAGCTCAGGCGTTCGCATGCGATCGGCCCGCTGGCGCAACTGGAGCTGGAACGCGACGACAATGCGGAACTGATCGAAGCCGTCATTTCCAACGAACGCTTTGCACAATTGAACCTGAAAGACGGCGAAACGCTGGTGGTGCGACCGCGCCGCCTGCACGTGTTTGTAGATAAGTTCGTCGACAACACGGCGTCTGCCGAAGCCACACGTAAGGATGCACGATGAATTTCCAACAACTGCGCTCGATCCGCGAAGCCGCCCGCTGCGGTTTCAACCTGACCGAAGTCGCCAATGTGCTGTTCACGTCCCAACCGGGCGTGAGCCGCCAGATCCGCGAGCTGGAAGAAGAACTCGGCGTCGAGATTTTCGAACGCAACGGCAAGCGCCTGATCGGCCTGACCGAACCGGGCAAAGGCATCCTGCACATCATCGAACGGCTGCTGCTGGAAGCGGAAAACCTGCGCCAGGCCAGCCAGGAATACGCCGGCGAACAAAGCGGCACGCTGACCATCGCCACCACCCACACGCAGGCGCGCTACGTGCTGCCGCGCGTGGTGCAGGCGTTCCGCGCAGCGTTCCCGCAGGTGCGCATTGCGCTTCAACAAAGCGCGCCGGAACACATCGCCGAATGGGTCATGTCGGGCAAGGCCGATGTCGGTATCGCGACCGAAGGCCTGAGCCAGTTCAAGGACCTGGTGTCGTTTCCCTGCTATACCTGGCACCACGTCATCGTGGTGCCGCAAGGGCATCCGCTGCTGGGGCTCAAGCATCCCATCACGCTGGAAGAGTTGGCGGCGCATTCGCTGATCACCTATGACGTCGGCTTCACCGGCCGCGGTCACATCGACGATGCCTTCCGCAAGGCCGGCATCGAGAAGGACATCGTGCTCACCGCCATGGATTCGGACGTGATCCAGCAATACGTCGCGCTCGGCCTGGGTGTCGGCATCGTCGCTTCGATGGCGATCGAGCAGGGCAAGCATCACGGCCTGCAGGCGATCGAAGCCTCGCATCTGTTCGCGCCCAACATCACGCGCCTGGCAGTGCGACGCGGCGCTTACCTGCGCGCCTACACCTACGACTTCATCCTGCAATTCGCGCCGGAGCTCAAGCGCGCCGACATCGTGGCAGCGCTCAATGAGCCGAGCTCGCACTAAGCCGGCTGCATGAAAAAATCACCTCGGGCCGGACAGCGGCCTGAGGTGATGTGTTCTGCCAGCCGGCCCCGTCTTCCCGGCACACTCGTGCCGTAAATCCAGGCCAGATTCTGCCTGCAGATCAGCGATGGGCCTTCCCTTTTATCCGACGAGCGGCGTGGTCAACATGATCGAATACGTCTTAGGGGATTGCGCTGCTTTGTTTTTGATCGCCCGCGTTCTTGTATCGCCATGTGAGGAAACATCGACGATCGTATATGGATATGGTTTTTTATTCGTTCCCTGACGCCGGTTCTGATCTTTACAGTGAACAGATCTGCAACCATGGAAGAACACATGAAAAAAACAGCTGGTTTGAAATCGCACACCGCCTCCGCCGTCGATAGTTTGCGTCGCAACGTCCTCAAGGGTGGGGCAGGATTCAGCGCCCTCGCTGCCTTTACTGCGTTGACGTCGCTGTTCCCACTCTCCGCCTCAGCCGCCACGCGCGAACTGCGCATCGGTTACCAAAAGGGTCTGCTGAGTCTGCTGAAAGGCCGCGGCACGCTGGAAAAACGTCTGACGCCGTTGGGCGTCTCAATCAAGTGGATAGAATTCACGGCCGGCCCGGTGCAACTGGAAGCGCTCAGCGTCGGCTCCATCGACTTCGGCGACGTCGGCGAAGCGCCGCCGATCTTTTCGCAGGCGGCGGGGTCGCCGCTGGTCTATGTTGCGGCTACCGTGCCGCGTCCCGGCCTGGAAGGCATTCTGCTGCCGGGCGGTTCTGCCATCAAGTCGGCGGCCGATCTGAAGAGCAAGAAGATCGCCCTGAACAAGGGTTCCAACGTTCATTACTTCCTGGTCAAGCTGCTGGAAAAATCCGGCCTGCGCTATGCCGACGTCAATCCGGTCTGGTTGTCGCCGGCCGACGCGCGCGCTGCGTTCGAGAAGGGCGCCATCGATGCGTGGGCGATCTGGGAGCCTTACCTGGCCGCCGCGCAAACCACCTTGTCGGCGCAGATCCTGGCGGATGCCAATGGCGTGGTGAAGAATCGCGCCTATTATTTTTCGTCGAAGGACTACGCGCAGAAGAACAAGGACGTCATCACTGTCATCATCGACGAGCTCAACCAGATCGATATCTGGGCTAAAGCCAACCATGCGGCCTTGTCGGCGGAACTGTCGACCGTGCTCGGCTTGCCCAGGCCGGTGGTGGACATCATGGTCGGTCGCTACAGCTTCGGCACCGAACCGATCACCGGCGCCATCCTGGCCGAGCAGCAGCGCATTGCGGATACTTTCTTCAACCTGAAACTGATTCCGAAGAAAATCGACGTCAAGGAAGCTGCGCCGCCGTGGCTGGCGGTGTGATGTTCGACTGATGTGTTCCTACGCCGCGCGAGCCTGTGTTCCGGCTTGCGCGGGCAGGCAACCGAGCCCACGCAGAGTCGCGCGCACGGCCTCATCGAGCGGCGTGTGCGGCTCTTCACCAAGCACCTGCAGCAGGCGCACGTTGTCCATGCGCACCGGCTGTTGCCATAGGTAGCGCATCTCTTTCATTTCACGGAACAGCGGCACGAACGGCGCGGCCGGGCCGAGCAGCCACCACGGAAAGCCGCGCACCGGCAGCCGTGCATTGCCGAGCACGCGGCGGATTGCGTCCGTCAGTTGCGCGCCGTCGGCGTCCCAGTGGCCGTTCATGTGGAAGCGCGCGAAGGTTTCCAGCGAGGCTTCCCGCTCCAGCAGGCGCGTCATGGTTTCCGCCAGGTCGGGCAGGTAAGTCCATTGATGAGCGACGCCACGCTTGCCCGGATAAATGATGGAGGTCGGCGTCTTGCCCGGCTTGACCAATCCCATTGAGAACCAGTTGTTGCCGGCTTGCGGGCCGAAGAAATCGCCGGCGCGCACGATCAGGCTGCGTACGCCGTCGGCCGCCGCGGTTTGCAAACGCTGTTCCATCTGTACGCGGATGGCGCCCTTGCGCGTGACCGGATGCTGCGGCGAATCGACGTGCAGCTCGGGCAGGGCGTCCGGACCGTAGTTGTAGACCGTACCCGGCAGAACGATGCGCGCGCCGGAGGCCCGGGCGGCGGCGATGCTGTTGTCCATCATCGGCAGCACCAGTTCAGCCCAGCGCCGGTAGCCGGGCGGATTGACCGCGTGCACGATGACGTCGACGCCGCGCGCAGCGGCCACCACGTCGGCGCGCTGCATGGCGTCGCCGCTGATCCAGTCGAATTTGTACATGCCGGGGCGGGCGGCGACCTGTTCGGCCTGGCGATGCAACGCACGCACATGCCAGCCGCGCGCATGCAGGCGCTGCGCCATTTCACCGCCGATGCCGCCGGTGGCACCGAGGACCAATACGTTTTTTCCGTTTGCCATCATTCACTCCTGACTGTCTGATTGTTTGTTGCGATGAGATCAGTGTCGGGCAAATAGGGGTTAAATGGAATTGGTTAAAAGTATCGTGATGCTATACTTATTTGTATGGATAAAAGAACCGTCTCCGATCCCGGCTGGGAGCTGTATCGCTCGTTCCTCGCGGTGTTGCAGGAGGGCTCGCTGTCCGCTGCCGCGCGGTCTCTGGGCCTCACCCAGCCGACCATCGGACGTCACGTTGACGCGCTGGAACAGGCGGTCGGCTTTGCCTTGTTCACGCGTTCACAGCATGGCTTCATGCCGACTGAAGCGGCGCTCAGCCTGCAGCCGTACGCCGAAAGCCTGGCCGCCACCACGGCGGCGTTAATGCGCGCAGCCTCGGCGCATGGCGGTGCCGGCGAGCAGGTGCGCGGAACCGTACGCATCACCGCCAGCGAAGTGATCGGCGTCGAAGTGCTGCCGCCCATCCTGCTGGCGCTCAAACGCAGCCATCCTGAACTGGTGATCGAACTGGCCTTGTCGAGCCGCATCGAGGACTTGCTCAAGCGCGAAGCCGACATCGCCGTGCGCATGGTGCAGCCGACCCAGGAAGTGCTGGTCGCGCGTCGCATCGGCGCCATCGAGTTGGGCTTGCACGCGCACAAGGATTACCTGGCGCAGCACGGCACCCCGAAGGACCTCGCGCAACTGGACGAGCACGCCATCATCGGCTTCGACAAGGAAACCGCCTTCATTCGCAGCGCCGCCAAGCACATGCCGAGCTTGCGCCGCAGCCAGTTCGCGCTACGCACCAGCAGCGACATCGCGCAGCTGGCGATGATCCGTGCCGGTTACGGGATCGGTTTTTGCCAGACGCCGCTGGCGCGACGCGACGCCAACCTGGTGCGCGTTCTGGCCAGGCAGTTTTCGTTCAAGCTCGAGACCTGGGTGGCGATGCACGAAGACCTGCGCAACAGTGCGCGTGTGCGCGTGGCTTTCGATGCGCTGGCGGCGGGTTTGCAGGAATACATCAGGTGACGGGCGCGGATTCATCTTCCAAACGCGCCATGTGCGAACGTTGCCTGCGCGCGCAGAGCAGTTGCATTTGCAGCTGGATCCGGCCGCTACAGTCGGCGGCGCAGGTGCTGATCCTGCAGCATCCGCTGGAAGTCGCCCAGGCCAAGGGCAGCGGGCGATTGCTGCACCTGAGCCTGGCCGGCAGCGTGCTGGCGCAGGGCGAGCAATTCGATGAAGAGATGTTGCGGGAGTTGCTGTTCGGCGGGGCCGAAGGGGTGATGGGGCAACAGGTCCAGCCGGTGCTGCTGTATCCACACACGCCGGGAGAGCCGGCCAGCGCCTTGCCGGACCTGTCCACGCCGGCGCGGTTGCGGCTTGTGGTCCTCGACGCCACCTGGCGCAAGAGCCGCAAGATGCTGCACCTGAATCCCTTGCTGCAAGCCTTGCCGCGCCTGCCGCTGGTCGATCCGCCAGCCTCGCGATACCGCATCCGCAAGGCCCATCGCGTGGATCAGTTGTCGACTCTGGAAGCGGCCTGCCATGCATTGGCGCAGCTCGAAAATGACGATGCCAAGTTTGTGCCGCTGCTGCATGCCTTCGACGGTTTCGTGGCGCAGCAGGGGTCTTATATCCCCAACGACGTGCTCAGCGATCCTCAAGCCTGATCGGCAATCCCGACAGCGGCTTGACTTCTTCCAGGCAGATCATCGAACGCAGCCCGGCCACGCCCGGCACCTGCATCAGGCGGTCGGTCAGGAAGTGCGACAGGCTCTTGAGGTCGTGCGACACCACCTTGAGGAGGTAGTCGAAGTCGCCTGAAATCGTGTAGCACTCGATGATTTCAGGAAAGTTGCGGATCACGCTTTCAACCTCGCGCACCTGCTTGAACTGGGCGCGGTCGAGCGACAGCGCGACAAACGCCGTGACGTCCAGCCCCACCGTCGACGGCGCCACCAGCGCCGCGTAACGCCGGATCACACCTTGTTCTTCCAGCACGCGCACGCGGCGCAGGCATTGCGGCGGCGACAGGTGGATGTTTTCCGAGATGTCGACATTGCTCATGCGACCGTCCTGTTGCAGCAATTCAAGGATCTTGACGTCAAGTTTGTCCATGGAATCTCCCATTAAGCGTGAGCTGTGAAATAAAGCTGCGTAATCATGTCTTTATTTATAGGATAAAGAAAGCAAATTTCCAATGTTCATCTGTAAAATTTCTTTCATTGCGGCAAAAGCGGCGTCAAGCCGCATCGTTCATCATGGTCAAGTACATCGGCACCCGGGAACTGCGGTCCTTCCTCGCCACGCGCCCACTGGAGCAGGCTATCGGAGCTATCGAGGCTTACATCAAAGCAGACTACTTGCGCTGGCAACAGTTCGACAAAACCGCGCGTCTGGCGAGTCATTCGGCCGCGGGCGTGATTGAGCTGATGCCGACCTCGGATGGGCAGCTGTATTCCTTCAAATATGTGAACGGACATCCCCGAAACACGTCACATGGCTTGTTGACGGTGACTGCCTTTGGCGTGCTGGCCGATGTCGGCAGCGGTTATCCGCGCTTGCTGAGCGAACTGACCCTGACCACCGCCTTGCGCACGGCGGCGACTTCGGTGCTGGCGGCGCGGCATATGGCGCGGCCGGACAGCCGCGTGATGGCGCTGATCGGCAACGGCGCGCAGAGCGAATTCCAGGCGATTGCCTTCCATCGCCTGCTCGGGATCGCTGAATTGCGGGTGTTTGACGTGGATGCAGAGGCCACTGAAAAATTGTGCCGCAACCTGCGCGCGTATCCCGACTTGTGCATCGTGCGCGCCGGTAGCGTCGCCGAAGCGGTGCGCGGCGCCGACATCGTCACCACCGTCACGGCGGACAAGCGTCGCGCGGTGATCGTCACTGCCGGGATGGTGGAAGCGGGCATGCATCTCAACGCCGTCGGCGGCGATTGTCCGGGCAAGACGGAGTTGCAGCGCGAGGTATTGAGCAGGGCGCGGGTGGTGGTGGAGTTCGAGCCGCAATCGCGCATCGAGGGCGAGTTGCAACAGATGCCGGCGGAGTTCGCCGTGACTGAGCTGTGGCAGGTGCTGGCGGGCGAGGCATGCGGGCGCGCCGGTAACGACGAGGTGACAGTGTTCGACTCGGTGGGATTTGCGCTGGAGGATTTCTCGGCGTTGCGCTATCTGGACGAACAACTGGACTCCCGATTTACCCGGCAGATCGACCTGGTGCCGGACCTGACCGACCCCAAGGATCTGTATGGCGCTGCCATGGTGGACGCGTCGGCGGAAATATTCAGTGCCGCACGGAACCTGCTGCACGCCTGAACATTGAACATTGAACAATGAATACCAAAACCGCTGAAGGAAACAAATGACAGAAAACCGCAACAAGGAAATCCGCCTGATCGGCGCTCCCACCGACATCGGCGCGAGCCGTCGCGGCGCCTCGATGGGACCGGAAGCGTTGCGCGTGGCGAACCTGCAGCAAGCCTTGCAGCAGCATGGGCTCGGCGTGACCGACGGTGGCGACGTCAGTGGCCCGCCCAATCCGCAGCAGGGGCCGGTACAGGGCTTCCGCCACTTGGAGCAAGTGGTGGCCTGGAATCGCGCGGTGCATGAAGCCGTGCATGGCGCCTTGCGTGATGGCCAGATTCCGGTGCTGCTGGGCGGCGACCATGCGCTGGCGATCGGCTCGATTGCGGCGGTGGCGCAGCATTGCCGCGAGCAGGGCAAGAAGCTGCTGGTGCTGTGGCTGGATGCCCATGCCGACGCCAACACCAGCGACTCGACGCCGACCGGCAACATCCATGGCATGCCGGTGGCCTGCCTGTTGGGCAACGGTCCGGATGCGCTCACGCACATCGGCGGCCAGGTGCCGGCCTTGCAGCCGGATGCGATCCGCCAGGTCGGCATTCGCAGCGTCGATCGCGACGAAAAACGTCACCTGCGCGAACTCGGCCTGCGCGTCTACGACATGCGCCACATTGACGAGCACGGCATGCGCGTGGCCATGGAGCAGGCCTTGTCGGGCATGGACGCCGACACCCATCTGCATGTGAGCTTCGACATCGATTTCCTGGATCCGGCGGTGGCGCCCGGCGTGGGTACGGCGGTGCCGGGCGGACCGACTTACCGCGAAACCCAGTTGTGCATGGAAATGATCGCCGATACCGGCAGGCTCGCCTCGCTCGACGTCATGGAGCTCAATCCGGCCTGCGACGTGCGCAACCAGACCGCTGAGCTGGTGGTGGAGCTGGTGGAGAGCCTGTTCGGAAAATCGACGTTGATTCGATAAAAAAGTAATAAAAAATCAATAAATTGACTGTTGACTGATCGCCGCATACGCCGGATCATGTCGGGTTCCGCGCTCCGGGCGGCTTTGCAGGACATTTGCGCAAATATCCGAATGTGGGTCCTGTCCCGGAATGTCGCCGGCGCAATCGCAGGCAATCACCAGCAATCACAAACAATTCATCAACAAGCTTTACCTCAGGGAGAAAAACAATGTCGCTCAAGAAACTCGTCCTGCTTGCAGGCAGCGTGCTGGCTCTGTCGCTGACCGCCGTCTCGGCCCAGGCCGCAGACCAGACTTACGTCGTCGGCGCCGGCGGCACCTACCGCCCGTTTGAATTCGAAACGCCGAAGAAGGAACTGGTCGGTTTCGATATCGACATCATCAAGGCTATCGCCAAGGCGTCCGGCTTCCAGATCAAGCTGGTCAGCACACCCTGGGAAGGCATCTTCGCCACCCTGGGCCAGGGCGACCGCGACATCATCATTTCCGGCATCACGATTACCGAGAAGCGCGCCCAGATGGTCGACTTTTCGCTGCCGTACTTCCCGGCCGAGCAAGTCATCATCACCGGCGCGGGCTCCAAGGTCGCGGCATTGGCTGACCTGAAGAAGCTGCAAGTCGGCGTGGTCAACTCGACCGCCGGCGACATCATCCTGTCGGAAGAAGTCGGCAAGTCCAGCACCGCCATCCACCGTTTCGACAACACGCCGCTGATGCTGGAAGAGCTGTATCGCGGCGGCGTTGATGCCGCCATCGGCGATGTCGGCGTGATCAAGTTCTACATCAAGAGCCATCCTGAAAAACAATTCAAGGTGGTCGGCGACGCCAAGTTCACCCGTCAATACTTCGGCATCGCGGTGAAAAAGGGCAACAAGGAACTGCAGGACAAGATCAACGCCGGCCTGAAGAAGATCGTCGCCGACGGCACCTACGCCAAGATCTACAAGGAATGGTTCGACGCCAACGTGCCGACGCTGCCATTGCAATAATCCGCACAGGCAGCACAATCAGCATAGTCAGCGCAATCCGCACATCTAGTATTCCTTCTCAATGCCCACGTCTTCCTTGCAAGACGTGGGCAGATTTTTACCCGGATTCCATTCATGAATTCTTTCTTCCAATGGGAAATCATCGGCGAGTACCTGCCCTTGTTCATCGAGGGCACGTGGATGACCATCAAGGTCGCGCTGATCTGCGTGATCTCGGGCACCTGCTGGGGCCTGGCCTTGGGCGTCGGCCGGCTGGCTGAGGCGCGCCACGGTTTCTGGAAATATTTCCTGCGTTACGCGGTGCAGTTGCCGGTGCGCTTTTACGTCAGCTTCCTGCGTGGCACGCCGTTGTTCGTGCAGATCCTGCTGATCCACTTTGCGCTGATGCCGATGCTGATCAACCCGAGCGGCGGCCTGATCCTGAGCGGCGACATCGCGCGCGAGATCCGTTCGCAGTACGGCGCGTTCGCGTCGGCGGTGCTGGCCATCACGCTGAATTCGGGTGCCTACGTGTCGGAAATCTTCCGCGCCGGCATCCAGTCGATCGACCGCGGCCAGAGCGAAGCATCGCGTTCGCTCGGCATGACCTACATGCAGACGCTGCGCAAGGTGGTGTTGCCGCAGGCGTTCCGCCGCATGCTGCCGCCGCTGGGCAACAACGCCATCGCCATCGTCAAGGATTCCTCGCTGGCCTCGGCCATCGGGCTGGCCGAGCTGGCGTATGCCGCGCGCACGGTGTCGGGAGCCTATGCACGCTACTGGGAACCGTACCTGACGATCTCGCTGGTGTATTGGGCGATTACCTTGCTGCTGTCGGCGTTCGTGCGGCATCTTGAAACACGTTACGGCAAAGGAGATGCACGATGATCAGCGTCAAGCAATTGCAGAAGCAATACGGTCAGGCGCACATCCTGCGCGGCATCGATTGCGAGATAAAGGAGAGTGAAGTGGTGTGCGTGATCGGGCCTTCCGGTTCGGGCAAGAGCACCTTCCTGCGCTGCCTCAACGGACTGGAAGAAGCGACCGACGGCGAGATATTCATCGACGGCGTCAAGGTCAACGATCCGCACGTCAACCTGAATACGCTGCGCGCCGGCCTCGGGATGGTGTTCCAGCGCTTCAACCTGTTCCCGCACATGTCGGTGCTGGAAAACCTGATCATGGCGCCGATGCAGGTGAAGAACCTGTCGCGCCGCGAGGCGGTGCTGGTGGCCGAGAAGCTGCTGCAGAAAGTCGGCCTGCTGGACAAGATCGACGCCTTCCCGAACCAGCTCTCCGGCGGCCAGCAGCAGCGCGTGGCGATCGCCCGTGCGCTGGCGATGGAGCCCAAGGTCATGCTGTTCGACGAGCCCACCTCGGCGCTCGATCCGGAGCTGGTGGGCGAAGTGCTGACCGTGATGAAGACGCTGGCCGAAGAGGGCATGACCATGGTGGTGGTTACGCACGAGATGGGTTTTGCGCGTGAAGTCTCGGACCGCGTGCTGTTTATCGACCAGGGCGTGATCATGGAAGAAGGCCCGCCGCAGCAGGTGCTCGGTGAGCCGAAGAATGAGCGCACCCGCGATTTCCTGCGTAAGGTGCTCTAGCTCTAGTACGCTGGAATTGGTCCCGCAATAAAAAACCGCCGTTGCACGCAAATGCAACGGCGGTTTTTTATTGCCGGAGCGGCTCAGCGCAAGGCGTCGGCGCATTCCTTGACCAACGCCGGGCCGCGATAGATCAGGCCCGAATACAACTGCACCAGCGACGCGCCGGCTTCCATCTTGGCCTTGGCGTTGCTGCCGCTGAGGATGCCGCCGACGCCGATGATCGGCAGCGCATCGCCGAGTTCAGCCTTGAGGCCGCGCACCACCTGGTTCGACAATTCGAACACCGGCGCACCCGACAGGCCGCCGGCTTCTTCACCGTATTGCAGGCCTTTTACAGCGTCGCGCGTGATGGTGGTGTTGGTGGCGATGACGCCGTCGAGCTTGTGGCGCAGCAGCGCGTCGGCGATGTTCTTGATTTGTTCGCTGTCGATGTCCGGCGCGATCTTCAATGCCACCGGCACGTAGCGCTTGTGCTGGTCGGCCAGGCGCAGTTGCGCATCCTTCAGTTGCGACAGCAGGGCGTCGACTTCGGACGCGCCTTGCAGCTGACGCAGGTTCTTGGTGTTGGGCGACGAGATGTTGACGGTCACGTAGCTGGCGTAGGGATAGACCTTTTCCAGGCAGTGCAGGTAATCGTCGGCGGCGCGTTCGATCGGGGTGTCGGCGTTCTTGCCGATGTTCAGGCCGAGCACGCCTTGCTTGGCCTGGTAGAAGCGCGACGCCTGCACGTTGGCGACGAAGGCGTCGACGCCGCCGTTGTTGAAGCCCATGCGATTGATGATGGCGTGCGCGGCGGGCAGGCGGAACATGCGCGGCTTTGGATTGCCGGGTTGTGCGCGTGGCGTGACCGTGCCGATTTCAATCGAGCCGAAACCGAGCGCCGCCAGGCCGTCGATGTAGGAGCCGTCCTTGTCCAGGCCTGCCGCCAGGCCGACCGGATTGGGGAAGGTGACGCCCATGACCGTGCGCGGATCGGCGGCCGGCTTGTTGATGAAGCCGGTCAGGCCAAGCGCAGCGGCGCGGCGCAAGGCGGGCAAGGTCAGGTGGTGGGCGGATTCTGCGTCGAGGGAAAACAGCAGCGGGCGAGCGAGGGCGTAGAGGAATTTATCGGACACGGTGATGGGCTGAAAGGAAGCGAGAAGTGAGGCGGAAGAAAAGTGCCGCCATTTTAACGCGTCCGCGGCGCTTTTCTGCGCAAAACGACGCTATTCGACGCTATTCGCGCAATGCAGTCCAGTTGCCGTTCTGCAATGCTTCCAACGGCTGGAAATTGGTCTTGTAGGCCATCTTGGCGCTTTCCTTGATCCAGTAGCCGAGGTAGACGTACGGAATGCCGAGCTGGCGCGCTTGCTCGATCTGCCACAGGATGTTGTAGGTGCCGTAAGAGGAGCCTTCGACGTCGGGATCGTAGAAGGTATAGACCGATGACAAGCCGTCATCGAGCACGTCGATGATGCTGACCATGCGCAGGGTGCCGTCGGCTTCGCGGAATTCGACCAGGCGCGTGTTGACCTTGCTTTGCAGCAGGAATTGCGCGTACTGGTCGCGGCTGTCCTGGTCCATGCCGCCGCCGGCGTGGCGCACCGACTGGTAGCGCAAGTACAGCTCGTAATGCTCGTAGGCATAAGTCAGGTTGGTGACCAGCGTGACCAGCCCGCTGTTCTTGTTCCAGGCGCGGCGCTGGCTGCGGTTGGGGCTGAATTCGGCGGTCTTGATGCGCACCGGCGTACAGGCCTGGCAGCCGTCGCAATAGGGGCGATAGGTAAAGATGCCGCTGCGGCGGAAACCGGTCTTGACCAGTTCGGAATAGACATCGGCGTTGATCAGGTGCGAAGGCGTGGCGACTTGCGAGCGGGCTTGCTGGTTGTCCAGGTAACTGCAGGGATAGGGGGCCGTTGCATAAAACTGCAACGTGGAAAACGGCAGGTCTTTGAGATGCGTCATGGGCGTCCTGGTGTTGCAATCATTGGCAGCCGCTTCGCTGTGCGCGGCGGTGTAACGATTTCGTCACGATTCCCTGTAATTTACACTACTTTAGGGCGGCGGTAACTGCACCGGCGGCAGGGCCTCGAGGCAAGAGGGTCGGGCGTCAGGCCGGCGGAAACAGGTCCAGCGGATGCCAGAAGCCGATCTGCGGCGCCTCGATGGCGACGCGCAGGTGTTTGATGAAGTCGTTGCGCGGGATCGGAATTGCGCCCAGTGACGCCAGGTGCGGCGTCTCCTGCTGGCAGTCGATCATCTGCACGCCGTGCCGGCGCAGGAAATGCACCAGGTAGGCCAGCGCCACCTTGGAGGCGTCGCTCACGCGCGCAAACATCGATTCGCCGTAGAACATCTGGCCAATCGACACGCCATAGGCGCCGCCGACCAGTTTTCCTTCCAGCCAGACTTCCGCCGAATGCGCATACCCGGCGCGGTGCAAGCCGCAATAGCCGTCGACGATGTCCTTGGAAATCCAGGTGCCGGCATCGTCGCGGCGCGGTCCGGCACAGGCGCGCAGGACGTCGCGGAAGGCCGAATCGAAACGGATTTCCCAGCGCCGATCGGTATGCCGGCTGCGCTCGACCTTGCGCAAGGTCTTCTTGAGGCTGTCGGAAATGATGAAACGGTCGGTGTACAGCACCATGCGCGGATCGGTGCTCCACCACAGGATGGGCTGGCCTTCGGAGAACCACGGGAAAATGCCGTGGCGGTAGGCGTCGAGCAGGCGTTGCGGCGACAGGTCGGCGCCGGCGGCAAGCAAACCGGCCGGCTCGGCCAGCGCCTTGGAAACATCGGGGAAGGGCGAATCGACATCCAGCCAGGAAATCATGCGCAGTTCCGTTTACGTTTGTTTAGTCAGGCTGTTCCGGCTGCACCATGCGTTTGCGGATATCGTCGGTGTGCAGGCCGAACACGCCGTCGCCAGTCCTGACGTTGGCGAGATCGGCAAAGAACGAGCGCAAGGTGTATTCCACCGTCGGGAACGCGATGTCGGCCCAGGGGATCTCGTCTTCCCTGAACATCGTGACTTCCAGGCTTTCGATGCCGGCGGCGTAATCGAGATCGAGCAGTTCGGCCAGGTAAAAGAAATGCACCTGGTGCACGTGGGGCACGTTGATCAGCGAGAACAGCGCGCCCAGCTTGATGCGTGCACCGGCTTCTTCCTCGGTTTCACGCTCGGCGGCTTCGCTGGTGGTTTCACCGTTTTCCATGAAGCCGGCCGGCAAGGTCCAGTAGCCGTGACGCGGTTCGATGGCACGCTTGCACAGCAGCACGCGCACTTCGCCGTTACGCTCCCAGACCGGGATCGATCCGACCACCATCTTTGGATTCTGGTAATGAATGGCGCCGCAATTGCCGCACACGAAGCGCGGGCGATTGTCATCGGGAGGAATCTGCAACAAAACCGGATGAGCGCATTCAGAACAAAATTTCATAAAAGGCGGTAGGCGTGTTTTTGTAGGAACGTCGGGCGGCAAATAATGCGCCGTCGTCGACATGATGATTCAGGGAAAACGCGAGGGTGAAGTGTATCACTGTCGCCAACAGGGTCACTCTTTTATGCATGCATCCTTCGCTGTACAAATGGTGAGGCCTCCGCAAGGCGCGTGCAGCATGACGCACACGCTCGCACGTGCTCCACGTAAAGTATTCTCAGTGGAAGTTTGCATCGGGGGCGGATATGTCGTATAATTTATTTCTTCAGACGCGGGGTGGAGCAGTCTGGCAGCTCGTCGGGCTCATAACCCGAAGGTCGTAGGTTCAAATCCTGCCCCCGCAACCAAGATTCAGGCGAAAGCCCCGACTTCCCAAAAGGATCGGGGCTTTTTGCTTTGCGGCGTGCATGTTGATTTGCTTGCGCCGTGATGTCGTCATCGTGAAATTACTGCACCGTACAAACAAAAAGCCACGCGAACGTGGCTTTTTTCATTTCAACTGCTCTTCAACTATTCCCAACATCGCCGGCATCGCTGCCGGCGCGCAATCATGTCGTGACTTTGGCGCCGTCGCTTTGCACGATGGCGGTGGCGCCATTGGTTTGCCTGGTTGCCGTGTTGGTGTCGGTCTTGATGTCGCCGCCGGCGTTCGCGACCAGCTTGGCGAAGTCGACGGTGGATTTGCGTTTGGAGGCAGCTTGCTGTTGCGCGTGGACGTTTGCGGCAGCAGTGCTCGAAGATACGGTATTGGTCATGTGGTCACCCCTATAAAAAAACTGATGGACGAAAAGTGAACGGGCGAATTCTGTGTTTTGTGCCAGCGAAGCCAGTATAGGCGAGGAAATTCGTGCGCTCGACGTCGTACGGGGGAAACTTACACAGCTTTACGAGCGTGAAGACGAAACCCCCGCGTCTTGCCCGGGCAACTGCACCGCAGGCGAACCGAGGCCGCGTTCGCCTTCGTCATCGTCATCGTCATCGTCATCGTCATCGTCATCGGTCTCCATCGCCAGCATGGTTTCATACGCCTGTACCGCAGCGCGGCGATAGGCCGGGGAATGGCGGAAGCGCTCGGCAGCGCTGCGAGGCTGCACGGGTTTGCGAGGGGCGGGCGCGAATGCCGTCGCGGATGACCGCGGCGGTTGGGGCGTGATCGGACGCGGACGCGTGAGCCAGGTGACGAAAACCGGTAACAGCAGGATCGGCCAGATCAGGAAAATGAATTGCATGACGTCGTCGGTGCGTGAAGAGAATACCTGCATTGTCCCCAGTCCGCGTCTCATGCCATATAGGAAAAATCTCAAACTGACGTGCCGCTGTGCGAACAGGCAACGGATCGCAAGGCGGGCAGGGACAAGGCGACGACGATTATGTTTCAATGACGCTTCTTTTTTGAGGGGGACCGCGATGAATTCGTTACGCTACGCCGTACGCCTGGGCGTGCTGCCACACGCTTTTTTCCTGGCGTTGATGTTGGCCGGCTGCCAGTCCGTGCCGGCGACGCCGGACGAACCCGCACGGCAGGAAATCGACCGCCTGTTGACGCTGGTCGATCAACGTCTCGACGTGGCCGTGAAAGTGGCGCAGGCGAAATGGAATTCCGGCGCGCCGATCAATGACCCCGCACGCGAGCGGAAAATCCTCGACGACCTCACGGCCTCGCTGAAGACGGCCGATGTACAAGAGAAGTCGTTCATGCGCCGTTTCTTCCAGGCGCAATTCGATGCCGGGAAAATCATCCAGGTTGCACTGCATGCGCAGTGGCGACAGGAAGCGCACGCGCGTTTCGCCAATCCGCCCGACCTGGCGCGCGACATTCGTCCCGAGCTTGACCGGCTGACGCCTTTGCTGATCGATTCCCTGACTCAGGTTCGACCGTTGTTGCAACAGCCGGGAGCGAAACGTTATCTGCAACAGCGCGCCGGCCTGCTGGTGCGTGGCGACGACAATGGCGCCGTGCGTGCGGAGGCGCTGCGCGTGTTGCTGGAATAGCGTTGAGGTCGCGCGGAAACGCGCTGCTTCAACGCTTGCTCTGTCCCGCGCAAGACTTGCGGCGCGTCGCCAGGCTTGGCATGGCGACAGCATCGCTGCGTTGCATGCACGCGCCATAGCCTCGGGCATAGGAAGCAAATTCGGCGCGCGCCTCATCCTTTGGCAACGCCAAGAGACGGCCGATGAAATCGCGGCTGCCGATCTCAAAATGCTGGTAGTCGACCGGCTGTTTCCAATACCCGCCCCAGATCAGGAAGCCGTGCCGGAAGAACACGTCCAGCACTTGCTCCGCCATGCCAGGCCGCACTTTGCGAGAGGTATACGAGCTCGCCGCAGACGGCAGCACCACGGTCTGTCCCGCAGCATCCTTGCCGATGTACGGGTTCTGCAAAGGATTGATGTCGATGGCGACGCCGTAGGCATGCTTGGACCAGGCGCCGCCGCCGGTGATGGGGCGGCCGTTGAAGGCCGAACTGTTGTTGTGGTCCATCGAGGCGTCATCGTCGCCGTGATAGGCCTCCATCGGCTGCGCCCGCTGGAGCGGGAATCTGCGTTCCAGCAGCTCATTGAAGATTGCCTGCACTTGGGGCGCGACGGCATCGAGCACCACGACCCTGCCGTCGTCATGCAGCTTGCCGCTGAAGTCGCGGTAAGAGAATGAGACCAGCGCGAGACGCTCGCAAGGCACCGGGTTGGCTGCGCTCATTATTTGGTTTTCTTGCATCACGGTGCATTGTCTGCTTGCCAAGGGCGTGACATCGGCCGAGGCCGTCCTGCTCGCCGCCAGGCTGCAGGCGATCAGGAAGGCGGCGCCGGAAAAACGGCGGAATAAAAAGGGAGCGCAAGAAAGCATCGGCGGAGAAAAGAAATAATCGGAAGGTTTCGTTGCGGATACTTACGCAAAGATGCGCAATTCTCCTACAAGATGACCGTGACAGCACGGGAACGATTGAATTCGAGGGCATCTAAATTGTGGAGGTAGCAGGGCCTTGCTTGGCCCTGCCGTACCCATTCGTGTTCAACAACTCTTGGAGGCAACTATGTTAGTACGCCATGCAGTTTTAGCTTCAGTCATGTTCACAGCCCTTCTGGCCGGTTGCAACAAGCGCGATGAAGCGCCCGCCACACCACCGGCAGCCGATTCGAGCGCCACACCTGCACCGTCCACGCCTACTCCACCTGCGATGACACCGCCATCGGCAGCACCTGCCACGCCGGCTCCTGACGCCGGCAGCAACAACTCCGCCACACCGGGTGCGACGCCGTCAACTGGCGCCGGCGGCACGGGCGGCACCGGCGACAAGAAGCCCTGAGGAATTGGGGAAGCCGGAGCGCGATGATGCCAGGATGCGTCCGGCACGCGCAGTCTTCAGCGAAAGTTGAAGATATTGGGCAAGGGTTTGGAAGAATTGCGAACTTTGTCCGTAAGAGGGAATCCTAAAAATGGTTGAACTGTTCCTTCAACCTCCCTCTTGAAAGGGATTTTGACCCGCGACACAGAGTCTGCGGGTCTTTTTTATGGGCGGACCGTTTACGAGGTCCGCCTCATCATCTTCAACTCAATTCAATTCCCTCCAATCAGAACGCCGGCACCAGCGAACCCTTGAATTCGCTTTCGATGAAGTTGCGTACTTCCGCCGACTGATAAGCCTTGACCAGTTTCTTCGCCCACGGTTTGTCCTTGTCTTCGGAGCGCGTCACGATCAGGTTGGCGTAGCGGCCCTTGGCGTCTTCCACCGCAATGGTGTCGCGCTGCAGGGACAGGCCGGCCTTGACCGCGTAGTCGTTGTTGATCGATGCCGCCGCCAGGTCGTCGAGCGAGCGCGGCAACTGGGCGGCGTCCAGTTCGATCAGTTTCAGCTTCTTCGGATTCTCGATCACGTCGAGGGGCGTCGCGTTGACGCCGTTTTCACCGACGCCCGGCTTCAGTTTGATCAGGCCGTATTTTTGCAGCAGCAACAAGGCGCGGTTGCCGTTGGACGGATCGTTCTGGATGCCGATGCTGGCGCCTTGCGGCAATTGATCGACGGATTTGTATTTCTTCGAATAGATGCCCAGCGGCGCCGTGATGGTCAGGCCGACCGCCGTCAGCTTGTAGCCGCGCGCCTTGATCTGGCTGTCGAGGAAGGGCTGGTGCTGGAAGGCGTTGGCGTCAAGGTCGCCGGCGTTGAGCGCTTCATTGGGCTGCAGGTAATCGCTGAAGGTGACGATCTGGATCTCCAGGCCGTCGCGCGCGGCGACTTTCTTGACCACTTCGAAGGTCTGCTCGGCATTGCCGACCGAGACGCCCACCTTGATCTTGTGCTTGTCCTGTGCCGACACGGCGTGGGCGCCCAGCGCCAGCAAAACGAATACGACGGAAACCGACCAGCGACGCATTTTTTTCTCCCGATGAAATGATTGTCATGCCTGGCTCCAGGATGGGCGAGGTGAACAAGGCGCGATGGTCACATATCGCCCGGTGCGGGAGAACGAAGGATTTTGCATGTCGATATGCGCAAGCCGCATCGACGTTGCAACGTCGGAATGCAGTTGCAGCCGGTCTATTTGTCTGCTGTTTTCACCACCGCGATGATGGCGCCGAACGCCGGACCGAAATCGGCTTCCAGCGAGGGGTACATGCGCGAGATGTTGCCGTCGAGGTAGAGCGCATCGACGCAACGCAAGCGGTCGCGCAGGAACAGCGCAAAGTCATGGAAGCTGATCGGATTCCTGGCGATGGCCAGGATGACCTTCTGCGCCGGGTCGATGCACACGGCGTTGCGCACGAACAGGTTGATCGAGCCGGGATCGAAGGCCGCGTTGATCTCGCCGTTGCGCAGCATCAGCGGCCCCGATTGCGTTGCGTACACCGCCTGCGACAGCCAGCGCTCGCGGTCGCTGTCGACCGTGGCGGTATCGAGGATGCGCGCACGTCCTTCTTCGACGATGAACACGCCGTTGGGTTGCAGGTAGAAATTGCCGTAGGCATCGCGCCGCGTGTTGAGCTTGCGCAGCGTTACGCCGTCTTCGATGTAGAGCCCCAGCGGTCGGAGTTCCTTGTCATAGATGCCGGCGTTGGTGGCGCAGACCATGTCCTTGCCTTGCGGGCGCAGCCAGTTGCGCAGCGCCGAGAAGGTGCCGAATACTTTGCCGGCAGGGTCCTTCCAGTACATGCGCAGGGTCTCTTGATGCAGGTCGACGGTGCAGGTATTGATGTTGACTTGTTGATAACGATGCTGGCGCAGTTCGGCGGCAGCGGCACCGGCAGCGACAACCACAAACAGGATGAAGAGGGACAGGTTGCCGGCGAGCAGGCGCAATCGTTGCAACAGCGGCGATAGTGGAGACAGTCGGCGGACAAGGAGACGTGGCTGGGGCATGCAGGCGAAGTCAGGCAAGAAATGTAAAGAGTAACAAAGAGCGCTCAAGAAATTGCGCGAGTTGCCGTAAAGAATCAAGTTCGCAGCCTGCGTTCATGCCATGCATTCAAGCTTTACGGCGCCGCTGTTCCGACAGTGACGCAATAAAAAAAATATTGCAATGAAAACTACATACGGAAGCCGGCAAGCAGTTCCTCAATACTGCCGGCAAGCCATCAACGCTAGAGGGGCAAACATAGCCCCGCCGCTGTCTTCTGCTTTCTCCCGCGCTCCGACGTCATCACGGGGCGAGGCAATCGCACTTCCTTAATCCCAAAGAGCACCCCATGAAATGGTTTTACGATTTGAAAATCGCCCGCAAACTGTTGCTGTCGTTTGCGGCGGTATTATTATTGACCGCGCTTCTCGGCGTCTTCTCGATCGCCCAGATTGCACGCGTCAATCAGGCGTCCACGGATATCAGCACCAACTGGCTGCCGGCCATGCGCGCCGCGCTGCAAATGAAGACCGCACTGAGCCGCATCCGCGTGGCGGAACTGCAGCACATCCAATCGGACAACGAAGCGGATTTCTCACGCTATGAGAAATCAATCGAAGGGCAACTGGCACAACTCAAGAAATTCGACAGCATTTATGCGCCGCTGATTTCGGAGCCGGATGAGAAGATTGTCTACCCCGAGTTCAAGAAGAACCTGGCTGCCTATCTGGCGGAAAACCAGAAGATCGTAATGCTTGCGCGCGGTGGACTTAACGACGAGGCGCGCCTGCTGATTCGCGGCGACTCGACCAGGATTTATTTGGCGATGGCCGAGCAGCTCGATCGCCTCAGCGGCATCAACGAAGCCGGCAGCGCCATCGCCGACCAGACCGCCACGAACACCTATGAAGCGGCGCGCATCTGGATCGTGGTGATCCTGGCGGTCAGCGTAGCGCTCGGGTTGATGCTGGCATTCTGGGTTGCGGCGATGGTGTCGCGTCCGCTGACGAACGCCGTGGAGATCGCCCAGCGTGTCGCCGGCGGCGACCTGACTGCGCGCATCGAGGTCCGGTCACGTGATGAAACGGGGCAGTTGATGGGCGCGCTCAAGGCCATGAACGACAGCCTGCTGAACATCGTATCGCAGGTGCGCACCGGCACCGACACCATCGCCACGGCGTCGACCCAGATCGCCAGCGGCAATCTCGACCTGTCGTCGCGCACGGAAGAACAGGCCAGTTCGCTGGAGCAAACCGCCTCGTCGATGGAAGAACTGACCTCGACCGTCAAGCAGAACGCCGACAATGCGCGCCAGGCCAATCAACTGGCGGAATCGGCATCGGCCGTGGCAATCCAGGGCGGCAGCGTGGTCGGCCAGGTGGTCGACACCATGGGCGCGATCAATGACTCCTCGCGCAAGATCGTCGACATCATCAGCGTCATCGATGGTATCGCTTTCCAGACCAATATCCTGGCATTGAATGCGGCTGTCGAAGCTGCGCGTGCCGGCGAGCAGGGCCGCGGCTTCGCCGTGGTGGCGTCCGAAGTGCGCAGCCTGGCGCAGCGTTCCGCTGCCGCCGCCAAGGAAATCAAGACCCTGATCGACGATTCGGTCGGCAAGGTCGACTCCGGCAGCCGGCTGGTGGAGCAGGCCGGCGCGACGATGGCGGAGGTGGTCGCCAGCGTCAAGCGCGTGACCGACATCGTCGGCGAAATCAGTTCGGCCAGCCAGGAACAGAGTGCCGGCATCGAGCAGGTCAACCAGGCCATCGCGCAGATGGACGAAGTCACGCAGCAGAACGCCGCGCTGGTGGAAGAAGCGGCGGCGGCCGCGCAATCGTTGCAGGACCAGGCCACCACCTTGTCGGAGGTGGTCAGCGTGTTCAATATCGGCCAGGCGCAAGTGTGCGCCGTGAGCGAAGTGAAAAGGCCGGCGCCCGCAGCCAAACGTACGATTGACGTCACGCCCCGTGCGACGGCGTTGCAACCTGGAGGCACGCCAAGGTTGGTGGTCCCCAAGACGCCGGACAACGAATCGGATTGGGAGCAGTTCTAATTCGTTTCGCCGTCCGCCTTGAAGAACGCCGCGCTGAGTAATTCAGGCGGCGTTTTTTCGTGGGCGGTCACGTTTGCGGGCGGTTCCGAGTCGGTTTCCAACCATTTTCGGCCATGCTGGGTGCGGCGCAACAAGCGAGGATTTGGAAATATCAGAAAAGGTTTTTTTGTTTTTTGAACGAAAAATGTGAGAAATATTACTGGGATGCGCAAATATCGCAAATATGAGGATGCGAGCATAAAAAAATCTGTCGTATATGACGGAAATGTTACACTCCTGCCCCATGGTGCCAGCATCGAGAAAGATGTCGCGACTTACCCGCACCTTATCTATAGTCTGCTCACGTTATTGACCTGTAACGCATAAATAAATTGGAGGAAATTCAATGAAATCCGTATTCCCTTTGAACCGCCTGACAAAAATCGCCATGGCCGTTGGTGTTGCCGTATCCGCTGTTTCGTTCGCCGGCATCGCCCAGGCTGAGACCGTGAAGATCGCCATCGCCGGTCCGATGACTGGCGCCGTCGCCCAATACGGCGACATGGTCAAGGCAGGCGCGCTGACCGCCATCGAGCAAATCAACGCAGCCGGCGGCGCCGGCGGCAACAAGTTCGAAGCAGTCCTGATGGATGACGCCTGTGAGCCGAAGCAAGCGGTTGCGGTCGCCAACAAGATCGTCAGCCAAGGCATCAAATTCGTGATCGGTCACGTCTGCTCGGGTTCGACCATTCCTGCCTCCGACATCTATGAAAACGAAGGCGTCGTGATGATCACGCCGTCGGCGACTGCGCCTCAGCTGACTGAAGCCAAACCGCACAAATACATCTTCCGCACCATCGGCCGCGACGACCAGCAAGGTCCTGCCGCCGCCAAGTACGTGGTAGAGAAGCTGAAGCCGAAGAAGGCTGCGGTCCTGCACGACAAGCAATCGTATGGCCAAGGCGTGGCGACTTCGGTCAAGGCCGGCCTGGAAGCGGCAAAGATCCCGGTCGCGGTGTTTGAAGGCGTCAACGCCGGCGACAGCGACTACTCCGCGGTGATCACCAAGCTGAAATCGCAAGGCGTGGACTTCGTCTACTTCGGCGGCTACCACCCTGAAATGGGCCTGATCATGCGCCAGGCGCGCGAGCAAGGCGTCAAGGCCGTGTTCATGGGTCCTGAAGGCGTCGGCAACAAGGACATCACCGCGATCGCCGGTCCTGCTTCGGAAGGCATGCTGGTTACACTGCCGGCCGACTTCGCTGCCGATCCTGCCAATGCCGCACTGGTCAAGGCTTTCGCTGCGCAAAAGCGCGATCCGAACGGTCCGTTCCAGATGCCAGCTTACTCGGGCGTGAAGGTCATCGCCGATGCGATCACCGCCACCAAGTCGACTGATCCGACCAAGGTTGCCGCGTACATCCACGCCAATTCCTTCAAGACCCCGATCGGCACTGTTGAATACGACAAGAAGGGCGACCTGAAGTCGTTCAAGTTCGTGGTCTTCACCTGGCACAAAGACGCGACGAAGACTGAAGCCAAGTAATCCTGGTTTGTTTTTTTAACGGCTTGCAGTAGTCGTCCGTACTGACGTCAACCATGCAAATGCCCCATTGCGGTAAGAATGGGGCATTTGCACATCTACATTTGCCAGGTTTCCTATGAATGAACTGCTCCCACAACTGACCCAGCAGCTAGTCAACGGGCTGAGTCTGGGCGCGATCTATGCGCTGATCGCCATCGGCTACACGATGGTCTACGGCATCATCGGCATGATCAATTTCGCGCACGGCGAAATCTACATGATGGGCTCCTATATCGGGCTGGTCACGCTGACCGCCATCGGCGTGCAGGCGGGTTATCCGCTGCCGTTGCTGCTGGGCGCCGCATTGATCGTCTCGGTGGTGGTCACCGGCCTGTACGGCTGGACCGTCGAGCGCGTGGCGTATCGTCCGCTGCGCGGCGGGCCGCGCCTGGTGCCGCTGATTTCGGCGATCGGCATGTCGATCTTCCTGCAGAACTACGTGCAGATCGGCCAGGGTTCGCGCGACATGTCGGTGCCGGTGCTGATCTCCGGCGCCATCGAGTTCCAGATGGGCAGCGACTTCACCGTCACGATCCCGTATTCGCGCATGATCATCGTCGGCGTCACCTTGCTGCTGATGGTCGGCCTGACGCTGTTCATCGCGCGTTCGCGCATGGGCCGCGCCTGTCGTGCCTGCGCAGAAGACATGGGCATGGCCAACCTGCTCGGCATCGACACCAACCGCGTGATTTCCTTCACCTTCGTGCTGGGCGCGATGCTGGCGGCAGTCGGCGGCGTGCTGATCGCGCTGACCATCGGCAAGCTGAATCCGTATATCGGTTTCATCGCCGGCATCAAGGCGTTTACCGCCGCCGTGCTGGGCGGCATCGGCAGCATTCCCGGGGCGATGCTGGGCGGCGTGCTGCTGGGCCTGGCCGAAACCTTCGCCGCCGGCTACCTGCCGGCCGAGTACAAGGACGTGGTGTCCTTCGCCTTGCTGGTGCTGATCCTGCTGTTCCGTCCTACGGGTTTGCTGGGCAAGCCGGACGTGGAGAAAGTCTGATGCCGATTACACTCAAAAACGCCGTGGCGGCGGCGATCCTGACCGCCATCCTGACCACGCCGATGCTCGGCCTGCAATTGCAGCTCGAAGGTTATCGCGTAGTGCTCAACGCCCACTGGACACCGGTGCTGATCGCCGTGCTGGTGGTGTTCGTGTTCCAGCTGATCAAGCCGACGCTGACGCGCAGCACGAAGAAAATACGCCTGCCCGCACTGCCGCAGCTGCAGCCGCGCCAGCAGCGTTACGCCTTGCTGTTCTTGTTCGCGATTGCGCTGGTGTGGCCGTTCTTCGGTTCGCGCGGCAACGTCGACGTGGTGACGCTGGCGCTGATCTACGTGATCCTCGGCCTCGGCCTGAACATCGTGGTCGGCTTCGCCGGCCTGCTCGATCTCGGCTACGTCGGCTTCTATGCGGTCGGTGGTTATACCTACGCCTTGCTGAATCAGTACTTCGGACTCACGTTCTGGGAATGCCTGCCGATCGCAGCCGGCATGTCGGCGCTGTTCGGCTTCATCCTCGGTTTCCCGGTGCTGCGCCTGCGCGGCGATTACCTGGCCATCGTGACCCTGGGCTTCGGCGAAATCATCCGCCTGCTGCTCAACAACATGACCTCGCTGACCGGCGGCCCCGACGGCGTGTCGGGTATTCCGAAGCCTACCGTGTTCGGTATCGAAATGGCGCGCAGCGCCAGCGTTGAAGGCGGCACGACTTTCCACGACATGCTTGGCCTGACTTACCAGGGCGGACACATGGTGATCTTCCTGTATTTCGTTGCGCTGCTGCTGGTGCTGTTCACGTATTTCGTGACCAGCCGCCTGATCCGCATGCCGATGGGGCGTGCGTGGGAAGCCTTGCGCGACGATGAAATCGCCTGCCGTTCGCTGGGCATCAATCCGACCAGGATCAAGTTGTCGGCATTCACGCTGGGCGCCGCGTTCGCCGGGCTGGCGGGCAGCTTCTTCGCCGCACGCCAGGGGCTGGTGAATCCGGAATCCTTTACCTTCATCGAGTCGGCGCTGATCCTGGCCATCGTGGTGCTGGGCGGCATGGGCTCGCAGCTGGGCGTGATCCTGGCGGCGATCCTGCTGACCATCTTGCCGGAAGTAGCGCGCAGCTTTGCCGAATACCGCATGCTGATTTTCGGCCTGGTGATGGTGTTGATGATGATGTGGCGTCCGCAGGGCTTGTTGCCGGCGACGCGTCCTCACGTGGAGTTGCCACGATGACCGCAATGACGACAAACAATACAACGCTGCTGGAAGTGTCCGGCCTGTCGATGCGCTTCGGCGGCCTGCTGGCGGTCGACGGCGTGTCGCTGTCGGTGATGGAACAGGAAGTGTTCGCCATCATCGGCCCCAACGGCGCCGGCAAGACCACCGTGTTCAACTGCATCAGCGGCTTTTACCAGCCGAGCAGCGGCGACATCAGCCTGGGCGGCGCATCGATTGCGCGCAAGCCCAGCCACGTCGTGGCGCAGCAGGGCCTGGTGCGCACCTTCCAGAACATCCGCCTGTTCAAGACGCTGAGCGTTGTCGAGAACCTGCTGGTGGCGCAGCACAACCAGATCAACAACAACCTGGTGTCGGGTTTGCTGAAACTGCCGGGCTATCGCCGCGCCGAGAAGGAAGCGCTCGACCGCGCCGCCTACTGGCTCGACCAGCTCGGCCTGACGGCGCTGGCCAATCGCGAAGCCGGCACCTTGTCGTACGGCTTGCAGCGCCGCGTGGAGATCGCCCGTTGCATGATCACCAAGCCGCGCCTGCTGTTGCTGGACGAACCGGCCGCCGGCCTCAATCCGCAAGAGAAGCAGGAGCTGCAGCAACTGATCGATCGCCTGCGCCGCGAACACGGCGTCGCGGTGCTGCTGATCGAACATGACATGAGCCTGATCATGGGCATCTCCGACCGCATCCTCGTGATGGAACACGGCAAGCCCATCGTCACCGGGACGCCGGAGCTGGTGCGCAACGACGAGCGCGTGATCAAAGCTTACCTGGGAGAAGAATGATGTTGCAGTTTGAACAGGTACATACCCATTACGGCGCCATCGAAGCGCTGCATGGCGTATCGCTGAATGTGGAGAAGGGCGAGATCGTCACGCTGATCGGCGCCAACGGCGCCGGCAAGACCACTTTGCTGATGACCTTGTGCGGCAATCCGCGCGCCTCGAGCGGCAGGATCGTGTTCGAAGGCCAGGACATCACGCAGCGTTCGACGCATGAAATCATGCGCCTGGGTATGGCGATTTCACCGGAAGGCCGCCGTGTTTTCCCTAGCTTGACCGTGCTGGAGAATCTCAAGATGGGGGCGTTCTTCGCCAAGAACGACGAGATCGAAGAGGGCGTGCAGCACGTGTTTGGCCTGTTCCCGCGCCTGAAGGAGCGCGCCAACCAGCGCGCCGGCACCATGTCGGGCGGCGAGCAGCAGATGCTGGCCATCGGCCGCGCGCTGATGAGCAAGCCGCGCCTGTTGTTGCTCGATGAGCCGACGCTGGGCCTGGCGCCGCTGGTGATCGCGCAGATCTTCGAGATCATTCGCACCATCCGCGACCAGGGCGTCACGGTGTTCCTGGTCGAGCAAAACGCCAACAAGGCGCTGGGCGTGGCCGACCGCGGCTACGTACTGGAAAACGGCCACGTCGTACTGGCCGACACCGGCGCCAATCTGCTGGCCAACGACGCCGTGCGCAAGGCATATCTGGGACACGCTTGATCACATCCTGAGCATGGGGAACGCTGGTACGCCGTCCCGCCCGGAACGTCGCCACCAGCCGAACCCGATGAGACGGAGCGTCATGGACCGCCTTGGCGGCGCTGGTGAGGGTAGGAAAGACTAATGGAAAGGCGTCGCGCCTTCAGGCGTTGGCGGTTGCCACGGACAGCACAACGCTGAGATAGCTGCCGTTGCGATTGCGGCTGCGCGCCTTTTCTTTTTCCAAGCGGAATATTTCCTGGTAATGCGCATGGATGCGCTGCCGCAGCGTGGTCAACTCTTGCTCCGGCAAGGACGACAAGCGTTGTTGCGATTGTTGTTGCAGCTCGCGGATCTGGCGGGTCAAGTACTGGATGCGCTCGGAAATGTCCTCGACGACGGCAGAAGCGGCGTTGGCGGCGTATTTCCCGAAATGAGCGCTGGCTGGCATGGTGTTCCCTCGCAGAAGTAGTATTTCTTTTACGGTGCGCAGTGCGATTTCTTTAGGGCAAGGCGAATACAAAAACGGCGTGCCGCAGGAGCGGGCACGCCGTTTTGCATTGCTTCGCCGGCGAGGTCTTAAATCACGCCACGGCGGATCTGGTCCAGTTCGATCGACTCGAACAGCGCCTTGAAATTGCCTTCGCCGAATCCGTCATTGCCTTTGCGCTGGATGATCTCGAAGAAGATCGGTCCGATCAGCGTCTGCGTGAAAATCTGCAGCAGCAGGCCCTGGCCTTCGGTCGGGGCGCCGTCGATCAGGATCTTCAGTTCGCGTAGCGCGGCCAGGTCTTCCTTGTGGCCCGGAATGCGGCGCTCGACCAGGTCGTAATAGGTGTTGATGGTGTCCTGCAGCGGCACCTGACGCTGGTAGAGCGTACGCACGGTCTGGTAGATGTCGTCGGTGCCCAGCGCGATGTGCTGGATGCCTTCGCCGTTGTATTGCTTGATGAATTCCTCGATCTGCGACTTGTCGTCGGCGCTCTCGTTGATCGGGATGCGGATCTTGCCGCACGGGCTGGTCATGGCGCGCGACTTGAGGCCGGTCATCTTGCCTTCGATGTCGAAATACTTGATTTCCCGGAAGTTGAACAGGCGCTCGTAGAACGACGACCAGGTATCCATCGCGCCGCGCACCACGTTGTGGGTCAGGTGATCGATATAGGTCAGGCCGACACCGGCCGGATGGCGCTCGACGTTGGGGAAGAATTCAAAGTCGATGTCGTAGATCGAACCGCGCTCGCCGTAGCGATCCACCAGGTACAGCAGCGAACCGCCGATGCCCTTGATGGCGGGGATGTTCAGCTCCATCGGACCAAGCTTGGCCGGCACGCCTTCGGCGCCCATTTCCAGTGCGCGCTTGTAGACGGCGGCGGCGTCCTTGACACGGAAGGCCATGGCGTTGACCGACAGGCCGTGTACTTTGGCAAACTCGGTGGCGTTGCTGTCCGGCTCGGCGTTGATGATGAAATTGATCTGGCCCTGGCGATACAGCGTGACGTTCTTGGAGCGATGGCGGGCCACCGCCGCAAAGCCCATCGATTCCAGCACAGCGGCGATCGGCAGGGGATCGAGCGCGGCGTATTCGACGAATTCGAAGCCGTCTGTGCCCATCGGATTGTCGAACAGGTCGGTGCTGCTGCGGGAGGAAGAAATTTGCGTGGCTTGGCCCATCGTTGGTCTCCTGGTGTGCGGAGCGACCGGCGCGGTGTCGGATTGAACCCCTTGCACTCGCTCCGTGCTGGGTGGTTGTGTGAGGCCAGTTTATTGCAGTAAAGACGAAAAATGTGATTGTTATTTGCGCATTCTTCAAGGTATCATGCACAAATTATTCAAATTTATGCGTAAAAGAGGGCGTTATGAGCACAATCACTGTAGACCGGTTTGACCTGGCCCTGCTGGCCGAATTGCAGCGCGACGGGCACATCACCAACAGCGCCCTCGGACAGAAAGTCCATCTCTCCACTTCGCAGATCAGCCGTCGCGTGCAGCGGCTGGAGGAAGCCCATGTCATCGAGCGCTACACTGCGGTGCTGGACCCGGCCGTGATCGGCCTCGGCGTCACGGCCTTCACCAATGTCACGCTGGACCGCCAGGGCGAAACGCGCGGCATCCAGTTCGAAGAAGCGGTGCAAGACATGCCGGAAATCATGGAGTGCTTTTCGATCACCGGCGAAGCGGATTATATCCTGCGCATTGTCGCCCCCGACCTGGCGGCGTTTTCCGAGTTCATGATGACGCGCTTGCTGCGCTTGCCGGGCGTGACCAACGTCAAGTCCAACATCACGATGAAACAGGTCAAGCACTCCCATGTGCTGCCGCTGGACCACGTCACGCAACCGGCGCAAAGCCGTCAGCGCATCAAGTTTTCTTCCTGATTTGCGGCGGGAAACAACTCCGGATTTGAAAGCAAGGCTTGGAGTGTGAGCGGGCGGGGCGCTTCCTATACTGCGATGACCGTATAACCAAAAGGTGTCATCATGTTCAGTATGAATACCCGCAAGAGTGTTTCTTCCGCAGCCGTTTCGAACATTGCCGCCGGCCTCAGCGACCAGCGCTGGCAGGCCGTCACGCAACGCGACAAGGCCGCCGACGGCACGTTCTATTACGCCGTGCGCACCACCGGCGTGTATTGCCGGCCATCGTGCCCGTCGCGCCAGGCGCGACGCGAAAACGTCGCCTTCTACGATACCGGGGCGCAAGCCGAGCAAGCCGGTTTCCGCGCCTGCAAGCGCTGCAAACCGAATGAAGCGGCGCTGGACGAACGCCAGGCGCAAGCCATCGCCACCGTTTGCCGCGCCATCGAGCAGGCCGAAGACCTGCCTTCGCTGGATGCGCTGGCGCAGATCGCCGGCATGAGCCGCTTCCATTTCCATCGCGTCTTCAAAGAGAAAACCGGCGTCACGCCCAAGGCCTATGCTGCCGCGCAACGCGCACAGCGCCTGCGTGCCGGACTGGCGCAAAGCGGCAGCGTCACCAACGCCATGTACGACGCCGGCTTCAATTCCAGCGGTCATTTCTATGCAGAATCCAGCGGCCGGCTTGGCATGACGCCGAGCGCTTATCGCGCCGGCGGCAGCGGCGCCCGGATTCGTTTTGCGGTGGCGCAATGCTGGCTCGGTGCGATCCTGGTGGCGACCACGGAAAAAGGCGTCTGCGCCATCACTCTAGGTGACGATCCGGATCAGTTGGTGCGGGACTTGCAAGACCAGTTTCCGCAAGCCGAACTGATCGGAGGTGACGCCACGTTTGAAAAACTGGTGGCCAAAGTCATCGGCTTCATCGAGTCGCCGCAGGGCGATCTCAACCTGCCGCTCGACGTACGCGGCACCGCCTTCCAGCAACGCGTATGGCAAGCCTTGCGCGACATCCCGGCGGGGCAGCGCGTGACCTATTCGGATATTGCCGGACGCATTGGCAGCCCGACGGCGGTGCGCGCGGTCGCCAGCGCCTGCGCCTCGAACGCGATTGCGGTGCTGATTCCTTGCCATCGCGTGGTGCGCATGGACGGCTCGCTGTCCGGCTATCGCTGGGGCGTGGAGCGCAAGCAGGCTTTGCTCGAGCGGGAAGGCGACGGCAAGCCGTGACCGGAGATTTGTTCGCGGCGTTGCCTGCGCCGGCAATCGAGCCCATCGCGGACGGCGCGACCTGGTTGCATGCCTATGCCGATGAGGATGCGGCTGCGTTGATCCAGGCGATTCAACAGGTGACGGCGCAGGCGCCATTTCGCCGGATGCAGACGCCGGGCGGCTACACCATGTCGGTCGCGATGAGCAATTGCGGCGAGCTGGGTTGGGTGACGGACCGGCGCGGCTACCGTTACCAGCGTGAAGATCCCTTGTCGCAGCGAGCATGGCCGGCGATGCCGGACATCTTTCTGGCGCTGGCGGTGCGCGCGGCGGCCGCAGCGGGCTTCGACAATTTCCTGCCGGACGCCTGCCTGATCAATCGTTACGCACCCGGCGCGCGCATGTCGCTGCACCAGGACAAGAACGAAAGCGACATGGCGCAGCCCATCGTTTCGGTGTCGCTGGGTTTGCCGGCGATTTTCCTGTTCGGCGGCGCCGAACGCGCCGACAAGCCGCTGCGCATGCGCCTCGACAGTGGCGACGTCGTGGTGTGGGGCGGGCCGGCGCGCCTGCGGTTCCACGGTGTCGATACGCTGGCGCAAGGTACCCACGTGCTGACCGGCGACTGCCGCTACAACCTCACTTTCCGCAAGGCCGGCTGATGCACGGCAGGGCCGGATGACCCAAAATGGGGCGCCAAAAGACAAGAAAACCCAACAGGTCTAGAATTCCGGGTTTTCCCCCTAAATATTAGACAGGCCATCATGGAGACAGCGCTCAATCCGCCGGAAATGCCGCAGGCAAACCAACAACAGGCCGTCGAGAAGACGGGCTTCCGCGTGCTCGGCGCGATCAGTTTTTCGCATTTCCTCAACGACATGATCCAGTCGCTGCTGCTGGCGATCTATCCTCTGCTGAAGGGCAATTTCCATCTGAGCTTTGCCCAGATCGGCCTGATCACGCTGACGTTCCAGGTCACCGCCTCGTTGCTGCAGCCGCTGGTCGGCCTGTACACGGACAAGCATCCGAAACCCTATTCGCTGGCCATCGGCATGGGCTCGACCCTGTGCGGCCTGCTGCTGTTGTCGGTGGCGCCGAATTTCGGCATCTTGCTGGCGGCGGCGGCGCTGGTCGGCACCGGCTCGTCGGTATTTCATCCTGAAGCCTCGCGCGTGGCGCGCATGGCCTCGGGCGGCCGTCACGGTCTTGCCCAATCGCTGTTCCAGGTCGGCGGCAACGCCGGCAGCGCGATGGGTCCTTTGCTCGCGGCATGGATCATCATCCCGGGCGGCCAGCACAGCATCGCCTGGTTCACCATTGCAGCGCTGATTGCCATCGTCGTGCTGCGCCAGATCGGGCACTGGTACCAGCGCCAGCAACTGGCCGGCAAGACCAAGCCGAAGAAGAAGTCGCACGGTTTCGTCGAGCTGCCGCGCAACAAGGTGATCATGGCGGTCAGCATCCTGTTGCTGCTGATCTTCTCCAAATACTTTTACATGGCCAGCCTGTCGAGCTACTTCACGTTCTACCTGATCAGCAAGTTCCAGCTGTCGGTGCAGGACGCGCAGATCCATCTGTTCGTGTTCTTGTTTGCGGTCGCCATCGGCACCGTGGCGGGCGGCCCGATCGGCGACCGCGTCGGCCGCAAGGCGGTGATCTGGACGTCGATCCTGGGCGTGGCGCCGTTCACGCTGATGCTGCCTTACGCCAACCTGTTCTGGACCGGCGTGCTGACGGTCATCATCGGCATGATCCTGGCGTCGGCATTTTCGGCGATCCTGGTGTTCGCGCAGGAACTGATGCCTGGCAAGGTCGGCACCGTCTCGGGATTGTTCTTCGGTTTTGCGTTCGGCATGGGCGGCATCGGCGCCGCGCTGCTGGGCAAGCTGGCCGACGTGACCGACATTTTCTTCGTCTACCAGGTCTGCGCCTTCCTGCCGCTGATCGGTTTGCTGGCGGCGTTCTTGCCCAAGCTGGAGAGGGCGCCGTCCACGGCGTAGTTTCCGCCATTGCCAATCCCGCACTGGTGTCCGGCTTGCGAGTGACAGCCGGACACCTTTCTGTTTCATCCCGCCTTCTTCTTTCCTGTCTTCGCCTCTTTTTGCTCCTGCTGCAAACGCTGCTGCAGCAGCGCCAGCACGGCCGCTTCCTCCGGACTCAGCGCATGCATTTCCTGCGCCAGGTTGTCACGCACCTGGTCTTTGAGCCGGCCTGCGGTCATGCCGTCCAGGTACGATGAAATCACGTCCGGATGGACATAGCATTTGCGACAGATGGTAGGGGTGTTGCCGAGTTTCTTGGCGACATGCTCGATCGCCTGCACGATGTTTTTCTTGGCCTGCGCCTGCGAGTCGAATTGCCGGCATTCATCCAGCGCCAGCGCCGCCAGCACGGTGCCGGCCCAGGTGCGGAAATCCTTGGCGGTGTAATCCTCGCCGGTGATCTCATGCAGGTAGTCGTTGACGTCGCCGGAGCCGATGGTGTGCGTCTCGCCTTCTTCATCGAGATACTGGAACAGGTCCTGGCCGGGAAGGTCGAGCAGCTTCCTGACGATGCGCACCATGTAGGGATCGTGCAGCTTGATCGAATGCTGCACGCCGCTTTTACCGCGGAAATGGAATTTGATGTCGGCGCCGTCGACCTTGACGTGGCGATTGCGCAGCGTGGTGATGCCGAAGGATTGGTTGTTGCGCGCGTACTCGTCGTTACCCACGCGCATCAGCGTAGCCTGCAGCAGGTACACCACCGTGGCCAGCACTTTCTGCTTGTTCAGGCCGCGCTTCTTCAGATCGTGTTCGATGCATTTGCGGATCTGCGGCAGCGCGTGCGCGAAGGCGATCATGCGCTGGTATTTCACTTCGTCGCGCACGATGCGCCAGCGCGCATGATAGCGGTATTGCTTGCGTTGGCGGGCGTCACGGCCGGTGGCCTGGATATGACCATTGGCCCACGGGCAGATCCATACGTCTTCCCATGCCGGCGGAATCGCCAAGGCCTTGATGCGCGCCAACGTCGCTTCGTCATGGATGGCTTTGCCGTGCGCGTCGGCATAGGTGAATTCACCGTCTGTGCGGATGCGCAGGATGCCGGGCGTGTCGTCGTTGACGTAGCGCAGGCCGCCTTCGCGAGCAATCTGTTTGGCCGTCGGGGCTGGCTGGCTGGCGGCAGGGCTGCAGTCAGCATGGCGTTGAAGTTGGGCGTGCATACGAAGGTCTTTCTTCAAGAGGACTTGCGTTTGCGGACCGAGGAATTCCGGCGCTGCGTCGATTATCGACCGATTGCCAGTGCGGCAATGTCGGTGTGCACAGATAGCCGTTGTGAGACTTTTCCTACAAGCGGAAAAACCGTGCAAAGAAAAAGGCCGAAGCAAAAATGCTTCGGCCTGGCAGGTTGACTTTGAGTCTTGCGTAACAACAATGTACGTGGAGATAAATCGTGTGTTACGCCGTCACGGTCGAGGAAAATTGTTCCTGCCCAAGATACCGCGCCACCGACAAATCATCCGAAGCGATCGCCGGGCGCTTGCCGGAAATCAGATCGGCCAGCAATTGTCCCGATCCGCACGACATGGTCCAGCCGAGCGTGCCATGGCCAGTGTTGAGGAACAAGTTGTTCAGGGGGGTGGCGCCGACGATGGGCGTGCCGTCCGGCGTCATCGGCCGCAGCCCCGTCCAGAAGCTGGCTTGCGCGGTATTGCCGGCGCCGGGGAACAAGTCGTTGACGACCAGTTCCAGGGTGGCGCGGCGCTTTGGGTTGAGTTCCTTGTTGAAGCCCACCACTTCCGCCATGCCGCCCACGCGGATGCGGTTGTCGAAGCGGGTGACGGCGATCTTGTACGTTTCGTCGAGGATGGTGGAGACCGGCGCGGCGTGCGAATCGACCACCGGCACGGTGATCGAATAGCCTTTCAGCGGGTATACCGGGATATCGACGATGCGACGCAGGAAGTTGGCGGAATACGAACCCAGCGCCACCACGTAAGCATCGCCGCGCACCAGCTCCTTGCCGCAGACGACGCCGTCGATATCGTCGCCGGCCACCGCCAGCGCCTGGATGTCGACGCCATAGCGGAATTGCACGCCGATCTCTTCGGCCATTTTCGCCAGCTTGGTGGTGAACAGCTGGCAGTCGCCGGTTTCATCGTTGGGCAGGCGCAGGCCCCCGGTCAGCTTGTGGCTGACCTTGGCCAGTGCCGGTTCGGCGCCGGCCAGCTGCTCGCGGCTCAGCAGTTCGAACGGCACGCCGGTCTGGCGCAGCACGGCGATGTCCTTGGCGGCGCCGTCGAACTGCTCCTGCGTGCGGAACAGTTGCAGCGTGCCTTGCTGGCGGCCTTCGTAATCGATGCCGGTGGCGGCGCGCAATTCACGGAAGCAGTCGCGGCTGTATTCTGCCAGGCGCACCATGCGCTCCTTGTTGACGGCGTAGCGGTCGGCGCTGCAATTGCGCAGCATCTGCCACATCCAGCGCAATTGCTGCAAGGTGCCGTCCGGGCGGATCGCCAGCGGCGCGTGTTCTTCAAACATCCATTTCAGGGCTTTGAGCGGAATGCCGGGTGCGGCCCACGGCGAGGCGTAGCCGGGCGAGATCTGGCCGGCGTTGGCAAAGCTGGTTTCCAGCGCGGGACCGGGCTGGCGGTCGAGCACCGTGACCTGATGGCCGGCCTTGGCCAGGTAGTAGGCGCTGGTGACGCCGATGACGCCGCTGCCAAGAATGACGACACGCATGATGGATTCCCCGAAATGATGATGAGTATGTAGAATATAAAACCATGATATTGGCAATGAGCCAGTATTTGTTCTGGTATTAATGCCTGAAAACGAGAATAAATAATGAGAACTCAGCAGCTTTCAGTACGCACTTTGGACAAGCTCGACCGCCGCATCCTGGCGGTGCTGCAAAAGGATGGGCGGATCTCGATGAAGGACCTGGGCGAGCAGGTCGGCCTGTCGATCACGCCTTGCATCGAGCGCGTCAAGCGTATGGAACGCGACGGTGTCATCAGCGGCTATTACGCGCGCATCGATCCGGCCACGCTGGGCGCTACCTTGCTGGTGTTCGTCGAGATCACGCTCAATCATAAGTCGGGCAACATGTTCGAGCAGTTCCGCCGCGAAGTGCTGCGCATCCCGGAGGTGCAGGAGTGCCATCTGGTGTCGGGCGACTTCGACTATCTGATCAAGGCGCGCATCCGCGGCATGGCGGAATACCGCAAGCTGCTCGGCGACATCCTGCTGCAGTTGCCGGGTGCGGCGCAGTCCAAGAGCTATGTGGTGATGGAGGAAATCAAGGAGACGCTGGCCTTGCCGCTGGAAGAGTAAGGTGGGTGAGCAGGTTGAGTAGGGTGAGCAGAGCGAACAGAATGAGGCAATTTGCCAACGCAATATTTTTTTTAATCTTTTTTTAAAGTATTTTTTCAGTCAGGGAAATCGACTATTGCATCGATATGCATCGATATCCTTGTAGCCATTTTTAGCAATTTCCTGTTGCACCATCTCGTCTCACGGCCGCGTTCTGCGGCCGATATTTCATTTGTTTCCAGTAATCCGTGCACCTGCATTTTTGCGGCCTGCGGCCACCGTCGCGCGTCCGCCCGCGCTGCGCCCCGGTTTGGTGATGACAGGGCTTTCTGCGCTCGCTTTTGGAGCAGTGCAGCATTTATGTTAGTTAATAACAGTCCTTGCTTTTTCTTCTTATCGTGCATGGGTGGTGCCGTTTGCCTATTTTGACGCGCGTTTACTCATTGCTGCGGTAGAGATCGTGATATAAACTACCAAAAAATTTCAGCAGCAGTCCACCGCAGATAACAACGAATAAACAGCTGGACGCTGAGACCGCCGCAAGGCGTGTATCGCGACAGTGAGAGAAGCCAGGATTTTTAACCCAGCAGCATCGAGGAGAGGATGATGACAGTGCGAACTTTTTTACCGTCGTTCAACAAGGGCAGGCGTCTGCTATTCCAATGCGCAGTCAGCGCCGCCGTGTTGGTGATGACAGGCGTGTCGCCGCTGGCGCAGGCAGCTCCCGGCGGTGGCGGTGTGGCCAACCTGGCCATGGTGGCCGAGCCGCAAACGCTGGATCCGATGGCCTCGACCACCGATCTGGTCGCCACCATCATGCAGCACGTCTATGAGCCGCTCTACACCTTCGACGCCAAGTGGGTCATCCAGCCGATGCTGGCCGAAAGCCTGCCGAAGGTGAGCGCCGACGGCAAGACCGTCACCATCGAATTGCGCAAGGGCGTCAAATTCCACAACGGCAAAGAGATGAAGTCCGACGACGTGGTCGCTTCGCTCAAACGCTGGATGGAGATCGCGCCGCGCGGCAAGGCCGTGTCGAAAGAGATCAAGAGCCTCGATGCCAAAGGTCCTTACACTATCGTGCTGAGCATGCAGAACGCCTATGCGCCGCTGCTGGCGCACCTGGCGCTGCCGTCCGGCTTCGCCGCGATCATGCCGAAGGAATCGGCCGTCAATCCACTGAAGGATTTCATCGGCACCGGGCCTTACCAGTTCAAGGAGCGCAAGCCTGATCAATACGTATTGCTGACCCGCTTCGACGGCTACAGCGCACGCAAGGAAGCGGCCAGCGGTTACGCCGGCAAGCGCGAAGCCCTGTTGTCGGAGCTGCGCTTCATCCCCGTGCCGAATCCGAATACCCGCGTGGAAGGCTCGCTGTCCGGTCAGTACCAGTTCGCCGACCTGCTGCCGGCCGAGGCTTCGCCGCGTCTGGCAGGCAAGTCCAACGTCGTGCCGGTCATCACGGCGCCGTTCGGCTTCCCGTACGTGGTGCTTAACACCGTGCAAGGCCCGTTGCAGAAACAGGGCGTGCGCCAGGCAATCCAGGCTGCGCTGAACATGAAGGAAATCATGACCGCAGGTTTCGGTGATCCGAAATTCTTCTCCGTCGAGGGTAATCACTTCCCGAAGGGTTCGCCGTTCTATTCGATGGACGGCGTCGCCTCGTACAACCAGGCCAACGCCGCCAAGGCGCGCGACCTGGCCGCCAAGGCCGGTTACAAGGGCGAGCCGGTGAAGATCCTGACCAGCAAGCAATACGAATTCCACTATCGCATGGCGCTGGTCATGGGTGAAGAACTCAAGCTGGCCGGTTTCAAGGTCGACATGCAGGTGGTCGACTGGGCCACGCTGATCCAGCGCCGCAACGATCCGGCGCTGTGGGACATCTACATGACGCATTCGGCCTTCCTGCCTGAACCGACCTTGTCGCCGCCGCAGCTGAGCGATGGCGCGCCGGGCGGCTGGAAGAGCGCCGGCAAGGACGTCTCGGTCACCGTGTTCTCGCACGAAATGGACCCGACCCACCGCGGCGCCTTGTGGGGCAAAGTGCAAAGCACGGTCTACGATGAAGTGCCTTACATCCGCCTGGGCAGCTTCAATAGCCTGACCGCACGCTCCGCCAAACTGCAGGGATATGTGCCGATGCCATGGCCGTATTTCTGGAACACCAAGCTGGCCGATTGATTCGGCTGAATGCGTTAGCTGACTAATCTGGCCGACCGGTGACGGGTAAGCAGTTTTCTCCGCTCGATGCGTGCATGGCATGCATTGAGCGAAGGCAGGCCCTGAACGTTCTGCGACCGATCGTTTTCGTTGCTGACGAGACTGATTGGCGGACTGCACCCGTCTTTTCTTTTATTTCCTAACCGACTTCACGTCTATGCTCCGTTATCTTTCAGGACGTTTCACCGGCATGGTGATCGTCATGCTGATCGTCGCCGTGCTGGTGTTCTTCATCACGCGCCTGGCGCCGGGAGATCCGGCCGCGATCATGCTGGGCGACCAGGCCACCGCTGCCGACATCGCCAAACTGCGTGCGCAGTACGGACTCGATCAGCCTTTGCTGGTGCAGTTCGGCTTCTGGCTCAAGGAGCTGGCGCAGGGCAATCTCGGCCAATCCATTTTCTTGCAGATGCCCGTGACCGAAGCCCTGGCGTCGCGTACCGAACCGACATTTTTCCTGACCATTTTTGCGGTCGCGCTGGCCTGCCTGATCGGCATCCCGTGCGGCATCGTCTCGGCAGTGTGGCGCGGTCGCGCGGTCGATCAGGTTTTCACCGGCGTGGCGATGCTGGGCGCAAGTATTCCGAGCTTCTGGTTCGGCCTGATCCTGATGCAGATTTTTGCAGTCAAGATGGGCTGGTTCCCGGTGGCCGGCTACGGCGACCCGGGTGCGCCGCTGCTGGATCGCCTGCATCACTTGTTGCTGCCGGCGGTGGTGCTGGGGGTACTCAACTCGGCCTTGATCATTCGTTTTACCCGGGCCTCGATGCTCGACGTGCTGTCGGACGACTACGTCCGCACCGCACGCGCCAAAGGCCTCAATGAGCGCCGCGTGATCCTGCGCCATGCCTTGCGCAATGCATTGATTCCGGTGGTGACCGTGATCGGCCTGACGGCGGCGCTGATGATCGGCGGCGCGGTGGTGACCGAGACCGTGTTCGGCCTGCCCGGTGTCGGCAACCTGGTGGTGTCGGCGGTGCAGCGGCGCGACTATCCGGTGATCCAGGGCGCCTTGCTGGCGATCGCCGTGATCTACGTGCTGATCAACCTGGCCATCGATTTGCTGTACACGCTGATCGATCCGCGCGTGCGTTATTAATCCCTCGGAACCAGACATGTTTGCTTTCCTTTCCAAATTCATGCGGCGCAAGCTGGTCATGTTCGGCGTGGTCACCCTGGTGGCGCTGACCTTGCTGGCGATCGTGGTGCCGCTGACTTCTCCTTATGATCCGTCCGCGCTGGACATCATGGCGCGCCTGCAGGCGCCGTCCGGTGCGCACTGGTTCGGCACCGACGAATTCGGCCGCGACATCTTCACGCGCGTGCTGACCGGAGGCCGCTATTCGCTGACCATCGGCGCGCTGGTGGTGGTAGTGGCGCTGGCCGCCGGTGTATTGATGGGCCTGTGCGCCGGTTTCTTCAAGCGCATGGACGCGCCGATCATGCGCGTGGTCGACGCCATGATGTCGTTCCCCGACATCTTGCTGGCGATCGCGCTGGTGGCGATCCTCGGTTCGTCGCTGATCAATGTGGTGCTGGCGCTGGCGATCGTCTACACGCCGCGGGTGGCGCGTATCGTGCGCGCCTCGACGCTGGTGGTGCGCGAGCTGCTGTTCGTGGAGGCGGCGCGCGCCCTCGGCGTGTCGACCACGCGCATCGTGTTCTTCCATGTGCTGGGCAATATCCTGTCGCCGATCCTGGTGCAGGGGACATTCATCTTCGCCTACGCGATCCTGGCGGAGGCCGGGTTGTCCTTCCTCGGCGTCGGCGTACCGCCGGAACTGCCGACCTGGGGCACGATGATTTCATCCGGCCAGGCCTACGCCGAACAGGCGATCTGGCTGGTAGTGTTCCCCGGGATTGCCATCGTGCTGTCGGCGTTGTCGCTGCAGATGGTCGGCGACGGCTTGCGCGACATGCTCGATCCGCGCCTGCGCAAGAGCCTCTAATTCCTCCAGCAAAGAGAGTACAGATCATGCAAGAACAGAGAGTCCCCAAAGGGACGCCGCTGCTGGAGGTGGACAACCTGCAGACGCATTTTTTCACCGAGCTGGGCACGGTGAAATCGGTCGACGGCGTCAGTTTCACCGTCAATGCCGGTGAGACGCTGGCGGTAGTCGGCGAGTCCGGTTCCGGCAAATCGGTGACCAGTTTGTCGATCATGGGATTGATTCCCGCCGACGCCGGTCGCGTGGTCGGCGGCAATATCCGCTTCAAGCGCCGCGACGGCGAGATCGTCGACCTGACGCGTCTGCCTCAGCGCAGCCTGCGCCAGTTGCGCGGCAATGAAATCGCGATGGTGTTCCAGGAGCCGATGACCAGCCTGAATCCGGTGTTTACACTGGGCGACCAGATCGCCGAGAGCGTGCGCCTGCATCTGGGCAAGAGTCACAAAGACGCGATGATCCATGCGCAGCGCATGCTGGAGCTGGTAGAGATCCCGGCCGCAGCGCGGCGCCTGTACGAATATCCGCATCAGTTGTCGGGCGGGATGCGCCAGCGCGTCATGATCGCACTGGCCTTGTCGTGCAATCCCTCGCTGCTGATCGCCGACGAGCCCACCACAGCGCTCGACGTCACCATCCAGGCGCAAATCCTGGCGCTGCTGCAAAAGCTGCAGCGCGAGACCGGCACCGGCATCCTCTTCATCACGCACAACCTCGGCGTGGTGGCGGAGATCGCGGACCGCGTCGCCGTCATGTATGCGGGACGCATGGTGGAGCAGGGCAGCGTGCCGCAGATTTTCGACGCGCCCCAACATCCCTATACGACCGGCTTGCTCAATTGCCTGCCGGGGCGCAGCAAACATCACGCAGTCGCCGGCGAACGTCCTCGTCTCGCTGCGATTCCCGGTCAGGTCGCCAGTCCGCTGGCGCCGCCGCCGGGTTGCGCTTTCGAGCCGCGCTGCAGCCAGGTGAGCGATGCCTGCCGCCAGGCCATGCCGCCGCTGACGCTGGGTGAGGACGGTCACAATGTACGTTGCATATTGAGGAACACGGCATGAGCATCGCCACCACAAACAACGCCGCCGCAGTACCTTTGGTCGAGGTGCGCAACCTGAAGAAATATTTCATCGGCAAGAAAAAGGATGCGCCGATCCGCGCGGTCGACGACGTCAGCTTCAGCATCATGCCCGGCGAGGTGCTCGGCCTGGTCGGCGAATCCGGCTCGGGCAAGAGCACGGTCGGCCGCACCTTGCTGCGCCTGATGGAAAGCAGCGGCGGTGAAATCCGCTACCAGGGCGAAGACATCTCCAATCTGTCCGCCGCGCGGATGCGCGCGCTGCGGCGCGAGATGCAGATCATTTTCCAGGATCCGTACGCAAGCCTGAATCCGCGCCAGCGCGTGCGCGACATCATCGGCGAAGCGCTCGATACCCATGGCCTGCATCGCGGCGCAGCGCGCGCCACCCGTATCGCCGAACTGCTGCAACTGGTCGGCCTGCGCAGCGAGCATGGCGCCCGCTATCCGCACGAGTTTTCCGGCGGCCAACGCCAACGCATCGGCATTGCGCGAGCGCTGGCGGTGGAACCGCGTTTCATCGTCGCCGACGAGCCGGTGTCGGCGCTGGATGTATCGATCCAGGCGCAGGTCATTAATCTGTTGCAGGATCTGCGTCAGCGTTTCAACCTGGCGATGCTGTTCATTTCGCATGACCTGGACGTGGTGGAATACATCTGCGACCGCGTGGTCGTGCTGTATCTCGGCAAGGTGATGGAAATCGCCCCGGCCGCGGCCCTGTTCGAGCGGCCCTTGCATCCGTATTCGCAAGCCTTGCTGGCGGCGTCGCCCAAACCGGAGTCGGATGCCCGCGAACAGGCCTTGCAGCGCAAGCCCCTGCAAGGCGATTTGCCGAGCCCGGCCAATCCGCCGTCGGGATGCGTGTTCCGCACACGTTGTCCTTATGCGGTGGAAATGTGCGCGGCGACGGTGCCGGAGTTGCGAGAAGTCGCACCGGGCCGCTGGCGTGCCTGCCTGCGCGAAGACGTCTTGCTCTGAAGCTTGGGGCGGGGCGGCGTCCCCGCCGCCCGCTTTGCTGTACTCTGTTTAATCGGGGCCTACTGTGTACGCCGTTCCGACTCCGTTGCCGTAAACTTGGCACCATCTGAAATTGTATTGGTGGAGCACACATGGCTAAGGCCGGCAAAGCAAAGATCGAAACCTACAACAATCCCGCAGGCGGCTGGGGCGCGCTGAAATACGTCGCGCTCAACCTGGTCAAGGAGCACGTCGCCGACGGCAAGGGCCTGCGTACTCTGTTGTCGCAAAACCAACCTGACGGTTTCGATTGCCCCGGCTGCGCCTGGCCCGACCGCGAGCACACTTCCACCTTCGAATTCTGCGAAAACGGCGTCAAGGCAGTGGCGGCAGAGGCCACCAAGAAGCGCGTCACCAACGAGTTTTTTGCGCGCCATACGGTCGCCGAGCTGATGCAACAGTCGGACTACGAACTTGAGGATCATGGCCGCCTGACCGCGCCGATGGTCTACGACGCCGTCAGCGACAAGTACGTGCCGATCGCCTGGCCCCAGGCTTACGAGCTGATCGCCAGGCATCTCAACGCATTGCCCGATCCGAACATGGCCGACTTTTATGTATCCGGCCGCGCCAGCAACGAGGCGGCCTTCCTGTTTCAGCTGTTCGTGCGTCAATACGGCACCAACAATTTCCCGGATTGCTCCAACATGTGCCACGAGCCGACCAGCGTCGGCCTGCCGGGCACCGTCGGCGTCGGCAAGGGCACCGTGTTGCTGGACGACTTCGACCTGTGCGACACCTTGTTCCTGTTCGGCCAGAACCCCGCCACCAATCATCCGCGCATGATGGGCGAGTTGCGCCATGCCTCCAAGCGCGGCGCCGCCATCGTCGCCATCAACCCGCTCAAGGAGCGCGGCCTGGAGCGTTTCGCCGATCCGCAAAGCAAGATGGAAATGCTCACCATGGGCAGCACCCAGATCAGCTCGATGTTCATCCACCCGACCTTGGGCGGCGACCTGGCGCTGATCAAGGGCGTCATCAAGCGCACCATCGAGCTCGACGACGAGGCCGTAGCGGCTGGCGCCGAGCGCGTGCTCGACGTGGGTTTCATCGCCGAGCACACGTCGGGCTTTGACGAGTTCGCCGCCGATGCACGCGCCCAGAACTGGGAAGACATCATCGGCGAGTCCGGCGTGTCGCGCGACGACATCGAAAAACTGACCCAGGTCTACGTGCGCGGCAAGGCCGTGATCGCCACCTGGGGCATGGGCCTGACCCAGCACAAGCACGCGGTCGGCACCATCCAGCTGCTGTCCAACATGATGATGCTGCGCGGGAACATCGGTCGTCCCGGCGCCGGCCTGTGCCCGGTGCGCGGCCATTCCAACGTGCAGGGCGACCGCACCGTCGGCATCGATGAAAAGCCGACCGATGCCTTCCTCGATCGCCTGGAGCAAGTATTTGAATTCCAGGCGCCGCGTCATCACGGCAACGACACCGTCGGTTCGGTGATGGCGATGCTGGAAGGCCGCACCAAGGTCTTCATCGGCCTCGGCGGCAACTTTGCCATGGCCACGCCGGACACGCCGCGCACCTTCGACGCCATGCGTTCGTGCAACCTGACCGTGCACATCACCACCAAGCTCAACCGCAGCCATCTGGTGCACGGCAAGGACGCGCTGATCCTGCCGACGCTGGGCCGCACCGAGATCGACAGGCAGGCCGGCGGCGCGCAAGGCGTGACGGTGGAAGATTCGATGAGCATGGTGCATGTCTCCTACGGCATCAACAAGCCGGCTTCGGAACTGTGCATGTCGGAGACCGCGATCGTCGCACACATCGCCGAAGCCACCATGAAACATCGCAACAACGGCAAGAAGATCGATTGGCTGTGGTATGCCGAAGATTATTCGCGCATCCGCGACGCCATTGAAAAAGTCTACGATTCGTTCAAGGATTACAACCAGCGCATCACCAATCCGGGAGGCTTCCATCTCGGCGTTGCATCGCGTGATCGGGTCTGGAAGACCGATACCGGCAAGGCCAATTTCGTGGTCCATGCGATCCCGCTGGATACGCCTATCCATCGCGCACGCAAGATCCATGGCGACAAGCTGATGACGCTGATGACGACGCGCTCGCACGACCAGTACAACACCACCATCTACGGCATGGACGACCGCTATCGCGGCGTGTTCGGCCAGCGTCGCGTGATCTTCATCAACAAGCAGGATCTGGACGTGCTGGGCCTGAAGGACGGCGAGTGGGTCGACGTGGTCAGCGTCTGGGACGACGGCATCGAGCGTCGCGCCGACGGTTTCCTGCTGGTCGAATACGACATCCCGCGCGGTTGCCTGGGCAGCTACTATCCGGAAACCAACCCGCTGGTGCCGCTGGAAAGCTTCGCCGACAAGGCGCGCACGCCGACGTCGAAATCGATTCCGGTGTTGCTGCATCGCGCCGCCGTACAACATGCGAAAGCTGCTTGAGCAAGACCATGGACGCCGCGCAAGAGCCCTTGGAAGAACAGTTGCCGCCGGAACTGGTGCGCATCCTGGATGAGCTGTACCAGGAGCACCAGCGTAGCGGCGCGCCGTTGTCGCTGGCGCGTCTGTCCAAGCGCACCGAGCTGCGCATGAGTACGTTGAGACGATTTTTGACGGCGCTGGAAGAGGCGGGGATTGCGACCGTGGTGGTCAATGACGACGGCACCGGCAACGCCATCCTGACGGCGGCCGGGCTCAAGCTGCACGGTTAAGCGTGCAGCATCAACTCAACTCTGCAACAATTTTTCCTATCGTCTTCAATGCCTTTTCAATCTCGGCCGACCACGTGTAGCTGTAGTTGAGCCGGATGAAATTGCTGTACCGGTTGGTCGCGGCAAAGATGCGCCCCGGCGCAATCGTGATGCCCAGCACCAGGCAGCGCCGGTACAACTCCATCGCCTCCACGCGCGGCGGCAGCTCTATCCACAGGATGTAGCCGCCGGCCGGCTCCGACACACGCGTCCCTTCCGGAAAGAACCGCAACACGAAGTGGCGCATCAGGTCGCGCTGCTGCAGCAGGCCGCGTCGCACCCGGCGCAGGTGACGCTCATAGCCGCCCTGGGTCAGGTATTCGGCAATCGCGCGCTGCGGGATGGTGGGCGTGGCCAGCGTGTTGAGGAATTTGAGTTTCTCGACCTGGTTGCGGTAGCGTCCCGGGATCGCCCAGCCGACCCGGTACGCCGAGCTCAGGCTCTTGGAGAACGACGAGCAGTGCAGCACCAGGCCGTCGCGGTCGTAGGTCTTGAGCGACGTCGGATGCGCGGCGCCGTAGAACAATTCGCTGTAGACCGCATCCTCGATCAGCGGCATGTCGTGCTGATGCGCGAGCTCGACCAGGCGCTTCTTGCGCGCATCCGGCATCATCGAGCCGAGCGGATTCTGGAAATTCGGCATCACCATGCAGGCTGAGATCTTTTGCGTCTCGAGCAATTCTTCGAGCGCGTCGAGGTCGATGCCGGTCAACGGATCGGTGGGGATCTCGACCGCGCGCATGCCCATGCGTTCGATCGCGTGCAGCATCGCGTAGAAGGTCGGGGTTTCCACCGCGATGGTGTCGCCCGGTTGCGCCACGGCTTGCAGGCAGAGGTTGATGGCCTCGGTGGCGCCGACGGTGATGATGATGTCTTCCGGATCGACGGCCAGGCCCGTTTCCAGGTAGCGCCGCGCGATCTGGCGCAACAGGTCCGGATGGCCCGGCGGCAGGTCGGTGAAGACGCTGAAGCTGTCGCTGTTGCGCGTGATGCGGCTGGCGTACTGGCCGATGCGCTGCGACGGGAACAGCGCCGGATTCGGATAGGGCGAGCCGAGCGGGATGGTGCCGTCCTGCTGGATGGTCCTGAGCGTGGCCAGCACCAGCCGGCTGACGTCGACTTCATGCGGCTGCTGGGTGGCGGGATGGGACGGAGGCAACTGCGTCATGGCAGCCGGCGCGCTTGCCGGCGTCGCGGTCTTGCGCACGAAATAGCCGGATTGCGGATGGCTTTCGATGATGCCGCGGCTTTCCAGCAATTCGTAGGCGCGCACCACGGTGGTCACGCTGAGGCCGTGCTGTTGGCTGGCTGCTCGCACCGAGGTCACGCGCTCGCCCGGCTGCAAGACGCCGGCGCGGATCGACGCCGCCAGTTCATCGGCGAATTTCTTGTAGAGCGGGACCTGGGGCGTTGTGGATGTGCGCGGCATGTTTTTTATATTGTGCTGTTATGCTTCCTGGGACGCATTCTACAGAAAGGCGCAGCACATGATCACTGTCCACCATTTGAACAACTCCCGTTCGCAGCGCGTGCTCTGGCTGCTGGAAGAGCTGGGACTGGAGTACGACATCAAGTTTTACCAGCGCGATCCCAAGACCATGCTGGCGCCCAGGGAGTTGATGCAAGTGCATCCGCTGGGAAAATCGCCGGTGATCACCGACGGCGACCTGACCATCGCCGAATCCGGTGCAATCATCGAGTACCTGGTCGAGCGCTACGGCAACGGCCAGTTCGTTCCCGCCGCCGGCACTCCGGATCGCCTGCGCTATCGTTACTGGCTGCACTATGCCGAGGGCTCGGCGATGCCTTTGCTGCTGCTCAAGCTGATTTTCAGCCGCTTGCCGAAGTCGGTGCCGGCGCTGATCCGGCCGGTGGCGCGCCTGATCTGCGGCGGTGTGCTGGGCCGCATGGTTGATCCGCAACTGAAACGGCACCTTCACTATCTGGAAGGTGAACTGGCCCGCAGCGGCTGGTTTGCCGGCGGCGCTTTTTCGGCGGCGGATATCCAGATGAGTTTCCCGGTGGAAGGCGCACGTTCGCGCGGCGGGCTGGATGCGCAATACCCGAACCTGCTCAAATACCTGGAGGCGATTCACGCGCGTCCGGCTTACCAGCGTGCATTGCAGCGGGGCGGTCCGTACGATCTGCTGCGCTGAGGCGACGCCGAGCCGGCGCTTGCAGTTGTACCGTGAAACGCCGCAGCGATCCTGCGGCGTTTTTCATTGAAGCGTCTTTGACGAGTTGCTGCGCTGGGTTGGCGATGGCGCCGCGATCTGGGCGGTGCGCTGGTGTACTTTTCGCCCGTGGCAGGCGAGAATAAGCACATAGCGACTTCAAGAGATTGAAAAATGAGTTTTTTCGCCAGTTTTTTATTGATCCTCTTGCTCGTGGTCATCAGCGCATTCTTGTCCTGCGCGGAGATTTCCCTGGCGGCGTCGCGCAAGATCCGGCTCGAAATGCTGGCCAAGGAAGGCGACGCCAATGCCTTGCGGGTGCTGGCTTTGCAGGCGCAGCCGGGCAACTTCTTCACGGTCGTGCAAATCGGCCTGAACGCGGTCGCCATCCTCGGCGGCGTGGTCGGCGAGCCGGCGCTGACGCCGCACATGGCCGACCTGGTCGGCAACTTCTATCAGGGGCCGATGCTGGAAACCATCAGCTTCTCGATTTCCTTCCTGCTGGTCACATCGTTCTTCATCCTGTTCGCCGACCTGATGCCCAAGCGCCTGGCGATGCTGGCGCCGGAGCGCGCCGCGATCGTGCTGGTCAGCCCGATGCTGGTGCTGGAGCGGTTGTTCAAGCCGCTGATCTGGTTCTTCAATGGCTTGTCAAAAATGTTTTTCACCCTGTTCGGCTTGCCGCAGGTGCGCCACGACGTGATCACGCCCAATGAAATCCACGCCATCGTCGATGCCGGCGCGCAAGCCGGTGCGCTGCTGCGCCAGGAACATCACCTGATCGAAAACGTGTTCGAACTGGAAAGTCGCTACGTCCCATCGGCCATGACCCAGCGCGAAAGCATCGTCTACTTCCTGATCACCGACACCGAAGAAATGCTGCGCCAGAAAATCATCGACCATCCGCATTCACGTTTCCTGGTCTGTGAAAACAACATCGACGACGTGCTCGGCTACATCGACAGCAAGGACGTGCTCAAACGCCTGCTCAAGGGCGAGCAATTCTCGCTGCAGGACAAGGGGCTGATCCACGTGCCGCTGTCGATTCCGGACAGCCTCAACCTGTGGGAAGTGCTGGAGCGCATGAAGGCGGTCGACGAGGATCTTGCGATCGTGGTCAACGAATACGCGCTGGTGGTCGGCATCATCAGCATCACCGACGTCACCAGCGTGCTGATGGGCAATCTGCTGAACCTGTCGTCGGAAGAGCAGCAGATCGTCAAGCGCGACGAGAATTCCTGGCTCATGGACGGTCTCACGCCGCTGGCCGAAGTCATGAACGCGCTCGACATCGACGACTATCCGAATCCGATGGGCTACGAAACGCTGGCCGGTTTCATCATGTACATGCTGCGCAAGATCCCGAAGAAGACCGATTTCGCGTTGTTCTCCGAATACAAGTTTGAAGTGGTCGACATCGAAGGCAATCGCATCAACCAGTTGCTGGTGACGCGCTACAAGGCGGAAAAAGGCGACAAGCCCGAACAAGAAAAAGTCTGAGAGGACCGGCCGGGTTTCATTCACAGGGGAGGGGTTTCTCGCATTCAAGGAGCCCCATGCAGCACGTTACAGCTATCGTCATATCCATCGTCGGCGCGCGCTCGCGCCATCTTTGCTTCTTCCTGCTGTTCCTGTTTTCCCTGCAAGCCGGCGCTGAACGTGCGCCGGTCATGCTGGCCAACGTCTATCGTCCCGGTATGGCGCTCGACGACTATTGGGTCAGCGAAAAATACGATGGCGTGCGCGCCCTGTGGGATGGACGCCGCCTGCTCACTCGCGGTGGCGAAACGATCCACGCGCCGGCCTGGTTCGTCGCCGGCTGGCCGGCCGTGGCGCTGGACGGCGAGTTGTGGGCGGGGCGCGGGAATTTCCAGCAAGCGGTGTCGACGGTGCGTCAGCAGACGCCCGACGACAAGGCTTGGAGCACGATGCGTTTCATGGTGTTTGACATGCCTGGCCAGGCCGGGGATTTCACATTGCGCCTGCGCACGACACGCAGCACCGTGCAGCAGATGAACCTGCCTTGGATACAGGCGGTGGAGCAACGCAAGGTCGTCGATCATGCTGCCTTGCAGGCGCTGCTCGATCGCACCGTTGCGCAAGGCGGCGAAGGCCTGATGCTGCATCGCGGTTCGTCGCTGTACCGCGCAGAGCGCAACGACGACCTGCTCAAATTCAAACCGTACGAAGATACCGAAGCCCGGGTGATCGGACATCTGCCCGGCAAGGGAAAATACGCCGGCATGCTGGGCGCCTTGCAGGTGGAAACACCCCAAGGCTTGCGCTTCAAGCTCGGCAGCGGCCTGAGCGACGCCCAGCGCCGCGATCCGCCGGCTATCGGGGCGTTGGTGACTTACCGCTATCGGGGCGTCAACGACAGCGGCATTCCGCGCTTTGCGGTGTTCATGCGCGTGCGCGAAGAGTAATCAGCTGCGGTGATCAGCGACGCAGGCCGGACGCGTGGTTGCGTTCGGAAACCTGGGTGTTGAGTGTCCAGAAGTCGTACAGCACGCCGATCAGGAACAGGCCGCCGGTGAACAGGTAGATGATGCCGCTGATCCATTTGCCCATGTACATGCGATGCACGCCGAAGAAACCGAGGAAGGTCAGCAGCAGCCACGCCACCGAATAATTGAGGGTGCCGCCGCTGAAGCGCTGATCGGCTTCCTTGTCCATGGAGGGGATCAGGAACAGGTCGATGACCCAACCGATGCCCAGCAGCCCCAGTGTGAAGAACCAGATGGTGCCGGTCAGCGGTTTGCCATAGTAGAACCGGTGCGCGCCGGTGAAGCCGAAAATCCACAGCAGGTAGCCGATGGTCTTGCTATGGGTGTCGTGGACGGGAATTCCGGAGCCGGTGTGGGCGACCGCGTTTGGGTTGGTGTTCATGCAGTTTCCTCTCATTGAATGGGGCGACTTGGACGCCGTCGTCATTCTCTTGGGGAGCGGGAAACGGGATTAGTTCCTGAAGCGGCGCCGGCCAAGGCAAGACCCGGGCCGGCGCCGCTCACGTCAGGACTGCAGCCGGTTGGCGGCGCTGAGGACGGCAAGGATCGATGCCGTCACGATGTTGGCGTGCCGCGCCGCGCCGAAGCGCGTACCCGGCACACCCGGCGCTGCGGCCTCGACGATGGCCCATGCCTGAGCCGGTGCGCCGCTGCCGATGCTGCGCTCTTCATAGCTATCGATGCGCAGGCCTTCCAGTCCCGCCAGCCGGCGGCGCAAGGCGTCCACCGTGGCGGCGATGGGGCCGTTGCCGCTGCCGTTCAACTGAATCGCGACACCGCCGACCGTCAGTTTAAGCGCAATGTCCTGGGCGGTGTCCGGGTTGCTCAGCTGATGGCTGTGGTAGCGTATGCCACCGTCCTGTTGCGCAGAGGCGAGATAGGTTTGCTCAAACAATTCCCACAAGGCGGCGCTGCTGATTTCGGTTTCGCTGGCGTCAGCGTGCTTTTGCACGATGGCGCTGAACTCCACCTGCATGCGGCGCGGCATCACGATGCCATGGTCGCGCTCGAGTAAAAAGGCGATGCCGCCTTTGCCCGACTGGCTGTTGACGCGCACGATGCTGTCGTAGGTGCGACCGATGTCTCGTGGATCGACCGGCAGGTAGGGGACGCGCCATAAGCCATCCGGTTTCTGCACCGCGAAGCCTTTCCTGATGGCGTCCTGGTGCGAACCGGAGAACGCCGTGAACACCAGGTCGCCGACGTAGGGATGGCGTGGATGGATGGGCAAGGCGGTGCAGTTTTCAGCCACGCGCGCAACCGCGGCGATGTCGGAGAAATCGAGCTGCGGATCGATGCCGTTGGTGTACAGGTTGAGCGCGAGCGTCACCACGTCGAGATTGCCGCTGCGCTCGCCATTGCCGAACAAACAGCCTTCGACGCGTTGTGCGCCGGCCAGCAGTGCCTGTTCCGCACAGGCCACGCCGGTGCCGCGATCGTTGTGCGGATGTACCGACAGCACTACATGCTCGCGGCGTGGCAGCCGGCGGTGCATCCATTCGATCTGGTCGGCGAAGACGTTGGGCGTGCTGACTTCGACCGTCGTCGGCAGGTTGATGATGATAGGCCGACCGGGACCGGCGTCCCAGGTGTCGATGGCGACGCGGCAGGCTTCCAGCGAGACTTCGAGTTCGGCCATGCAAAAGGTCTCGGGCGAGTATTGCAAGATCCATTCGGTTTCCGGATGTTGTGCGGTCAGGTCCTTGAGCAGGCGTACGTTGCGCTCGATCAGTTGCATTATCTGCGCCACGCTGAGCCCGAACACCACTTCACGCCACAGCGGCGCCACGGCGTTGTAGAAATGCACGATGGCGCGCGGCGCTCCTTGCAGCGACTCGACGGTGCGCACGATTTGCTCTTCGCGCAGTTGCGTCATGACCATGGGCGTGACGTCGGCCGGAATATGCTTATCGCTGATCAGCGTGCGCACGACGTCGAAATCGGTTTGCGAACCGGCAGGGAAGCCGACCTCGATTTCCTTGAAGCCGAGCCGGACCAGTTCGTGGAACAAAGTCAGCTTGCGTTCGCTGTTCATCGGTTCGAACAGGGCCTGGTTGCCGTCGCGCAGATCGGTTGACAGCCAGACCGGCGCCTTGTCGATGGTGCGCGAGGGCCATTGGCGATCAGGCAGATCGATGGTCGGAGGGTGGGGGTATTTGGTGTGGGGATGAGCAATCATGTTGGCTTTGCGGAAAAGTGATCGGATGGGCCGGCTTCCCCGCAAAGCGCATGCACTTTGCTATCCGGCCGGGATCAGGGGGAAGCCGCTGCAGCGAGGCAACGCGGAACGCGCCGCTGCAACACAGGCAGACCCCGGCCATGAGCCAGGAGTCGTACTAGCGATAGAAGCCGCGGCGCGATCATGAAGTGTTCGTGAATATGATGGACGCTGAATCAGCGATAGCCGATGCGCGCGCCGAACAGGGGGCGTTGCACGATTTGCGTCAGCAGCACCCCGGCCAGGCTGACGCCGCCGCCGATGAGGTGGTAGGCGTGCATGCTTTCGTTGAGCCAGAGGATGGCGAACAGCGCCGTCAGCACCGGCAGCAGGTTGATGAAAATGCTGCAACGATTCGGGCCGAGTTTCTTGACGCCTTCGATCCACAGGAACGACAGCAGGATCGACGAGCCGATACCGGAGTAGGCGATCAGCGGCAGCGTGCGCGCATCGAGCGCCGCGGTGCCTGACGGCAGCAGCATGAATTGCGGCAGCATCAGCACGAGCGCTGCGACGGCCTGCACGTAAACTGCCTGCCAGACCGGCACGTTCATCTTCCAGCGACGCAGCAGCACGCCGTACAGCGCATAGGAGAATGCCGCCAGCAGCATCAGCGCATCGCCCAGGTGCACGCCTTCGCGCATGGCCGCGCCGAGGTCGCCGTGCCCGACCAGATACAGCAAACCGGTGAACGACAGCAGGCCGCCCACGGCCATGCCGACCGTGATCGCCTCACCCAGCACGATGACGCTCAGCAGCGCCGTCAGCAGCGGAATCAGGGCGGTGACGATGGCCATGTTGGTGGCGGTGGTGCTCTCGGCCGCGCGATAGGACAGGCTCTGGAACAGCGCCATCGCCAGCAATCCGGACAGCGCCAGTTGCCACCAGTGGCGGCGAATCTGGACGCGGTTGCGCCAGAGCGTGCGCAGCATGAATGGGCTCATGAGTAGCAGCACCAAGACCAGGCGATAGAAGGTAATGGCAGTCGGCGAGATGGCGGACGCGGCCATTTTCGATACGATGACGTTGCCGGCCCACAGCACGATGGCGAGGAAGGGGTAAAGATAAGGGCGCAATGGCATGGCGGTTTGGGGCATGTTGGAAAAGGAGATACATCCATCTTGCTGCGGATCGCTGAGTCCGTCGCGTGCTAACATGCCTAAAGTTGTCGCAAAAGTGACAATCCATAGCAGGATGATCGGAAGCACCATGGATACCGCCAACTACCACCACATGATCAGCGCCAACGCTCCCGCTGCGGCGCTGGCGATCGACTATCCGCACGGCCACGTGATCGAACTGCACCGGCACGCCTACGCGCAGCTGCTGTATGCCATCGAGGGCGTGCTGGTGGTGGAAACCGCCGAGGGCCGCTGGGTGGTGCCGCCCACGCGCGGCGTCTGGCTGCAGCCGGAGGTCGATCACCAGGTGCGCATGCGCGGCGACGTCAAGATGCGCACCGTGTTCGTCAACTTGCAGGCGTTGCCGAACATGCCGCAGGAGAATTGCGTGCTCGACATTCCTCCCTTGCTGCGCGAACTGGTCGTCGCCGCCGTCGGCATCGGCCCGGCGCTGGTTGCCGATGGCCGCGACTGGCACTTGCTGCGGCTGCTGGTGCATGAGTTGCGCTCGGTGCCGGTGTTGCCGCTGTACCTGCCGCTGCCGGCGGATCGCGGCTTGCGCGTGATTTGCGAAGCGTTGATGGCGCAGCCCGATGACGACGCCACGGTCGACATGCATGCGCAGCAGCTGGGCATCGCGACGCGCACCTTCCATCGCTTGTTCTTGCGCGAAACCGGTATGCGCTTCAGCCACTGGCGGCAGCAGGCGCGGTTGTTGCTGGCGCTGGAAAACCTGGCGCGCGGCGACAAGATCATCGACGTCGCGCTGGATCACGGCTATACCAGCCAGAGTGCATTCGCGGCGATGTTCAAGAAACATTTCGGGATCGCGCCGAGCCGGTTTTTTCGCTGAAGCACGCCTGCCTATTTCCTCGCTGCAACGCACAAGCCGCAACTGGTGTAAACTTGCCGCACCCTAGAAGGCTGTCAGACGCACGTATCCGGCTACCACGCCTGCCGAAACAGCCCGAACTCTTTCCTGTCGTACCGCATCATCGTGTCTCCCTCGCTTATCGTCCCGCTCATCGTCGGCTGTGCGCTGTTCATGGAAAACATGGACGTCACCGTCATCGCCACTTCCTTGCCTGCGCTCGCGCGCGACCTCGGCCAGGATCCGATCACCCTGAAACTGGCGCTGACCTCTTACGTGGTCAGCCTCGGCGTGTTCATCCCGATTTCCGGCTGGGTCGCGGACAAGGTCGGCGCGCGCACGATTTTCCGCTCGGCGATGATCACCTTCATGACCGGCTCGATCCTGTGCGCCTTGTCGGACTCGCTGCTGACCTTCGTTGCCGCACGCTTCCTGCAAGGCATCGGCGGCGCCATGATGGTGCCGGTGGGACGCATCATCATCGTGCGCTCGGTGTCCAAGGCCGAACTGGTCAAGGCCATCAGCTACCTGACCTTGCCGTCGCTGATGGGGCCGGTAATCGGACCGCCGCTGGGCGGCTTCATCACGACGTATTTCCACTGGCGCTGGATCTTCCTGATCAACATCCCGATCTGCATCCTCGGCCTGTATCTGGCCGGACGCTACATCCAGAATTTCCGCGAAGAAGATCCCGCGCCGCTGGACATGAAGGGTTTCCTGCTGACCGCCTGCGGCGGCGGGGTGGCGATGCTGGGTTTTTCACTGATCGGCAACCACCTGGTGCCGCAGGCGTGGCCGCTCATCATGTGCGTGGTCGGCTCGGTGGCCTTGTTCTTCTACTTCCGCCACGCCATGCGCAGCGAGTATCCCTTGCTCGACCTGCGCTTGCTGAAGATCCCGACCCTGCGCGCCAGCGTGCTCGGCGGTTCGTTGTTCCGCGTCGGTCTCGGCGCGGTGCCGTTCCTGCTGCCGCTGGCGTTGCAGGAAGGACTCGGGCTCAATCCTTTCGAGGCCGGTACGATCACTTGCGCTTCGGCCTTCGGCGCCATGTTCATGAAGGCGCTGGCGGCAATGGTGCTGCGCCGTTACGGCTTTCGCACGGTGCTGATGGTCAACGCGGTGTTTGCCGGCATGGCGATCGCGTCGTATGGCATTTTCTCGTCGCACACGCCTTACTTCGTGATGCTGCTGGTGGTGCTGCTGGGCGGCTTCTTCCCGTCGCTGCAATTCACCTGCCTCAACTCGATCGCCTACGCCGACATCAGCAATCGCGACGCCGGCCGCGCCACCAGCCTGGCCAGTGTGGTGCAGCAATTGTCGCTGGGCATGGGCGTGACCATTGCCGGCCTGGTGCTGCAAATCTCGAACTACCTGCAAGGCCACGCGACCATTGTCGAAGCCGATTTCTGGCCGGCATTCCTGGTGGTGGGTTTGTTCTCGGTGGCGTCGGTGCCGGTGACGGCGCGCCTGCCGAAGAACGCCGGGCTGGAACTCACGCGCAGTCGTGGCAGCAGCAAGTGAGATAAACCGACGTGCTCCGATAGGCAGCTCGCGAGGCGCGTATTATGATGGCGCGTGTTCTTTTGCTGCTGCGTCTGCTGCTGCTTCTTCCTGTTCTTCCTCTTCCTCCGGAGTTCCCATGCTGCCCTTCAAGAAATTCAAACACGCTCCCCTCGCTGCAGCCCTGGTGCTGACCAGCACGCTGGCGTTTGCGCTGTCGCTGTCCGACCTCAGCAACCAGGACGCCACCAGCGGACTGAAAGCAGCGCTGGAGAAGGGCGCCAACGTCGCCGTCTCGAAGCTCGGCGTGGAGAACGGTTTCCTCAACAACGACAAGGTCAAGATCCAGTTGCCGGGACCGCTGCAGCAAGCCATGCCGCTGTTGAAGATGACCGGCCAGGGCCAGAAGCTGGACGACCTGGTGGTGTCCATGAACCGCGCCGCCGAATCGGCCGTGCCGCTGGCCAAGCCGCTGCTGATCAATGCGGTCAAGTCGATGTCGGTCAGCGACGCCAAGAACATCCTGTCCGGCGGCGAGACCTCGGTAACGGATTTCTTCCGCCAGAAGACGGCCACGCCGCTCGGCGAAAAATTCCTCCCTATCGTCAAGAAGATCACCGATAAAAACGGCCTCTCAGCCAAGTACAACGGCACCATGGGCCAGGTCGCCAAGACCGGTCTGATCTCGGGCGACCAGGCTACGGTCGAAGGCTACGTCACGCAGCGCTCGCTGGACGGCCTGTTCTACATGATCGGCGAAGAAGAGAAGGCGATCCGCGCCGATCCGGTCGGCGCCGGCAGCGCGATTATTGGCAAGGTGTTCGGAGCGCTCAAGTAAGCGCTGTTTTTGCTCGAAAACCTCTGAAAACCGGCATTTTTGGCCGGTTTTTCGTTTCTACAGATTCGCCGGTTATGATTTTTTCAATTGTCATTTCTGGACTTCATTAAGCAAGTCGGTTATACTGCCGTCTGTCCTAGCGACAACACTTGTTCAACTACTAAGTAAATCCTGATCCGCTCTTGGATCGTCTCGTTGTCCGGCATGCCGATTTACTGCCGCCGGATGCATACATCGTCGATTACGCGTTCGCGCGATCGATTTCATCGCTGCCTCGGCAGCACAGGTTCGTATCCAAACGATTAGCCCTGCGAGGGCAACGAACCACTACAAATAGTCAAAGCGCTGTCGCGGTTTCGATATCGGCATTTCATTGATCTCGACCATGGCGGCCACACAGGGGGAACCATGACGCGAAGTCTTCGCAACGTCATCGGTGGCGCAGCCGCGGTCACAGCCGTTTCAGTGCTCGCCGTCGCCGGCCTGATCCAGTGGATCGGGATGGACGTCATCACGCAGTACCGCAGCGACCTGATCTACTACACCGGCAAGCATCTGCAACTGGTCGCGTGGTCGATGCTGCTGGCGATCGCCACCGGGATTCCGGCCGGCATTGTGCTGAGCCGACCGGCGCTGGCGCGTCGTGCCGAATACTTCATCCAGGTCTTCAACATCGGCAATACCATTCCATCGATCGCCGTGCTGGCCCTGGCGCTGGCGTTCTTCGGCATCGGCAACTGGCCGACCATCCTGGCGCTGTGGCTGGCGTCGCTGCTGCCTATCGTGCGCAATACCTTCGAAGGGCTGAAAAATGTGCCGGCGCCGCTGCGCGAAGCCGCCAAAGGCATCGGCATGAAGCCCTATCAAGTGCTGCTGCGCGTCGAGCTGCCGAACGCCTTGCCGATCATCGTCGGCGGCATCCGCACGGCGCTGGTGATCAATGTCGGCACCGCGCCGCTGTCGATGCTGATCGGCGGCGAAAGCCTGGGCGGACTGATCTTCCCGGGCATCTACCTGAACAACCACGGCCAGTTGCTGCTCGGCGCCGCCGCAACCGCCTTGCTGGCGCTGTTGCTGGACGCGCTCGTCACGCTGCTGTCGCACTGGTACCTGTCGCGTCGCGGCCTGGCTTAAGAAAAGAGAGGAACCATCATGAAACCATTCTGCTTTGTCCGTGCATCAGTCTTTGCGCTGAGCATGCTGGCGGCGACACTCGGGCAGGCCACAGCCGCTACGCTGGTGGTCGGCGGCAAGAACTTCACCGAGCAATTGATCCTGTCCTCGATGACTGCGCAGTACCTGCGCGCCAAAGGCTACGACGTCGATCTCAGGAACGGCCTTGGCTCGACGCTCATGCGCAAGGCGCAGGAAAGCAAGCAGCTCGATGTCGTGTGGGAATACACCGGCACGTCGCTGATCGTCTATAACCACGTCGACGAAAAGCTCGACGCAGAAGCCACCTACCAACGCGTCAAGGAGCTCGACCAAAAAATCGGCCTGACCTGGCTCAACCAGTCCGGCCTCAACAATACCTACGCCTTCGCCATGCCGCGAAAGCTGGCCGATGAACAAGGCATCAACACGCTGGAAGACCTCGCCCGGCACATTACGCAGGAACAGCTGCCCGGCGGCAAGCCGCAACTGATGGGCGTGGACTACGAATTCGCTTCGCGTCCCGACGGCCTGGAGCCGATGCAAAAACTCTACGGCTTCCAGCTCGACCGCAGCGAAGTCAAGCAGATGGATCCGGGACTGGTCTACACCGCCTTGCGCAACGAGCAGCTTTATGTCGGCCTGACCTATTCGTCGGACGGCCGCATCAAGGGCTTCAACCTGAAACTGCTGGAAGACAACAAGGGCTACTTCGCCGCGTACAAGGCGACGCCCGTGGTGCGCGAAGAAGTGCTGCAGGCGTATCCGCAACTGGTCGATCAACTGAACGCCTTGTCCGCCGCCATCGACACCGAAAAAATGACCGACATGAACAAGCACGTCGACATCGACCAGGAGCCGATCGGCAAGGTCGTCACCGAATTCCTGCAGCAGCAGGGACTGATCTGAGGAGCCGGCCATGAACCTGATCGACTATCTTGCCGGCGACTGGCACAACATCCTCAACCTGACGCTGCAGCATCTCCGGCTGGTCGGCGTCGCCGTCAGCCTCGCCATCATCATCGGCGTGCCGCTGGGCATCCTCATCACGCGCCATCGCTGGCTGGCCACGCCCTTGCTCGGTCTCGCCACGGTGGTGCTGACCTTGCCGTCGATTGCGCTGTTCGGCCTGATGATTCCGGTGTTCTCGCAATTCGGCGCGGGCATCGGGCCGTTGCCGGCGATCACGGCAGTGTTCCTGTACTCGCTGCTGCCGATCATGCGCAACACTTTCCTCGCGCTCGACAACATCGACAGCGGCATCCGCGAGGCCGGCATCGGCATCGGCATGACGTTCTGGCAGCGCCTGCGCATGGTGGATCTGCCGCTGGCGCTGCCGGTGATACTCGGCGGCGTACGCACCGCAGTGGTGATGAACATCGGCGTGATGGCGATCGCCGCGGTGATCGGCGCCGGCGGCCTGGGCGTACTGATCCTGCATGCGATCAGCCAGAGCAACATGCAAAAACTGGTGGTGGGCGCCGTGCTCATCAGCGTGCTGGCGATCGTCGCCGACGTGCTGTTGCAAGGCCTGCAACGACTTCTGACTCCGAAAGGACTGCAAAAATGATAGAACTCGAACAACTTAGCAAAACCTATACGCAAAAAGACGGCACAACGGTGAAGGCGGTCGACTCGGTCAGCCTCAAGGTGGCCGAAGGCGAGATCTGCGTCTTCCTCGGTCCGTCCGGTTGCGGCAAGACCACCACGCTGAAGATGATCAATCGCCTGATCGCGCCGACTTCCGGCCGCGTTCTGCTCAACGGCGAAGACACCACCGGCATCGATGAAGTCAGCCTGCGCCGCCACATCGGTTACGTGATCCAGCAGATCGGCCTGTTTCCCAACATGACGATCGAGGAAAACATCACCATCGTGCCGCGCCTGCTTGGGTGGGACAAGAAGCGCTGCCGTGAGCGCGCGACCGAACTGATGGCGATGGTGGCGCTGGATCCGGCGAAATTCCTCAAGCGCTATCCGCGCGAACTGTCGGGCGGCCAGCAACAGCGCATCGGCGTGATCCGCGCGCTGGCGGCGGATGCGCCGGTGCTGCTGATGGACGAGCCGTTCGGCGCGGTCGATCCGATCAACCGCGAATCGATCCAGAACGAGTTCTTCCAGATGCAGCGCCAGCTCAAGAAGACCGTGATCATGGTCAGCCACGATATCGACGAAGCGATCAAGCTGGGCGACCAGGTGGCGATTTTCCGCGCCGGCAAGCTGGTGCAGTTCGATCATCCGGATACCTTGCTGGCGCGCCCCAAGGATGATTTCGTCAGCGCCTTCGTCGGTCAGGACCATACGCTCAAGCGCCTGCTGCTGGTGCGCGCGGGCGATGCCGCGACGACGCCCGCAACGGCGCGTCCCGGTTTGCCGCTGCAGGATGCGATGACCTTGATGGACGATCAGGATGCGCGTTACCTGACCATCACCGATAACGACAACCGCGCGCTCGGCTACGTCAGCCGGCGCGATATCCGCAGCGCAGGGACTGCAGGCGTCAGCGGCGACAAGGTCAAGCCTTTTAACCTCAATGCGACGCCGGACGACAACCTGCGTGTGGTGCTGTCGAAGATGTACAAACACAGCGCCAGTTGGATGCCGGTCATCGATGCTGAGGGAAAATATCTGGGTGAAGTGACGCAGGATTCGATCGCCGACTACCTGAGTTCAGGCAAGTCGCGCGGCCAGAGGATGGCAGCGTGAACTAGCTGATGGGAATGAAAAAGCCCCGGAAGTCCGGGCTTTTTTACGTCACAGCAAACGGTGCATGAACACCGCTTTGCCGGAGGAGGGATCGAGTTCATAGCCGACAAAACCGGTGGAGGCGTAGAGCGAACGCGCCACGGTATTGCCTTCCAGGACTTCCAAGGTGATCTTGCAGCAACCGAGTTCGCGTGCGCAGGCTTCGACCGACTGCATCAGCAACTTTGCAATGCCGCGTCCGCGATAAGCGGGCGCGACGGCGAAGTCGTGGATGTTGAGCAGCGGCTTGCAGGCGAAGCTGGAAAAGCCTTCGATGCAATTGGCGAAGCCGGCAGCCTGCTCGCCGTCGAACGCCAGGAACACATGCACGGCGGGGCGCTTGCGCAATTCCTCGATCAGATGGGCGCGGACGAAATCGCTGATGCCTTCGCCGCCTCCCATCAGGTCGGATGCATACGCATCAAGCATCTCGAGTATGGCGACGCCATGTCGCGGATTGTTGAGGTCTGCTTTGACGATGGCGATCAATTCGGATGCCTTTCTGCGCGATGCAATCGGAAACGACGAAATTACCTGCCGCGACCGCCGGAGCGGTGAGTCGATGCAGGACGCGCGGCAGGGCCGCGGTTCTGCGCCGGACCTGCACCTTGCGGCTTGGCCGGACCGCCGCCTTGGCGCGGCTTGGCTGCTTGCGCCTGGCCTTGGCCGCCGGTCTTCGGCTGCTGGGAACGATTTCCGCCGCCACCGCCATTGGCGCTACGACCGCCGCCGCCGCCACCACCTTGTGGACGACGACCACCGCCGCCACCGCCGCGATGACCTTCGCTGCGCAACTGGATCGGTTGCGGTTTGGCCTTCGGATCCGGTTCGAAGCCGGGCACGATTTCGACCGGGATTTCACGCTTGATGAAACGCTCGATGTCGTTCAGCAGGTCGCGCTCGTCGACGCAGACCAGCGACACGGCGGAACCGGTGGCGCCTGCGCGGCCGGTGCGGCCGATACGGTGGACGTAATCTTCGGAGACGTTCGGCAGGTCATAGTTGACCACGTGCGGCAACTGGTCGATGTCGATGCCGCGTGCAGCGATATCGGTGGCGATCAGCGCTTGCAGCTTGCCGTCCTTGAAGTCGGCCAGGGCGCGGGTGCGCGCGGCCTGGCTCTTGTTGCCGTGGATCGCCATGGCGGTGATCTCGTCGCGCGCCAGCTGTTCGACCAGCTTGTTGGCGCCGTGCTTGGTGCGGGTGAACACCAGCACCTGGTTCCACTGGTTGGTCTTGATCAGATGCGCCAGCAGCGGATGCTTCTTGTCGCGGTCGACCGGGTGGATCTTCTGGCCAATCACTTCCACGGTGGAGTTGCGGCGCGCCACTTCGATCATGGCCGGCGAATTCAGCAGGCCGTCGGCCAGCGCCTTGATCTCGTCGGAGAAGGTGGCCGAGAACAGCAGGTTCTGGCGCTTCTTCGGCAGGACCGCGAGGATCTTCTTGATGTCGCGGATGAAGCCCATGTCCAGCATGCGATCGGCTTCGTCCAGGATCAGGACTTGCACGTTCTTCAGGTCAACCGTGTTTTGCTGCATGTGGTCGAGCAGGCGGCCCGGTGTGGCGACCAGGATATCGACGCCTTGCTTGAGCAGGCGGATTTGCGGGTTGATGCCGACGCCGCCGAAGATGCAGGCGGAAGTCAGCGGCAAGTACTTGCCATAGACGCGCACGCTTTCTTCGACCTGCGCCGCGAGTTCGCGCGTCGGGGTCAGGATCAAGGCACGGATCGGCACATGGCCGTTGACCTTGACGCGTTCGACCGACGACAGGCGTTGCAGCAACGGCAGCGTGAAGCCGGCGGTCTTGCCGGTGCCGGTTTGGGCGCCGGCCAGCAGGTCGCCGCCGCCGAGTACGGCAGGCACGGCTTGCATCTGGATTGGTGTGGGCGTGGTATAGCCTTGTTCGGTTACGGCACGAACGATTTCCTCGGAAAGACCGAGAGATGAGAATGACATAGTGGGATTTTAAAAATATCGGCCTGTCGCCGCAGTGGGCGCCAGTCGCAGGCAAACGGGTTGAAACGTCGGGAGGACAGCGGACTTTGACTGGAGAATGTGCCGCACGGGGCGCAGTATAACAGGTGCCGGGAAGGGGCGTGGATAAATCTTGACCGACGGCGTGCAGCATCTGCCGCATACCGCCGGGGCCCGACTGGAGTCGGGACGAGGCCGGTCAGGCGTCCAGCAGGCGCAAGCCGATGGTGCCGCCGATAATCAGCGCGATGCACAGCAGGCGCAGCGGCGACAGCGCGTCGTTGAACAGGTAGATGCCGAGCACCGCGACGCCGACCGAGCCGGTGCCGGTCCAGATCGCATAGGCGGTGCCGGCCGGCAGGCTGCGCATGGCCAACGTCAGGAACAGCACGCTGCAGGCGGCAGCGCCGACGCCGATCAGGCTGGGCGTCAACCGGGTCCAGCCGTTTGCGTACTTGAGCGCGATCGCCATGATGATTTCCACTACACTTGCCAATGACAGGAATACCCAGGCCATTATTTTCTCCATGAATTGAACAGGCGCCCAGCATAGGCAGGCAAGACGGGCGCAACAAGAAGGCACTTTTTGGTAACCATGAAAACGGTAAAAAAACTCCCCGTTGAAGAACCGCAAACCGATATCTACAGTCTCGCCTGTCCGTCGCGCAAGGCATTGGAACTGGTCGGCAGCAAGTGGGCCTTGCTGATTTTCCCGGCGCTGGCGGCGGGGCCGATGCGCAACAGCGCGCTGCTGCGCAAGATCGAAGGCATCTCGCAAAAGATGTTGACGCAGACGCTCAAGGAGCTGGAGCGCAATGGCCTGGTAACACGCTGCAACCTGGAGACGGCGGCGCCGCACGTGGAATACGAACTGAGCCCGCTGGGAGAGTCTCTCAGCGACACGCTGATTGCGCTGGACAACTGGGCCGAACGCCACCACGCGGATTTGCGGCGCGCGCGTGAGCAATTCGACAATGAAAAAACCGGCGAACAGGTCGCCGGTCGTCTGGTGCACAAGCTCAAATAAAAGGTTTAGCCCTGCGCTTGCCCGGAGAGAAATTCCAGCAGCGGCGGCAGCACCAGCTTGCTCTGCATCAGCCCGCCGAAATGCGTCACGCCGGGCAGCGACACAAAGCGTGCGCGCGGCAACAATCCGACGCAGCGCTCGACCGCCGCGTGACGTGCATCGGCGTCGCCGCAAAACATCAGGCAGGGCAGGTCGATCAGCGGCAGCAATTCTTCCATCGAGACGCGCGCTTGTTGCGCGGCGGCGGCCAGCGCTTGCAGGTCGTTGGCGCGGATGAGCATTTTCACTTCGGGTGAGATGCGCTCGTTGAGCACGCTTTCAAATGCCGTGATGAAGGCGTTGGCGTCGGTCCCGTCGAGTCCTTTGAAGGCATCCCAGCTCGTGTCTGCATACGGATGGGCGGCGCCGAGCGTGAGCGATTGCAGGCGTTCGCGCGCGTGGCGCACCATGCCGTAACCGACCCAGCCGCCCAACGAGTAGCCGCAGTAATGGACCTTGCCGATATCGAGATCGTCGAGCACGGCGACGACATCGGCGCTGCGTTGCTGCAGCGTATAGGCATTTGTCTCGTGCGGTTTGTCGCTGAGGCCGTGGCCCAGCGCATCGAGCGCAATGACGCGGTAGTGTTGTTGCAGTACTTCGGTGAATCCGAAGAAGCGCCAGGCTTGCGAGCTGCTGGTGAAGCCGTGGTGCAGGAACAGGTCAGGACCTTGGCCGCTGGTTTCGTAATGGATGCGCCGTCCGGCGCTGACGACAAATGGCATGTGATGGAATGAAAGAGGGTTCAGGCCTGGTTGGGTTTGCACTTGTTGAGCAGCGCCTGCGAGCGGCTGCGGATTTCTTCGTCGGAGAGATCCTCCTTGTGCGTCGCGATCGACCAGATGTGACCGTAGGGATCGCGCAGCATGCCGGAGCGGTCGCCGTAGAACTGGTCCTGCACGGCGCGCAGTTTGGCGGCGCCGGCAGCAATGGCCTGGACAAACACGGCATCGACATCGTCGACGTAGACCAGCATGCTGACGCCGGCGCCGCCGAGCGTCTTGGGACAATGGATGCCCATTTCGATGAATTCGTCGGCGAGCATGACGCGGGCGTTACCGATCTGTATTTCAGCGTGCCAGATCTTATTGTGGGGGCCGTCGAGGCGCATGACTTCGGTCGCGCCAAAGGCTCGCTTGTAAAAGGAGATCGCGCTGGCGCTATCGGAGACGATCAGGTAAGGCGTGACGCTACTGTAGCCTTCGGGAATGGGATTAACTGCCATGCTCGTCTCCTTGGGTGGCAGGGAAGTGCTGCTGATCACATCGAATCAAATCGACTTGAACCGAATTGCAGCGCCTCCCTGGCGTGACTTGGTGACTGCTCCGGTTCTCCGACCGGATAGTGATGCTGACGTTGACGCAGAACTGAAGTCTGAATCTTATGCGAATTCAGACAGCAAATTCACTTGCTGCGAGAAAATCTTCGGATTGCCGGCCAGGACGTCGCCCTTGTACAGGTAATCCGCTTCGCCCTTGAAGGTGCCGACGATGCCGCCGGCTTCCGTCACCAGCAGCGAGCCGGCGGCGATGTCCCACGGCTTCAGGCCTTTCTCGAAGAAACCGTCGAGACGGCCGGCGGCGACATAGGCCAGGTCCAGCGCAGCGGCGCCCGGACGGCGCAGGCCGGCGCAGCTTTCGGTCATGATCTTGAACATCTTCATGTATTCGTTCAGGCCGTCCATGTCGCGGAACGGGAAGCCGGTGCCGATCAGGCCGTCGGCGATCTTGTCGCGCTTGCTGACGCGGATGCGCTTTTCGTTCAGGTAGGCGCCGGCGCCTTTGGAAGCGGTGAACAGATCGTTGCGGGTAGGGTCGTAGACCACCGCTTGCGTGATCTGGCCGCGCTGTTGCAGCGCGATCGAGACGCAGTATTGCGGGAAGCCGTGGATGAAGTTGGTGGTGCCGTCGAGTGGATCGATGATCCAGACGTTTTCATTTTCGTCGTGCAGGTTGGCCGATGGGCCGGACTCTTCCGCCAGGATGGCGTGGTCGGGATACGCGGTCTTCAGGACCTCAATGATGGCGTCTTCCGCCGCCTTGTCGACTTCGGTGACGAAGTCGTTGTGTTGCTTCTTGGTGACCTTGAGCAGCGAGACGTCGAACGACGCGCGATTGATGACGGCGGCACCGCGGCGAGCGGCCTTGATGGCCGTATTGAGCATTGGGGGGATAAGCATCCTGAGGGTTCCGTTAAAATGGCGTCTTCGCCGCCCGGTTCGCTACCCGGCGGAAATTTGCACAACTATGAAATTAATGAGCGATGCACTGTCCGAAAATTGCCGGTTTGTCATCAAACCGGCATTGCCCGGCGTGTTCCGGATCGTTTTTGATCCCTGACAGCCCGGCTTACGATGTTTCCTGACGTGCGAATACCGCTATTTTAAATGAACACGCCCAAAATCGATAATTCTGTTTTCAAGCGCCTGCGTTTCGTGTTGGTGGAAACCAGCAGTCCAGGCAATATCGGCGCGGCTGCCCGCGCCATCAAGACCATGGGGTTCGGCGAGCTGGTGCTGGTCAAGCCGCGCTTTCCCAATGCGGTCGAGGAGGAGGCAGCCGTAGCCTTCGCCAGCGGCGCGCAGGACGTGCTGTCCGGCGCGCGCATCGTAACCAGCATCGAGGAGGCGTTGCAGGATTGCAATTTCGCCGCCGCCATCAGTGCCCGCCTGCGCGAGTTTTCGCCGCCGGTGGTGTCGCCGCGAACGATTGCGGAGCAAATTGCCGGCGATGTCGGACTGAACGCGGCGCTGATCTTCGGCAACGAGCGTTTCGGCCTGCCCAACGAGTTGGTGCAGCAATGCAACGTGCTGATCAACATTCCGGCCAATCCCGATTATTCCTCGCTCAATCTGGCGCAGGCGGTGCAGGTGCTGGCCTATGAATGCCGCATGGCCGAACTGGGCGACCGCAAGCAGGCCACCGACATCGGCTTCCAGGGTGAGATGGCTGGCGTGGCGGAGATCGAGGGCATGTTCCGCCATCTGGAAGAAGCGCTGGTGGCGATCG
>Ga0308165_1000169_pt1 | contig 158723 bp, 150 predicted proteins | sample PhyWR2_FD_201032 | JGI IMG/M metagenome (GOLD analysis project Ga0308165, IMG submission 201032) | Phyllosphere microbial communities from UC Gill Tract Community Farm, Albany, California, United States - DLSLW.R2 | ecosystem: Host-associated > Plants > Phyllosphere > Unclassified | place...
GACTAAATTAGTCGGCTTTTTTTTGCCTGTAGGATCTCAGCGTCTACCCTAAGAGAGTCAAGCCGATAAACTGGAGGGTAACATGAGTGCATTATTAGCATTGCTCCACGGGCAAATGCCGCCATCCCAATCGATTCCCACTGAACCGGTGCCGATCCCCGATCCTATACCTCGTCCGCAACCGATGCCGGACCCACCACCAGATGAAGTACCGATTAAATTGTCGCATCGGTCACGGAGATCTGCGAGGATACGCGCCAAATGACTGTGATTTTTTACCTCGAGACTACATTGTGACCGCTTTTTCTACTCTGAACGTTCTGCCAGCCGCCCAACTCGATAATCTTAACGAGTTGGGTTACCTCGCGATGACCCCTGTACAAGCTGCCGCTCTTCCGGCGATCCTGGAAGGACGTGACGTTCGCGTGCAGGCAAAAACCGGCAGTGGGAAAACGGCCGCATTTGGTCTTGGGCTTTTACAGCAGATTGACGCAGGCTTATTCCAGACTCAATCGCTTGTGCTGTGTCCGACGCGCGAACTGGCCGATCAGGTCGCCGGTGAATTACGTCGCCTGGCGCGTTTTTTGCCCAATACTAAGATTCTGACGCTGTGCGGTGGTCAACCGTTTGGTGCTCAGCGCGACTCATTGCAGCATCCGCCGCATATCATTGTTGCCACGCCAGGGCGTTTGCTCGATCACCTGCAAAAAGGCACTGTATCGTTAGATGCGCTGCAAACGCTGGTGATGGATGAGGCCGACCGTATGCTGGATATGGGCTTTAGCGATGCAATTGACGAAGTGATCCGTTTTGCGCCTGCAACTCGCCAGACGTTGCTTTTTTCTGCGACGTGGCCTGAGGCGATTGCGGCTATCAGCGGTCGCGTTCAGCAAAATCCCGCCACTATCGAAATCGACTCCGTTGATGCGCTACCGTCCATTGAACAACAGTTCTATGAAACGTCGCAAAAAGGCAAAATTCCATTGCTGCAAAAGCTGTTGAGTCAACACCAGCCGGCATCTTGCGTCGTTTTCTGCAATACCAAAAAAGATTGTCAGGCCGTCTGCGAAGCGCTTGAAGAGGCAGGGCAGAGCGCGCTGGCATTGCATGGTGATCTGGAACAACGCGATCGCGATCAGACGCTGATTCGTTTTGCTAACGGCAGCGCGCGCGTGCTGGTGGCGACAGATGTCGCTGCGCGCGGTCTGGATATCAAATCCCTGGAACTGGTGGTTAACTTCGAGCTGGCGTGGGATCCGGAAGTGCATGTGCACCGTATCGGGCGTACCGCGCGTGCGGGTAACAGCGGTCTGGCGATCAGTCTCTGCGCACCGGAAGAAGCCCAGCGCGCCAACATTTTATCCGAAATGCTGCAACTGAAACTGAACTGGATGAGCGCGCCGAGCAACGTGGGTATTGTTCCACTCAAGGCAGAAATGACAACGCTGTGCATTGATGGCGGTAAAAAAGCCAAAATGCGCCCAGGTGATGTGTTAGGGGCGTTAACCGGGGATATGGGCTTTGATGGTGCGGATATCGGCAAAATCGCTGTGCATCCAGCGCATGTCTATGTTGCGGTTCGTCAGTCTGTGGCGAATAAAGTCTGGAAGCAATTGCAGAACGGTAAGATCAAAGGCAAAACCTGCCGGGTTCGCTTGCTGAAATAAGCCATGAAAAAGCGTCTCAGATGATTGATCTGAGACGCCAAAATATTACTTCACTTCAACGATATTCAGTCTCATCTCGTCAAGCTGCGAATCGTCTTCTTCCGGCTGCCAGCCTGCTGGCTGCATCGGGATTTCTTCCCGGTCAAACGCCAAATCGCCACCATCCACGACTTCTGAACCGTGCTTGATGCCTTTGAAATCGAACAGCTCAAAATCACTCAGATGTGAAGGGACCACGTTTTGCATCGCACTGAACATCGTTTCGATGCGTCCAGGATAACGCTTATCCCAGTCGCGCAGCATATCTCCGATCACCTGACGCTGTAAGTTGGGCTGCGAGCCACACAGGTTACAAGGGATTATCGGATATTCGCGCGCCTCGGCAAAACGCTCAATGTCTTTCTCGCGACAATAAGCCAGCGGGCGAATAACAACATGCTTTCCGTCATCGCTCATGAGTTTCGGTGGCATCCCTTTCATTTTGCCGCCGTAGAACATGTTCAGGAACAGTGTCTGCAGAATATCGTCGCGGTGATGGCCCAGCGCGATTTTGGTTGCGCCAAGTTCCGTCGCGGTACGATAAAGAATGCCGCGACGCAGGCGTGAGCAAAGAGAACAGGTCGTTTTGCCTTCCGGGATCTTATCCTTGACGATACCGTAGGTATTCTCCTCGACAATTTTATATTCCACGCCTTGTTGCTCAAGGTATTCAGGCAAAATGTGCTCAGGGAAGCCAGGCTGTTTCTGGTCCAGATTGACCGCCACCAGTGAAAAATTCACCGGTGCGCTTTGCTGAAGATTGCGCAAAATCTCCAGCATGGTGTAACTGTCTTTACCCCCTGAAAGGCAAACCATGATGCGGTCGCCTTCTTCAATCATATTGAAGTCAGCAATCGCCTGGCCCACGTTACGGCGCAGGCGTTTTTGCAGTTTGTTCAGGTTATATTGTTCTTTCTTGGTAATTTCTTGATTTTGCGACATTTAATGATGGCTCAATTCGTTCGTGGCTAAAGCAATGCGTGTATCTTGCTGCCCGTTGGGCGTTGATGGGGGGATTGTAGCAATAAAAGGGCGCAAACATGAAAAAGTGTGATGTTTAGCCCGCGGCGAAAGTCAGTATGTTTTACTGTATCCGAATTTGCGCGAGCACGTTTCAAGACGATATATCCCTGTTTCCCATAAATTTGCGTTATGGTGGTTATGTCATTCATTTGATTGGAGGGGATATCCCCAACATCCACTTTCAGTGCCCGGTTTGTTCCAGCAAAAAGTTTTTCTTCACGAATTTTAACCCGGAACACAACCAACCTCATGGAGCCGTGTGTTCGCTGTGCGGAACCCGTCTCACCTCCTTCTCTTGTCTTCCCAGACCAAAAAGAAGACGATGGCCAAAGCAAGTGGTTTAACGTGAGGCCCCGTGGGCCTCTGAGTTTTTTATCCTTGAGAGGGCAAAATATGTCGCAAAAACTGAATGCTCAATGCCATTGCGGCGCGGTGAAATTTACCGTTGAACTGTCTGATGATTTTAACACCGTTCGTCGATGTAATTGCTCTTTTTGCCGAATGCGTGGTGCTGTTGTTGTTTCTGCACCGTTATCGGGAATTCACCTTATTCAGGGCAAAGAGCAACTCACGGAATATCGTTTTAATACGCAGGAAGCACGACACCTTTTTTGCTCTGTCTGCGGTATTTATACTTTTCACCAACGGCGTTCAAATCCAGATCAATACGGCGTGAATGTTGCTTGTATCGAAGGGGTGAGCCCTTTTGATTTTACAGAAATAGAAGTGATGGATGGTGTGAATCATCCAAAAGATGGTCAAAGTGACGGTGTGGTGGGCGTGCTTTCGTTTCGAGCGACCAAAAAGTAATCTACACTTTGACTTCGGTGAATTTTCCTTTAACCACACCGTCATAAAATCGGCCTTTAGACACCACCTGCAAAAAGTCGTTATAGATGCGGGCAGGCACGCGCTGATATTGAAGGGTCCGGCGGTCGATAAAGCGGATCTCAAGCGTGGCGCTGCGCTCATCGTAGGCGATAGAGGCAATACGTGACGATCTTACAGGGTGGTGGACCATGATGAGTTCTCCCTTACAGCTCAAAACAGGAGATTTATCATCTATCAGGTGGGCACGTTAGCGCAAGGTGTAATTAAGCGGTCGGGACGTGGGGGGCTTTGGCAGCAAGTGATTCATCCTTTAAGCAACGAAGCTAAAACCAGACGATTTTTATTTTTCATCGCATTAACGAAAGAATGATATTTATTTCATACGACTATTATTATTTCTTTCATTTCAACATAACGATTTCTTATCTGTTTTTACTTATCTATTATGAATTGCTTATTTTGCTGATTATTTGAGCTCATCAGCTTTGTAATAAATATCATGAATGAATTAAGCCTATTAATAATAAATAAAAATTATTCAATGGCATCCAGGAACGGTAGACTTAGCCCCGTTTTATGCCTTTAAGATTCTTAATCCGTTTGCAGAATGAGTGTGGTTTGTTGAAAAAACAGTCATTTGATTTTTTGGATAAGCCCGGAGTGTAGACTCCGGGCTTTTTTTATTACTCGCTGGCGGATTTTTCTGCTTTTCCTGCCATCTGTGCCAGGAAGTCGTAGCGTTTTTGCAGATCCGCTGCCGCATCTTTCCAGAGCTGCTCGGCAACCTCTGGCTGCTGAGCATTCAGCCGACGGAAGCGCTGTTCCTGGAGCAAGGTTTCGGCAAGTGCATCCGATGGCGGGCGCGAGTCGAGTGCCAGCGGCAGCTTGCCTTCATCCGCACGACGCGGGTCAAAGCGATACAGCGGCCAGAATCCGGTGGCGGTGAGCTGGCGCATTTGATCGTGGCTCAGCGCCAGATCGTAGCCGTGCTCTTCGCAAGGACTGTAGGCGATAATCAGAGAGGGTCCCGGATACGACTCCGCTTCCTGAATGGCTTTGACCGTCTGATTAAGCTGTGCGCCCAGCGAAATCTGCGCGACATAAACATGACCGTACATCATCATGCTCACGCCCAGATCTTTGCGCGCTTTGCGCTTACCGTGTTCACCAAATTTGGTCACCGCACCCAGTGGGGTCGCTTTAGACGCTTGCCCGCCGGTATTGGAGTAACACTGCGTATCGAGAACCAGAATATTGACGTTTTCGGTCAAACTCAGGACGTGATCCAGACCACCAAACCCGATGTCATAAGCCCAGCCGTCACCGCCAATCAGCCAAATCGACTTTTCAACCAGCGCATCGGCGTCGGTTAAGAGCTGTTCTGCACCCTCAACGCCCGCGAGATGCTGTCGCAGTTCGGCGACCTGCTCGCGGCGCACTTCAGGCGTGGCGTCGCTGTGCAGCGCGGTGTTCAGCTCAGCCGGGATCGTATCGGCAAACTGTTCAAGCAGGCGCATGACGCGGGCGCGATGCTGATCAACCGTCAGACGGAAGCCCAAACCAAACTCGGCGTTATCTTCAAACAGCGAGTTAGCCCACGCAGGTCCACGACCGTTGGCATCGGTGGTATACGGCGTAGAAGGCAGATTGCCGCCATAAATAGAGGAGCACCCGGTGGCATTAGCAATCAACATACGATCGCCATACAGCTGGGTGAGCAGCTTAATATAAGGCGTTTCGCCACAGCCTGAACAGGCTCCGGAATACTCAAATAACGGCGTAATTAACTGTGACGTACGAATATCAATACGTTCCAGTTTGCTGCGATCAATTTCTGGCAGGTCGAGGAAGAAATCGTAATTCACTTTCTCTTCTTCCACATGTTCCAGACGCGACATCATATTGATGGCTTTAATCTCTGGATTTTGGCGATCTTTAGCCGGGCAAACTTCGACGCATAAATTACAGCCCGTGCAGTCTTCCGGAGCGACCTGCAACACGTATTTTTGTCCACGCATATCGCGGGATTTCACATCCAGCGAATGCAGGCTCGAAGGGGCGTTCTCCATTTCGTCAGGCGAAACGACTTTGGCGCGAATGGCCGAATGAGGGCACGCCGCAACGCAATGGTTACACTGGGTGCAAAGCTCTTCTTTCCAGATTGGAATTGCTTCGGCGATATTGCGTTTTTCCCAGCGGGTCGTCCCCACCGGCCAGGTGCCGTCTGGCGGCAGTGCGGAGACGGGCAGGGCATCCCCCAGACCCGCCAGCATCGCGGCGGTCACCGTTTTGACAAAATCAGGTGCGGCATCGGAAACGACCGGCGGTCGATTCGGGCTTTCGTTATTCACTGGCTGCAGCGGGATCTCAGAAATTGATTCGCGCGCCAGCGCCAGGGCTTGCCAGTTACGCTCGACCAGATCCTGGCCTTTGCTGCTGTAGCTTTTGGCAATGGCGCCTTGCAATGCGGCCAGGGCGCTATCACCCGGCAGAATGTGGGTCAGATGGAAAAACGCCATCTGCATCACGGTATTTATGCGTGCCGCCAGACCACATTCGCGGGCAATTTTTGCCGCGTTGACGGTGTAAAGGCGGGCTTTTTTCTGATTCAGCACCGCCTGCACTTCGCGAGGTAAACGCGACCAGACTTCATCGGCGCTGTACGGGGTGTTAATCAGGAAAATACCGCCAGGCTTAAGGCGTTCCGCCATTTGGTATTTATCAATAAATTGCAGCTGATGGCAGCCAACAAAATCGGCTTGCGAAACCAGATAAGCCGAACGGATCGGCTGTTCGCTGACGCGCAGATGTGAAACCGTCAGGCCACCTGCTTTTTTGGAGTCATAAACGAAATAACCCTGCGCATACCACGGCGTGGCGTTACCAATAATCTTGATATTGTTTTTCGTTGCCGAGACGCTACCGTCGCTGCCCAGACCGTAAAACAGCGCTTCGAGCTTCGCTTTCGATGGCAGCGTTTCTTCTGGCAGCGGCAGCGAGAGATTGGTGACATCATCGTAAATACCAACGGTAAAGCGCGGTTTTGGCTTCGCGGTGCTTAATTCGTTGAACACCGCCATCACACAGTCGGGACCAAATTCTTTCGATGACAAACCGTAGCGACCGCCAATCACGCGCGGCAACGTTTCGCGCTCGCCGGTGTTAAAGGCCTCGGCCAGCGCAGTCATCACATCCAGATAAAGCGGTTCCGCATGTGCGCCCGGCTCTTTGGTGCGGTCAAGCACCGCAACGGAACGCACGCTGTCTGGCAGAACGGAGAGCAAATGCTTCGCCGAGAACGGGCGATACAGGCGCACTTTCAGCACGCCGACTTTTTCACCGCGAGAAAGCAGTTCATCGACTACTTCTTCGCATGTCCCAATCGCGGAGCCCATCAGAACGATAACGCGCTCCGCCTGCGGATGACCGTAATATTCAAACGGTTTATATTCACGACCCGTCGCGGCGGAGAAATCTTCCATCGCCTGCTCAACGTGGTCGTAAACGGCGTTATACCAGGGGTTTGTCGCCTCGCGGGACTGGAAATAGGTATCCGGATTGGCAGACGTGCCGCGGATCACCGGGTGCTCTGGATTCAACGCGCGGGCGCGATGCGCGTCAATTTCTGCCTGCGGCATCAACTCAAGAATAGTGCTGTCGGCCAGCGGCACGATTTTATTGATTTCGTGCGAGGTTCTAAAACCATCAAAGAAATGAATAAATGGCACGCGGCTTTTGAGCGTCGCGACGTGAGAAATCAACGCAAAGTCATGCGCTTCCTGCACGTTACTGGCGCAAAGCATCGCGCAACCGGTCTGACGGATAGCCATCACGTCAGAGTGATCGCCAAAAATCGACAGGGCATGGGTCGCGACGGTACGTGCGGCAACGTGTAAAACAAACGGGGTTAACTGTCCTGCCAGCTTATACAGCGTGGGGATCATTAACAGCAGCCCTTGTGAAGAGGTAAAGGATGTGGACAGCGCGCCGGTTTGCAACGCACCGTGTACCGCGCCAATAGCACCGGCTTCCGATTGCATCTCCACGACGCGGGGAACATCACCCCAGACGTTTTTTAGCCCGTTGCCGGCCCAGGCATCTGCCTGTTCCGCCATCGTCGAACTCGGTGTAATAGGGTAGATGGCGATAACTTCACTGGTGCGAAACGCGACGGACGCGGCCGCGCCATTACCGTCAATAGTGATCATGTGACACCCTTACATTGCGCAAAAAAAAGAGGGACCCGTGAAACGGCGACGAGTCCTGATAATTATTTATTCCCTTATTTTAGCAAAGGTCAGCATTCGCGATTTTCGCTTTTGTGTCCTTGCTATTCACCTCAGCAATGAGCAGATCAAACTTATGTCATAAAAAGTGACAGAAAATGTTTCAGGAGTGCATAAATGCACACTGTCGCTCTCGACGGCGCGGCGTGTGATGCCTATGATGCATAGGTTTCGCAAATTAATATGGGGAAGAGAGATGCGCGCAGCGTTTTGGGTGGGATGTGCGGCATTGTTGCTGTCAGCATGCAGCAACGAGCCGGTTCAGCAGGCGACAGCAGCACACGTTACGCCGGGTATGAAAGCCGCGATGTCCAGTTCCGGGCAAGCGAGCTGTGCAATGGTAGGCGGTTCGTTATCCGCAGCACGTCAGCTCGATGGTTCTGCTATTGGGATGTGTGCGTTACCCAACGGCAAACGTTGCAGTGAACAGTCGCTTGCCGTGGGCACTTGCGGAACTTACTGATTAATCAGCACGTTTAAACATTAACGTCTGTTCTGCTGTTGCCAGCGTCAACTGATCTTCTGTCAGATCAACCTGCGCGCCTTTGCGCAGCATATTGCCGATCGTACTGTCCAGTTCATTGAGTGCAGGGTCGGCACAAAGCTTACGCGTCATCGCGAGCTTTTTAACATTCAGTTCGCCTTCCGACAATTTCCCCTCACCGCTAAAGCGGTTACACATCACGCCTGAGACCGCCATTTTATCGCCAAAACTCATTTCTGGCGGTACGGCGCTGGGTTTCACGGCAACACCATTGACGCTCTCGAGCACAAATCGGTGACCCTGAAGTTGGTCCGGCTGTACGGAGGCTTTACCAGGATTCACGCAGCCAGTCAGTGCCAGCGAAAACAGACCTAATGCAACGAGCTTCTTCATGTTTCTTCTCAAACTATAAATACTGTGAATAGTTTTAACGATAGCGCGTGGGTTGTCTTCGGTGTTTATCTGAAAGTGCGAGGCGATGGCCGGGCAGGCGTTACGCTACCCGGCACAGTGAAGATTAATGCGATTTAAACCCAGCGGCCGTCATCAGTAGGCGGAAGAACATACCCACCGCCGCCAGGGCCAGCACGCTGCCGCCCCAGATAATGACCAGCCACATCAGGCGTTTCCAGACAGGTTGTTGCATCAGTGATAACCCTCCCCATGTTGGACTTTGCCGCGAAACACGTAATAGCTCCAGAATGTGTAGACCAGGATAATCGGGATAATCAGCAGCGCACCAACCAGCATAAAGCCCTGGCTTTGCGGTGGCGCGGCGGCTTGCCACAGCGTGATCGACGGCGGAATAATATAGGGCCAGATACTGATGCCCAGCCCGCTGAATCCGAGGAAAATGAGCCCTAACGTGAGTACAAACGGCGTATTGTGGCTGTGTGTGTTGTTCAGGGTTTTCCACAATCCGCCGCTCAGAACCAGCACCAACAGCGGAACCGGCAGCAGGAAATACAGGTTCGGTAAGCTAAACCAGCGATCCGCAATACTCTGATGAGCCATCGGCGTCCACAGGCTGATGACCGCGATGATCCCCAGAAGCGCCAGCAAGAGCTGTTTTGATACCCGACGCATTCTGGACTGCAGTGGGTTTTCACTTTTCATCACCAGCCAGGTGGCACCCAGAAGGGCGTACGCGACCGTCAACCCGATGCCGCAGAACAGATTGAACAGCGTAAACCAGTCGAATGGCCCCCCGCTGTAGGAACGTCCGGTGACGGAGAAACCATTAATGACCGCACCGACAACCACGCCCTGGCTAAAGGTGGCGAGAATCGAGCCGCCAATAAACGCTTTATCCCAGAAAGGCCGATGCGCAGGCGTCGCCTTAAAGCGAAACTCGAAGGCGACGCCGCGAAATATCAGGCCAATCAGCATCAGGGTGAGTGGAATTGTGAGAGCGTCGATAATCACCGCATACGCCAGCGGAAACGCGCCGAACAGCGCCGCGCCACCCAGTACCAGCCAGGTTTCATTCCCGTCCCAGACAGGTGCGACGCTGTTCACCATCACGTCGCGGTCATCCGCGTCTTGCGTCGTGGGGAACAAAATTCCGATCCCCAAATCGAAACCGTCCATCACGATATACATCAGTGTGGCGAATACGATAATCACGAACCAGATAACGGAAAGGTCGATCCCCATTATGGTTTCTCCTTAGCAACAAATTCGGTACTGGCGGCAGACAGCGGACGCGCTGGACGGCCATCATGTTCAGTGGCAAACGTTTCGTCTTCCTGCGGGCCTTTTTTGATAAGCCTCACCATATAGCTGTAACCCACGCCAAACACCGAGGTGTACACCACGAAAAAGGCCAGCAGACTCACGCTCATGTGCAGATCGCCATGCGCAGACACCGCGTCTTTGGTGCGTTGTAATCCGTACACCACCCAGGGCTGTCGGCCCACTTCGGTTGTCACCCAGCCGGCCAGAATGGCAACTAACCCAGACGGTCCCATCAGCAGGGCAAACCACAGGAACGGACGAGAGGTATAAACGCGCTGTTTATAACGCAGCCACAGCGCGACTGCGCCCAGCATCAGCATTAACATCCCGAGCCCCGCCATGATGCGGAACGACCAAAAAACGATGGTGGAATTCGGGCGGTCTTCTTTTGGGAAATCCTTTAGCGCCGGAACCTGCTTGTCCAGACTGTGTGTCAGGATCAGGCTGCCGAGCGCAGGGATTTCCAGTCCAAAGCGTGTCCGTTCCTGTTCCATATCGGGCCAGCCAAACAGCAATAACGGCGTGGGTTCGCCAGGCGGATTTTCCCAGTGGCCTTCAATGGCCGCGATTTTTGCCGGCTGATATTTCAAGGTATTCAGGCCGTGCATATCGCCGACCAGCGCCTGAATTGGCGCGACAATCAGCGTCATCCACAGTGCCATCGAAAACATATGGCGAATGGCGGGCGTATTATTCCCACGCAGTAAATGCCAGGCTCCCGACGCCCCAACAAACAGCGCGCTACTTAAGAAGGCTGCGATCGACATGTGCAGCAGTCGATAGGGGAAGGAGGGGTTGAACACCACGGCAAACCAGTCGACTGGCACAACGACGCCGTTGACGATTTCAAAGCCCTGTGGCGTGTGCATCCAGCTGTTCGACGCCAGGATCCAGAAGGTTGAAATTATCGTTCCCAGCGCCACCATGCAGGTCGAGAAGAAATGCAGTCCCGGGCCGACTTTGTTCCAGCCGAACAGCATCACGCCCAGGAATCCCGCTTCGAGGAAGAACGCGGTTAATACTTCATAGGTGAGCAGCGGGCCAGTAACACTGCCCGCGAATTGTGAAAACCCGCTCCAGTTGGTGCCGAACTGATACGCCATCACCAGCCCGGATACCACGCCCATCCCAAAATTGACGGCGAAGATTTTCGACCAGAAATGGTAGAGCGATCGCCATACCGGATTTTTGGTTTTTAGCCAAAGACCTTCGAGTACGGCCAGATAGCTGGCGAGACCAATGGTGATCGCCGGGAAAATAATGTGAAACGACACGGTAAAAGCAAATTGTATCCGCGCCAGATGAAAAGCATCTAAACCAAACATGCACAGCCTCAATGTCAATCGGTGTGCTGTTATGGTATAGGGCGCAAAAGCGAACTATCAGAATCAGAAAAGCGAAATTTAGGTATAACAGTTTGCGAAAGTGAGAATCTTTACTAATCTGATATAGGCACAGGAGGGCAAAAGGCGGGTGAGTGTGTCAGGACCACAGAGTATAAAAAAATCCTTTTTATGACGTTTATGCATAAAATGGCTTGCGTTGTTTTCTCCAACGTGCGTTAATGCTTGTTCGGTTTGAACTCCAAAAAAATATCTGACGTAGCATCTAAGCATTTCTCATCACGTTGTGCCTCTCCGCAGCCTCTTGGGTCTTTCTCCTACACTCTGATTAGTTTTGTCTCAGACCTCTATTGCCTTAAAGGCCCATTAGCTATTTACGTTTTTACGTACAGGAGAATCATATGATTTCTTATATCCATTTCCGTTGCCCGTGCTGTCACGGCTCGCAATACCGCACGTCAATTTTTGATGTGTCAGAAAAAAATCCACATGGCGCAAAATGCATTTTCTGCAAATCGTCCATGGTGACGTTAGATCATTTAGCTGCGGCGATGCATACCCAACAGCCGTCACTGGATTATCGCAAGTAATCAACGCTTAACGTATTCATTCAAGAAGTCGTTTCAGAACCGTCTGTAGATAACTATAACAGTTCATAAAATCTGCCTTTTTTCTCCTGCTGATATACTATGGTGTGCAGTAAGGAGAGACCGATGAAAAAATACCAGCGCCTGGCGCAGCAAATCATTTCGCAAATCGAACTTGGCGTGTGGTTGCCAGGAGATAAACTCCCGTCGTTGCGTGAGCAAGTTGCCAGCAGCGGCATGAGCTTCATGACCGTGGGTCATGCGTACCAAACGCTGGAAAGCCAGGGGCGAATCGTTGCTCGCCCGCAGTCGGGGTATTACGTTGCCCCGCGGCCCGTTAAGCAGCAGCCTGCGCCCCCGGCGCAGGTGATGCGCGATGAAGTCGTAGACATCAACACCTATATTTTTGATGTTCTTCAGGCCAGTCGCGACCCTTCCGTTCTCCCTTTTGCTTCTGCCTTTCCCGATCCGCGACTTTTCCCGCTTCAGCAGCTGAATCGATCGCTTGCCAACGTCAGCAAAACCGCGACCGCAATGAGCGTGATTGAAAATCTGCCGCCGGGCAATGTCGATCTGCGCCATGCCATTGCGCGCCGGTACGCGCAGCAGGGAATGAACATTTCTCCCGAAGAGATCGTGATTACCGCCGGGGCGCTTGAAGCGCTCAATCTGAGTTTGCAAGCCGTCACCGAGCCTGGCGACTGGGTCATCGTCGAAAACCCCTGTTTCTATGGCGCACTTCAGGCGCTTGAACGACTCAAGCTGAAAGCGCTGTCGATTGCCACTGACGTGCGTGAGGGGATTGACCTGAATGCGCTCGAACAGGCGCTAAACGATTACCCGGTAAAAGCCTGCTGGTTAATGACCAACTGTCAAAATCCGCTCGGCTTCACGCTCAGCGCGGAAAAAAAATCCCAGCTTGTTGAGCTGCTCACGAAGCACAACGTCACGCTTATTGAGGATGACGTTTACAGCGAACTCTATTTTGGTCGCGAAAAACCGCTCCCCGCGAAAGCATGGGATCGCCATGACATGACGCTGCACTGCTCGTCATTTTCCAAATGCCTGGTGGCGGGATTTCGAATCGGCTGGGTCGCCGCCGGGAAACATGCGCGTCGCATTCAGCAGTTACAGCTGATGAGCACGCTCTCGACCAGTTCTCCGATGCAGCTTGCGCTGGTGGATTATCTTGCCACTAAGCGTTACGACGCCCATCTCCGTCGCCTGCGGCGCACGCTTGCCGAACGCAAACAACAGGCGTGGCAATCGCTTTTGCGCCATCTGCCCGCAGACGTCAAAATTCATCACAACGACAGCGGTTATTTTTTGTGGCTAGAATTGCCTGCGCCCTTAGACGCCGGGAAATTAAGCGAGCAGGCGCTGGCGCACCATATCAGCATCGCCCCAGGCAAAATGTTTTCAACTTCCGATACCTGGACGCCATTCTTTCGTTTTAATACGTCCTGGGAATGGGGCGAGCGCGAAGAACAGGCGGTCATTCAACTGGCGCAATTAATTAACGGCATGCTGAAATAAACCCCAGTCCGTATTTTCAAACTCTCCTGCTGAAATAAACAATTCTTATCCTGTGACCGGCGTTGGGTTTATTCCCAGGCGTCTGTCATAGGAAATCTGCATACCGCTTCCCGCCGCTAACTCCTTGTCTATAATCCAGTTAACAGGGAATGCGCCCTCGGTCACAACCTGATGAAATTTCCCAAAGCCTACAGGTGCAGCGCATTTGCGCGGTCTACGTTTATGAAGGGAGATATTTTTACGGCACGGCTGCCGCCAAATTTCATTGCGACAGGAGTAACACGAATGAGCAAAAAATTTGCCCGCAGCAGCCTGTGCGCGCTCGGCATGACCATCATGACCGCGCAAGCCGCAGAGCCGCCGAAAGAGATCGGTAAAGGCGAAGGAAGACTGGATATTATTGCCTGGCCGGGGTACATCGAACGCGGCCAGACGGATAAAAACTACGACTGGGTGACGCAGTTCGAAAAAGAGACGGGTTGTGCGGTGAATGTGAAAACGGCCGCGACTTCCGACGAAATGGTCAGCCTGATGGCAAAGGGCGGTTATGACCTGGTTACCGCCTCCGGTGACGCTTCATTGCGCCTGATTATGGGGAAACGCGTTCAGCCCATTAATCCCGATTTGATCCCCAACTGGAAAACGCTCGATCCGCGGATCGTCAAAGGCGAGTGGTTTAACGTCGACGGGAAAGTCTACGGTACGCCTTATCAGTGGGGACCGAATCTGCTGATGTACAACACCAAAACCTTCCCAACAGCGCCAGATAGCTGGGCCGTTGTCTTCAAAGAGCAAAATCTTCCGGACGGGAAATCGAATAAAGGGCGCGTTCAGGCTTATGACGGGCCAATCTACATCGCCGATGCCGCGCTGTTTGTCAAAGCCACGCAGCCGGAACTGGGCATTACCGACCCCTATCAGCTCAACGAAGCGCAATACACGGCGGTACTGAAAGTGCTGCGCGATCAGCACGCGCTGATTCACCGCTACTGGCACGACACCACCGTGCAGATGAGCGACTTCAAAAACGAGGGCGTGGTGGCCTCGAGCGCGTGGCCGTATCAGGCCAACGCCCTGAAAGCAGACAACCAGCCCGTGGCGACCGTCTTCCCGAAAGAGGGCGTCACCGGCTGGGCGGACACTACCATGCTGCACGCGCAGGCCAAACATCCGATGTGCGCCTACAAATGGATGAACTGGTCGCTCACGCCAAAACTGCAGGGCGATCTGGCCGCATGGTTTGGGTCTCTGCCAGTTGTAGCCGAAGGCTGTAAAGCCAGTACATTGCTGGGTGATAAAGGCTGCGAAACCAACGGTTATGACTATTTCGACAAAATCATGTTCTGGAAGACGCCGATTGCTGAGGGCGGGAAATTCGTTCCGTACAGCCGCTGGACGCAAGATTACATCGCCATTATGGGTGGCCGTTAATCGCCCAGGAGCAGAACATGACGTACGCAGTAGAGTTTAGCGACGTATCCCGTTTCTACGGTGATGTCCGGGCGGTGGACGGCGTGACCATCGGCATTCGTGACGGCGAGTTCTTCTCCATGCTGGGGCCTTCGGGCTCCGGCAAAACCACCTGTTTGCGCCTGATCGCCGGTTTTGAACAGCTCAGCGGCGGGGCGATCAAAATCTTTGGCAAAGAGGCAAGCGAACTCCCGCCGTGGGAACGCGACGTGAACACCGTGTTTCAGGATTACGCGCTGTTCCCGCATATGTCGATCATTGAAAACGTCGCTTATGGCCTGATGGTGAAAGGCGTCGATAAAAAACAGCGGCAGATTCAGGCTCGCGAGGCGCTTGAAAAAGTCGGTTTAGGTTTTGCCGAAAAGCGCAAACCCTCTCAACTTTCTGGCGGCCAGCGTCAGCGCGTGGCAATTGCCCGCGCGCTGGTGAATGAACCCCGCGTGCTTTTGCTTGATGAACCGCTCGGCGCACTGGATCTCAAACTGCGCGAGCAAATGCAGTTTGAGCTGAAGAAACTCCAGCAGGAGCTGGGGATCACCTTTATTTTTGTCACCCACGATCAGGGCGAAGCGCTGTCGATGTCCGATCGCGTCGCCGTGTTCAATAACGGGCGAATCGAACAAGTCGATACCCCGCGTGAACTGTACATGCGTCCGCGCACGCCGTTTGTCGCCAGTTTCGTCGGCACGTCTAACGTGTTTGATAGCGCGGTTGCACGCCAGATTTGCGGCATGGACGGCATGTATTCGCTACGCCCGGAACATATTCGCCTGAATGAGAGCGGCGAAGTTCAGGTTCAGGGCGTGGTGCAGGCGGTGCAGTATCAAGGGGCGGCAACCCGCTTTGAACTGCGTCTCACCGATGGCGCAAAACTGTTGGTGAGCCAGGCCAATCTGAGCGGGGCTGATTTACCCTCTGGTTTTGAGCCGGGTCAGCAGGTGCAGGCATCCTGGTCGCGTGAAGCGATGGTGCCGCTGCACGAGGAGCGGTGAGATGGAAATGAGCGCCTCGCACCTTCGCTCCTCTCGCGGTCCCGTTCGCCGCATGACCGCGCTGCTGTGGCGCAAACCGTCGCTCGGCCTGTTTTTGCTGCTGCTTGGCCCGCTGATGTGGTTCGGCATTGTGTATATGGGATCGTTGCTGACGCTACTGTGGCAGGGATTTTATACCTTCGACGACTTCACCATGTCGGTCACGCCGGACCTCACCTTTGCGAATATTCTCGCGCTTTTCAATCCCGCCAATTACGACATCATCCTGCGCACTTTGCTGATGGCGATTGCCGTCACGATTGCCAGCGCGATTCTGGCGTTTCCGATGGCGTGGTACATGGCGCGTTACACTCGCGGGAAATGGAAAGCGTTTTTTTACATCGCCGTCATGCTGCCGATGTGGGCGAGCTATATCGTGAAAGCCTACGCGTGGACGTTACTGCTGGCAAAAGATGGCGTCGCGCAGTGGTTTCTCGGCCATATGGGGCTGGAGCCGGTGCTGATGTCGGTGCTAACGCTGCCAGCGATTGGCGGAAACACGCTTTCGACATCCGGACTGGGGCGCTTTCTGGTGTTCGTCTATATCTGGCTGCCGTTTATGATCCTGCCCGTGCAGGCGGCGCTGGAGCGTTTACCGCCGTCGCTCTTGCAGGCATCTGCCGATCTGGGCGCGCGACCGCGTCAGACGTTCCGCTATGTGGTTCTGCCGTTGGCCATTCCGGGCATTGCGGCGGGTTCCATTTTCACCTTCTCCCTGACGCTCGGCGATTTTATCGTTCCGCAACTGGTTGGCCCGCCGGGCTATTTCATCGGCAACATGGTCTATTCCCAGCAGGGCGCGATTGGCAATATGCCCATGGCGGCGGCGTTCACTCTCGTGCCGATTGTGCTTATCTCACTGTATCTGGCGTTCGTGAAACGTCTGGGAGCATTCGATGCACTCTGAACGCGCGCCATTGTTCCTGAAAATAGCCACCTGGGGCGGAGTGATTTTCCTTCACTTCCCGCTGCTGATTATTGCCATCTATGCTTTTAATACCGAAGACGCCGCGTTCAGCTTCCCGCCGAAAGGGCTCACGCTTAAGTGGTTTAGCGTCGCAGCATCGCGTGGCGACATTATCGAATCGGTGACGTTGTCACTTCAAATTGCGGCGTTATCGACGGCGATTGCGCTGGTGCTGGGTACGCTGGCGGCAGCGGCGCTTTGGCGCAGTGAATTTTTTGGAAAAAATGCGATTTCGCTGCTGTTGTTATTGCCGATTGCGCTGCCGGGCATTATCACCGGGCTGGCGCTGCTGACGGCGTTTAAAACGATCAATCTGGAGCCGGGATTTTTCACCATCGTCACCGGTCATGCGACTTTCTGTGTGGTGGTGGTATTCAACAATGTGATTGCGCGTTTCAGGCGTACTTCGTGGAGCCTGGTGGAAGCGTCAATGGATCTGGGCGCAGACGGCTGGCAAACCTTTCGCTACGTGGTGATGCCGAATCTGGGATCGGCGCTGCTGGCAGGGGGAATGCTGGCATTTGCGCTGTCGTTCGATGAAATCATCGTCACGACCTTTACGGCGGGACACGAACGCACGCTGCCGCTGTGGTTGCTAAATCAACTTAGCCGACCGCGCGATGTACCCGTCACCAATGTGGTCGCGCTTTTGGTCATGCTGGTGACAACGATTCCGATTTTGGGAGCCTGGTGGCTAACCCGTGACGGCGAAAATGTCGCCGAGAGCGGGAAATAACTTCGATTTCAACAGGACAAGACTATGCAAAATCAACTGCTGATTAATGGTGAACTGGTCAACGGCGAGGGTGAAAAACAGCCGGTTTATAATCCTGCCACCGGCGAAGTGCTGCTGGAGATTGCCGAGGCGTCTGCGGCTCAGGTTGATGCCGCCGTTATGGCTGCCGATCGTGCCTTTTCCGAATGGGGGCACACCACGCCCAAAGCGCGTGCCGAGTGTCTGCTGAAGCTTGCTGACGTCATTGAAGAACATGCTGAAACTTTTGCGCGTCTGGAGTCGCAAAACTGCGGCAAGCCGCTGCATTGCGTTATCAGTGATGAGATCCCGGCGGTCGTCGATGTCTTCCGTTTCTTCGCGGGTGCAGCGCGTTGTTTGAATGGACTGGCCGCGGGGGAATATCTGGAAGGCCACACCTCGATGATTCGCCGCGATCCGGTCGGCGTGGTGGCTTCTATCGCGCCGTGGAACTACCCGCTGATGATGGCGGCGTGGAAACTGGCCCCGGCACTGGCGGCGGGAAATTGCGTGGTGATTAAACCCTCTGAAATCACGCCACTGACCGCGCTAAAACTGGCTGAGCTGGCCAAAGACATTTTCCCGGCAGGCGTGTTAAACGTGCTGTTCGGACGGGGTAAAACCGTCGGCGATCCGCTGACCGGGCATGAAAAAGTGCGAATGGTTTCTCTGACCGGATCGATAGCCACCGGTGAACACATCATCAGCCACACCGCATCTTCCATCAAACGCACGCATATGGAGCTGGGCGGTAAAGCGCCAGTCATCGTGTTTGATGACGCAGACATCGATGCCGTTGTAGAAGGGGTTCGCACCTTTGGTTTTTACAATGCGGGCCAGGATTGTACCGCCGCGTGTCGTATTTACGCGCAAAAAGGAATTTATTCGCAGTTAGTCGAAAAATTGGGCGCGGCGGTGGCCACACTGAAAACCGGTGCGCCAGAGGAAGAGTCGACCGAACTGGGGCCGCTAAGCTCTGCGGCACATCTGGAACGCGTGTGCAAAGCCGTTGACGATGCCAAAGCGCTCGGCCACGTCAACGTGGTGACGGGCGGCAACAAAATAGCGGGCGGGGGCTATTTCTTCCAGCCAACGCTGCTGGCGGGGGCGAAACAGGAAGATGCTATTGTTCAGCGAGAAGTGTTTGGTCCGGTGGTCAGCATGACCGAGTTCGACGATGAAGAGCAGGTATTGGGCTGGGCGAATGACTCGCAATATGGGCTGGCGTCGTCAGTCTGGACTCAGGATGTTGGGCGCGCGCATCGCATGAGTGCTCGCCTGCAATACGGCTGCACCTGGGTAAATACCCACTTTATGCTGGTCAGCGAAATGCCGCACGGCGGAATGAAACTCTCCGGCTACGGCAAAGATATGTCGGTGTATGGCCTTGAAGATTATACCGTTGTGCGCCATGTGATGATCAAGCACTAACCGTCATGCCCGGTGGCGCCTGGCTACCGGGCATCAGAACTTTGCTGCTACCAACCGCACACGTCGTGCTCGTTTTCAGTGTCATATCCGCGCACGGTGTTCACCAAATCCTTCACCACATCTGCTGCGACATCCGGAATTAAAAGCTCCATTGGGGCTTGTGTCTCATAATCTACCGACACGCCGTTGCTGTTATTAGTGACGGTGACGGTATACGTTGCCTTGCCCATTGTTTTATCCCTTGTGTGTATTTACGACTTTACCCAGGCCCGCGCCTTCAAGATTTGCCTGCGGATCGGCGAAGAAATCAATACTGAAATACGTGTCGTCGGTCAGAAGCTCAATGCGGTGCCATTTTTGTGGTGGCGAAATGCCAAATGAACCCGCTTCGATAACCAGTTCCAGATCGGGTTCTATTGCGTCAGCATCCGGGAAGCCAAAATATTTCACCGCACCCTGCATAACCGACAGGCGGCCATACACGCCCGCTTTGGTATTGTGATGAGTGAAAAGGGCCTTAGGCGCGGAATCTTTATTCCAGAATGGCGTCGCGCGGGTGTGAACAAAATTTTCAGGAATACGAAGCATAGGTGTTTCCTTATAAGCGTTCAGAAGTTCAAAGAGATTTTAAAACCTCGGGTTCGACAAAAAAATCGACGCTGAAGACGGTATCGTCACTCATCATTTCGATGTGGTGCCATTTCTCAGGGGGGAATACGCCGAAATGACCGGCCTCAATGATGAGCTCGCTGTCAGGCTCGGGCGTTGTACCATCAGCGTAGCCCAGATAACGCACTGCGCCCTGGCTCACCGATAAGCGCGGATAAACGCCGGGGCGAGTGCCTTGATCAAGATGGCGCTGGAAAATGCCGGCAGGGGCGGTGTCTTTGTTCCAGAACGGTGTGGAACGTGTATGAATACAACTCTGCGGAATGCGTAGCATATTAACTCCCTCTAAATCCTGGGACCATTACAGCACGACCCTGACGGAGCCATTTTGCAAAAGGTGCACTTAAAATGCAACTTTAAAGGGGTAGAAAAAGGGGTAGTACACCCCTTTTTATTGACGGTACAAACTTCCCTGACCGTTACGCGCCCGGCTCCAAAGCACGTCGTCGCTGAGTTCAGTCTGAATCAGTTCCACGGGTGCGCCGTTGTCGTTGATCACCGCCACCTGATAGCCGTCAATGGGTTCGTAGGGACCGAGAATGATCTCTTCACCTTCGATCGCGCGTGTCAGATTATCCACTTTCAGCGCAACATGTGGCACGGTTTTGAGCAACGGATGAATGGGGGAGTCATCGGTGAAACGATGCCACTGAATGCGGAACTTACCCGGATTATCAACGGTATACATTCCGGCTATCTCACTGAAAATCCCGTCAGTTTTTCCATCCTGTAAGGGAATACCAAAGTGGTGAAACTCATATTTGACGTCAGCTTTCATGATTGTCGAATTCACTTATAAGAGTGTTGTTGAGGTCGTAAGAACGAAATAACCGCCACAAGATGTAATGCAAATGACGCTATTGTTATTATCGATAAAGTTATAGTGGATAGCGTGTAACATTAAAACTTGATCTGTATCAGTATATGACGCATATTGCGCGCGATTATTTTAGATAAGGTGCACAAAATGACGTTATACCAAAAAATGTTAGTTTTTTACGCAGTCATGGCAACACTGTGCGCGCTCATCACATGGTTTTTATCCAAAGATCGTAAGCGGATTCGCTTCCTTAGCGCCGTTCTTGTCGGCTCTACCTGGCCCATGAGTTTCCCTGTCGCGCTGCTCATCTCCCTTTTCTGAACAACGCTTCACGTTTTTGCGCCGTCACAGCAGAACGGATTAACGCAGTCTGGCGCGGTGCTGGGTTGTGTCACGCCTGAAACAATCCATTCCTGACGTAAATATGTCCAAACTCCCTTATCTATAGTGATCTCTTCGTAGGATCCCTTCAAGGCTACGCGAAAATCCTATTATCCCTGCCCAGGCCAGAGATTTAGTCTCTATAGCCTCGACGTTTATTTTGTTAATTTCAGCCGATTTTGATTTAGTGCTGAAGAAAAACCTATTTCCTCCGATATTAACGTAAGGCTTTCTAATGATTTATCGACGTTAAGCGTACCTCTTAATTTCCAGGGTGATCGTTAGAGTTATTATAAAAGGGAGAGTTATGAAAATTAGCAACATGCGTGTTGGAACCCGCCTGAGTGTAGGTTTTTTTCTTGTACTATTTATGATGTTCATCATGGGGATGATTTCATGGCAATTAACGCAGGCGAACAGCACTAGCGTTAATACTATGATCTATCAGGATTTACAGAAAGAACGACTGGTACAAGAATGGATTAACCTGGTTGACCGAAATAGCGGAAATACCATCGCCGCTATGGCAACGCAGGACCCGAAATTGCGTGAGCAAATTCTCAATAATATTAAAAACGACACTGCCAGAACCTCGGAAGTGCAATCCACCCTCAAGCCTCTTTTGCGATTTGAAAAAGGGAAAGCTTTTTTCAGCGCCATTCAGGAGACGCGAGGGAAATATCTTGTCCTGCGTAAAGAGGGGCTAGAGATGGCTGAGCAGGGAAAATATGAAAACATGAGTGAATTCATATCTACCCGATTTATGCCCGTTACGCAGGAATATAACAAGACGCTGCGCTCGCTTCTTGAACTGCAAAACCAGATCATCAACGACACCCACGCCAGCATTAAGAAAGCGTCGAATCTCACAGAGCTGGTGATTGTGTTGTCAGTCCTCTTCGGAATTGTATTGGGATCGCTAATCGCCTGGTACATCACTCGCAGTATTACGCGCCCGCTAAAGGAAGCCGTGACGGTAGCCAGCCGGGCAGCGCAGGGTGATTTGACGACAGAGGTGAAAGTACACTCGAGCGACGAACTGGGTCAGCTGATGAGCGCCCTGAAAGAGATGGTTTCCGAGCTGGGTTCAACGGTACTGCAGGTGAGGCAAGGGGCGGAGAGCATTTCCGTTGCTGCGGATCAAATAGATGCCGGTAACCAGGATCTGGCTTCTCGTACGGAAGAACAGGCGGCTGGCGTAGTCCAAACGGCTGCGACGCTGGAACAGTTAACGTCCACCATTAAAAGCACCGCCGATAACGTTCGTCGCGTCAATGAACTGTTCACGGAAACCGGGCAGGTTGTCAGAATTAACAGCGATCGGATGCATGCCGTTTCATCCGCGATGGAAGATATTCATAAATCCGCCGAGAAGATGGGCGACATTATTGCCGTAATCGAAGGGATTGCTTTCCAGACGAATATTCTGGCGTTGAATGCCGCTGTCGAAGCTGCCAGAGCGGGAGAGCAGGGGCGCGGATTTGCTGTTGTTGCCGGAGAAGTCAGGACGCTGGCGCAGAGAAGCTCCGCCTCAGCCAAAGAGATCCGCGATATTATTAGCGCCTCCGTCAGCACTATTTCTGATGGCCGTGGGCTGGTTTCGCAGGCCGATAACGGGATGCAGGAAATTGTCGATACGGTCTCAAGTGTTCACACGTTAGTGGATGAAATTGCGCGCGCCAGCCACGAACAAAGCGAAGGCATCACTCAGATCAATATCACGATGGGTCAAATAGACACCACGACCCAGCAGAACGCCTCTTTGGTGGAGGAATCCTCAGCCGCAAGTGGCTCACTGAAAGAGCAGGCGCGCATCCTGATCGAGAGTATTCGCGTTTTTGTATTACGGGATTCCGAAGCGAATAACGCACCTGTACGCACTCACGTTTCACCAGCGGTGATACCAGGCAAACCGGCAGCGCCGCGCAGTTCTGAAAAGGACTGGCAGGCGTTCTAACCGTGTTTTGATTTAAAAAGCAGAAGGGCCGCGATTGCGGCCCTTAAACGTATAAACCCGCGTTTAAATTTTCAAGGTATCTATGACGATTCGCAGGGCGGGTGACACATTGCGATGAGGGTAATACAGAAATAACCCGTCCATGCGTAGGCTGTAACGCTGCATCACTCTGATCAGTGTCCCGCGCTCCAAATCATCGGCAATGAGTTCTACGGGAACATACGCCAGCCCAAGCCCTAGCCGTGCTGCTTGCGCTTCCATATAGCTGTCGGAAAAGACCCATTGCCCTTGAGGTCGGTGAATGATTTTTTTACCGTCATGAGTGAGCTCCCATTGGTACAAACTCCCATCGCCAAATTGATAGGCAATACAAGGATGTATCACTAAATCCGCTGGAGTTTGCGGAAAACCATAGCGACGAAAATGATCCGGCGTAGCGACGACGGCCATTTCCATATCAGGGGTAATCCGCACGGCGATCATGCCATTGCCAACTTCTGGTCCAAGGCGGACACCGGCGTCAAATCTCTCGGCGATAATATCGACGAAACGGCTTTCATTCATCAGCTCAAGCCTGATATCCGGATAGCGTTGTTTAAATACCGCGAGTTTTGGCAGGAGACACTTATCAATAGCGTGCTGGCTGGCGTTAATGCGTACGGTGCCGGAAGGCGTCTGGCGATAATGTGCCAGGGTGGAAAATCCCCTGTCCAGAGCGTCAAAGCCGGACTCTGCGGTCTGGTAAAGTTGTTCACCTGCCTGGGTCAGCGAAAGCTTGCGCGTAGTACGAACCAAAAGCTGGACACCCAGTCTTTCTTCAAGATCGCGGACAGAGCGACTCACCCCCGATTGCGCGAGTCCCAGTCGCTGTGCCGCCGCCGTGAAACTGCCTTCCCGTACAACCTGCATAAACAGGTACAGCTCATTATAATTTTCCCGTTTCGCCATCGTTGTGGCCTCCCGAATCTCACCACAAGCCCTGCTCACTAATGGGTTTTTATTTATCACAATATGATATTAATCCTAGCATTATTAGCCCTCTAATCAGCACTATTTCTGCTAACTATAATGGCCCCATTGAAACAAAGCACAGCAGCGTTGTCCGCATGAAACCTGTACCGATATCTTGTTTTTAGGGGAGTTTGTCATGAATGCTCTGACCAGAAAATTGACAGCCGCTATGCCTGCCATGCTGCTATGTGCATCATTAAGTGGAGTGACAACAATGAGTTATGCTGATACATCAAACCCGAACGCGCCCGTTTCGATGATTGATAAATGGGACAAGACTTTTGCCGAAAGTAGCAAGGTGAATCACCGTAAGGTGTCATTCCAGAACCGTTATGGCATCACGTTAGTGGGCGATCTCTACATTCCGAAAGATCGTGGCGATCGTAAGCTGGCCGCCATTGCCGTTAGTGGGCCGTTTGGCGCAGTCAAAGAACAATCCAGTGGTCTGTATGCGCAGACCATGGCTGAGCAGGGTTTTGTGACGCTGGCATTCGATCCTTCCTACACGGGTGAAAGTGGTGGAAATCCCCGCAATGTCGCGTCTCCTGACATCAATACCGAGGATTTTAGCGCGGCAGTTGATTTCCTGGGGTTACAGAAAGAGGTAGATCGCAACCGTATCGGTATTCTCGGTATCTGCGGATGGGGCGGTATGGCCCTGAATGCGGCGGCGATGGATACCCGCATTAAAGCCGTCGCAACCAGCGTGATGTACGATATGAGCCGCGCGATGGGTCATGGCGTGGGTGATGGCAAAGACCGTTATACAACCGCCGATCGCCGCGCTGTGCTCCAGTATCTGAACGAACAGCGCTGGAAAGATGCAGAAAACGGCACGTTCGCTCATGGCGGGCACGATATTTATGTCAATGAGAAAGGCAACGTGACTGCGTCTGAGCGTATTCTGCCAGAAACGTTACCCGCAGATCCGCACCCGGTATTGAAAGAGTTCTTCGATTATTACCGGATGCCGCGCGGATTCCATGAGCGCTCGGTGAACTCCACGGGGGCATGGACTGCGACAACGCCGTTATCGTTTATGAATATGCCGCTGCTGAGTTATGCCAATGAAATTACGATCCCAACGCTTATCGTGACGGGTGAAAATGCTCACTCACGCTATTTTGCGGAAGATGCGTACAAAGCCGTCGGCAGCAAAGATAAAGTGTTAATCGTGGTTCCAGGCGCAAACCATGTGGATTTATATGACAATGTCGCCAGCAAAATACCGTTTGCCCAGTTTGAAGAATTCTTCGAAACCCGTTTAAAATAATAATCGCGTAGTGTCTGAATAAAAAGCCATCTGCATTGTGCAGGTGGCTTTTTTTATGGGTTGCGCTTCAGCGCTTTCAGCAATTTGGCGAGCGTCAGCAATGGCGGTAAATGACAGCGAACGTGCACATATATTTGTTGTTAATACCAACACACTTCAGCCATAGCAAAATACTAATTTACATTAAGGTCATTTATTTCCCTTAAAAAATAATCAATAAGGTTAAAGGTTTTCCTAAATTGTCCGTAATAACAGAGGAGACCCTACAGTGGGTGATGATATTTATTAAGCGCAAAGGGATTTAAACCAACGATGAATAAATTACTGATAACAGGTGCGGTGACGTTAACCTTTCTAACGGGATGCGCAGGGAATAACCATTCACAAAAAGTGCAAGCCACTAACGGCAGCACGCTGGACGTTGCAACGCTCTTTGCCCCACCAGACATGAATAACAACCACTACGCGGATCCGAAACTGCGTGAAGTCTCACCGGCACACTCGGGTACAGGTATGGGATTAGCGATATTAAGTGTCGCGCTGGGTGGGGGAATCAACACGAGCTCATTTGATAAGGATAACTATAAAGGTTCGTCCGTTGATTCCATGCCAGAACCCACCGCGCGTTATTTAGGACCCAAAGCAGAAGGTCAAATCAAGGGCTGGCTCGACAAAAATGGTGGCGGATACGCATACCAACAGCCGCTGTTTATTGCAGCGTCTCAATGGTCACTGGTCTATACCGATATGTCGGCCAGCAACGCCAATTATGATTTAACCTACCGCGTGAAGTTCTATAAACGTCCGGAAGGCGGAAACATGCTGAGTGCATTTGTGGTTTCAGAATGTGCCCCTGCAAGGACAACAGCGCCACTGAGTGACTGGAAAGCCAATAACTACGCAAAAGTTACGCAGGAAACGCAAAAGATGATGGATGCGTGCCTGCTTGAGCTGGAAAATCAGCTGCCACGATTGCTGAAAAAATAGTTATCAAACAGCCTGCCGTCTTCCCACCGGTGGGCTGTTTATCCTCGCAACGTTACTGCCCTGAAACGAGGTAAAGGGAGCGGTTAAGTTCAAAATCTCATTTCCCGTTCAGTCATTCGCACAAAAAATCATCATTTTATTCAGGCAAATTAACAACATGCCAGAAACCGTGATCGCCACACTCAATAAAACGAAACAGCGGTGCTATTTTTGCGAAACACAACCATAAATGATGAAAGGATATCGTTATGTCCACGCGTACTCTACCTCTGTGGCTCGCGACGGCGGCTGTCGGCATATTACCTTTTCACCTCGCGCAGGCGGCGAGTTCAGTAAAGTTTCCCGATAAAGTGTGTCAAATCACCCAGTACGGAGCCGAAGGTCATCGGCTGCAAATTGCGCTTAATACCGAAGCCATCCAAAAAGCCATTGATGACTGTGCCGCCGCCGGTGGAGGGACGGTCCTGGTGCCGAAAGGTAATTTTCTGACCAACCCGCTATTTCTGAAAGATAACATTCAGCTCAAGCTGGAAAAAGACGCCACGCTGGTGGCTTCAACCGAAGTTGCAGCGTATCGCGCTGATGAGAAAACGAAATATGCTGAAGCGGAAAATGGCTGGTTGCCGTTTATCAGCATCGCCAACGCGCAAAACGTCGCGATTGTCGGAGAAGGAACCATCGACGGCCAGGGCGCGGTGTGGTGGGAGCGCTGGAGAGAAAACATTCGCGCGACCGGTAAAAAAGGCGGTACCGACCGTCCACGGCTGATTTATATTACGCGCTCACACAATGTGCTTATCGATGGCGTCACGCTGACCCATTCCCCGAGCTTCCACGTCGTTACCCGCTATGCGCACGATGTCGATATCAACGGTACGCGAATTCTTTCGCCATGGCATGCGCCAAATACCGACGCTATCGATCCGATCGACAGTCAGAATATTCGCATTACCAATAACTATATTGATTGCAATGACGATCATATCGCCATTAAGGCTGAAAAAGCCGATCCACGTTTCCCCGATGGCGTGGTGGACAATATCTATATTGCCAATAATACCCTGAAGCAAGGCCGCGGAATTTCGATTGGCAGTGAAAGTGCGGGTGGGGTGAATAACGTGCTGGTAGAAAATAATACCTTTGAAGGATCGATGTACGGTATCCGAATAAAAAGCCCACGCGGGAAGGGCGGTGAGGTGAAAAATATCGTTTACCGCAATACCAAAATGCACAACGTCGAGGTGCCGCTGGTATTCTCCGCCTATTATAAAGCTGCGCCTATCGTTGAGGCTGAAGTCGATAAATTGCTTCAGGAAGGCGGATTTACGCTCGGCGAACAAATTTATCCGCCGGACAGCGATCCAAAACAGCCCTTCAACAAATACAAAACGCCGCACTTCAGTAATATCACCGTGGAAAATTTAACCTCCACCGGAGACAGCAAAGCGGCGGCCTATATCATTGGTACGCCGGAAGCACCGCTTAGCGGTTTCCACTTTACGAATGTGAATATCGACGCCGCGCAAGGATTGCGCATTCGTCACGCAGAACTGGAAACGAAAGGACTCAACCTGACCGTGAAAGAGGGTCCGAAGATGCAGAAAGATGCGGGCGCCATTGTTCACGAATAGCGTGTTTTGAAGGACGACTGCACCCCTGCAAACCGTGCGTTGTGTGCAGTCTGTTCATCTGGTTAAAGTGACGGTGTCACATTACGTCAGCGCGCTGTTCCATGTCCAACGCGCTTGCGCTGGCGGGATCAAACAGCGAAAGACTCTCAATTTGATCCAGCATAATCACTCTTCTGAACGCCATTGCGCTTCTGGGTTCTGAATCGAGCGTAATGTCATGTTCGGCATACCACTTGCTGTAGTTGTGCTCAATACACATATCCATTTTCTTGCCATCACGATAGCCGCTGAGCATCGGGATCAGCACGATATTCGCCGTCTTTTCGTATTCCAGCGTCGCGGTATGTATCATGCCGATATAAATCCGCCGCGATTTCAGCGTCACCATCGCCAGTTCACCTTCTTCCATACACTGGTAAAGCAACTGTTCGATTCCGCTTGAACGTGCCAGACGTTTATACAGTTTTTTCCTGCCTTCACCGTCCAGTCTGGCGCTGCCAGCCCAGTTCGAACGATAGAGGCAAAAAAAGATCGCAAAGGCCAGCATGAGGATAACCGGAGCCTGAATGCCCAAAAAACTCCAGTTCATGAAATCGATTTGCCAGTTGGCATAATGCTGCGAGGTAAAATGGAAGGTATTGTCGGCGAGAGAAAGTCCAAGCAGCAGTAGCCACAGCAGCCCGGTGGCGATCACGCCCTGTAAAACGAAAATACAGCCATAAAGCGCGACGAGAAAATAGACGTCCCAGCCGAAGGAACGCTTGATTTTAAAGCGGGTGGACAGATCGCGACTGGTGTACCAGTACCCACACACCATCAGTACCATAAATATCGCCGTTCCCATTTTAAGCCCTCTTCAGAGCGTTAACATGGCGCAGGAAATCTTGTCGCACCTCGTTGCTTTTGAAGTTGACCGAGGCATTGCCATCCTGGTCAATAATAATACGGTCACCGTCCTCAACGGCTTCAATAATTTCCTGTTGACTCATCACCTGCAGTAACGACTCTGGGCTTGAGAAAACGGACATGAATAAGCGTCTCATCGCCTGGCATCCTTATCAATAAAGAGGGTAAGTCTGGTCGATGAACGATGGCGTTGCCTTAAGGTTATCCTGAAAGTCGTTATTTTTTTGTCATGCAGACGGGGAGTTTGATAAGACTTTCCGCTTCTCACTCGTACTGCTAAAGGCGTCACCCCGGCAGCGTTGAGCAAAAAGCGGATGTCGCTCAGATCGTCGTATTCCCTCCAATCTGAGCGGGGGAGACTTTATTTCGTTGAAAGTTCTCTGCGGATAATGTCAGCACCTGCACTTAACGCGTGGAGCTTGCCGTTGGCGACGTGACGAGATAAAGGCGCCATACCGCAGTTTGTCGAAGGATAAAGTTTGTCCGCATCGACAAACTGAAGCGCTTTTCGCAGCGTGCTGGCGACTTCTTCTGGCGTCTCAATATGTTGGGTCGCCACGTCGATAGCGCCAACCATCACTTTTTTACCGCGAATCAGCTCAAGCAGATCCATCGGAACGTGCGAGTTATGACATTCCAGTGAAATAATATCGATATGAGAGGTTTGCAGTTTAGGGAACGCCTCTTCATATTGTCGCCACTCGGTGCCGAGCGTCTTTTTCCAGTCCGTATTGGCTTTAATGCCGTACCCGTAACAGATATGGACAGCCGTTTCGCACTTGAGTCCTTCAATGGCTCTTTCTAACGCGGCAATTCCCCAGTCATTCACCTCGTCAAAAAACACATTAAAGGCGGGCTCATCAAACTGAATAATATCGACACCCGCAGCCTCTAACTCTCTGGCTTCCTGGTTGAGAATTTTAGCGAATTCCCAGGCCAGCTTTTCGCGGCTTTTATAGTGATTATCGTAAAGCGTATCGATCATGGTCATCGGGCCAGGCAGCGCCCATTTAATTGGCTTGTCGGTGAGCTGACGTAAATATTTGGCATCTTCAACAAACACGGGCTTCTGGCGAGCCACCGCGCCAACCACTGTCGGCACGCTGGCATCATAACGATTGCGAATTTTGACGACTTCACGTTTCTCAAAATCCACGCCGCTGAGGTGCTCAATAAAGGTCGTGACAAAGTGTTGGCGCGTTTGCTCACCGTCACTGACGATATCAATACCCGCCCGCAGCTGATCGTCCAGAGATAAACGCAAGGCATCTTGTTTGCCCGCGATTAACTCCTCGTTGTGCAGTTTCCACGGGGACCACAGCGTCTCGGGTTGGGCAAGCCAGGACGGTTTGGGTAAACTGCCAGCCGTCGATGTTGGGAGCAATGTTTTCATAGCAGGTGACCTTTTTATTTTAATTAATTAAAGCGCGCAAGGAGCAGTCAATTTCTCAAGAATATTTTTATAGGGTTTAATAAAGTGCGTCTCAGTAAATTTCCCTTGCTCAATGGCTAACTGGCTACGTTCTTCACGATCGTAAACAATTTTAGTTAAGGAATAATCCTGATTGTTCAGGTTAGGCTGATAATATTGCCCTGCGACTGAATTGGCATTGTAAATTTCAGGGCGATAAATTTTCTGGAATGTCTCCATGGTACTGATGGTGCCGATCAGTTCAATAAACGTGTAGTCACTCAGCAGATCGCCGGAGAAAAAGAAGGCCAAAGGCGCAGCGCTGTTTGGCGGCATAAAGTAGCGAACCTGCAAGCCCATTTTTTTGAAATACTCTTCGGTCAGCGATGAGCCATTTTGCGCGTATTCAAAGCCCAAAACAGGGTGCTCATTCCCGATACGCTGATAGCTATTTTTATTCGAAACACTGAGGCAAATTACCGGAGACTTGCTAAAGCTGGCTTTATATTCGCTTGAATTTGCAAAGTATTTAAAGATATTGCCGTGTAAATCACCAAAGTTATCAGGAAGGGTAAACTCTGCCTGATTTTTATTGTGATCCAGCAGCAGCACGCTGAAGTCATAATCACGCACGTAGGAAGAGAAGTTGTTGCCGACAATCCCTTCAATACGCTGATGCGTTTTCTTATCCAGAATAGTGGTTTTCAGTATTTCAATCGCAGGGAAGCGAGTGCGATTATCTTCAACATCAATATTCATCTCAACGGTAATGATGTCGAGTTCAACAGAATAACGGTCGCCCTTAGGATTATCCCAATGCGCTAATGTATTGAAGCGATTGTCGATCATCACCAGCGTATTGCGTAAATTCTCCTGACGGTTATTGCCGCGCGCCAGATTAGCAAAGTTAGTGGTAATACGCGTGTTTTCAGACGGGTTATAATTCTCATCGAAGCGACTGTGCTTAATCGTAAATGTGAAATTTTTATTCATCGTAATCTCGCTTCCAGAGTGCTGATATAAAGAGTGCTGACCTAAAAACTGACTTGCTGGGTGGATGTTCCAGAATGAAGATTATCCGTTTGCATGTTGCCAATTCGTTAACGTTGCATCTTTTATGCCAGAGCCAGTGGGCGAGGGGAAGCGACTAAATTTCACGACAACATGAGCCAAATTCATGTTGGTGTTAAACACGGTATTTCATCTTGCGGATAAAGCCACGTCCCGACGATTTGCAGCGTAAGCCCATAAAGGAGGAAAGAATTTGTGGATGCCGTGGGGACGCCAAAAATGGGATGCGAATGTCAGAATACAGGGCGTTGAAGGGAAGCATGAGGCCCATGCAGAGCCTCAATCAAGAGCATTGTTCAGGAGGGATTACTGACTGACGGCCACCGTCATCTCAAGCTCAATGGGCGCACCGCGCGGCAGTTCGGCGACGCCAACGGAAGTGCGGGCGTGTTGCCCGCGCGCGCCAAGCCGTTCAACGAGTCGGTCAGAAGCGCCATTCATCACCTGCGACTGCTGAATAAACCCTGGCGCTGACGCGATGTATCCCACCACTTTCAGCACCTGAACGATTTTCTCATCGCCACCCACGGCCTGCGAGACTGCGTCCAGGCACAAGTCCGCACACAACGCGGCCGCCTCCTGAGCACTGGCGAGATCCACCTCAGCGCCGACTTTGCCGGCATACAGCAGCGTTTCTCCCCGGCGCGGCAGCTGACCACTGACGTACGCAAGACCATCATGAATAATGACAGGCACGTAGTTTCCACCTGGCTTATTGAGCGCGTCTGTCATTATTCCTCCTGCGTTAGGCGCTATTTCACCATCGCCAGTAACGCTTTACGCGCTGCAGGCTTAATGTCATGCGGATGTTGATAGCCAATATTTTCAATCGCGCGCGTATAGAGCGCGACCAGCCAGTCGTAGACATAAATTGTCGCCGCATGAACCGGTTGCTCTCCCAGGCGAGTGAGTCTTGGCGTGGTGTTGCTGACCACTGGCGTCACGAAAATGGCCTGACCTTTACGCACGCGGCTAGCCGGACGAGACGACTCGGGTGTTTGTGCGTATCCCAGCCAACCGATGAAATTGCCGATCGCCGCGTGCAGCTGAGCAGCGCTGCTTTTATCGGCTTCGACAATGTGCTGTAACATTTTCGGAAGATCCAGCCGGTAGCTGCTCAACACTAGGGTATCGGCTATCTGGTGCAACACGCTGATGTCCAGGCCCAGTCTGCTGGCCGCCGCTTCGTTGCGACTCCACTGACGCAGATGATTGACCCAAACGCGATGCGCCAGACGCGCTTTATCTTTGGTTTGATAAATATCACTGCCTTCGCTGGCATTATCGGCAAACAGGTCGATAACGTCGGTGAACAGACCGTTAACCTGCTCTTCGCGCGGCTGCTGAACAGCAAGCAGCGTTTCGAAGGCTTTTAGCGGTGGCAGCAGGCCTTCCAGCAGTTCGCCGTGGCGCGCTGCGCTGTTCTGCAACGCACGCACCATCGCTTCTGCCTGCGTGCGCTGGGCTTCGGGTTTCACCGTCGCGGGCGTGAGATAGCTCTGCATCAGGGCACGCAGTTCACGCTGCTGAGCCGTTTTCAGGGCCTGCAAGCGCGACTGACGCTGCGCAGGGAGCGTCGCCTGTAACAGCCATTCCACCACGCGCTGCATGCTGTGGGAATCCAGGGCCTGCAACGTCCCCCAGCGCTGACCCGGTTTACCGAGCAACTGTTGGACGGCTTCATCCAGATTTTGTTTGGTGGTGAAGCGCGCATCGTGCGGGGTAATTGCCCAAACCAGCCCCGGCAGCGCAGACTCTTCACCCGCCTGCGTCTCTTTGACCCAATTCAGCAGCGCTTTTGCCGTTTTGGCCGTCTGCTCATGCTGTGCGGTCGCGTTGCAAATCACCAGCACATCCGGTTGCATCTGCTGGCGATAATGCTCCAGCAACCAGACATATTTTGCCTGCGTCAAAGGCGTTAATTCGCTATCGGAAGGGGCGGGAATATCAATGATATCGACATTTTCCAGCACGCCGTTTTCAGCCGGAAGGACCAGTTCTCGGGTCAAAAACGCCAGTACGTCGACGGGAATACTGATGGCGTTCAACATCTCGCCGTCATTGAGCGGATGCAAAACCGCCTCCTGGGCTTCGGGAGAGGTAAACTCACCGCGCGTCAGGAACCCTTCGCTCGGCAGGCCAAAATTATCCACCAGCAGACTTAATGGCGCGGCCAGTTCGCTCGCATGTCCCGTTTGATGCAGAACGTGGGCCAGTTTCAGCCACTGCTGCGTCAACTCCTGCTGTTCGCCCCATAACAGCGACCAGACGCTGGCGCGAGTGCTCAGATCCAGCGACGGAATGAGCTGAGCGAACTGGTGCCACAGGGCATCATCCATTTGCTGCTCCGAACCCGGCACGGTGCTTTGCCAGAATCGGGCCACAGCGCCCACTTCCTGAGCGGTAATGCCAGGCACACCCTGCGGCTGACGCAGTGCACGCCATTTTTCCACGCGCGCTTCAATAACCGATTTTTCCACCGGACGAATCAAGCCCTGTACGGTGGTGCGCGCGATGAAAAGCTGAACCAGCTCGGCTTCCGTAACCAGACTCAGACGGATAGGAAACGCGTCGTCCATCACCGCAGGTGAGAACGGGGTAAAGCGCACGGCCATATTGGTCAGCGCGTGCCCCGGATTAAGGTGTGAAAAATAGTCAAAGGTGCGCAAACCGGGCGCGACATTCAGCCGGCCATTGCCGCTGCCGCACAGCGCGACCAGCAGGTGCGCTTTGGCGGCCTGAGAGTGGCCATACAGTCCGATACTGCTGTGTCCGGCGATGGCGCGATCAAGCGCCTGCTCGCGCGCTTGCACCGAGGTCAGTCGGGCCAGCAGCGCGTCGGCGTCGTTATCCAGCATGGGTGCGTGCAGGCGCGTCTCGTTGATCCACCCGATTAAGGCCTGAGTGGTGGCAGTCTTCGCTGTCATTTCAGATATACGCTCCCGCTGTCGATCCAGTAATGACTTCCGCTATGACGGCGGTCAGCCAACGTATTAAGTTTAAAGGTTAATGCATCAGGCGGAACCGGGGTGCCGTCCTGCAGCCAGGCATCGCTCAGCTCAAAGGCTTCCGGACCTTCCTGTTTGGTTCCACCGGTCAACTTAAGGCGCACATTCAGCACGCCGTCTCCCGCAATGGCTTTCGCAAGTTCCGCAGAGTTAATGCTCAGGGTGTACAGCGGCGTGGCAGGCCAGCGCGCGTTTTCAAGCTGACGGAATCCGAGCGTCACGTTACCGCGCAGCGGGAAATGCAGTTTGGTGTCGAGTTTCGCGCCAGGTTTGTCGAGGTCAATATTCTGATACCAGACGTTTTCCTCGCGCAGGGTATTCACGGTGTTATCCAGCACCCCCAGATAACGCACGGTGGAGTAAGCGCCAATATCGGCCGCTTTAAAATTAAAGCGCGGCAAACGCAGGTCGAGCGCCAGGCTGCACAGCATCGCCCCGACCGCCGCCGTTGATTTTGGATTGCCAATCCGGCCTTGCTGGCTGAACGGATACCACTCATGGACGCGGTATTTATCCAGCCAGACGATGCGGTTTACCGGCACCGGCTGCAGGTGGCGAATCAACGCCTGAACGCCTGGCAGACAGCCAGGACGCCCGGTGATCAGCAAAATGTCGCAGGTGTAATGTGAAATCGCTTCACAAACCGCGTGCAGCGGGGCGGCCAGCGTAAACTGACCTGCCAGCATGGCATCCTGCATTTCGTGGAAATTGACATGCAGCGGGACGGCAAACAAATCAAAGGGCGCAGAGCCCGCTGGCAGCGCATGATCGATCGCCTGTTGCAGATAATTCATCACGTTGCGCGTCGGTTTTTGCGACAGCAAATCGCCAAAGGTGGCGTGTAAACCCGCCAGCGGATCGTCGATATCGCTGCTTTCCCACGCCGCCAGAATGGCATGACCAATCGGCATAAAGAGCTGCAGCGCCGTTTGCTGTCGCAAGACCGCCTGCGTATCAATGCGCCCGGAATCGCCAAACAGCGACGCCATCAGGAGTGAGGCGTCTGCAATTCCGGACTTCTGCAACTGCGTTTGCAGCGCAGGCAGAACGTAGCGCTGGATAACATCCAGCAGCGTGTCATCGCCCGCGACTTTAAATCCTTCGCGGAACAGCAGCTGCGGGGTGATTTTGACGTTATTGCCGGAGCCATCATCGAGCTGATAATGGGTGATCGCCATGTCGGTCGTACCGCCGCCGATGTCAATCGAGGCCACGCGCAGCGCGCGACCAGGCGCTGCGTTCGGTTCGGCTTCGCGATCCGGCCGGGCGAGGGAGGCGAAAAATGCTTCCGTCTGGCCGCCAAAATGAGAAATAGCTTCGTTGTAGAGCCATACCAGCTGTCCGCAACTCGCTTCATCCCATTCCATCTGGATTTCCGGAACCGGAATGACGCTTTTATCCTGCTGTTTGCGGCTGGCAAAATCTTCATCCTGCGGGTGCCAGCCCATCGCTTTCCAGACAATCGCGATGGCTTCAAACATACGGCGGCGGAATATTTCGCGCTCTTGTTTTGGCATCGCTGACGGCAGGGTGAGGATCAGCGTGCGCAGCTGTCGTGGCGAGGCCGGGAAGCCCAGACGCAGGCGCGTGGCGACGCTGTTGATCTGACCCAGCGCTTGCGCGAGTAATTCACACAGCATATGCGTCATCAGCGTGCTGCGGCTGTATTGCGGTGAAAAGACCGGTAAGCGTTCATCCTGAGGCAGGGTGAACAGCGGTTGCCCGTCATCGTTCATTAAGTTCATCAGCGGGAAAGCGGTTGCCAGCGGCTCGCGCTGGGTTTTGGCGTTCATCTGGCTAAAGCGCCAGTCCTGAACCACCGGCGTTTCATCCCACAGATAGCGGCGCGGGCTGGAAATCCCGCTGTTGCCTTCGGTTCCGAGGCGTTGCATCGCCAGCTTGCGCGCTTCATCGCCGACCCGGACGATAGAAGGCCACACGAACGCGTCTTCGCGACCACTTTCGACCGAGAAATGCTGCTTGCCGAAACGGGCTTCAGAAAATTCCAGACGGCTGGTAAACAGAGGCTCATTCAGGAACTGCGGTTCGCTTAGTGAGCGCACCTGCAGTTCAGCTGTCTGGCGCAAACCGTCGTTGGCATCGCCATGATCTTCGATGATCACGCCGCAGGTGTGGGTGTTGCCGACATCCAGAATCAAATCAACCGGGATCGCCGGTGTGCTCAGGGTGTGGGTGACGAATTTGACTTCCGGGACGGTGATTTGCTCGCCGAGCATAGTCATCAAATTGAGCCAGTGCGCCTGGTACTCAAAACCACGCATGGCCTGTTGCAGGTCGCGGTCGGCACGGTTTTCTACGCCCGTGGCATAGCCGGTAAAGGCTTCACGCAACCAGCCATCAATCCAGGTTTGATCGAGGAAATTCAACACTTCCTCGTCGCGCCAGGCCAGTGCAAAACGGGTGCCGTTGAGAATGTCGTTCTCGACTGGCGACAATCCGTGGGTGGCGTGTTCGGCAATCTGACTGTCGAGCGCAAAGGTCACACGGTGGCTGTTTCCTGCGCTGTCAGGGGTGTCGAGCTTACGCACCTGAACGCGCGCCCAGTTATCCGGGCCGTCCACAAAGGTGCGTGGTGGGTTAAAACGTAAGAAAGGCACCGGCAACCAGACGCCGTCGAGCACCGCCAGTGACTGATGCAGCAGGATCGTGTTTTCCGGTTTCACCACTTCAGGATGACCGCCGGCCGCGCCTGGCAGGGTATAACGGCCATTCACCAAGTCGTAATTCAGGCGCAGTAGGGGACCGTTGGCGGTTTTACGCACAAAACGACCGTGGCTGGCTGAATCCTGAGGCGTCAGGCCGAAATCGAGAAACTGTACGCCGCTGTTCGCAATCAGCGTGACGCTTTGTTTGTAGTCGCAAAGATTTACCAGCATAGAATCAGGCACCTGCTTTCTTGAACGTCAGCGGAACGACGGTTTTGGCATCATAACGGGCAGTACATTCCGCCACGTCGTTAGTCCCTGCTTTACAGGCAATCTCTGGCATCGGGTAGCGCGAACCATCCGAGCAGCGGGCGTTGCCGCGACTTTTAATCATCAGCTCACCGTTGCTGTGCAGACCCGAGAAAATGTCGGTCCGGCAAACCACATTTTCGCCGTGAACCACACGCGCCGTGCCTTTGTTGTTCTGAATCTGATAACGCATCGACGGTGGTTTACCCGTGATTGGGTCTTTCACGTCAAGCATAGCGCGCCAGGTCCCGTTCAGGAATTTTGTCGAACCGGTTTTCACCTGCATGGCGTCCATCACCAGCGCATCTTTTGGAATGGCTGAAATGATCACCGCTTCTTCTTCTGCGGGAGCTGGCGTTACTACGGACGCGGCAACAGGTAAAATTTCGGCCTGATGCAGCGGCAGATTCATCGCGATTTCGGCCACTGGCTGCACCGGTTTTGGCGCAATTACCACTGGTGCAGGCGCGGGTGTCGGGACCGGATCGGCTGACGGTGCCGCTTTGGGCCACAGCAGCGGCGTGGCTACAGCGGCGACAATCACCGCCGCAACCGGCAGTGACCAGAGTGGAACGCGACGCTTTTTCTTCGTGGCCGGAGGTTCAGGCTGGGCAGGCGCAGTCGGTTCACTGGCGACAAATTTGGCCGGCTGAGCGTCATATAAATCATCTTCGGTGACGCGAAGTACAGATGCGGTAACAGGCGCTGGCGCGAGGGTTGGCGCAGGCGTTGGAGCAATAAGCGGGGCATCCGCTTCTTCAAAGGTCATCACCGGAAGCTGTTCCGGCTCTGGCTCTTCTTCTACCGGCGATGGCATCGGTTCTGGCGCGAGAGATTCACGCAGGCAATCGAGAACATCCTCACGCGCATTTTCATTGAGGTTCACAAATCCCCAAAACGCGATAACAGGCTTGCCGTCGATCAGGAAAATGAAGTTTTCACCCGGGAACTGGAACGCTTTGGAAAGCAGAGAGCCAAAAAGCTGCTGCGCCGTTTTAGGCGACTGGAGGCTCTTTTTACTCAGCGATTCGACGCTGGAGATCGTATTTTCCAGATAGCGCAGGGCGCGGAAGCGCGCATCCTCGTCGGCGGCATTCCAGCCGGAGACAGTGCCATCAACGGGAGAGTACCAGTCAACGCGGTCGCCGCCGTCGTTAACTTGCGGGATCGCCAGACAATCGACGATCGCCTGTTGTTTGCGCAGGCGCAGCGCCTCGCGAATTTGCAGTGCTGATTCAAATACGGCCTGACCGCCGCCGCCAACGGCCTGAAAATCATCCAGATTGCCGCTGCGTAAAAGTGTTTTTGCCACGATTTGGTCCTGTAGACTTTTTCACGCCTCTACTTTAACCAAATCGGATGGCAAGCAAACGGGCGAAGAGACGCCAAAAGGGGCGATTTCTTATCGCATAGAAAATGACGGTAGTGCTTGACGCACAATGGCACTTAAGGCAAATCAATGCGCGGGCGCTGGTGACAAAACCAGCGAAATTATCTGCTTTAGAATAACCTGATAGTGTTTCGTTATTTGCCACTGATGCAGGGCTGTGCTGTTATTAACGCTCTATATAATAAAACCGAAAAGGCTTATAACCATGTCTACAGGGAAAACGTTGCTCGCATTAGCGCTGAGCACACTGTTACCGGCAAGCGCTGCGTGGGCGGCAAAAAGCGACACGCTTATTTACTGTTCCGAAGCTTCACCGGAGTCGTTTAACCCGCAAATCGCCAGTTCAGGCCCGTCATTCGTCGCCAGTTCGCAGGTTCTTTATAACCGTTTGATCAACTTTGATCCGGTGAAAAATACGCCGGTTCCTTCTCTGGCTGAGTCCTGGACTATTTCGCCGGACGGTAAAACCTATACTTTTGCCCTGCGTAAAGGGGTGAAATTCAATAGCAACAAATTCTTCAAACCCACGCGCGACTTTAACGCCGATGACGTTATTTTCTCGGTGATGCGTCAGAAAGACCCTAAGCACCCGTACCATAATGTGTCGAAGGGCAACTACGAATACTTTAATGATGTCGGCCTGGATAAACTGATTCAGGAAGTGAAAAAGGTCGATGATTATCACGTCCAGTTTGTGTTAACCGAACCGAATGCGGCGTTCCTGGCGGACTGGGGAATGGATTTTGCCTCGATTCTGTCCGCGGAATACGCGGATGTGATGCTGAAAAAAGGCACGCCGGACAATGTGGATATCTGGCCTATCGGGACCGGGCCTTATGTGCTGCAACAGTACAAAGTCGATTCACTGATCCGCTACATCGCGAACCCCAATTACTGGGATGGCGAAGTGCCAACCAAGCACCTGATTTTCTCCATCACGCCCAATGTTGAAACCCGCCTGGCGAAGCTGCAAACCAACGAATGCCAGATTATTCCTGCACCATCACCGGTGCAGTTTGATGTGATTAAGAAGAATAACGATCTGGCGCTGCACTCTGTCGATGCGTTGAACGTCGGCTATCTGGCGTTTAATACCGAGAAAAAACCGTTTGATAACGTGCTGGTGCGTCAGGCGCTGAACTATGCCACAGACAAAAAAGCGATCGTCAATGCCGTGTTTATGGGGTCCGGTACGGTGGCGAAGTCGCCGATTCCGCCCAATATGATGGGTTACGATAAAGCGTTGAAAGATTACAGCTACGATCCTGAGAAAGCGAAAGCGCTGCTGAAGCAGGCCGGGCTGGAGCAGGGCGCGGAAGTGACGCTGTGGTCAATGCCGGTTCAACGTCCTTACAACCCGAATTCCCGCCGTATCGCCGAGATGATCCAAAACGACTGGGCGAAAGTGGGCGTGAAGGCGAAAATCGTCTCCTACGAGTGGGGCGAATATTTGTCCGGGATGCGTAAAGGCGAGCACGATTCCGCGCTGTTTGGCTGGATGTCAGATAATGGCGATCCGGATAACTTTGCGGATGTCTTGCTGGGCTGCAACAGCATCAAAACCGGCTCAAATGCCGCGCGCTGGTGCGATAAGGGATACAATGACCTGGTGCAGAAAGCCAAGTTGACCAGTGATCCGGCCGCACGCGCTAAGCTTTACGGCCAGGCGCAGGAGATTTTCTATCAGCAAGCGCCATGGATTGCGCTAGCCAACGGCAAAACGTTCTTCGCCACGCGCAGCAACGTGACGGGTTACAGTGTCAGCCTGATGGGCAGCGATTTCTCGAAAGCGAAGCTGAATTAACACATAATGCCTCTCCTGCAAGGGAGAGGAAAACCGATAAGGAGTGACAATGTCACATCTGGATGAAGTGACGGCGCGTGTCGATGCCGCTGTGGAAGAGAGTGTCATTACGCACATGAACGAGCTGTTGATTGTGCTGAGCGAAGACGCGGAACTGAGCCGTGAAGATCGCTACACCCAGCAGCAGCGCCTGCGCAACGCCATTGCCCATCACGGTAAGCATTCCAAAGAAGAAGCCGAAGCGCGTCAGGAACAGCTCACCAAAGGCGGGACGATCCTGTAGGTTAAAACTGGCGTCGGGCCACCAGCCAGGCGCCAATCACCAGTAATACGGCGCCGCAAATCGGGCCGATCAGCGCCCGCAGCGGAATGCCCTGGCTTTTCAGTACGTCCATCACCAGCCCGCCAATCAACTGGCTGGCGACCAATACCGCAATCGTCGTGGCTGCGCCGACATACTGATAACCGCTGATACTGGCGAAGACAAAAAACGATCCCAGCAGGCCCGGAATTAACGTCCACCAGCGAATAGTTGACGCCAGTTCGCTGAATCCCGCGACGCCGTTTTTGATCAGCAAAATACTGACGAACAGCACAATGCCAACCAGCGAGTTGAGCAGCATTGCGATCAAAATGGTGGACGATGACTGGGTGATGCGCACCATCAGCGTATTTTGTACCACCAGACCAATCCCGGCGGCGACCAGAAAGACCAGCGTCAATGACTGATTCATCCGATGGCGTCCGGGTCGTTGCGCTCATCTAACTGAAGCTGCATAAACGTCAGATCCAGCCAGCGGCCAAATTTGGTGCCGACCTGCGGCATTTGCCCGGTAATGACAAAACCGAGCGTCTTATGCAGGTGAATGGAGGCGTGATTTTGCGCCTCAATACCGGCCACCATGACGTGTTTGCCGATGTTTCGCGCTTCCACAATCAGGGCTTTCATCAGTTCCCGGCCTATCCCTTTGCCCTGATGATCCGGATGGACATACACCGAGTGTTCAACCGTATGCCGAAAACCGTCAAATGCGCGCCAGTCACCAAACGACGCATAGCCCGTCACCACGCCATTTTCTTCGCTAACCAACACCGGATAACCCATCAGCGTGCGGGCTTCAAACCAGGCAATGCGGTTATCCGTATCGACCGTGGTGTCGTTCCAGATGGCGGCAGTATGCACAACGGCGTGGTTATATATCTCGCCGATAGCGGCGCAATTATCTTTACTGGCGTGACGGATAATCATAAAAACCTCAACATGAGTTGTTCACTATAGTAGTACATATCTATCACAATATTACACAGCCCCGCACGCAAAACGCGAGAGCATAAGACATAATTTTTTGTTATGAACAGTGCATTGAAAACGATTTCATACACTATAGTATGACGCTATGAATACTATGCCAGACGATATGAATCAACGAATTAGCGCTCGCATTCGCCTTGAACGTGAATCGCGCGGATGGTCGCTCAGCGAACTTGCCGAGCGGGCCAGCGTTTCGCGCGCCATGATCCACAAAATTGAACGCAGTGAAAGCAGCCCGACAGCCACGCTATTGGCCCGTCTTTCCGGTGCCTTCGGTATCAGCATGTCAACGTTAATTGCCCGCGCGGAAATGCAGGAAGGCAAGCTGCTGCGTTTCGCGAATCAGCCTGTCTGGCGGGATCCGCAAAGCCTTTATCTTCGCCGTCATGTTTCTCCGCGTACTGATATGCCGATTGATTTGGTTCAGGTTGAGCTTCCGGCGGGCAGCGATGTGCCGATGCCTGCGTCATCGTATGCCCTGGCCCGGCAGCTCATTTGGCTGCAATCGGGTGAACTGGTGTTTCAGGAGGGCGATACCCGCCATGAAATGCAGGCCGGAGATTGCCTGGAACTTGGGCCGCCCAACGACTGCCGGTTCATCAATGAAAGCCAGCAGCCTTGCGTTTATCTGGTGGTTCGGCTGAATCAGTCAGGCTCGTAATGCTAAGGCAGCCGCCGGAAACAGCGGCTAGTCTTAAAGGTCATTTGTCTAAGAAGGAGCGAACCATGAGTCAATCTGCAAAAACAAACCGTCGTCTGGTGCTGGCGTCACGCCCGCACGGTGCACCGGTTGCAGACAATTTTCGCTTAGAAGAACAATCCGTCCCTACGCCTGCTGAGGGGCAAGTGTTGCTCCGCACCATCTGGCTGTCTCTTGATCCCTACATGCGTGGCCGCATGAGCGATGCGCCGTCTTATTCACCGCCGGTGGAAATCGGTGCGGTGATGGTAGGCGGTACGGTCAGTCGCGTGGCGCAGTCCCGTCACCCTGACTATAAAGAAGGTGAATGGGTGTTGGGGTACAGCGGCTGGCAGGAGTTTGAACTGTCCGATGGCAAGGGGCTGGTGAAGCTCGGTGATAATCTGGCGCATCCATCATGGGCGCTTGGCGTGCTGGGCATGCCAGGCTTTACGGCCTATATGGGGCTGCTGGATATCGGTCAGCCAAAATCTGGCGAGACGCTGGTCGTGGCTGCCGCCACCGGGCCGGTGGGCGCGACCGTCGGGCAAATCGGCAAAATTAAAGGCTGTCATGTGGTCGGTGTCGCAGGCGGGGCGGAAAAATGCCGTCATGCGGTTGACGTTCTGGGATTTGACCAGTGCCTTGATCACCACGCGGACGATTTTGCTCAACAGCTGGCGCAGGCGTGTCCAGACGGGATCGACGTGTACTACGAAAACGTCGGCGGCAAAGTGTTTGATGCGGTGCTGCCATTGTTGAACACCTGCGCGCGCGTGCCCGTTTGTGGTCTGGTGAGCGGCTACAACGCCACCGATTTGCCAGCCGGACCGGATCGTTTACCGCTGCTGATGGGGACGATATTGAAAAAACGTATCCGGATGCAGGGCTTTATCATTGCTCAGGATTATGGTCATCGCATAGATGAATTCCAGACCGAGATGGGGCGCTGGATAAGCGAAGGTAAAATTCACTATCGTGAGCAGGTCACGGAAGGACTGGAAAATGCCCCGCAGGCATTTATCGGACTGCTGGAAGGTAAAAACTTTGGTAAAGTCGTGATACGCGTCGCGAACGATAACTAATGCGACTATTATGGCGGAAATCTCCGCCATAATATATTCTTAAAGTTTGTCTATAATGTCTTTAATAATACAAGCATAGCCAGCCACCCTCTCATTGATGGTGAGTTGAGCAGTGCAAATTAACATCACTTTGCGTTCTTGATTTGTTTAGCGTCATTCCCAACACCAGGCATGAAGATACAGGATATATCTGGCAGGCAACGTTAGGGTCAAAACGGGGCCGGTGAATAGCGCTTATTTTAAGCAGAAGGAAATTAACATGCTTGATTTGGAAAATTTGGAAAAGGCACAACGTTTAAGCCTCACTATGCAAGTTGAGGTTAGCCTGAAAGGGGCGTTGATTGCTGGAGCGCTTAAACCGGGCGCGAGGTTAATTACGAAAGAAATTGCCGATAAATTAGGAACCAGTATCACCCCGGTGCGTGAGGCACTGTTGCGACTGGTTTCATCCGGGGCTTTGCACGCAACGCCCGCACAAGCGTTTCTGGTTCCGGAAATCACGCTCGACCGCTATACCGAAATCAACGCTATTCGTAAACAGCTTGAAACCATGGCAGTGGCGGCTGCGTGTGAAAAAATGTCCCCCAGCAAAGTGCAGGAGTTACGCGATCTGGCGGAAAAATTCCACGAAGCGATGCGTAACGGCGAGGCTCAGCGTGCTTTGCATGCTAATCGTGTATTTCGCTTCAGGCTGTATGAATTTGCCCACATGCCGACATTAACGGCGCTGATTGAGCAACTTTGGGTGCGCATTGGTCCATGCTTTAACTATCTTTATGAAGATGAACATGACATCGCAAAATACCCTTATCGCTACGATCAGTTGCTGGACGATCTCGATCGCGGTGATGTTGTTGCCTGTCAAAAAGCGATAGATAAACTGATTGACGAGTCAACGGCGCTTTTATTACAACAATATTTTAGATAGGGAGTCATTTAATTCAGTATTAGTTTTATATATAAACTATCTCCCTACTTAATTATTTTCCCGGTGACAAAAGTTCGCCGGGAACGCTATTTCATTTCTGTGACTGATAAGACCAGATGGCTATGCAATAACCGAAAATCCTGCCGATAAAGGATCAGGCACGTTTGCCTTTTAAGGAGCAGGAAGATGAGTTTCAGCCAACGATTACGAAATATAAAAATGAGCAGAAAGCTCGCAGCGGGTTTTGGACTGGTATTGCTGCTGGTGGCGGTATCGACCATCATGAGCGTATTACGCTTTAAAGAAATCCGCGATGTTTATCAACAAACCAATCTTATTTACAACATTAACATCGAAGTTTTTCAGGCCAAGATTAACCGTCTTAAATTTCTGTATAACGGAGACGAAAAATCGGGCCAGCTAATGGCGAACTACGTTAAAAATGCGTCGGAAATAACGGCAGAAGCGAAAAAGCTGCAATGGACCGCCCAGGAAGGGGTGATTATTGACGCTATCGGCGTAAATCTGGCACGTTTTGAAAGCAGCGTTGCTGAAATGCAAACTGCAATGGCTGCGCTGAACGCCAATAAAGGCGATGAGACAGCGCAGAAAGCGCTAAAAACTGCCGAAGATAAAGTGAAAACCGCAGGCGACGACAGCAGCGCCTCGATCCGCGAAATCATTGCTCTGGTTAAAGTGCATAACGATTCGCTCGCCAATAGCTCAAGCACCATCACCGCGATTGTCGGTGTCGTTGCCGTGCTGTTTGGCATCCTGGTGTCGTGGTGGGTGACGCGTCAAATTACCCATCCGGTCAGACACAATCTGCAACTGGCTGAACTGATTGCCAGCGGCGATCTGAGTTCGGATATTCGCCCGCAGGGTGATGATGAACTGGGCAAACTCACGGGCGCGATGGGGCGCATGAACGACAAGCTGCGCGCAATGATTGGTGAGGTGCGTAGCAGCGTCGCGCAGGTGTCGCTGGCGGCGAGCGAAATTGCTGAAGGGAATACCGATCTTTCGTCCCGTACGGAACAACAGGCCGCTGCGGTCGTGGAAACCGCTGCCAGTATGGAAGAGTTAACGGCCACGGTGAAAAATAACGCTGATAACGCGCGTCACGCCAGCAAGCTGGCGGCGGAAGCGTCGCAAACGGCAACCCACGGCGGGCGCGTCATGCGTGATGTCGTTAGCACCATGAGTGATATCAACACCAGCTCGAAGAAAATCGCTGACATTACCGCGGTTATCAACAGCATTGCTTTCCAGACGAATATTCTGGCGTTGAACGCCGCCGTCGAAGCCGCGCGTGCCGGGGAACAGGGCCGTGGATTTGCGGTGGTGGCCAGTGAAGTTCGCAGTCTTTCGCAGCGCAGTTCGCAGGCTGCAAAAGATATCGAACTGCTGATTAGCGAATCGGTGTCACGCATCACCACGGGCAGCGATCTGGTGGCCAAAGCCGGGCAAACCATGGAACAGGTGGTGGATTCCGTCACGCGCGTGAACGATATTATGGGTGAAATTTCGTCAGCGTCTGAAGAACAGAGCCGGGGCATTGAGCAGATATCCCGGGCGGTGATGGAGCTGGATAGCACCACGCAGCAGAACGCGTCTCTGGTGGGGGCGTCATCGTCCGCGGCCGGTGCGCTGGAAGATCAGGCGCGCTTGCTGGAATCATTAGTGGCAGCGTTCCGTTTAGAGCAGAGCGCCAGAGCCGCTTAAGCTTTCCCGGCAACTGAGCGTTGCCGGGGTTTTTTATTACTCGAATCGGTAGGAAACTGTCAACCCTACGCCGTAGTTGCGCCCCGGAGCCGGTTCGTAAAAGCGCCCATTAGACTCATTGACGATGACCGATCCGACATATTCTTTATCGAACAGGTTATCGACGCGTCCGAAGACGTCCATTCCCCAGTTACCGTAGTTAAATTTGTAGCCAGTGTTCAGGCCAACCAGAGTATAGGAGGGGGCTTTGGCGCTGTTTTCGTCATCCGCCATAATGTCACTCATATAACGCACGTCTGACCCGGCGTACCAGCCAGCTTCCGGCTGCCAGCCAAACGACGCATAGCCCATATTGCGCGCGATCCCCGGCATGCGATTGCCGTTGCAGTCTGCGTCAGAACAGACGTTAGTGCGATAGGTGGCGTCCAGATAAGTCCACGCCATTTTCAGCTTCCAGTTCTCAGCAAATTGCTGATCAAGAGAAACTTCTACGCCCTGACGGCGCGTTTTTCCGGCATTTTTATAGCTGGTGCGCCCGCCAGAACTGGCATCGACCACGATTTCGTCGTCGGTATCGGTACGGAATAACGCCGCCGTCAGCAAACCATTCCCCACGCGCGTCTTACTGCCCACTTCGTACGTCGTGTTGGTTGACGGTTTAAGACCGAAATTCAGGCCGCTCTGGTTACCGGTGCGATACGAAAGCTCATTAATCGTTGGCGTTTCAAACCCTCGTCCGGTAGCCGCATACAGATTCCAGGCATCAGTCACCGCATATTTCAGCGATCCGGCCGGGAGCCATTTGTGATAACTGGCCTCGCCGCTGTCATCACCGTTTGCGCCTTGCACGTAATGGTCGTTGGAATCGAACCACACCGAGCTGTAGCGCACGCCCGCGTCCACAGACAATTTCTGCGTGAGCTGCCAGCGGGTTTGCAGATACGGATCCACGTTCCACATCAGATTACGTTCGTCGCGGCGTTTATCGCCTTTCACGCCGTAATCCGGCACGCCGTTACTCATCACAAAGTTTTCGTAGCCGCGACGATCCTCGCTCATGTTCTCGTAGTTAAGACCGGTCGTGACGGTCACGGGAACCCACAGTTCTCCGCGGTGCGTCCAGCGGGTATCAATGCCCTGATAGTGACGCTGCATGTCGATCACGCCACCGGAATGAGTAGGGCGAAGCTGCGGCTGATACGGAATTGACTGGTACTGCGTCATCTCGCGCTCGCCCGCATAGGCCATCACGCTGAGATCGTCCTGCTCGCTTAGCTGACGGTCGTAGCGCAAACCCGCCTGCGTCTGTTTGATGGTTTTGCGGGTATTGTACTGATCGCCGCGCGGTGACTGACGCGGGTTGTCGCGCCATTCCTGATAATCCAGACCGCCCGGATCGTTGGCTTTCATGTCCACGCTGTTGAAAATGAGCGTCAGCTTGCTGGCATCATCAATGCGTACGCCGAGTTTCGCGTTGGCGAGATTTTTACGTGCGCCGCTGTGGTCGCGATAGCCCTTGGTGGTGAAACGCGTGGTCGATACCGTGTAATCAACGTCGCCCGCATGCGTACCATCTCCCATCGCACCGGTCGCTTTCATACCGTAACGCCAGGTGCCGTCGCTACCGTAATAGCTGCTGGTTTCGAGGGTTGGCGGCTGTTGTCCGGTTTGTGTCGCAATATTTATCACGCCGCCGGAGGCGTTACCGTACAGCGCCGAAAACGGACCGCGCAGCACTTCGACACTCTCAATGCTGGAGAGATCGATATTAGAGGTCTGCCCCTGGCCGTCCGGCATGGTGGCCGGAATGCCGTCCACATACAGACGAATACCACGCACGCCAAACGTTGAGCGCGCGCCAAATCCGCGCATCGAAAGCTGCAAGTCCTGGGCGTAGTTTTGACGGTTCTGAATTTGCAAACCGGGCACGCTGCCGAGCGATTCCGAAAGATTGATGCGCGGCGCGGCCTGGCGCATGTCGTCCCCGTTGACCACGCTGACTGCGGCGGGCGTATCCAGTTCAGAAACGGTCTGTGGAGTCGCGCTGACGATCATCGTTTGTTCTTGTGCAGCGAACACGACTGCGGGGGCAAAGACAGTCGGAACCCACAACAGGGAGAGCATTGCCTGACGGGCGGAAATGATTTTCATGAATAAAAGCCGGTTGATAAAGAGACGAACCAAATGGAACAGATGCGCGTATGGTAAATCTTTTGTAAACATTATGAAAACTTTAACAGCACATTGCGTTAATGGGAGTGTAGATAAAAGGGGAGCAGAGCGCGAAACAGGAAACAATAACTCCACATTCATGGGAATAATGATTACTATTCTCAACAATAAACATGACGAAGCGATGACTTCGTCTCAGGGAAGCAATGTCGGGAATACACATTTTTTATCAAAGGGAGTCGTCATGTCATTACGTCAACTGTGCTCACCGCGTCTGCGGGGTTCTTTGCTGTTAGGTTCTTTACTGGTCGCGGGCGCGTTTAATGTCCATGCAGCAGAAGAGATGCTGCGCAAAGCGGTGGGTAAAGGCGCTTACGAAATGGCCGTGAGCCAGCAGGAAAACGCCCTGTGGGTCGCCACCACGCAAAGCCGTAAAACGGACGAAGGTGGGGTGGTTTATCGTCTTGACCCGGTCACGCTCGAGGTGACGCAGGCGATCCATAACGATCTCAAACCTTTCGGCGCGACTATCAACAGCAAGACGCAAACGCTGTGGTTTGGCAATACGACCAACAGCGCCGTCACGGCGATCGACGCCAAAACGGGCGAGCTGAAAGGCCGTCTGGTGCTGGACGATCGTCAGCGTACCGAAACCGTTAAGCCTCTACAGCCGCGCGAGCTGGTGGCGGATGACACCACCAATACCGTGTATATCACCGGGGTGGGCAAGGAGAGCGTGATTTGGGTCATTGATGGCGAAACGCTGAAACTCAAAGACACCATTACGAATACCGGAACGTACAGTACCGGTCTGGCGCTGGATGCGCAGGCAAAACGTCTGTACACCACCAATGCCGACGGTGAGCTGATCGCTATCGACACCGCGAGCAACAAAGTCCTGAGCCGTAAAAAAGTCCAGGATGACGGGAAAGAGCATTTCTACCTGAACCTGAGCCTGGACACGGCGGGACAACGCGCGTTTCTGACCGATTCCAAACAGCCTGAAGTGCTGGTGGTGAACCTGAAAGACGGCAGCGTGCTGGAGAAAATTGCGGCGCCAGAGTCGCTGGCCGTGCTGTTTAACCCAACGCGTAACGAAGTTTATGTGACGCATCGTGAAGCCGGTAAGGTCAGCATCATCGACACCAAAACCTATAAAGTCATCAAAACCCTTGATACGCCGGTGTTCCCGAACAGCCTGGCGCTGTCACCGGATGGCAAAACGCTGTACGTGACCGTGAAGCAGAAATCCACCCGTCAGCAAGAAGCCACTCAGCCTGACGAGGTGATCCGCATCGTCCTGTAATCGTGCTGTAAAAGAAAAGGGAAGGCAGATGCCTTCCCTTTTTATTGCGCGTTTAAAGATTAACGCGACGTTTCTTCAGTCAGTAGGCCGTCGTGTTGGTCATCTTCGACCATCACTGGCGCAGTGCTGTGGATTTCGTTCACACGCTTGCGCACGCCAAACCAGCCGGCGATCAGCAGCACCGCCAACAGCGGGATGGTCGCAATGGTGTATGTACCGTTTGGATAGTCGAACGCCATCAGAACCAGCACGCTGAACAGGAACAGCAGCGTAAGCCAGGACGTTACAGGCGCGCCCGGCATCCTGAAGGTCACTTCAGCGGCTTTGCCTTCTTTGATGGCTTTACGCAGGCGCATCTGGCACACCACAATAAAGGCCCAGGAGGCGATAATGCCGATGGCCGCCACGTTCAGCACGATCTCGAACACTTGAGAAGGCACCAGATAGTTCAGGAACACGCCGAAAACATAAACCACGAGCGTCGCCAGAATGCCCGCGTAAGGCACCTGCTGCTTGCTCATTTTTGACATGAATTTAGGCGCTGAACCGCCCATCGACATGGAGCGCAAAATGCGTCCTGTGGAGTACAGACCCGAGTTCAGGCTCGAGAGCGCGGCGGTCAGCACGACAATGTTCATGATGCTGCCGACGTACGGCACGCCAAGCTTTGAGAAGAACGTCACAAACGGACTTTGTCCCGCCTGATAAGCATTCCACGGCAGCAGCAGCACCAGAAGCACCACCGAGCCCACGTAGAACAGGCCGATACGCCAGATCACGCTGTTGATCGCTTTTGGCACCATCGTCTGCGGATCTTTACATTCTCCCGCAGCGGTACCGACCAGCTCGATAGAGGCAAAGGCAAACACCACGCCCTGGACCAGCACCAGCGCAGGCAGCAGGCCGTGCGGGAAGAAACCGCCGTTATCGGTAATTAAATGGAAGCCCGTCGCATTGCCGTCGAGCGGCTGACCGCTGCCGAGAAACACCGTACCGACCACCAGGAAGACGACGATAGCCAGCACTTTTACCAGCGCAAACCAGAACTCCATCTCGGCGAACCACTTCACGCCGATCATGTTCATGGTGCCGACAATCGCCAGCGCGCCGAGGGCAAAGACCCACTGCGGCACATCGCCAAACGCGCCCCAGTAGTGCATATAAAGGGCAACCGCGGTGATATCGACAATCCCGGTCATCGCCCAGTTGACGAAATACATCCAGCCCGCGACGTAAGCGGCTTTTTCGCCCAAAAACTCACGCGCATAAGAGACAAAACTGCCGCTGGAAGGGCGGTGTAACACCAGCTCCCCGAGCGCACGCAGAATAAAGAAGGAGAAAATCCCGCATACCAGATAGACCAGTGCGAGAGCAGGGCCAGCCATCTGCAGACGTGCGCCTGCACCTAAAAACAGCCCTGTACCGATAGCGCCGCCGATGGCGATCATCTGCACCTGACGGTTGCCCATCGCTTTGTGATATCCCTCTTCGTGAGAGTTCAACCAGCGACGTTTCGCAGCGTGATGTTCGGCTGCGTTTTGATTGCTTGTTTTCATTGAGTTACCTGTTTACCTGTCTGAATCATCTTAGGGATGTCCGTGCCCTGGCAGTCCGCGAACCAAACGATTGCTTCTGCACTGACACATGCCGCCTTTCCAGTCATTCTGCGTATGGATAAGGCAAAACATGGCGAAGCATCCTACCCGCAATCTATAAGCGACGCAAAATATTACCAGGCTGAAAGTGATGCAAATCGAAGTAAATCGTGTGGTCAGAGCAGAAGAGGGAAACAACGTACTGAGTGACGAGTATATGTTAGTCAAAGCAACCACTTGAGGGGATATTCATTCATCAATTGTGCTTAATCATTAGCCAGTTATCGTGCTGTTACGCAGGGCCTCAACCAGCAGCGAAAACGCCGTCGTATGCTGGCGGCGGCTGGGGTAGTAAAGGTGGTAGCCCTCAAATGACGGACACCATGATTCCAGCACGCGGATCAGCCGCCCGTCAGCCAGTTCGGTTTCAACGGTATCTTCCGGGACATAAGCCAGACCCAGCCCCGCAGCGGCGGCATCCAGTCGTTGCGGCAAATTGTTTAGCGTCAGTTGCCCGTCCACACGCACGCGGATTTCTCGCCCGTCTCGTTCAAATTCCCAGGCGTACAATCCGCCCCGGGTCGGCAAACGCATATTGATGCAGCGATGATTGTCGAGCTGTTCAGGCGTTTCAGGCACGCCGTGCTGAGCAAAGTATGCCGCTGACCCGACGACCGCCATCCGCATATCCGGGGCGATACGCACCGCAATCATATCTTTGGCAATCTGTTCGCCCAGGCGCACGCCAGCATCAAAACGCCCGTCGACAATATCGGTCAGGCCGTTATCCACCGTCACTTCGATATTGATTTCAGGGTATTGGGCCATAAACGGTTTCAGCACCGGCCACAATACGGCTGACATGGCGTGCTCTCCCGCGGTGATACGAATATTTCCGGCGGGGCGGTCGCGCCTGTCGCGCAGAGCCGTTAGCTCCTGTTCGATTTCCACTAAGTGCGGGGTTAAGCGCATAAGAAGCTGCTCGCCCGCTTCGGTTGGCGCGACGCTGCGGGTGGTGCGTGTCAATAAACGCACATCCAGACGAGCTTCAAGATTTCGCATGGCGTGGCTGAGCGCAGACTGCGAAACGCCGAGCTGCGCGGCGGCGCGAGTAAAGCTGCGCTCGCGGGCAACCACCATAAACGACAGCAAATCATTGAAATTATCTTTAAGCATGGCGGCATTCCACTTATGAATTTGGTTCATGGTTCCTTTCTGATTATGCACTCTAATGCTGGGCCTGTCTTTGCGCTACTGTTAACGCAACAGCAAAACAGGAGGCAGCATGAAAATTATTCGCAGTGGTTCCTTACCGTCAGTTCGCGGGCCTGAGGCCTGGTTTAGTGGAACGGTGCGCATCGACGCACCTTTTCAGGCCACGGAGCCTGCGGCCGTTGGTGGCGCAACCGTCACGTTTGAGCCTGGTGCACGCACGGCGTGGCACACTCATCCGTTGGGACAAACGCTGATTGTCACGCAAGGGCGCGGCTGGTTGCAGGAGTGGGGGAAAGAGGCGCAGGAGCTGAATCAGGGCGATATCGCGTGGATACCGCCAGAGGTGAAACACTGGCACGGAGCCAGTTCACAGACCGCGATGATGCATATTGCTATCGCCGAATCCGTGAACGGTAGCCCCGTTGAATGGCTGGAAAAAGTGACTGACGAACAGTATCAGGATCGTTAACCGCCGAAGACCGCAATCGCCTGTTGCAGCCGTGTGGTGCGCTGCGTCAGGTGATTCGCCGCGTTGGTCACATTATCCACCATGCCGGTATTGTTGTGGGTCATCACGCCGATGCGCGAAATCGACTCGTTAATCAGCGTCAGGGCGAGCGTCTGTTCCTGCGTGGCGTGACCGATCTCTTTGATCAGCGACGTCACCTGCAGCACATTACCGATCATCGCCGTGAGATGGGTTTCGGTTTGTTCCACCATATTGACACCCGCGTTCACGCTGGCGACGTTTTTCTCGATAAGCGTTTTGATCTCTTTTGCCGCAGAGGCGGAATGCTGCGCCAGATTACGGACTTCGGCAGCCACCACGGCAAACCCGCGTCCCGCTTCGCCTGCGCGCGCGGCTTCCACGGCGGCATTAAGCGCCAGGATATTGGTCTGGAAGGCGATACGATCGATGACTCCGATGATGTCGACAATCTGACTATTGTCTTTTGAAACCGACTGCATCATGCCGATGGTTTGTTTCATGGCCGCTTCACCGCCGTGCGCACTGGCGCTGGTGCGATCCGCCATCAAAATCGCTTCGCCTGCGGTTTGAGCGGTTTGCTCAACGGCGCTGGCAATCTCTTCCACCGCGGCGGCGGTCTGTTGCAGATCGTCCGCCGTCTCTTCTGAACGCGCCTGCAATGACGCGCCTTCTTTCGCGACCTGTTGACTGATGGTGCTAATCCCGGCGATTTGCGTCCCAACGTCATCCACCAAAGAGCGTAAATTTAACCCTGATTGATTCACCAGACGCATCATCATGCCAATTTCATCGACGCGATCAAAATGGTAATAATCGGTTTTACGCCCGGAAACCACATGCTGCATTTGACGAACTATCGTTTTGACAGGACGACTAATCTGCGCATTAAGATAAACCCCAAACAATATAAAAAGCGTTATCAGTCCGCCGACCTGAGTAATCCTTTCAGGGGAGAAGAAAGCGATCAGCAAGGTGAATAGCGCGGTAACGCCTATTCCATAATTCACTCTTTTTGCGGTACTCATTTTTTTAAAAAGTGAAAGAAATGAAAATAAACCACGGCGAACTAACAACCCTTTATAGAAACGATGACTGTTTAATTCATTATTTCGCACGCGCTCATAAAGTCGTTCGCTGGCTTCAATTTCGGTGCGGGGCGGAATATTACGGACAGAAATGTACCCGGTGAGTGTTTCATTTTGATACACCGGCGTGACGTTAGCGCGAACCCAGTAATGATCGCCATTACCGCGCCGATTTTTTACCAGCCCTGTCCAGCTCTGCCCCTGCTGCAAGGTGAACCACAGATCGCCAAACGCCTCAGGTGGCATATCGGGATGACGAATAACATTATGTGGCTCGCCAATAAGATGTTCTTCTTTATAACCGCTGGCTTCAATAAAGGCAGAGTTTGCATAGGTAATATGGCTCTGGGTATTGGTGGTCGACATAAGCGTCGAACCTTCGTTAAGCAAATACTCGCTTTGTGTAACAGGAGTGTTATTTCTCATGAAAAACTCCATGGTGTGATGTCAAGAAATATAAAGAAGTCGCCCGAAAAATGTTCAGGCAAGACAAAAGTTATTGTTGTGTTTATTACGGCCTGCGCATTCTTCCACAGAATGGGGTGAACAAGAAAGAACCTAAATTAAATATTTTTTATCTATTAAAGTTCTCTTATGTAATGAAAATGCAAAGAAATGAATAACCCATTTTAAATGGCAAATGAAATACTCCCCTTAAGGCAAATAAGAAGAGAATAATGAATGTGCGCAACAGAATAGTCTGGCTACGTACCGTTTCATTAACATTCATAAAACGTTATGATAGTTCAGTACACTTTCTGAACTCCCTCGGTCAATCTTGTGAAAATCAATCTTATCGGTACCAGCGGTAGCGGAAAAACAACGTTAGCCAGGCGACTCGCCACCGAATTATCACTCCCCTACATCGAAATGGATACGCTGTACTGGCGGCCCGACTGGCAGGGTACACCAGACGATCAGTTTCTGATTAAGCTCGAAACGGCGCTAAACGCTGCGCCCGATTGGGTACTGGATGGCAACTACAACCGCACGCGAGCGGTAAAATGGCGTGAGATCGATATCATCGTGTGGGTCGATTATGGTTTTGCCCGCACGCTATGGCAGGCTGTCAGCCGCGCCGCGAAGCGAGCCTGGACACAACAGGAGCTGTGGCCTGGCACGGGCAATCGTGAAAGTATCCGCCGCTCGTTCTTCAACCGCGAGTCGGTGCTGCTGTGGACGATTAAAACCTGGCGCACCAATCGCGTACGCTATATCGCGGACATGCAAAACCCACAATATGCGCATATCCGTTTCGTGCGGATAACGTCACGTCAGGACGCCGAAAATCTCATCGCCGAGTTAAAACCATCCTCTTAGCATGGCTTTGCATTTCTGATTTCCGGCAAACCAAATGTAAATTAATTGTTTCTCAGAGGTGAAATCCCCCTTTAATAATGACGACATGTTAAGTCAAACGAGAACACAACATGTCCTGGCGAATCAGCATTCTGGATAAAAGCCCCGTCGCGGTGAATGAAACGCCCGCCGATGCGCTGGCGCGCACGTTAAGTCTGGCGAAACAAGCAGAAGCACTCGGCTTTCACCGCTTCTGGATTGCCGAACACCACAACACGACTCAACTCGCCAGCCCGTCTCCTGAGCTGCTGATTGCCTGGATCCTTGGGCAGACAAAGCGTATCCGCGTCGGTTCCGGCGGCGTGATGCTTCAGCATTACAGCCCGTATAAAGTGGCCGAAAACTTCAACGTGCTGGCGTCGATTGCGCCGGGACGCGTGGATTTGGGCGTCGGTAAAGCCCCCGGCGGACTGCCGCTTTCAACACGCGCGTTGCAGCAGGGGCTGAATCAACAAGAAAAAGGCACCTTTGCCGATCAGCTGACGCAGTTGAACAACTGGCTTTTACCGCTGGCCGACGCGCAGCAGGACGCTGTCCAGGCGACGCCGTTGCCCGCCGTGCCAGCGGAACGATTCCTGCTGGGTGCGAGTGTTGAAAGTGCGCGTCTGGCCGCTCAGCTTGACTGGGATTTTGTCTTCGCCGCACATCTGAATGGCGACGTGAATTTGCTTCGCAATGTGCTTAAAACCTGGCGCGAAAACAGTGCCCGTCCGGCCATTGTGGCGGTGCAGGCGATTGTCGCACCCACTCAGGCACAAGCCGATGCGTTGGCCGAGAAGGTCGAAGTGTGGGGCGTGGAGTTGGCTAACGGTCAGCGCGTCACCGTTGCCAGCGAAGAGCAGGCCTATGCTTTTGCCCGTCAGGCTGAAAGTGAGCCGGTGCGCATTGCCCGCCGTGCGCAGTCTCTGATTAAAGGCACAGCCGATTCCGTGCTTAAGGCGCTGGACACGCTGCACCAGACCTATGGAATCGATGAATTTATCATTGATACACCTGTCGCGGATGGTAGCGCCCGCACGCAATCCCTGCGCCTGCTGGCACAGGCGAAATTCGCCGGAGAGGTGCTGGTATGAGCCTCGGAAAACAGCTGATCGACTGGCGTCGGGAACTGCATCGCCATCCGGAGCTTTCCGGGCAGGAGGTCGAAACCACCGCGCGTCTGCGCCAGTGGCTGTCAGCGGCGGGCATTAAGATTCTGCCCTACGACCTGCAGACCGGGATTGTCGCTGAAATCGGCACGGGCAACCGACACATTGCCCTGCGTGCCGATATCGATGCGCTACCCATTGAGGAGCGCAGCGGCGTGGCCTTTAGCTCGCAAAATCCCGGCGTGATGCATGCCTGCGGACATGACATTCACACTAGCGTGATACTGGGTGCCGCATTACAACTCAAAGCCCGCGAAGCGGATCTTCAGGGGCGGGTCAGGATCCTGTTCCAGCCTGCTGAGGAGAACTTTGGTGGCGCGAAAAGTCTGGTGCGTGCAGGGGCATTAGAGGACATCAGCGCCATTTTTGGAATGCACAACGAGCCCGGTCTGCCGGTGGGCGCATTTGCTACGCGCGGCGGGCCGTTCTACGCCAACGTTGATCGATTTGTTTTCCGCGTCACCGGTAAAGGGGCGCATGCCGCGCGACCGCATGAAGGATCGGATGCCATCGTGCTCGCCAGTCAGCTGGTGACGGCGCTGCAAAGCGTGGCGAGCCGCAACATCAACACCCTGGATTCGGTGGTGCTGAGCGTCACGCGCATTGAGGGCGGCAACACCTGGAACGTGCTACCAGAAAGCGTTGAGCTGGAAGGCACATTGCGTACCCATCGCATTGAAGTTCAACAGAATGTCAAAGCGCGCGTGGGTGAAATCGCCGCCGGATTTGCCAGCGCCTTTAATGCCCAAATTGACATCACCTGGTACGCAGGCCCGACAGCGCTGGTGAATGACGAACGCTGGGCGGATTTTGCCACCGCGATTGCGCAGGAAACCGGTTACGAAACACAGCACGCGGAACTGCACATGGGGGGCGAGGATTTTGCCGTCTATTTACAGCATATTCCTGGCGCGTTTGTCAGTATCGGTAGCGCCAGTCCTTTTGGTTTGCATCATCCGGCATTTAATCCTGATGAAGCATTAATTGAACCCGCAGCACATTATTTCTCGCAGCTTGCAGAAAAAGCGCTACATCACATTTAATCATTAAGAGGTGAATATGTCTGCAACACGACAATTGCGGCTGGGAACCATATTGCATGGCGCTTCCGGAAATATGTCTGCCTGGCGTCATCCTGCAGCACAGGCGGATGCCAGTATTAATTTTAATTTCGTCAAAGAAACGGCATTAAAAGCAGAAGAGGGCAAGCTGGATTTTTTATTTGTCGCCGATGGGCTGTATATTAATGAAAAATCCATTCCACATTTTCTTAATCGCTTTGAACCGCTGACGGTATTATCCGCGCTGGCGAGTTTAACGTCGCGTCTGGGATTAGTCGGTACGCTTTCCACCTCTTACAGCGAGCCGTTTTCAGTGGCGCGACAGTTTGCCAGCCTCGATCATTTGAGCAATGGCCGCGCGGGCTGGAACGTGGTGACGTCGCCGCTGGAAGGTTCTGCAAAGAACTTTTCTCGTGATAAACATCCTGAGCACGCCCTGCGTTATCGCATTGCTGATGAATATCTCGACGTAGTGAAAGGGCTGTGGGATTCGTGGGAAGACGACGCTTTTGTGCGGAATAAATCCAGCGGCCAATTCTTTAATCCTGAAAAATTACATACGCTCGATCATCATGGTGATTTTTTCCAGGTTGCCGGACCATTAAATATTGGCCGGACGCCGCAGGGACGTCCGATTGTTTTTCAGGCGGGCGCATCTGATGACGGTAAGAAATTAGCGGCGAAACATGCCGATGCGATATTCACCCATCACGAATCGCTGGGTGAAGCCAAAGCATTTTATCGCGACGTGAAGCAGCAATTAGAATTGCACGGCCGGCGCGCCGATGAATTACATATATTCCAGGGCGTCAGCGTGATTGTCGGTAAAGATGCTGATGACGTGGAGCAGCAATATCAAACTACCGCGGCGCTGGTGTCTATTCATGATGCGCTGAATTATCTGGGGCGATATTTCGAACACCACGATTTTAGTCAGTACCCGCTGGATGCGCCGTTCCCGGATATCGGTGATTTGGGGCAAAACAGCTTTCGCAGCACCACGGATGAAATCAAGCGTAACGCACGCGATCGAAACTTAACGCTGCGTCAGGTCGCGCTTGAGGCCGCTTCACCGCGCCCGCGTTTTTCCGGCACGCCAGAAGAGGTGGCCGACGGTCTGCAACAGTGGTTTGCAGAATACGCCGCTGACGGATTCATCATTCAGGGTGGCACACCGGACACGTTCCCGCGCTTTGTCGATTGGGTCGTTCCGGTATTGCAGGCGCGTGGCCTGTTCCGCACCGAATATCCCGGCACGACACTGCGCGAAAGTCTGGGCTTAGATCAACCTAAAAATCAGTTCACACAACAATAAGAGACGCTCGCTATGCAGAAATCATCGCTCGTACTGGCGCTTGCGCTGGCCTTTACTCCTGCCGTCTGGGCAGAAAATGTGAATATCAACGGCACAGGTGTGAGCCTCGAAGCCAATAAAACGCCTGTTAATACGGTGAAAAATCCGCAGGCTATCGCGCAGTTACCCGCCGGTTTGCATCTTGCCGTACCGGGTAAATTCACGGTGGCCATCGCCGGGCTGAGTCAGCCACCTTTAACCGTTTTTGCCGATGACAATAAAACGCTGATCGGCAGCGAAGCCGATATCGCGCGTCTGGTCGCCGACAGCCTGGGGCTGGAACTGAATATCGTCCCGACGTCGTGGGAAGACTGGCCGCTGGGCGTAACGTCCGGGAAATATGACGCCGCGATCAGCAATATTACCGTCACCAAAGAGCGCAAAGAGAAATTTGATTTCGCCACCTACCGCAAAGATTCTCTCGGCTTTTATGTGAAATCGACCAGCCCGATCAAGCAGCTTGAGAAGGCCGAAGACATTGCCGGTCTGCGTATTATTGTCGGTTCCGGGACGAATCAGGAGGCGATCCTGCTGGCGTGGGATGCCGAGAATCAGAAGAAAGGGCTTAAACCTTTCACCCCGGTTTATACCAAAGATGATGCCGCCCAAACGCTGGCGCTACAGTCTGGCCGCGCGGATGCGTTTTTTGGTCCAAACGTAATCGGTGCGTGGAAGGCGGCGCTGACCGGTAAGACCAAGCTGGTCGGCAGCGTGGACGGCGGTTGGCCGAAAGCGGCGCACATCGCCGTGACGCTGAAAAAGGGCAGCGGTTTAGCAGAACCGGTGCAAACGGCCCTCAATGGGGTGATCAAAAACGGTGATTACGACAAAGTGCTGAACCGCTGGGGCGAAGGCGTGGAACGTATCCCGAGTTCAGAAGTGAATCCCGCGGGATTAGGCGATTAAGGAGTCTACATGAGCGAACTTTTTCGTGACGTTTCGCCGGAGGATGCTGATCTTCAGCCCATTATTGACGGGCTGTTCGGTGAGTATTCCGCCCGCTACGGCGACTATTTTTCCAAAGATGCTGAAGTGGAGCTGACCGAGTGGTATCTCCCGCCGCAGGGGCTGTTTATCGTCCTGGCGCGTGACGGCAAAATCATCGCCACGGGCGCATACAAACCTTTTGATGAACACACGGCTGAAATCAAACGCATCTGGACCGATAAATCCCTGCGTCAGCAGGGGTTGGCCGCGCGTGTGGTTCAGGAACTGGAGCGCAGGGCGGTGCTGGCGGGCTATAGCCAAATCTACCTCACCACCGGTTTTCGTCAGCCGGAAGCGGTGAAACTGTATCTGAGTCAAGGCTACGCAGCCCAGTTTGATCTCAATCGCGATCCGGAAGAGTACAGCCAGCCGCCGTTTGACGGGCGTCTGCGCTTCACCAAAACGCTGGTACGCGAAGCGTTCAGTAAAACCGCATGAGGAACGACGATGAACAACGTTGAAACCATCAAAGTGGTCCCGGCGCGCTATCCGTGGCGCACCGTTGGGGCAATCGCGGCGCTGTTTGTGCTGGCGATTGTCATACAGTCGGTGGCCTTTAATCCGCGCTGGGAGTGGGCCGTGTTCGCGCGCTGGTTCTTCGATCCGGTGATTCTGGAAGGCGTCGGGCAGACGCTTTTACTCACGCTTATCGGCACTGCGCTGAGCGTGGTGATCGGCGGCATGCTGGCGCTGGCGCGGCTTTCGTCATCGTGGCTGTTGAGCAGCCTGGCGTGGGGATACATCTGGCTGTTCCGTTCGCTGCCGCTGATTGTGGTGCTGATCATCCTCTATAACTTCTCCTATCTGTACGACACGCTGTCGCTCGGCGTGCCGTTCACCGACATCACATGGGGGAGTTTTGAGACGATTAACGTACTCGGGCAATTTTCGACCGCTGTGGTGGGCCTGACGCTGGTGCAAAGCGCTTATACCGCGGAAATCATTCGTGGCGGGTTCCTCGGCGTGGATCACGGCCAGTACGAAGCGGCCGCCGCGCTGGGTTTACCCGCCTGGCGTCGCACGTTACGCATCATTCTGCCACAGGCGCTGCGCACTATTTTGCCTGCCGGATTCAACGAAATTATCAGTCTCGCGAAAGGCACCGCGATGGTTTATGTCCTGGCGATGCCGGAACTTTTCTACACCATTCAGATGATCTACAACCGCACTCAGGAGGTGATTCCGCTGCTGATGGTTGGCGCGGTCTGGTATCTGGTGATCACCACCGTATTATCGGCTATCCAGCACATTGTTGAACGTGGACTGGCCCGCAGCGAGCGCCGTTCGGCGGTGAATCAATCGCGTACGTCCAGCCGCACCCGTTCCGTCACCACGACACAGGAGCCTATCCATGCCAGCCTCTCCTGAAGGACATATTTCGATAACAGGCGTCAGCAAGTTCTTTGGGCGTCACAAAGCGCTCGATAACGTGTCGCTGGAGATCCCACCGGGTTCGGTGACGGTCATTCTCGGGCCGTCAGGTTCCGGTAAATCGACGCTTTTACGCACCATTAACCATCTTGAACGTGTCGATGAAGGCTTTATCCAGATAGACGGTGACTACATTGGCTATCGCCGTCAGGGCGACAAACTGTACGAGCTGAAAGAAAAAGAGATCCTTAAGCAACGCGTCAACGTCGGTTACGTGTTTCAGAATTTCAACCTCTTCCCGCATCTGACGGTGCTGGAGAATCTGATTGAAGCCCCGATTGCGCATAAACAACTCAGCCGCAAAGCCGCCGTCGACAGGGCTTACAGCCTGCTGGATGTGGTGGGCCTGCGGGATAAAGCCGATGCGTGGTCGCGGCATTTATCCGGCGGACAGCAGCAGCGTATTGCCATCGCCCGTGCGCTGGCCCTGCGACCGCGGGTCATGCTGTTTGATGAACCGACGTCAGCACTCGATCCGGAACTGGTGGGTGAGGTTCTGGATGTGATCAAAAAACTGGCGCGTTCAGGAACCACGCTGGTTGTCGTGACGCATGAGATAGGATTTGCCCGCGAAGTGGCCGATCAGATTGTGTTTATGGTGGATGGCAAAATCGTGGAACAGGGCAGCAGCGATGAGGTGTTGAACCGTCCGACGCATGCGCGAACGCGTCAGTTCCTGTCAAAAGTGCTGTAAGGAGAGAGAATGAAATATGGATTTCTGGCGCTTTTAGCCGTCGTTTCGACAAGCCATGCGAGCATTGATTTACTGGCGAACGAACAGCCTCTGCCTGTTACCGTCGATCAACATGCGGTATCAAAGATCCCTCGCAACTACAAATTTGTGGAGCCAGGGACGCTGACGGTGGCGATTTCAGCCCTCAACTCACCGCCGCTGGCGCTGCTGGCAAGCGACAACCGGACCCGCATCGGCAGCGATCCGGACATTGCGCGTTTGCTGGCGGGCAGCCTGGGTTTAAAGCTCAAACTCGTACCCACCGCGTGGGAAGACTGGCCGCTTGGCATAAGCTCCGGGCGTTACGATGTGGCGCTGGTGAATATTGCCGTGACCGAACAGCGCAAGCAGAAGTTTGATTTTGCGACGTATCGCGTCGATTCGCTGGCATTTTCCGTTAAATCCACCAGCGAGATAACGTCGATCAAAAGCCCTGCAGATCTGGCCGGGAAAAAAGTGATTGTCGGTTCCGGAACGAATCAGGAACGCATTCTGCTGGGCTGGAACGAGGAGAATCAAAAGGCGGGGCGAGAGCCTGCGCTTCCGGTCTATCTGACCGATGATGCGTCGGGCAATCTGTATATTCAGTCCGGTAGGGCGGACGTGTTCTTCGGGCCGCAGTCGGTTTCAGCGTATAAAGAGGCGCTCACGGGTAAAACGCGGGTGGTGGGATTGGGTCCGAAAAAAGCCTATGTTGCGACGACCACCAAAAAGGACAACGCGCTGGTGTATGCCTTGCAAGCCGCGCTAAACGGCGCAATCAAGCGCGGCGAGTACCAAAAAGTGCTGGCACGCTGGGGTGAGCAGGGCGAAGCGGTGGAACAATCGGAGGTGAATCCTCCGGGCATCACTTACTGACGCTAGGCGCTACGAAGGAACGCTGAGTGAGTCACTCTCTTTTCTGGAACTGCACAAGGTGTTAAAGGCTGATGAAAATATCTGATAACCTGGAATACTATTCATAAAGGAGCCTGAAAATGCCACATGTTGATATCAAATGTTTCCCTCGTGATCTGAATGATGAACAAAAAACCGCGCTGGCGGCGGATATCGCCGAGGTGATTATTCGTCATTTCAACAGCAAAGACAGCTCGGTGTCCGTTGCGTTGAATCAGGTTCAACAGGAGGACTGGAAAGCGCAGGTCTGGGATACCGAGATTGGCCCGAAGCTGGATGAACTGATCAAGAAGCCGGGTTACTCGATGTAATCATGTCGTCCTGAAGCCGCCGCCCGGCGGCTTTGTCTTTTTGCGAAGCGGCTTCCAGTGAATATCGCGACCCCTTATTGTTATCACGCGTCTTTCTTATCACACTTATCGTGTTGGTGAGGGAATTCTTGCCGGCATTTCACGGGCATCATTTCATTGAGAGTGGTCTAAATATGGTCTATATTAAAACTTCGGAACGCAACAAAGTTGATCTTATGAAAGTTGAAACCATTAGCTTCGTGAAGAAGAATGCCGCGACATTAGAACTCTCGGAACCCATTTTAGTTACGCAAAACGGCGTCCCTGCGTATGTGATTGAATCTTACGATCAGCACCAGGAACGGCAAAACGCGATCGCATTGCTGAAAATGCTCACGCTTTCAGAAAAAGACAAGGCAGCAGGAAACGTCTTTTCAAAAGATCAGTTACTGGATGGGCTGATTGACTGAACCGGATATCCACCAGACAGGGAAGGGTTATGAACGGTAGCGATTTCGTTTTTGAATACACACTCACCGCAAAATATTGCATTGAGGATATCATCGTTTTTTTGCGGCGGATTGATGTCGAACCACGGCCTGTTATCGCCGATATTCTGGAACAATTTGAAAAAACGGTAAGACACTTCCCGCAGGGTTCTCACATTTGTCCAGAATTGTTGAAGCTCGGATGCGCGAAATACCGTGAATTTAACAGCCGGGGCGGCTATCGCGTTCTGTATTCTGTAGAAGGGATGACAATCACGGCACATGCTATCTTGTCGCAGCGTCAGGATATTCAGCAACTTCTCTTCCGGCGTTTAGTCCAGGCCTGACACAGACCTGAACCTCCCGTCCTTACTCCTTTCGCATCACCTGCAGTAACGTATCCAGCAGCCCAGGAAAACGGGCGTCTAAATCGTCTTTACGCAACGAGATCATATTCTCCCGTCCCTGGGGACGCTGCCAGATCACGCCGCTGTCGCGCAATACACGCCAGTGATGAGTCATAGTGGATTTCGCGACTTCTTGTGGCCGCAATGCGTTGCAGCTCAGCTCACTGCCGTCGGCGATCAGGCGCAGAATAGCTAATCTTAACGGGTTGCCGAGCGCAAAAAGCACGTTTTCCAGCAGGATTTGTTCAGGCTCGGGATGGTTCGGGATCATAGTGCTCCTGGGCGGATTAATCAGCTTGAGCTATATAAACGATAGGTCAACCTGATAAAAATAGTTCGAATATACTCGTACAATAGGACTATTATAGCAAACGAACACTAAGGCGACCATCCCGGTCGTCAATCGCAAGTCACACTGACTAAGGACGCATCATGCCCCGACCCATCCCCCTCGAACGTTATCGCAACATCGGTATCTCCGCGCATATCGATGCCGGTAAAACGACCACCACCGAGCGCATCCTGTTTTACACCGGAATGAGCCACAAACTGGGTGAAGTCCACGATGGCGCGGCAACAACTGACTGGATGGCGCAGGAGCAAGAGCGCGGAATTACGATTACCTCCGCCGCCGTGAGCTGCTTCTGGCCGGGCATGGACGCAGGCTTTGAGCCGCACCGGATCAATATCATCGACACCCCTGGCCACGTCGATTTCACCATTGAGGTGGAACGATCCATGCGTGTGCTGGATGGCGCGGTGATGGTGTATGACTCCGTGGGCGGCGTCCAGCCGCAGTCGGAAACCGTCTGGCGGCAGGCGAATAAATATCATGTGCCACGCCTGGCTTTCGTTAACAAAATGGACCGCCAGGGCGCGGATTTCTTCCGCGTGGTGCAGATGATGCGCGACCGTCTGAAAGCCAATCCTGTGCCGATTGTGATCCCAATTGGTGCGGAAGAACACTTCACCGGCGTGGTGGATCTCATCAAAATGCGCGCCATTTTGTGGGATGACGCGACCCAGGGCATGACGTTCAACTATGCACCCGTTCCGGATGAACTGTTGGCGACGGCCCAGGAATGGCGAGAAAAAATGGTCTCTGCGGCCGCAGAAGCCAGCGACGCATTGATGGACAAATACCTGGAAACCGGCGATCTCGATGAAGCCGAGATCATCAGCGGACTGCGTGCCCGTACCATTGCTGGGGAAATCCAGCCGATGCTGTGCGGCAGCGCATTCAAGAACAAAGGCGTGCAGCGCATGCTCGACGCGGTGATTGAGCTGATGCCGTCGCCACTCGACATTCCGGCGATTGATGGCGTGGATGAAAAAGGGCAACACGCGGAACGTCATCCGAGTGACGACGAACCGTTCTCGGCGCTGGCGTTCAAGCTCATGACCGACCCGTACGTCGGCCAGTTGACCTTTATCCGCGTCTATTCCGGCGTGCTGAAAAAAGGCGACGCGGTGTACAACCCGGTGAAAGGGAAGAAAGAGCGTATCGGTCGTATTGTGCAGATGCACGCCAACGACCGTCATGAAGTAGACGAACTGCGTGCGGGCGATATCGCCGCCTGCGTGGGGCTGAAAGACGTTACGACGGGCGATACCCTGAGCGATCTCTCGGCGGTGATCACGCTTGAACGGATGGAATTCCCGGAACCGGTGATTTCTCTGGCGATCGAGCCGAAAACCAAGGCGGATCAGGAAAAAATGGGCATCGCGTTGCAGCGTCTGGCGGCGGAAGATCCATCGTTCCGACTGCACACTGACGAAGAGTCCGGCCAGACGATCATTTCCGGTATGGGTGAACTGCATCTGGAAATTATTGTTGACCGTATGAAGCGTGAGTTTGGCGTTGAGGCCAATATTGGTCGTCCGCAGGTGACCTACCGCGAAACGCTGCGCAAAGCGGTAAGCGATATTGAAGGCAAATTTGTGCGACAGTCCGGCGGTAAAGGGCAGTACGGACATGTGGTGCTGAGCCTTGAACCGCTGGAGCCCGGCAGTGGCTTTGTGTTTGCCGATGCCACCAAAGGCGGCGTGGTGCCGCGCGAGTATATTCCTTCAGTGGAAAAAGGCCTGCGCGAAGCCATCAACAGCGGCGTGCTGGCGGGATATCCGGTGGTTGACGTCAAAGCGACGCTGACGTTTGGCTCCTATCATGAGGTCGATTCCTCAGAAATGGCCTTCCGCATGGCGGCCATCTTTGGCTTCAAAGAGGGCGCACGCAGAGCTGATCCGGCGATCCTTGAACCGGTCATGCATGTGGAAGTCGAAACGCCGGAAGACTACGCCGGAAATATCATGGGCGATCTCTCTTCTCGTCGTGGGATGGTGCAGGGCATGGATGAACGCTTCGGTAGCCAGATAATTCGTGCCGATGTGCCGCTGGCCGAGATGTTTGGTTATGCCACGACATTGCGTTCGATGTCACAAGGCCGCGCCACCTATAGCATGGAGTTCCACCATTACGCCGAAGCGCCTCGCAACGTGGCGGAAGATATCATCGCCAGCCGCGCGAAAGGCTAGAAAGGTCATCGTAATCTAAACAAAACCCCACTTCGGTGGGGTTTTTATGTTGTAGAGTGGAGAAGACAAGAAAACCCAATCACGTCAAAACGTTAGTGGTTAAGCGTTTTTCATCAGTCTGCTTTAACTATTCAGGTGCTTTCACTCTCTTCCCGCTTGTGACAAACGTCCCCGCGCCCAAATGGTGCAGAGTATTCAGTTTGTCTTCATCAAACTGCCAGCGTCCGGACACGAACGCGCGTTCGTCAGCCGCTGCTGCGACCACTTCGCCAAACAGGGTGTCGTATTTTTCCGCTGCGGAAGTTGCGGGCAGCAGGCGGCACTCCATCCACGCCAGACATTTCTCTTCAATGACCGGCAAGCCCAATACCGGGCCGTTTATCGCCGGAATACCGTAGGCATTGAATTTGTCTTCGTCGCGACCGGTGACGCTGCCTACCGCATACGTCCAGTTGGCTGCCGCCACGCCTGGGATCACGATGCCGAATGACCCACTACGCTCGATGAGTTCACGCGACCACGCGCTTTTGTCCACCACGATGGCGATGCGCGGCGGTTCAAATTCGACGGGCATTGACCACGCGGCGGCCATCACGTTGCGACGATCAATGGTGTCGTCGCGACTGGTGATAAGCACCGTAGGACCGTGATTCAGCAGGCGGCTGGCGTGCTTTAACTCGACGGGGCGGAAGCGGCTCATAGAAATTCCTCAAAAGGGTTTAACGGCATTAAACGACTGAATCGACGATGAAATCAAGTCGCAACATAACCGTCATGACGTCGTCATGTTGCCTGCCTACAGTGTCGGACATTAAATCCCAAAGAGGATAACAATATGTTCACATCTATCACGCTCAACGGCGTTTCGTACGCTTTTGATGCGAACACGGTATTAAATCAAATCGATCTGCACATTGACGCAGGCAGTGTTGTTGCGCTGCTCGGACCGTCGGGCTGCGGTAAAAGTACGCTGCTGCGTCTGCTCGCCGGACTCACGCATCCCGCTCAGGGTCAAATCCATTTCGGCGATCGGCTGGTCGCGAAAGCAGGGTGGTCGCTACCGCCAGAAGCGCGCGATATCGGCATGGTATTCCAGGATTACGCTCTGTGGCCGCACATGACGGTCGCGCAAAACGTCGCGTTCCCGCTGAAAATGCGCAACGTCAGACGCCAGGAATGTGATGCCCGCGTCGCGCAGGCTTTGGCACGCGTTGGACTCAGTGATTTTGCTGACCGTAAACCGGCAGGCTTATCGGGCGGTCAACAGCAGCGTGTGGCGCTCGCTCGCGCCATTGTTGCTGAACCACGCGTGCTGCTGTTCGACGAACCGCTTTCAAATCTAGATAGCGAACTGCGCGAATCACTGTGTCAGGAGATGGCAACGCTGTTGCGCCAGCTCGGGACGACGGCCGTTTATGTCACCCACGATCGCCGGGAGGCTGAAATCCTGGCCGATCGCATCGTGCATTTATCCGCTGGCAGCGTCGCTGCCGATCGTTTGATTTCATCCTCAGGGGAGTTCGCATGAAAAAGTCATTTTCCGCTCAAAAGGGAGTCTTGCTCGCAATGGCGCTATCCACCGTCATGATGTCCAGCGCTCACGCGTTGACGGTTTACACCGCAGGTCCAGGATCGCTGGCGAAAAATCTGGCGACCGGTTTTGAAAAGAAAACAGGCGTGAAAGTCGATATTTTCCAGGCCACCACCGGCAAAGTGATGGCGCGTCTGGAGGCTGAACAGGCCAATCCGCAGGCCGATATTTTGATTTCCGCCTCGTGGGATACCGCGGAAGATTTGCATCATCGCGGCTGGCTGTTGCCGTATCAGAGCGAGAATGCCGATAAAGTCCCGGCTGAGCTGAAATCTGCCGATTACGTCGCGCAGGGGATCTCAGCCCTGGGGATCGTGTGGAATACCAAAAGCGGCACGCCGGAACCCAAAGAGTGGCAGGATCTGACCACCGAGGCGTTCAAAGATAAAGTCACCACGCCGGACCCGGCGCTGTCTGGCGCGTCACTGGATTTGCTGATCGGTCTGCAAAATGGCATGGGCGACAAAGCCTGGACGCTGTTTGATGCGCTGAAGAAAAACGGCATGGTCGTGAGCGGCCCGAACGCACAGGCCGTCACACCGGTAATGCAGGGCGCAAAAGCGGCCGTGTTTGGCGCGGTGGATTATGTCTCTTACGGCAATATTCATCAGGGTGAATCGCTGAAGGTTATCTTCCCGGCGAGCGGGACGGTGATTGCTCCGCGTCCAATGATGATCCTGAAATCAACCCAGCATGCTGACGACGCAAAAGCGTTCGTGGATTACGTCCTGTCACCAGAAGGGCAGTCAATGGTGGCCGACGCCTGGCTGATGCCTGCGCGCGAAGACGTTCAGGCTAAACGCCCGCTGCTGAATGCGCTGAACATCCTGCCGGTCAAAAATGACGGTACCCGCGAGCGCAGCGCGATCCTCAAGCGCTTCAACACGCTTTTCTCCCTGTAATTCATCCGACGGGGGCAACCCCGTCTTCAGGATTTTCTCGTGAAACAGCGATTCATTTCGGGTATGACGCTCGCCATGCTGGTCGTCCTGGTGGCGTTTCCGCTCTCCTTTATTGTGCTACAGGCCATTTTTCCGCAGTTCAGCGCCGGATCGTTTTCAGGCGCACTCAGTGGCGTGCGCGAATTGTTAGCAGAGCCGCAATTGCCCACGATGCTGGGCGGAACGTTGCAGATTGCAACCGGCGTAGCGCTGGTCAGCGCTGTGATTGGCTTTCCGCTTGGCGTGGCGAGAGGGCTATTTAATTTGCCGCTGCCGCGCCTGTGGGATCTGCTTTTTTTGATTCCGTTTTTAACGCCGCCTTACATCGCGGCGCTGTCGTGGATGCTGGTGCTCCAGACAAAGGGTTATTTACAGCAGCTCGCGGGGTTTAATCTCAACGATCTGCTGTTCAGTAAAACGGGGATTGTGCTGGTGATGGCGCTGAATATTTTCCCGGTTATCTACTTTGCGGTTTCGCGCAGTTTACTCGCCAGCGGACAGCGTCTGGCGTTAGTGGCTCGCGTTCACGGAGCCAGCGCCGGGCGGGCATTCTGGCATATTACGCTGCCGATGCTCTCTCCCGCGCTGGCGGCCGGGATGCTGCTGGCGTTTACGCTGGCCATCGAAGAGTTCGGCGTTCCGGCGGCGCTGGGAACGCGCGCTGGGGTACTGATGCTGACGACGGATATCGAGAAAAAGCTGGCTGACTGGCCGGTGGATCTCTCCGGTGCATCGATGCTTTCAGTGGTGTTGGTGGCGATTGCCCTGTGCGCCTGGGCGTTACAGAAAAAGCTGACCGGCAGTCATGATGTGACCAGTATTACCGGCAAACCCACGGAAAATATGGGCGCAGACGCAGGGGCGTTCACGCTTCCTGTTGTGCTGGTGATGGCGCTGGTTGGGGTTGTCGCCGTTATTCTGCCTGGCGCATCAATGGCGCTTTCAGGAATTTTAGGCACGTTGTCGGGTGGTGTGAAGGCTGACAACGTGACGTTGTCACATTATGCGGCATTGTTTAGCCAGCAGGGCGATGCATTATCAGCACTCGGGACCAGTCTTTCTTTGGCGCTCGGAGCCGCCTGTATTACGGGGTGTCTCGGGCTGCTGGCATCGTGGCTGGTTGTGGTGCAAAAGATAACAGGGCGCGGCCTGATAGATGCGTTGTCGCTAATGCCTGCGGCATTGCCGGGCGTAGTCGTCGGCGTGGGGTTAATCCTGCTGTGGAACCAGCCGTTCTGGGTGATTTCGCCCTATAACAGCTGGGTGATTTTGCTGCTGTCGTATTGCTGTTTGCTGCTGCCGTGGCCGGTCCGTTATGTTGGGAGCGCGCTACGCCAGTTGGGTGGTAATCTCGAACCCGCCGCGCGCGTGCATGGCGCATCGGCGTTTCAGGCACTGCGATTTATCGTGCTGCCGCTGGTGTCTCCGGCCTTGCTGGCGGCGATGTTGATGGTATTCGCGATTGCCTCACGAGAACTCGTCACCTCGCTGCTACTCGCGCCTGCCGGAACGCAAACCGTGTCGGTCTTTATCTGGCGTCAGTTCGAGCAAGGCTCGATTGGGCAAGGTATGGCGATGGCGACGCTCACGCTCATCACAGGGCTGGCGCTGATGCTTACGGCGCTGGGCATTATGCAGCGCGGCGCGCGTCGCTAAAAAGCACTTTTGCGCCAGTGGCGGCGTGAAAATAGGTTATAAACAGGGGAAATCATTTCAAGGAACCCAATGATGTCCCCATTTCTGAATGCTTATTTCGCCCGTATCGACTGGCAACAGCCAGCGAAAATTGACATCGACACCCTGCGGGCGCTGCATTTGCAGCATAACTGCGCTATTGCGTTTGAAAATATAGACGTCGTGCTGCCGCGAGAAATCCAGCTCGACGATCAACACGTTTCTGACAAGCTAGTCACCGCCAGACGCGGCGGTTACTGCTTTGAACAAAATGGACTTTTCGAGCGCGTTCTGCGGGAAATCGGTTTTAACGTCCGCAGCGTTCTGGGACGCGTAATACTGGCCAATCCGCCGCAGATGCCGCCGCGCACGCATCGTCTGCTACTCGTTGAACTCAACGGCGAGCGCTGGATTGCCGATGTCGGTTTTGGTGGTCAAACGCTGACCGCGCCGATTCGGTTAGTCGCGGGAGAGGAGCAGGCCACGCCGCACGGTGTGTATCGGCTGATGAACGAGGGCAATGACTGGGTGCTGCAGTTCCGTCACCACGATCACTGGCAGTCGATGTATCAGTTTGATCTGGTCACGCAGTATTTCACCGATTACGTGATGGGGAATTTCTGGTCCGCCCACTGGCCGCAATCGCACTTTCGTCATCATCTGCTGATGTGTCGTCATCTGCCCGACGGCGGCAAATTAACGCTCACCAACTTCCATTTTACCCACTGGCAGGGAACGCATGCCGTCGAGCAGCGCAATCTGGCCGATGCCAGCGAATTGTATGCGCTGATGCAGGAGAGATTTGGCCTGGCCGTAGACGATGCGAAATACGGGTTTACGCTGGCGGAATTGACGGCGGTCATGGCTGGATTTGATACGCATCCGGAAGCAGGGAAATAATGCGGGAAGGGGCAAACGCCCCTTAGTATTTAGCCGAGAAGTACCTTTGCCCGCATTCTCACTGCATTGAGTTCGTCAGCCGTTGCCTTTCCCTTTTTCACTGCTTTGCGTGCTCGCCAGTCCAGGCTCTTTATCTGGTCGGCAAGGGCAACGCTGCGCTGCGCTGCATTAATGGCGACCTCAAAAGGATATCCCTTAATCTGTGAAGTCAGAGGGCAGCAAAGCATTAAGCTCGTGCGGCCGTTATAGCTCGCTGGTGAAATCACCAGCGCCGGGCGATGCCCAGCCTGTTCATGGCCTGACTGCGGGTCAAAATCAAGCCAGACGATATCTCCCGCCTCCGGAACGTAATCCATTACAACTGCTCCTTACCTTGTGGTTGACCAAAAGTGATTTCGTGATGCAGATTTTCATCCGTGATAGCTGTTAACATCGATTCGAGCGACGGCGCGTCGTTTCTGACGGGTGACAAAATGATGCGTCCTTCTTCGTCTACGTTGATATTCACCACATCATCAACGTTCAGTTCGGCTTCACGCATAACGGCGACAGGAAGTCTGACGGAAGGGCTGTTTCCCCATTTTTTTACGGTGACCTGTGGCATAAAAAAACTCCAGATGGATATACAATGTATATCCATCATAGAGTCTGTCGGTTTCATGTGTCAACAATGTTGATACGTGGTGGTATTAACGCCGCGATCTCACTACCTGATAACGTCGGGTTAAATATTCCACCGGCGCGCTCCAGACGTGTACTAGCCGCGTAAACGGGAATATCAGGAAGATGGTCATACCCAGCACGAGATGCACGCGAAAGATATAAGCCACGCCATCAAGATACGCGGATGCGCCGCCGTGGAAGGTGACCACGCTCTGCGCCCAGTCGACCAGTTTGAGCATTTCGCTGCCGTCCGGGTGTTGCGCCGAGAACGGAATGGTCGCCAGCCCCAGCACGCACTGAATCAGCAGGATGCACAGAATCAAAATATCGGCTGTCGACGAGGTGGCGCGTATGCGGGGATTGGTTAATCGACGAATCAATAATCCCGCGCCGCCGACCAGCGTCAGCACGCCGCACACGCCGCCCAGAATCATGGCCATGAGCTGCTTTTGCGACATCGGCAGGAACCACGAATAGACCCAGTGTGGGGTCAGCATGCCGAATAAGTGGCCGAAGAAAATCCCCAGAATGCCGATGTGAAACAAGTTTGACCACAACACCATTCCCCGCTTATCAAGCATCTGGCTGGACGACGCACGCCAGGTGTATTGCCCGTAGTCATAGCGCAGCCAGCTTCCAATCAGGAATACCGTTGCGCATATATACGGGTAAATATCGTAGAAAAAGACGTTCAGGAATTGCATCATTTTGGGCCTCCGGCGCTGACGTCCACGTATTGGGGCGCGACGTCCTGGCTAAAGCGGCGTTGATATTGCTGCATCGGCGAACTGTCACAGGCGGTAGCGTTGTCCTCAATAAATTTCACCTGTTCCTCTTCCCAGACTGCGTCCAGCGCCTGGCGAGTGTCATCCCGTTGTTCTGTCGAGACCTGATTCGTGACACTGTCACTGGTGAGCGGGCTTTGTGCGAAGGTCAGCAGGGCGTCAAAAAGCTGATAATGCGCGACGTCTCGCTGTTTCAGTCGTCCGCCAATCAGCGCCAGAATCGGCGCGACGTTTTGCAACCCTTCACGCGCGTCGGCATCTGGAACAATGCTTAAATATTCCAGATACAGCGGCAAATAGTCCGGCAGTTCGCGACAATCCAGCGCTAATCCGGCCTTTTCGTACTGACTCATGAGATCGACCATCGCCTGGCCGCGATCGCGGGACTCAGCATGAACATGCTCAAACAGCAGCAGCGACGTCGAACGTCCGCGCTCGAACACTTCGCACCATTGCGCCTGTTTATCGAGAAGCGACGCCTCAAGGTGTTGCTGCGCAAAGGGCAGCAGCATCGGCGCATCCTGGGCGATCAGCGACAGCGCTTCGTCCTTGCTTTCCCACAGCGCCTCATCGGGATATTCAATCAGCAGCGCAATAATTTTAAGGATCTGCATTATTCGCCCTCCCCATGTTTGCGCACCTCGTCGATGTTGATGGCGTCGATACGGCTGCTGTTGAAGAGGTTGAATTTGGTGTCGGAGCCGTGGCAGCCGTCACCGAAGGTAAAGCCGCAGCCGTTTTTCTCCGGGAAGGCATCGCGCGCCATTTCACGGTGGCTGGTTGGGATCACGAAGCGGTCTTCGTAGTTCGCGATGGCGAGATAGCGGTACATCTCTTCGACCTGTTCCACGCTCAAACCGACTTCTTCAATTGCTCGGGTGTCCGTCACGCCTTCGACGGTTTGCGAACGTTTGTAATGGCGCATCGCCATCATGCGTTTCAGGGCGCGCAGCACCGGGCCGGTATCACCCGCGCTGAGCATATTCGCCAGATACTGCACCGGAATGCGCAGGCTTTCGACCGCCGGCAAAATGCTGTCAGTTTGCGGCAGACCGCCAGCATCGGCGTAGGACTGAATCGGTGACAGCGGCGGAACATACCAGACCATCGGCAGGGTGCGATATTCCGGGTGCAGCGGCAGCGCCAGCTTCCAGTCCATCGCCATTTTGTAGACCGGAGAACGCTGCGCGGCGTCAATCACGTTTTGCGGAATGCCTTGTTTAAACGCTTCTTCAATCACTGCCGGATCGTGTGGGTTCAGGAACACATCGCACTGGCGCTCGTACAGATCGGTTTCATGCTCAGTGCTGGCGGCTTCTTCGATACGGTCCGCATCGTACAGCAGCACGCCGAGATAACGGATGCGACCGACGCAGGTTTCAGAGCACACGGTCGGCTGACCGGATTCAATACGCGGATAACAGAAAATGCATTTTTCTGATTTGCCGCTTTTCCAGTTGAAGTAGATTTTTTTGTACGGACACCCGCTGATGCACATCCGCCAGCCACGGCATTTGTCCTGGTCGATCAGCACAATGCCGTCTTCTTCACGCTTATAAATCGCGCCGCTCGGGCAGGTAGCGACACAGCTTGGGTTCAGGCAGTGTTCACATAAGCGCGGGAGATACATCATGAAGGTATTTTCGAACTGGCCGTACATCTCCTTTTGCATGTTGTCGAAGTTGCGGTCGCGGGCGCGTTTCTCGAACTCGCCGCCGAGCAGCTCCTCCCAGTTGGGGCCGCCGACGATTTTGTCCATCCGTTTACCGCTGATCAGCGATCGCGGACGGGCAGTGGGCAGATGATCGCCTTCCGGCGCGCGGTGCAGATCCTGATAGTCAAAGGTAAACGGTTCGTAGTAATCATCGATACCGGGCAGCGACGGGTTAGCAAAGATTTTCGACAACACGCCGACGCGTCCACCCAGGCGCGGCGTCAGCTTGCCGGTGATGCTGCGCACCCAGCCGCCTTGCCACTCTTCCTGGTCTTCCCAGTTCTTCGGATAGCCAATGCCCGGTTTGGTTTCGACGTTATTAAACCACGCGTATTCCATGCCTTCGCGCCCGGTCCAGACGTTTTTACACGTTACCGAACAGGTGTGACAGCCGATGCATTTGTCGAGATTCAGTACCATGCCGACCTGTGAGCGTATTTTCATTTTTTCGCCTCCTGAACCTGATCCCGACCTTCGCCATCCAGCCAGTTAATGTTTTTCATTTTGCGGATCATGATGAACTCGTCGCGATTAGAGCCGACGGTGCCGTAGTAGTTGAAGCTGTAAGCCAACTGGGCGTAACCGCCGATCATGTGCGTCGGTTTCGGGCAGACGCGGGTGACGGAGTTGTGAATGCCACCGCGTCGACCGGTCACTTCCGATCCCGGAATGTTCAGAATGCGCTCCTGGGCGTGGTACATCATGGTCATGCCCGGCGGCACGCGCTGGCTAACGACTGCGCGGGCGGTGAGGGCGCCGTTAGCGTTGAAGGCTTCGATCCAGTCGTTGTCTTCAATGCCTAGCTCGCGGGCGTCTGTTTCGCTGATCCACACAATTGGCCCACCGCGCGACAGGGTTTGCATCAGCAGGTTTTCGCTGTAGGTGGAGTGAATGCCCCATTTCTGGTGCGGCGTCAGGAAGTTCAGCGCTTTTTCCGGGAAACCGTTTGGCGGGATTTCGCGCATGTGCGTCACGCTGCGGGTATCAATCGGCGGACGATAGGCCACCAGACTTTCCCCGAAGGCGCGCATCCACTGGTGATCCTGATACAGCTGTTGACGCCCGGAGAGCGTGCGCCACGGGATCAGCTCATGAACGTTGGTGTATCCGGCGTTATAGGAAACATGCTCGCTCTCAATACCTGACCACGTCGGGCTGGAGATAATTTTGCGCGGCTGCGCCTGAATATCGCGGAAGCGAATTTTCTCGTCTTCTTTGTTTAGCGCCAGATGCGCATGTTCGCGGCCGGTGAATTCGCTGAGCGTTTTCCAGGCTTTTACCGCCACATGGCCGTTGGTTTCCGGGGCGAGGGCGAGAATCACTTCAGACGCGTCTATCGCGGTATCGATCAGCGGACGCCCCTTCGCCGGACCGTCCAGCTTGACGTAGTTCAGCTTGCCGAGGAAATCGATCTCGGTTTGCGTGTTCCACGAAATGCCTTTCCCGCCATTACCGAGTTTGTCCATCAGCGGACCGAGCGCGGTAAAGCGTTCGTAAGTTTCAGGATAATGACGCTCAATCACGGCGATATTGGGCGCGGTTTTGCCGGGGATCAGATCGCATTCGCCCTTGCGCCAGTCATGAATATCAAACGGCTGCGACAGTTCCGCCGGAGAGTCGTGCTGCAAGGGTTGCAGTACCACGTCAGTTTCGGTCCCCAGATGGCCAACGCACACTTCGGAGAACACTTTCGCCAGCCCTTTATAAATCTCCCAGTCGCTGCGTGACTCCCAGGCGGGATCGACGGCTGCCGAAAGCGGGTGAATAAACGGATGCATATCCGACGTATTCATGTCGTCTTTTTCGTACCAGGTGGCGGTCGGTAAAACGATGTCAGAGAACAGACAGGTGCTGGACATGCGGAAATCGAGCGTCACCAGTAAATCTAACTTGCCTTCGATGGCGGCGGTTTGCCACTCCACTTCTTCCGGTTTAACGTCATCCGTTGAACCGAGATCGTCGCCCTGGATGCCGCTCTCGGTACCCAGAAGATACTTGAGCATGTACTCGTGGCCTTTCCCGGAGGAACCCAGCAAATTCGAGCGCCAGACAAACAGATTACGCGGGTGGTTTTTACCGTTATCCGGCTGTTCACAGGCAAAACGGACATCGCCCGATTTGAGCGCCTGCACCGTGTAATCCTGCGGAGACATGCCCGCTGCGTCGGCGCGTGCTTTGATATGTAGCGGATTGACATCCAGTTGCGGAGCGGACGGCAGCCAGCCCATGCGTTCGGCCCGCACGTTGAAATCGATCAGATGTCCGGTAAATTTCGAGGCATCTGCCAGTGGGGAAAGCAGCTCCTGAGCGGTCAGCTTTTCATAGCGCCACTGGCAGGCGTGATTGTAGAAATACGAGGTGCTGTTCATCTGGCGCGGCGGACGGTTCCAGTCGAGGGCAAATGCCAGCGGCAGCCAGCCGGTTTGTGGTCGCAGCTTTTCCTGGCCGACGTAGTGCGACCAGCCGCCGCCGCTTTTGCCGACGCAGCCGCAGAACACCAGCATGTTAATCATCCCGCGGTAGTTCATGTCCATGTGATACCAGTGGTTTACACCGGCACCCAGAATGATCATCGAGCGGCCATGCGTTTTATTCGCGGTGTCAGCAAATTCACGCGCGATTTGCTCGATATGCCGACGCGGAACGCCCGTAATCTGCTCACCCCAGGCAGGGGAATAGGCTTTCACCTCGCTGTAATCGTTAACCGCGTTGTCATCATCCAGACCACGATCGAGACCGTAATTCGCCAGGACCAGATCGTACACGCTGGCGACCTGTTGCTGACGACCGTCCGCCAGCGTCAGCGTTTTGGATGGCACTCTGCGGATCAGCACGGGATCTTGCTTCACACTGCGGAAATGTGGATTTTCGTTGCCGCCGAAATAGGGAAATGCCACGTTTGCCACGCTGTCGTGCGTGATCAGCAGGGACAGCGTCAGCTCGATTTCCTGACCCGCCGCTACCGGCTCGAGGTTCCATTTCCCTTTTTCGCCCCAGCGGAAACCAATCGACCCGTTTGGCGCAACCAGCCCGCCGGCGATATCAAACGCGACGGTTTTCCATTCAGGGTTATTTTGCTCGCCCAGTCCTTCGGCCAAATCCGACGCGCGCAGCATTCGCCCTGGCACCAGGCTGCCGTCTTCGCGCTCATCAAGCATCACCAGCATCGGCATATCGGTGTAACGGCGGCAATAATTGAGGAAATATTCACTCGGATTATCAAGGTGGAACTCTTTGAGGATTACATGGCCCATCGCCATGGCGAGCGCGCTGTCGGTGCCTTGCTTGGGTGCCAGCCATTGGTCGCTGAGTTTGGCGACTTCCGAAAAATCGGGAGTTATAGCGATGGTTTTGGTGCCTTTGTAACGCACTTCGGTAAAGAAGTGGGCATCCGGCGTGCGCGTCTGCGGGACGTTAGAACCCCAGGCAATGATGTAGCTCGAGTTGTACCAGTCGGCGGATTCCGGCACATCGGTCTGCTCACCCCAGGTCATCGGTGATGCAGGCGGGAGATCGCAGTACCAGTCGTAAAAGCTCAGGCACGTTCCGCCGAGTAGCGAGAGATAGCGCGTGCCCGCCGCGTAAGAGACCATCGACATCGCGGGAATCGGTGAGAAACCGGCGACGCGATCCGGACCGTAGTGTTTGATAGTCCAGACGTTAGCGGCCGCGATCAGTTGATTCAGTTCTTTCCAGTTCGAGCGGATAAATCCGCCGTGACCGCGCGCTTGTTTGTAGCTTTTGGTCTTTTGCGGATCACTCATAATGGCGTTCCACGCCAGCACCGGATCGCTGTGCTGGCCCAGCGCGTCGCGCCACAGTTCGATCAGCTTGCGTCGGACCAGCGGATATTTCAGGCGGTTGGCGCTGTAGAGATACCAGGAGTAACTCGCGCCACGCGGGCAACCGCGCGGTTCGTGGTTTGGCAGGTCAGGGCGGGTACGCGGATAATCGGTTTGCTGTACTTCCCACGTCACCAGCCCGTTTTTGACGTAAATTTTCCAGCTACAGGAGCCGGTACAGTTGACGCCGTGAGTCGACCGCACGATTTTGTCGAACTGCCAGCGCTGGCGATAACTGTCTTCCCAGTCGCGGTTGGTGTGATACACCTGCCCGTGCCCGTCGGCGAAAGTCTCGCCTTTTTGTTTGAAATAGCGAAAGCGATCCAACAGTTTACTCATGACGTTTCTCCTGACGGTGCGACTCCCGCCCCGTGGTTACACTGCTCACAAAGTATTTCAGGGATGAATAATTATTGTTTGACGTGCTTTTGGCGACGGCCGTAGACCAGCCAGGTCACCAGCACGCAGACGATATAAAACACCAGGAAGACTTTCATCGCGCCGACCGGCGAGCCGGTCATGGCAAGTGACGTGCCGAACGCTTTTGGAATGAAGAACCCGCCGACGGCACCGATAGCGGAGATAAACCCGAGTGCCGCCGCGGTATCGGTCACGGCTTCCTGCTGGGCTTGTTCTTCCGTCCCGCCGCGAAGCTTCACCTTGTAGACCGTGATTTGTCGGAAGATGACGGCAATCATCTGGAAGGTGGAGCCGCTGCCTAAACCGGCGGTCAGGAACAAGCCCATAAAGACCAGATAAAAGGCGGTAAAGTTTCCGGAACCCGTTCCTGGAAGCGTCAGGAATATCAGCGCGCTGAATAGGGCCATAAAGACAAAATTCACCAGTGTGACGCGCACGCCGCCGAGTCTGTCCGACACCACGCCGCCCGCCGAACGCGCCAGCGCGCCAATTAACGGGCCGAAGAACGCGAGATGCAGAATATTGACGTCCGGGAACTGCGTTTTGGACAGCATCGCAAAACCGGCTGAAAAGCCGATAAACGAGCCGAATGTCGCCAGATAAAGCAGGCTCAGGAGCCATAAATGCGGCTGTTTAAGTACCGGCAACTGGCTGGCAATGGACGCTTTTGAACTGGCGATATCGTTCATGCCAAAAAATGCGGCGACGGTTGCTATCAACAGCAGCGGTGCCCAAATCCACGCGGCGTTGGCGAGCGACAGCGTTGAACCATCATCCTGAAGCACACCGTGAACGCCCAGGAAAGCAAACATTGGCAGGAAGATGACCACCGGCGCGACCATTTGCATCACGCTGACGCCCAGATTACCCAGCCCGCCGTTAATCCCCAGCGCGCTGCCTTGTTTCGATTTGGGGAAGAAAAAGCTGATATTGCCCATGCTGGAGGCAAAGTTTGCACCGGCAAATCCACACAGCAGCGCAATGGTGATAAACACCCAATACGGCGTGGCGCTATTCTGAACCGCGAACCCTAACCACACGCAGGGAATAATCAAAATAACGGTGCTGAATATTGTCCAGTAACGTCCACCAAATATCGGCACCATAAAGGAATAGGGGACGCGTAATATGGCACCGGAAAGGGAAGGTAGGGCGGTTAACATAAAAAGCTGATCGGTCGTAAAATTAAAACCAACTTTATTAAGATTGACCGCAACGGCGCTAAATAACATCCAGACGCAGAACGCCAGTAACAGACAGGCGACGGAAATCCACAGGTTTCGTCGTGCGATGGGTTGGCCTTTTTTCTCCCAAAATTCCGCGTTTTCAGGTTTCCAGTTACTTAAAAGGTAATGATTAGTTTTCTCACTTTTTTGTGACATATCGCCCTCGTACTCGCCCGTATCTTAGAGAAAAGGAAAGTGAAAACAGACAGTTGCTTTAAAGTGTGACTTTGTGAATTTTTTGGATGTTTTGCGATACGTCTGAAGGATAGATAAAAAAGCGAACCCCTGTGATTAGAAGGGAGAAGGGAATTCGCTTTATGTGTTACTAATTGTAAAAATTAACAACTTTTAATACTCCGAAAGAAGTATTACATCAATTCGAGTGATATTAATTTATCAAGATGCTGATTAAACGCGGCATCGTCCATTTCGGGCATGTCCAGAACGTAAATACCGTCAAGGCCACAAACCAGTCCGATTAAACGCCAGGCAATATTTTCTGGGCGATCCCGCAAAATAAACGCATTGTCAGCGGCACCGGCGCGAATAATAGCGACCGTTTCCTGGTGCCACATTTCCATTGTCAGAACATAAGCGCCTTTTATTTCCGGATCGCGGGTCGCCAGAAACTGCGCTTCACGCCAGAGTCGAATATAGGGTTCAAACCCGCCTTCATCGCTCCCGAGCATACCGTGAAGACGTTCACGCCAGCTGGCACTTTCCGGAACCACTTCGGCATCCAGTAGGGCACGAATCAGGTGAATAAATGATAAGGATTTTAACTCGCCGATGCTGGCGAAGTGATGGTGAACTTGTCCGGCGGCCACGTTTGCTTCAGTGGCAATGCGTCTGACCGTCATGCCGCTGAATCCTTCACTTAGCGCCACTCGCATGGCGGCCTGAAGGATCGCTTCTCTGCGTTCGTCCTTGCTTAGATAGGTCATTTTACTCACTCTCAATGGCAACGAAACGAGTGTAACAAAGAGCTGGACATGCGTTCAACTTTCCGTAGGATCTCATTCTGGACATGTGTCCAGGAATAGTGTGAAAAGGAAATTTATGTTTCGTCAGTGGTTAGCGTTAGTGATTATCGTGCTGGTGTATATCCCGGTGGCGATTGACGCAACGGTGCTGCACGTCGCCGCACCGACATTGAGCATGACGCTCGGAGCCAGCGGCAACGAATTGCTGTGGATTATTGATATTTACTCGCTGGTGATGGCCGGAATGGTGCTGCCGATGGGCGCACTAGGCGATCGCATTGGCTTTAAAAAACTGCTCATGCTCGGCAGCGTGCTATTTGGTTTGTCGTCGCTGGCAGCCGCGTTTTCCCCTTCGGCGGGCTGGCTGATTGCCGCGCGTGCGTCGCTGGCGATCGGTGCCGCGATGATCATTCCGGCCACGCTCGCGGGGATCCGCACGCTGTTTACCGTTCCTCGACACCGTAATATTGCCCTCGGCGTGTGGGCGGCGGTGGGTTCAGGTGGCGCAGCGTTTGGCCCGTTAGTTGGCGGCGTGCTGCTGGAGCATTTCTACTGGGGATCGGTCTTTTTGATCAACGTTCCGATTGTTACCGTGGTTGTCGCGCTTGCGGCACGCCTCGTCCCGAAACAGCAGGGCCGTCCTGAGCAGCCGCTAAACATCAGCCATGCGCTGATGCTGATCGTCGCAATTTTACTGCTGGTTTACAGCGCGAAAACAGCACTAAAAGGCGCGCTTTCGCCGTGGCTGGTGGCAGGAACACTGCTGACTGGCGCCGCGATGCTGTTTGTTTTTGTGCGTATCCAGCTGCGCGCCAACACGCCGATGATCGACATGCGTCTGTTCTGCAATCGCATTATTTTAAGCGGCGTCGTGATGGCGATGACGGCCATGATCGCGCTGGTGGGTTTTGAACTGTTAATGGCGCAGGAACTGCAGTTTGTGCATGGCTTCACGCCGTTTGAAGCGGGCAAATTTATGCTGCCGGTGATGGTCGCCAGCGGATTCAGTGGGCCGATTGCCGGCGTGCTGGTGGGGCGTCTGGGGCTGCGGATTGTTGCGGCGGGCGGCATGGCATTGAGCGCCGTAAGTTTCCTCGGATTGTCGATGCTCGATTTCAGCACGCAGCAGTGGCAGGCGTGGAGCCTGATGGTGCTGCTGGGCTTTAGCGCCGCCAGTGCGCTTCTGGCGTCAACGTCCGCCATCATGGCCGCTGCGCCAAAAGAGAAAGCAGCGGCGGCGGGTGCGATTGAAACCATGTCCTATGAGCTGGGGGCGGGATTAGGGATCGCGATTTTTGGACTGCTGTTAACCCGCAGCTTCTCCGGGTCGATTGTGTTGCCGCAAGGATTGAACGACGCGCTGGCAGAAAAAGCGTCATCATCTATCGGTGAGGCGGTGAAAGTGGCCCAGGAACTGACGCCGACGCTGGCGGATTCGGTGATTGAGGCCGCAAAAGCCGCCTTCATCACCTCGCACAGCGTGGCGTTGGGAAGCGCAGGCGTCATGCTGTTAATCCTTGCGACCGGTATTTGGTTTAGCCTGGCGAAAGTGAAACAGTAGTCATTAACCCGGCGGCGCGCAGTTTGCCGGGTATCACGCACTATCTTCCTCGACGCGAACCTTCCTGCTTGCGATTTGGGCAGCGAGGCTACGCCGTCAGCGAACAGCTTTTATCCAGCGCTTCGATTTCAGTGCCGCTAAAACGCGCGTATTGTCCGGTCAACCGCCAGAAAGCGGGCTGCGTTTCGGTATAGATTTCGGCGGCTAATACCAGCCGGCGGCGTTCATCCTCGCTGAGTTCCAGCATCGTCCACGGGACAAAATAGCGTTCCGTTGGCGTCAGTTCGTACCATAACGGGCAGCCGCAGCCGGGACAGAACCAGCGTTCACCGCGTGCCGATGACGAGAAGTGCGAAGGGGCGATTGAACCTTGTTCTACCGCAGGCGCACCGGCGGTTTCCAGGTACATGGCAATGCCGCCCGACCACTTTTGGCACGTCGTGCAGTGGCAGGCATACACATCCAGATTTTCAATGTTGACGCTAAAATGGCTCATCCCACACAGACAGCGTCCGGTATAAAGTTGCATGGCGTACTCCTTTATCACGCCAGATGACCGCGATAAAAAAAGCCAGCCACGAGGGCTGGCCTTTTTAACTCACAAATTCTTAGAACTGGTAGGTCAGACCCAGTGCAACGATGTTATCGGTAGCGATTTTCGCATCGTTGGTGAATTTGGTGTCGTCCAGCAGGTTGATTTTGTAATCAACGTAGGTGGACATGTTTTTGTTGAAGTAGTAGCTCGCACCCAGCTCGATGTACTCAACCAGATCCTGGTCACCGTAAGTCTCGATATCTTTACCTTTGGACTTCAGGTAAGCGACAGACGGACGCAGGCCGAAGTCGAACTGGTACTGTGCAACCACTTCAAAGTTCTGCGCTTTGTTTGCAATGTGCTTATCGCCGAAGACCGTCATGTTGCGGGTTTCGGAGTAGGTGGTGGCCAGGTAGATGTTGTTCGCATCGTATTTCAGGCCTGCCGCCCACACTTCAGCGGTATCGCCGGACGCATTCAGATCGCTCAGCGTGGCGTAACGTACCTGATCGTTGGTACGGTCAGCTTTTGCATAGGTTGCGCCCACGCCAAAGCCGTCGAATTCATAAGTAGAAGAAAGACCCCAGCCGTCGCCGTTCGCTTTGGTGACGTCGTCGCGGTCGTTTTTGCCCTGGTACTGTGCCGCCACGTTCAGGCCGTCAACCAGACCGAAGAAGTCCTGGTTACGGTAGGTTGCCACGCCGGTGGTACGGCCGGTCATGAACACGTCGGTCTGAGTCCAGGTGTCTCCGCCGTATTCTGGCAGGACGTCGGTCCATGCGCCGATATCGTAAGCCACGCCGTAGTTACGACCGTAGTCGAAAGAGCCGAATTCGTTGAATTTCAGGCCCGCGAACGCCAGACGGGTTTTGTTGCCTTTGTCACCGTTGGATTCGTCGTTGTTGCCTTTGAACTCATATTCCCACTGGCCAAAACCGGTCAACTGGTCGTTGATCTGCGTTTCACCTTTGAAGCCCAGACGCACGTAAGTTTTGTCGCCGTCGTTGTCGGTGTCATCAGAGAAGTAGTGTAGGCCGGTCACTTTACCGTACAGATCCAGCTTGTTACCGTCTTTGTTAAATACTTCTGCTGCGTTTACCGCACCTGCTGCCAACAGGGTAGTCACTGCCACTGCAACTAATTTAAGTTTCATTTTTAATAATCCTTATAATTTTCTTTAAGCATATCCTGGGCCATTGCTGAACAATTTCTCATCGAAATAACTCGTCAATGGCATGCTATTTTTAAGAATCTTGTAGTGTTCTTTCAATAATAAGTTTCAGGATATTACGTTTAATTTCAATTAGTGTGACGGAGATCGGATTAAATGGCCTGAAAATACCAATATCGGTTATTTATTATTCTGTATCGGTTTATTTCCTATCGCTGATAATTAATATATTGATAGTTTTACGGGGTTTTAGTTGCCCGTGTTTATTAGTCGTTATTCCAGAGTTAAAGCCGTTTATTTATTAGTCATGCGATCAATAAAACAATGAGTTATGCATTTTTACACAGATATTTTCGAAATATTTCGCGATGAATTATTGCACTACTGGCTATCCCGGATGGGAATAATAGGTGGTAATTAGTCCCTATAGGTTGTCAGTTTCTGTCAATAATTATGTAAGAAGACGTTTCGGGGAGGGGAATATAAACAGAACAGGAATGTAGACACGAGCGAATAAATGAATATTTTGACGTGCGGTCACAAAAATTCATTGCTTAATATACGCGGGACCCTTCTCCCGCGCGTAGCGTTTATCGTTGCTTATTCCGGGTGGCGTACCAGCACAGTAACGACCCCGCACAGACCATAAGCGCGCCTTGCCAGAAGGAGAACGAAAGCGGGGCGTTAAGCAGCACTGCGGCGAGGGCTGCGGACATCACAGGCGTAAAATAGGAAACGGTCGCCAGTACTGACACATTGCCGTGCAGAATGCCGATATTCCAAGAGGCATAGCCAAAACCCAGCGCCACACCGCACATCAGCAGTTTAATTACCACGGGAAGACTAAAGACCATTTCAGGCTGATCGCTAAACAGATATTTCATCCACAGCGCCAGCGCAGTGAGTAAAACAAACAACGTGATGCCATTGTGTCCTTTGGCATATTTACTGGTGACGGTGCAGTACGCCGCCCAGATAAATGAACCCGCAAAGGCCAGGCCATAACTCAACGGATTAGAGACAACGTTGCTGACAATTTCATCAACATGCAGTCCGCGCTCGCCGCCTAATACCCAGGCGACGCCAAGTAATGAAATCAGTAAGCCGGGGATCACCCATAAATTCGATTTTTGCCCGTTGAACACAATCGCGAAGACAATCGTCAGGCTCGGCCACAGATAATTGACCATCCCGACTTCAATCGCCTGATGTCGATTGCTGGCGTAACCCAACGACAGCGCCAGGCATATTTCGTAACTGACAAACAGCACGCTGCCGGCAATAAGGTAACGCGGCGGAAAACGTTTTAGAGAGGGAAATCCAACGGTCAGTAAACACAGTAATCCGCTAAGCGTGTAGATCATTGCCGCGCCACCCACTGGCCCGAGTCCTTCACTCACACCGCGAATCAGCCCCACCATGGTGCTCCATAAGACAATCGCGGCGAGGCCAATCAGAGTTGCTCTTTTACTGTCCATTACTTTCCCAAAGACGTGTCAATCAGGGGCAAATTTATAGCATTTTTTCAGAGACTTTCGCGAATGAATAAGCAACTTCCTCATCCCAAAGGATTATTTAAACTCACCAGAGGCGACTATTAAGGGGGCGAAGATCGATGAGATTGATTTGACGCAAAAAATGCAGGGATATTGCTGATAGTTTGCGGCGCGAAGACTCATTTCTTTCACGAGGACCGCAATGGACGTCAGCCGCAGAAAGTTTTTTAAAATCTGTGCGGGCGGTATGGCCGGAACCACAGCTGCTGCGTTGGGATTTGCTCCCAAAATGGCGCTGGCTCAGTCGCGCAACTATAAATTGCTGCGCGCCAAAGAGATCCGCAACACCTGCACATACTGCTCCGTGGGATGTGGGCTATTAATGTATAGCCTGGGCGATGGCGCGAAGAACGCCAAAGAAGCGATTTATCACATCGAAGGGGATTCGGATCACCCGGTCAGCCGTGGGGCGCTATGCCCGAAAGGCGCGGGTTTACTGGATTATGTTCACAGCGACAACCGCCTGCGTTACCCGGAATACCGCGCGCCCGGTTCTGATAAATGGCAGCGTATTTCCTGGAGCGATGCGTTTTCGCGGATCGCCACATTGATGAAAGCCGACCGCGACGCCAACTTCGTTGAGAAGAATGCGCAGGGCGTGACCGTCAACCGCTGGCTGTCCACCGGGATGCTGTGTGCCTCTGCGGCGAGTAATGAAACGGGCATGCTGACGCAAAAATTTGTGCGCTCTCTCGGCATGCTGGCGGTAGACAACCAGGCGCGCGTTTGACACGGACCAACGGTAGCAAGTCTTGCTCCAACATTTGGTCGCGGTGCGATGACCAACCACTGGGTTGATATCAAAAACGCCAACGTCGTGATGGTGATGGGCGGTAACGCCGCTGAAGCCCATCCAGTGGGATTCCGCTGGGCGATGGAAGCGAAAAACAATAACGATGCGACGCTGATCGTCGTCGATCCGCGCTTCACACGCACGGCATCGGTCGCTGATATTTATGCGCCTATTCGCTCCGGTACGGACATTACGTTCCTGTCTGGCGTGCTGCTGTATCTGATCGAAAACAACAAAATTAACGCCGAATACGTCAAACACTACACCAACGCCAATCTGCTGGTGCGGGAAGACTTTGCCTTTGATGACGGCCTGTTCAGCGGCTATGACGCACAAAAACGGCAGTACGACAAATCGTCCTGGAACTATCAGTTTGATGAAAACGGTTTTGCTAAACGCGATGAAACCCTGACCGATCCGCGCTGCGTATGGAACTTGCTGAAACAGCACGTTTCCCGTTATACGCCAGATGTGGTGGAAAATATCTGCGGTACGCCGAAAGCTGAGTTCCTGAAAATCTGTGAAGTGCTGGCTTCCACCAGTGCGGCTAACAGAACCACCACGTTCCTGTATGCGCTCGGTTGGACGCAGCACACGGTAGGTGCGCAGAACATCCGCACCATGGCGATGATCCAGCTGTTGCTGGGGAATATGGGGATGGCGGGCGGCGGCGTGAATGCTCTGCGCGGACACTCCAATATTCAGGGGTTAACCGATCTCGGGTTGCTGTCCACCAGCCTGACCGGCTATCTGACCTTGCCGTCGGATAAGCATGCCGATCTGCAGACCTATCTCGCGGCGAACACGCCGAAAGCGACGCTTGCCGATCAGGTCAACTACTGGGGCAACTATCCGAAGTTCTTTGTCAGCCTGATGAAATCGTTTTACGGCGATGCCGCGCAGAAAGAGAACGACTGGGGCTTTGAGTGGCTGCCAAAATGGGACCAGGCCTACGACGTCATCAAGTATTTCAACATGATGGATAAAGGCAACGTGACGGGCTACATCTGCCAGGGCTTTAACCCGGTCGCGTCGTTCCCGGACAAAAACAAAGTGGTGCGCAGCTTAAGCAAGCTGAAATACATGGTGGTTATCGATCCGCTGGTCACGGAAACGTCGAACTTCTGGCAGAACCACGGCGAAATGAACGATGTGGATACCGCGTCGATTCAGACCGAAGTCTTCCGTCTGCCATCGACCTGTTTTGCGGAAGAAGACGGCTCGATTGCCAACTCCGGCCGCTGGCTGCAGTGGCACTGGAAAGGCCAGGATGCGCCGGGTGAAGCGCGTAACGACGGCGAGATTTTGGCCGGGATTTACCACCGTCTGCGAGAAATGTATCGCACTGAGGGCGGCAAAGGCGTTGAACCACTGCTGAAGATGAGCTGGAACTATAAGCAGCCGGATCATCCTGAATCGGAAGAAGTGGCGAAAGAGAACAACGGCGTGGCTCTGGCGGATCTCTATGACGCCAACGGCACTCTGCTGGCGAAAAAAGGGCAGTTGCTGAACAGCTTTGCGCTGCTGCGCGATGACGGTTCAACCGCATCGTCTTGCTGGATCTACGCCGGGAGCTGGACGGAACAGGGCAACCAGATGGCCAACCGCGATAATGCCGACCCGTCAGGGCTGGGCAATACGCTCGGCTGGGCATGGGCATGGCCGCTGAACCGTCGCGTGTTGTACAACCGCGCGTCGGCGGATATCAACGGTAAGCCGTGGGATCCCAAACGGATGCTGATTGAATGGAACGGCACGAAGTGGGCGGGTAACGATATTCCTGACTACAACACGGCCGCGCCTGGCAGCGCGACCGGGCCATTTATCATGCAGCCCGAAGGGCTAGGGCGTCTGTTTGCGCTTGATAAGCTGGCTGAAGGACCGTTCCCGGAACACTACGAGCCGATGGAAACGCCGCTTGGGACCAACCCGCTGCACCCGAACGTGGTGTCAAACCCGGTCGTTCGTCTGTACGAAGACGATGCGTTGCGCCTGGGTAAGAAAGATAAGTTCCCGTACGTCGGGACCACGTATCGCCTGACCGAGCATTTCCACACCTGGACCAAACACGCGCGCCTCAACGCGATTGCGCAGCCGGAACAGTTTGTGGAAATCAGCGAAACGCTGGCGGCATCGAAAGGGATTGCCAACGGCGATCGCGTCACGGTGAGCAGCAAACGCGGCTTTATTCGTGCAGTCGCCGTGGTGACGCGTCGTCTGCAAACGTTGCAGGTTAACGGTCAGCAGGTTGAAACCGTCGGTATTCCTCTGCACTGGGGCTTTGAAGGGGTGGCGCAGAAGGGCTATATCGCCAATACCCTGACGCCAAACGTCGGCGATGCCAACTCGCAAACGCCGGAATATAAAGCGTTTCTGGTTAACATCGAGAAAGCCTAAGGAGCGAGTCAATGGCAATGGAAACACAGGACATTATTAAACGCTCTGCGACCAACCCGATGACGCCCGCGCCTCGTGCGCGGGATTTTAAGGCGGAAGTGGCCAAGCTTATCGATGTCTCCTCCTGCGTGGGCTGCAAAGCCTGCCAGGTGGCCTGTTCAGAGTGGAACGACATTCGCGATGACGTCGGGCACTGCGTGGGGGTTTACGATAATCCGGCGGATTTGAGCGCTAAATCCTGGACGGTGATGCGCTTTAGCGAAACGGAGCAAAACGGCAAGCTGGAGTGGTTGATTCGCAAAGACGGCTGTATGCACTGCGAGGATCCGGGCTGTCTTAAAGCATGCCCGTCGGCTGGAGCCATTATTCAGTACGCCAATGGTATCGTCGATTTCCAGCAGGATAACTGTATTGGTTGCGGCTACTGCATCGCGGGCTGTCCGTTCAGCGTTCCGCGTCTGAACAAAGACGATAACCGGGTATACAAATGCACGCTGTGCGTGGATCGCGTGAGCGTTGGGCAGGAGCCTGCCTGCGTGAAAACCTGTCCGACCGGCGCGATTCATTTCGGGACCAAAAAAGAGATGCTGGATGTGGCGCAGGAGCGCGTCGATAAGCTGAAAGCGCGCGGCTACAACCACGCGGGGATTTATAACCCGCAGGGCGTCGGCGGAACGCACGTTATGTATGTACTGCACCACAACGATCAGCCGGAGCTGTATCACAATCTGCCAAAAGATCCGGCGATTGATACCTCCATTAATCTGTGGAAAGGGGCGTTGAAACCGCTCGCCGCGGCCGGTTTTGTCGCTACGTTCGCGGGGCTGATTTATCACTACATAGGCATCGGCCCCAACAAAGAGGTGGATGATGACGACGAGGAGGATCACCATGCGTAAGTCAAAGATGATCGTGCGTACGACGTTTATCGACCGCGCCTGTCACTGGACGGTGGTGATCTGCTTCTTCCTGGTGGCGGTGTCGGGGATTTCGTTCTTCTTCCCGACGCTACAGTGGCTGACCGAAACCTTTGGTACGCCACAGATGGGGCGCATTCTGCATCCGTTCTTTGGCGTGCTGATCTTCGTGGTGCTGATGTTTATGTTCGTGCGCTTCGTTCATCACAACATCCCGGATAAGCAGGATATTCCGTGGGTGAAGGGGATCGTTGAAGTCCTGAAAGGCAACGAGCATAAAGTTGCGAAAGTGGGTAAATACAACGCCGGGCAAAAGATGATGTTCTGGACCATCATGAGCATGATTTTTGTGCTGCTGGTGACCGGCGTAATTATCTGGCGTCCGTATTTTGCGCACTACTTCCCCATCCAGGTGATTCGCTACAGTCTGCTGATCCATGCGACGTCTGCCATCATTTTGATCCACGCCATTCTTATCCATATGTATATGGCGTTCTGGGTGAAAGGCTCGATTAAAGGCATGGTCGAAGGGAAGGTCAGTCGCCGCTGGGCGCAGAAACACCATCCGCGCTGGTATCGTGACGTCGAAAGACTGGAAGCCAAAAAAGAGAGTACCGAAGGGATTAAGTAACGCCTTTTGCTGGGTAGATTAACCCGCACCGAATGACTGTTCGGTGCGGGTTTTTTATGCTCGACGCAGAGAAGCGTAAAACAGATTTAAAACCGTTCAGAAATATACCTGAACGGATAATCGGTCGGTTTAATCTTGCCAATTTTTCGACGTTTTGGCAGGTTGACCGTCTCGGTGGGTAATGATTTGTAGGGGATCTGCGAAAGCAGGTGCGAGATAATATTCAGCCGCACGCGTTTTTTATCTTCAGACCGCGCCACATACCACGGCGCCCAGGCGGTATCGGTAGCGGCAAACATGGCGTCGCGCGCTTCGGTATATTCATCCCAACGATTGAACGACTTGATGTCCATTGGCGACAGCTTCCAGGTTTTGCGCCCGTCATCAATGCGATCGCGCAGGCGGCGTTCCTGTTCTTTCGGTGTGACTTCAAGCCAGTATTTGATCAGGATAATCCCCGCATCCACCATCGCTTTTTCAATAATGGGTGCGCCGTCCAGAAACTTATCGACCTGTTCCGGCGTGCAAAATCCCATCACCCGTTCAACGCCTGCGCGGTTGTACCAGCTGCGGTCAAAAATCACGATTTCACCGGCAGATGGCAGGTGCGGCACGTAGCGCTGGAAATAGAGCTGGCTCTTTTCTTTGTCGGTGGGTGCGGGCAGGGCAATGACCCGGAACACGCGAGGGCTGACCCGCTCGGTGATCGCCTTAATCGTTCCACCTTTTCCCGCGCCGTCGCGGCCTTCAAACACGATGCACACTTTAAGGCCTTTCGCGACAACCCATTGCTGGAGTTTCACCAGTTCCACATGCAGACGACGCAGTTCTTTTTCGTAATCCTTTGTTTTGAGGGGCGCAAGTTTTACGGTTTCAGCAATGACCTTGGTGACCTTCTTATTCGCCATGAATATCGTCCTCTTGCGGATACAGTGAGCAGGATCGGGAGATCTCTCTGTGAAGTGTAATCGTGGCCTGGTAAGTCAGCGTGAAATATTCACAGCCTATCCGAAATAATGGATAGATCGGTCAGAGGGCAGATTGGAACTGGCTCACCCTACACGTTTGATGAATAATGGCTGTTGCAAAAATTTAACAAATGGCTGTGGTATGAAAAAAACAATTTTTTCGTTGGCGCTTGGCACTTTTGGTCTGGGCATGGCTGAATTTGGCATTATGGGCGTGTTAACTGAGCTGGCTCGCGACACAGGAATAACCATTCCCTCCGCCGGGAGCATGATTTCGTATTACGCGTTTGGCGTAGTGATTGGCGCTCCCGTCATTGCGCTGTTTTCCAGCAAATTCTCATTAAAAACGACTCTGCTTTTTCTGGTCGCCTTATGCGTCGTCGGAAATGTGATTTTCACGTTCTCAACCTCCTATCTGTGGCTGGCAATAGGCCGACTGGTTTCCGGTTTTCCACACGGTGCATTTTTTGGCGTTGGGGCGATCATCCTGTCTAAAATTGCGCCGCCGGGCAAAGTGACATTAGCCGTCGCCGGGATGATCGCGGGCATGACGGTCGCGAATCTGGTCGGGGTTCCGCTGGGCACCTGGCTGGGACATGAATACAGCTGGCGTTACACCTTTTTCCTGATCGCCGCGTTTGATGCGCTGGTGATCCTGTCGATTATTTTTTGGGTTCCCACGCTGTACGACAAATCGGACGCCAGACTTATCGAGCAATTCCACTTTTTGAAAAAGCCGGAACCCTGGTTAATTTTTGCCGCCACCATGTTTGGTAATGCAGGCGTGTTCGCGTGGTTCAGCTTTGTGAAACCGTTTATGGTGAATGTTTCCGGATTTTCGGAAGCTTTCATGACCGTCATCATGATGCTGATGGGCCTGGGAATGGTGCTGGGGAATATGCTCAGTGGCAAATTATCCGGGCGCTACAGTCCACTGCGCATTGCCGCCATCACCGATTTTGTGATCGTGCTGTCGCTGGTGGCGTTGTTTGCCTTTGGCGAGCACAAGTCGGCCTCGCTGGTGATGGGCTTTATCTGCTGCGCGGGCCTTTTTGCGCTCTCCGCTCCGCTACAGATTTTGTTGCTTCAGAATGCGAAAGGTGGCGAGTTGTTGGGTGCGGCGGGAGGGCAGGTGGCGTTTAATCTCGGCAGCGCCATCGGTGCTTATTTCGGTGGAATGATGATTACGCTTGGCTACAGCTGGAGCTATGTCACGTTGCCTGCGGCCATTCTGTCGTTCGCGGCCATGTCGTCATTACTGATGTACGGCCACAAGAAAGCCAAAAGAAATCAGGCGAGCGACAACGCGCTCGCCTGATTTTCACCGACAAATATCGAACTTATCATTTCCAAAAACCGCGCCTTAACGGGAGCGGTCTGGAAAGGGCTAAACGAATTTTGCCAGCGGATCGGCGGCAGCAAACGCCACAGCGCGGTCAGCAGCCGGTGGATAGATAAGCTCGTTGGTGATGGCGATTTTGATTTTCTTCGCTTCTTCACGCACGGATTTAACGTCCTGCTCCCAGCCTTCGGTATAAACCGCACCCCACGCCCCGAGATCTAAACAGGTGACATAGTTCACCTGACGATACGGGTAGGGTTCAATATCCAACAAGCTGGCGGCAGCGTTATGTCCGGCAAATTTCCCGAGCTGGATCGCGTGCTGACAGGTCATCAGCGCGGTATTACCGACGTCATCGGTCTTTGCATGTGCGGTATCGCCGGTCGCGTAGACTTCCGGGTGCGCCGCAACCTGCAAATGCTCATTCACGCGCAGTCGCGCCTGACCATCACGTTCGCCATCAATTTGCGCCGTCAATGCGTGAGCTTCCACGCCTGCAGTCCAGACCACGGTTGCAGATTCAATTCGCTCGCCATTTTTCAGCGTCACGCCACCGGCATCAATGGCTTCGATTTCGCTATTCAGACGCCATTCCACGCCAAGTTCGCGGCTGGCATCTTCAATGACTTGGCGCAGAGCTTCACTGTAACGCCCACCGACCGCCGCGCCACGCTCAACTACGACAACTCTGGTCTGTGTATTGGATCCAAAACGGGCTCGCAGACGCGCTGGAAGCTCGGTCGCCAGTTCAATCCCGGTAAAACCACCGCCGCACACGACAACTGTATTACGCGCAGGGGATGACGGCTGTTCAACCAGGGTATCAAGATGTCTTTCGAGCACCTGAGCCGACTCAAGCTGGTCGATATCAAATGCAAATTCCGCTAAACCGGCCACCGGAGGACGTTTGGTCTGGCTGCCCGTCGCCAGAATCAGACGATCGTATGCAGCAGATGCGACGTTGCCATTTTTATCACGATACCAGACGGTTTTAGCTTTGGTATCAATGCGCTCAGCACTTCCGGCAAGGTAATCAATACCCAGTTCGGTAAACAATTCATTCAGTGGAGCTACAAAGCCTGAGACGTTCTCTTCATAAAAGCGCGGGCGAACACGCAGTTCGGGTTTGGGTGCCAGCACGGTAATGTGCAGATCGTCGCGACCCTTGAGTTCAGCCAGGCGCGCTGCGCTGACTGCTGCCCACATGCCGGAAAAACCACTGCCCACAATTAAAATTTGCTTCTTCATCTTCGTTCCTTTTGATCGTTCAGGCTTTGTGTCTGACGTGACTCCAACTATACTTGTCGGAGTTAACTGCGACAACTTCTTTCTGAGTTAATGGAGCATTTAAACAAATGTGCAATAAATTTAAGGCATTAAGTAACATCTGAAATTCGGCCTGTTTTTCCGCTGAGGAACACCGCTATAATAACCACGAATAATGACTGCGGAGTTAAGCATGGCCTTTTACAGTTCTGGTGTGGAATATGCCCTTCATAGCCTGATGTGTATGGTTGATAGCAAAGGAAATGCGCGTGAACTCAGCGTTCGCGAGATGGCGGACTTACAGGGCGTGCCTTACGATTATCTCGGTAAAATTTTCACGCGCCTGTCACGAGCGGGTCTGGTGAACAGTACGGAAGGAAAGGGCGGCGGTTTTAGGCTAGCGCGCCCGGCAGAACTCATTTCGGTGCTGGATGTGGCGCATGCCATTGATGGCGAAAAGAATATGTTTGAGTGCCGGGAAATCCGTCAGCGCCTGGCTGTTTTTGATGAAACGCCTCCCGCCTGGGTATGCGACGGCCCCTGTGGCGTGCGCTCGGTGATGGACAGCGCCCAGCAGCGAATGGAAGAGGAATTATCTCGCCATACCATTCTGGATTTGGCGCGTAAAATGTATCGAAAAGCGCCTGATACTTTCCTGATAGAGGTTCAGGACTGGATTACGGATCGCCGTAGCGCCTCCTGATTATTCACTTTTTCTGTCATGCAGATGTCATGGTTCTGTCATCTGCTCACCGTAACGTGTTGTCTTCTCAATAACCGAAGAGTTAAAAGACAATGCATCTGGTCAAAAAAATCATCGCCGTTAGCGTTCTCCTGTCTGCCTTCGTGCAGGCGCAAAATATCCTGGAATTCCCGCAACCAGACAATAACCCGGAAGAATTTTATGCCGTCACCGAGATCCCGGCGGGCGGCATTATCAAATATGAAACCGACGCCAAAACCGGTTTTATTATTGCCGATCGTTTCCAGTCGATGCCGGTTGCTTATCCTGCTAACTACGGTTCGCTGACCCAATCCCTGGCGGGCGATGGCGATCCGCTGGACGTCATTTTCTATACCCGCGCACCTTTGGCGCCGGGCACGCTAATCAAACTGCGTGCGATTGGCGTCCTGAAAATGGTTGATGGCGGTGAGAAAGACGACAAAATCGTCGCCGTCCCGGCAAGTAAAATCGACCCGACCTACGACGATATTAAAGAACTCAGCGACCTGCCAAAAATTGAAGTGCAGCGTCTGGAAGCCTTTTTCCGCGTCTATAAAGCGTTGCCAGAAGGGCGCAAAAAAGTGGAGCTGAGTGGCTTTAATGATGCTGCCGCCGCGAAGCAGGAAATTAAACAGGCATGGGATGCCTGGAAAGAGAAAAAACCGCAATAAAAACGGGCCCGGCGGATTTCGCCGCCGGGCACCGATTTACAGTTGGGCTTCCAGCGTTTCAATTTCCTTTCGCCACTGTTCCTGAAGCTGAGGTTTTTGATGCTTCGGCTTACGCGCCAAATCCTCCGCCAGTAACGATTCCAGCGTCACCAGCCGCTCAAGCAGATCGTCACATTCCGGCAAATGATCCTCTTCAAAAGACCGCGACCTGGCGATGGGTTTCAACCCGCTGCTTTCGCGCAGCCGTTCAAAGACCGCTTCGGCATCGTGCCATTCGCTCAGTTTTCCGTCTTCGACCAGCCAGAACCGATTGCAGCTTTGGCTGATTAACAGCCTGTCGTGGCTCACCAGCAGCACGCCGCCTTCAAACTGTTGCAGCGTTTCGGCCAGCGCCTCCTTGCCTTCCATATCCAGATGGTTGGTTGGCTCGTCGAGCATCAGCAGGCTGTAGCGCGCAAGCGTGAGGCCGACAAACAGCAGGCGCGAACGTTCGCCACCGCTCAGCGTAGAGACTGTCTGCCCGTGGCGCGCCCATGGAAAACCTGCGCTAATCAGCGCTATTTTCCGGACCTGCGGATCGGGCGCGAACGGCTCAAGGGCATCCAGCAGCAGGGCGTCATCCGGTAACTGATGCAGCGTCTGGTCGTAATACCCCAGCGTGACGCGCGGATGGATTTTCAGCTCATCCGTGTCTTGTCCGGCGGTAAATTGCCGCCAGATGAGCTTCATCAGTGAGGATTTTCCGCAACCATTACGCCCAACTATGGCGACGCGGTCGCCGCTTTTAAGCCGGGTGATATCAACGTCAAACAGTGGCGTTAGCCCAGGCGCAGGCGGAACGGCCAGATGTTGCATCTCCAGCAAGCGGTCGGCGCGCAGAGCATCCCCCTTCAGGGTCAGCGTCCATTGGCTGCCCGCCGTGAGATCGGTCTGGCTTTCCTTTAAGCGCTCGACCTGTTTCTCCATCTGTTTGGCTTTGCGGGCCAGATCTTCGTTGTCATAGACTTTGCCCCAGGTTGCCAGCCGTTTGGCGCTCGCCGCAACCCGATCAATCTCCTTTTGCTCGGCTTTGTGCCGCAAGGCGTCGCTTTCGTCTCGCGCCGCCAGCGCATGACGTGCCGCCGTACAGGGAAGCGCGAAAGAGTGCAGCGTTTTGTCGCGCAAAATCCAGCTTCCGTTGGTCACCGCATCAAGCAGTTGTCGGTCGTGGGAAACCAGCACAAAGCTCCCGGACCAGTTCTGTAAAAACTGCTCCAGCCACAGCATGGTAGGGAGATCGAGGTGGTTGCTCGGCTCATCCAGCAACAGCAGATCGGGATCGCTAATCAGCGCGCGAGCCAGCAGCAGGCGCGTGTGTTGCCCGCCGCTTAACGTCGCGGATTGCAGCACCATATCGGGTGCAGTGAAGCCCATTGTTGCCAGCAACGTTTCTGCTTTCCAGCGCAGGCTATCGCGCTCAGCCGTCGGGAGTTGCGCCAGCACCGCGTCGATCATCGTCAGGGGATAAATGGCATCCGGCAGATGCTGTTCGACGCGCGACATCAGGCAATGCCCGGCCAGCGCGACCTTGCCAACAGCCGGAGAATCGGTGCCGTCGAGAATTTTCAGCAGGGTACTTTTGCCGCAGCCGTTATCGCCCAGCAAACCAATGCGGTCGCCTTTTTTCAGGGTAAAGGAGAGCGCGTCGAAGAGCGTCGTGAACGCGGTATCAACACGTAAAGATTGTGCAGTTAGTAATGTGCTCATTGTTGCTTACTCAAGTGTTACAGGCATGGAAATGCCTCGTCAAACGTCGCTGACGATAACTCAGTAAGCCCGAGAGAAGGGATTCAGAAGTGGGTGTCTTCGCTCAAGCAGAAGTTATCGCAACATGAAGTCGATAACGCTTGAGCTGGTGCGATCACCTAAAGTATGTGAAAAATTGAAAATTTCACAGTACAGCATAATTGGCCTCCTTATATATTCATCAGGTTGATGGATAAACGGAGTGTAATGCGAGGAAGGAGATTTTGCCAGTGGGGAAATTCCCTCTCCCACTGGGAGAGGGGCGTTCGTCAGCAGATTTAAATTGAGGTCCGGCGATAGCTCCGGTATTCCGGCATCCAGAAGTTCTCGTCGATCGCCTGTTGCAACGCATCGGCAGAAGTTTTCACCGCCACGCCTTGCTGTTGCGCCATTTTGCCGACGGCAAAGGCAATGGCTCGCGACACGATATGAATATCTTTCAATTCCGGCAGAACCAGTCCTTCGCCATTCTTCACCAGCGGCGAGTGCTGGGCCAGCGTTTCACTGGCCGACATCAGCATCTCATCGGTAATGCGCGACGCGCCAGAGGCAATCACGCCCAGGCCAATGCCCGGGAAGATGTAGGAGTTGTTGCACTGGGCAATCGGGTAGACTTTGTCTTTCCAGACTACCGGATCAAACGGACTGCCGGTGGCGACCAGCGCGTTGCCTTCGGTCCAGGCAATGATGTCCTGCGGTGTGGCTTCGACGCGAGACGTCGGGTTAGACAGCGGCATCACGATGGGGCGTTCGCAGTGCTTGTGCATCTCACGAATGATTTCTTCGGTGAATAATCCGGTCTGGCCAGAAACGCCTATCAGGATATCTGGCTTAACGTTACGCACCACGTCCAGCAGGGACAGCACTTCGTTATCGGTATCCCAGTTTTTCAGGTTTTCGCGCTTTTGCACCAGCTTGGTCTGGAACGGCAACAGGTTTGGCATGGCATCCGTCAGCAGGCCAAAACGGTCAACCATAAAGACGCGCGAGCGTGCCAGCTCTTCGCTTAACCCTTCGCGCTGAGTTTGGGCGATGATCTGCTCCGCGATCCCGCAACCCGCAGAACCGGCACCGAGGAAGACAATTTTCTGATAGCTTAGCTGGCTGCCAGCCGCGCGGCTGGCGGCGATCAGCGTTCCAGCAGTGACTGCCGCTGTGCCCTGAATATCGTCGTTGAACGAACAAATCTCATCGCGATAGCGGTTGAGCAGCGGCATCGCGTTTTTCTGCGCAAAATCTTCGAACTGCAGCAGAACGTCTGGCCAGCGCTGTTTAACCGCCTGGATGAAATCATCGACGAACTGGTAATACTCGTCGTCAGTCACGCGCGGATGACGCCAGCCCATGTACAGCGGATCGGTCAGCAGTTGCTGATTGTTGGTCCCGACGTCCAGCACCACCGGCAGCGTGTACGCCGGGCTGATGCCGCCACAGGCGGTATACAGCGACAGCTTACCAATCGGGATACCCATCCCGCCGATACCCTGATCGCCGAGGCCCAAAATGCGTTCGCCATCCGTCACCACAATCACTTTGATATTGTGGTTTGGCACGTTTTGCAGAATGTCATCCATGTTGTGACGATTCTGATACGAGATAAACACGCCGCGCGAGCGACGATAAATCTCTGAGAAACGCTCGCACGCCGCACCGACGGTCGGGGTGTAGATCACTGGCATCATCTCTTCGAGGTGATTTTGCACCAGGCGATAGAAGAGCGTTTCATTGGTATCCTGAATATTTCGCAGGTAAATGTGTTTATCAATTTCGGTTTTGAACCCCTGGTACTGGATCCAGGCGCGTTCGGCTTGCTCTTCGATGGTTTCGACGACTTCGGGCAGTAAGCCGAGCAGATTAAAGCTGCCGCGCTCTTCGGAACTGAACGCGCTGCCTTTGTTCAGCAGGGGAAACTCCAGCAGAACCGGTCCGGCGTAGGGGATATATAGGGAACGATGTTGTTTTGCTTTGTTGTCCATGTCACTCACTCGATTTTTGGATATCCGTCCCTGGCACTGTGGATTGTCATCTTTCTGGCCTGCGGGCAGGGCGACGGTCGGGCGGTAGTATAAAGGAGCTGAATGTTAATTACCCGTAACGCACAAACAAAAACACCATCGGTTTTGCCGATGGTGTTGTGAGTCAGTCGGGGGATTTACTTGTCTGCGTGCCGTTTTCTGCCGGACGCATGGGCGACTACCGTTTCATTGCTGCCCTCAATCACCACTTTACGTTGGTTAGAGAGTTTGTAGTTCAGTCCCAGAATATGACGTGCTTGACGGTTCGATTTCATTTGTACTCCTCAATCCTGTTGCGAGTTTTGAAGGATACGCTTGCTTTCGCAAACGAAATGTCACCCATAGGGTTATGACAAGGTTGCGTGTTGACCACTCACGACGTAGTTAATGGTCTGCTGATAGATATCACTGAGGATGTCATTATCCGCGGCTTCAACCCAACGGGTCAGTTCCATTAAAATGTCATCTTCAGTGACCGCGCCGTGTTCAGCGCGCAGGCCTTGTTCAATGGCATGAACGAGGTCCGGTTGTGCGGATTGTGTATTTGCTGAGTAATGAGTAAACATGCTGCCTGCCTCCGTGTCGTTATTGTCGTTATCTATTTTTAATGCTTCGACTCGTAAAACGTAATTCACATTCAGAATGGCAAATATTTTTCGCGCTGTGGTTCAGATTCATCCTGGAAATAAAAACATCATAATCAACACTGTGTGCAGGTGTATTACGTTTTCCAGCGGCGCAGTTGGGTATATTTTTCATAAGGCATAGGCGAGGGCCAGGCGATTAATTCTATCACGCTGCCCCAGGGGGTTTTACCGTAACAGAAAGCATTGCCTTCACCCCGTTCATCAGGAAAAGTCAGGGGCTTAGGCTCGGTAAACATTTCACCGCCCGCCGCCGTAAAATTGGCAATGGCCTGCGTAAAATCATCAACATAGACGGCAAAGTGTTGGAGGCCGAAATCACTCGGGCGCGCGGCAGGCTGCTGTTCCGGCCCGTGCATTTCAAACAATTCAATACCGGGGCCGTGTGGCAGCGAGAGCATACGAATCGCGCGAATTCGCGTGCCGGGAAATAACCGCAGTGTTTTTTCTTGCGAGGCGTTATCGATATTATCGTCGTCGGGTTCGACGGAGCGATAAAGAATTTTGGCACCCAGCGCGTGTTCGAAAAATAGCGTGGCTTGCTCGATATCCGGAACCGTAATACCGATGTGGTCAATTCCTCTGACGGCAGATGGCATATTTTTCTCCTGCTATAAAAAATTTACTATAGCAGGAGAATATTACCGTGTTACCACTTCATTTCGCCGGTATTCACCTTCGCACTCAGCTCCAGTGAGCTGTCTTCTGCCAGCATCGGCCACTGTTTTTTCATCGAGTCGATCACCGCTGCGGAATCTTTATGGGCATTCAGCGCCTGCTCAAATTGCTGTAAATACGTCCGGGTAAAACGGATGGCCTCGCTACCGGCGGGCGGTGTGCCAAGGTAATGACCCGGGATCACACGTTCCGGGTTGCGCGCAGCCATTTCGCTAAGCGTATCTTGCCACTGCTGGCGGCTCGCTTTGCTCTGCGTATCCGCTGTCCAGACGTGTATGCCCCATGAAACGCCGGTCCCGCCAAGAATGGCTTTTGCTGAAGGGATCCAGACATAGGCGGCGTAGCTGTCCGGCTGTTCAATATCAATTTTCTCGCCATCAACCGTAAACGTCGTAGAGGCGATTACCTGCGGCACAATCAGCTCTGACGGCGCGCCGTCTTTCATCTGCGGTCCCCAGAAGGCCAGTTTGGCATCTTTGGTTTCTTTGATGTGATCAACCACTTTTTGCGTGGCAACCACTTTGGCATTTGGGAAAGCCTTGACCAGCGGCTGCAGGCCGAAATAAAAATCCGGATCGCCCGAGGTGATCACAATTTTGCTGAGCGTTTTGCCGCTGCGGCGAATTTTCTCGACCAGCGCTTCACCGTCTTTCACGCTGAATTGTGCGTCAAACAGCACCGCTTCTTTCGGCCCCGATACCAGCGTAGAAGAGACAGCAAAAATGCCTTTCTCCTGCGGACTGTAGGTATCCAGCGTCAACGTCGCGGCAAACACGGCAGGCGTCAACAGGGTGCAGAGCAGGGCAAGGCGATTCAGTTTCATGATGTTGTCTCGATATTGTCAGAAGTCTCTATTGTACGGATATCTGGATTTGCCAGAATTCCTGAAACAAGACATGCTTAGTTTCATAAATCGAGCAGATGGAGTCGTAAAATGGATCGCGTCATTGCCACTCAGGTTTTTAACCGGATTTGTGAGCTGGGAAGTTTGAGTGCCGCTGCGCGCGCGCTGGGGATCTCGCGCCCGATGGTGAGCCGCTATCTGGAGCAGATGGAAAAATGGGCCGGGACGCGGCTGGTGCACCGCTCGACGCGAAAACTGACGCTCACCCCCGCCGGGGAAAAGGTCTTGCTGAAAGCGCGCAATATCATTCAGCTAGCGCAGGAAATCGAAGATCAATCGGCCAAAGATGTCCCCGCCGGTACGCTACGCGTGGCCTGCGCGCATTTTACGGCGATTCAAATCGTCGCGCCGATGCTGCCGGATTTTCTGTCTCGCTATCCGCAGCTGCGCGTCGAAATGGACGTCAATAATCATCCGGTCAGTCTGGTGGGCGAACGCATCGATGTGGCGATCCGGATTACCGATAATCCGGAGCCCGGCATGATTGCTCGTCGTCTCGGGGAATGTCGCTCGGTGGTTTGTGCGTCTCCCGCGTATCTTGCTGACAAAGGTCATCCGCAGTCAATTGACGATCTGACGGGGCATAACTGCCTGCATTACAGTTTCTTTGCCGGCCAGTCGTGGAATCTTGTGACCGCCGAAGGCGAAGTGATGACAGCGACGGTAAGCGGGAATCTGAGCGCCAGTATCTCGTCATTACTGATGGAAGCGGCGATCAACCATTGCGGTATCGCTATGCTCCCGGAGCTGGAGGCGCAAGCGGCGCTGAGCAGCGGGGCGCTTGTGCCGGTGTTACCGGCGTTCACCCCCAAACCCATTGCCATTTACGGTATCTATCTGTCGAGGGATTATCAGCCTGCCGCGTTGCGCGCTTTTCTCGATGCGCTTTCCACGCATCTGCTGCAATTGTGCGCTAAACCCTAAGACTCCTCTGTCTTCCTCTCAGAATGGAATCGACGTTCTATACTTAACCCTTTGTAAGCCAAAAGGAGAGCAAAAATGACGATTCATAAGCACGGTTCGGCGCACTGGTCTGGCGATATCAAACGCGGCAAAGGCACGGTTTCAACGGAAAGCGGCGTTTTGAATCAGCAGCCCTACGGCTTTAATACCCGCTTTGAGGGTGAAAAAGGGACCAACCCGGAAGAGTTGATTGGCGCAGCGCATGCGGCCTGTTTCTCGATGGCGCTTTCGCTGATGCTGGGCGAATCGGGATATACCGCGGATTCCATCGATACCACTGCGGATGTTTCCCTCGACAAAACCGACGGCGGCTTTGCCATCAGCAAGATTGCGTTGCAAAGCAAAGTGACGGTTCCGGGCATTGATCCGCAACAGTTCGACGGCATTATCCAGAAAGCCAAAGCGGGATGCCCTGTATCTCAGGTGCTAAAAGCGGAAATCACGCTGGACTACACGCTGAATTAAGCGCGATACATGATGCCGGGTTACTGCCCGGCTTATTTCTATCTTATGCCGTTGAGCTGTTTGTCGACGGCGGTATGGCACAGATTTAAGGCTGATATAACGCCGTCAAATCCCCCCCGAGACGGCGGCTTTTCAATGGACGGCTGGCATCGCGCAGTTTTAACGTCGCGTCATCACAGTATGCGAGCGAACAATACGGTGCCAGCCACGCCAGATCGGTTTTATCTTCTCGCCAAACGTAGCTCGCCAGCCGCGCGAGCGCGCCGTGATTTTCCTGGGTGACGTCCACCTGATTTGCCTTAGCAAAGCTTGCGATCATCACCAGCGGCTGTAGGGCGTAGTGGTGATACGCCACCGCCCGCGCACCGCGTTTTTGCTCGTTAGGCAACTGTCCGTTTGCATCAATCTGGTACGCCGCGATGCGGTACTCTTTGAGCGACCAGTCAAACAAGTCCCGGCGATTCAGCGCCACGGACGCGGCCATCACCGACCACGCCGCCCAATAGCTGTGATTATTGGTTTTTTCGAGCGGCAGTCCGTCCCAGTCCTTCACCACCCGTTCGGCCAGTTGCGACAGCCAGCGTTCGGTCTGTTGACTCTTTTGCGGGGTATCCAGTTCCAGCCAGCTCGTGGCAAGCGTTGCCAGCGCCCATTTGCGCATCGAACGCCCCGTATGATTCGCGGTGCCTGAGGTCAGCGCGCCCGCGTTTGCCCAACGGCTGTAACCGTCCAGAATGCACTTGAGGGTTTTCGCATCGCCACTGCGTTTATAGCGCCAGACCATTTCCGAAATCCCACGTTCAAAATCGGTAATGGGCTTCGTCTGCTGGCGAAATGCGTTCTCGGCTTCAGGATTTAACGTCGCGCGAGCGCTGTCAGACCCTTCATATTTACTGCGAAAATCCAGACTGTCGGTAAACGGGGCGGGAAGGGGGACGCATTTGCCTTGTGCCGTTTGCGGCAATGGCCGGGTAAAACCAGGCGGCGGCACAAGCTGAGCCGCGCAAGCTGAACCGGAAATCAAGAGTAGAACGATAAGTAGGCGCATTCGGTGACTTTACGTCAGCGGCGTATGCCTCGTCTATCCGCTATTCTGTTAACATTTAATAGAAAACGAATTTTTAATGAAAGGGCATCCAATGACAAACCTGGCGCAGCGGATACAAACGCGATTGCTGACCGTACTTAAAAAGTGTGCGCTGGCGCTGGGGATCGTGGTCATTGCGCTCTTAGCCGTCAGGATCTACAAGTCGCAAACCGGTCCCGCACTTCAGCCGTGGCATACATGGACGGCGAATGAGATGTCGGCACGCGAGATTGATCGGTCGAGCTTTAATGATTATCTGGCGCGCGAAACGGCGATTTTCCATGATTTGCAAACCGAGGTGACAGACACGTTGCAGGGCGATGAAAAGACGCCGCTCAATCGTTTCTATCGCAATAGCCCGGTCTGGTCGGGGCGTTTTGCGGATGAGGGCAATCGCTCGTTTGTTTTGATCCCGAACGAGAAGCCAAAAGGCGTGGTTGTGCTGCTACACGGTCTGACGGATTCGCCCTATAGCGTCAAAAGCCTTGCCCGTGACTATCAGCAGCAGGGTTTCATTGCGATCGCACCACGCCTGCCCGGTCATGGAACCGCACCGGGGGCGCTCACCGACGTGGACTGGCAAGACTGGATGGCGGTCACTCGTCTGGCAGTGCGTGAAGCAACGCGTCTTGCAGGCAAAGATGTGCCGTTGCATCTGGTGGGGTATTCGAATGGCGGGGCGCTGGCAATGAAATACGCGCTGGATGCGCTCAACGATCCGCAATTACGCCAACCGCAGCAGTTGATTCTGCTGTCGCCGATGATCCGGGTGAATGCGTTTGCCCGCTTTGCCGGGCTGGCGGGATTACCCGCGTTGTTGCCGCCGTTCGCCAAAGCGGCGTGGCTGAGCGTATTGCCGGAATATAATCCGTTTAAATACAATTCGTTTCCGGTTAAAGCGGCACGCCAGTCGTGGCTGTTGACTCAGGCATTGCAGAAACAGCTGAGCGACGATGCGCGTAGCAATAAACTTCAGAATATTGCGCCGGTTCTGGCTTTCCAGTCGGTGATGGATTCGACCGTGAGCACTCGCGGCGTGGTGGATTCACTGTTTAACCTGTTACCGGCAAACGGTAGCGCGCTGGTGCTTTTCGATATAAACCAGGCTGCCACCTTGCGTCCGCTTTTCCGGCCTGGGGCTTACGTGGCAGCGGAATCGCTGTTACCGCCAGCGCCGCGCCGATTTACAACCACGGTGGTCACCAATGCGTCAGCACAGAGTTTAGAGACCGTCGCCAGAACCACACGCGCCGGTGAACAGAATGAAAACGTTCAGCCGCTGACGATGGCTTATCCACGCGATCTCTATTCGCTTTCGCATGTCGCGATTCCCTTCCCGCCTGGCGACGATCTGTACGGTAGCCAGCCCGTCGATCCGCATCGCTACGGGATCAATCTGGGCAACGTTTCCCTGCGCGGAGAGACCTCGACGCTGGTGGTCGGGATGGACTCGCTGATGCGCGTCACCTCGAACCCGTTTTATGACTATATGGTTGAGCGGATTAACCCGCTGTCTGGCTGTGCCGAATCCTGTCAATCAGCAGCCAGTAAAGCAGCGCCACTCCACTCATCATCGCACCCATAATGCACACGCCCGGCCAGCCGAACTGGCTCCAGACGCGTGTAGCGAGCAGGGACGCCGATGGCATGCGGTCTTTTCCCCGGGAAAGGATAAATTATAAATATCCTCTGGCGGGTATAATTTGATTTTATCCCCGTAAAGGGATATTTTTATTTTATCCGCGATCAGGGATAAAAGGATGCGCAAATGAAAATTACCACCTCTACCATGCTGGCCAACGCCATGAGGGACCAGCGTAAATTGCTTCAACTTACCCAGGCTGAAGCCGCCGAACGCGTCGGGATGAAGCAAGCCACGGTATCAGGCTTTGAACAAAACCCGGATACCAGCAAGCTGGAGACGCTGTTTCGTCTGCTTTCCGCACTTGATTTAGAGCTGCACGTCGTGCCACGGGGCCAGGCGTCAGAAAAGGACAGCGGCTGGAATCAGGAGTGGTAAATGAAAAACAGTAAGCTGACCGTTGCGATGAACGGTACGGTTGTCGGCATGCTTTATCGTAACGGCAAAGGGGCGATGTCCTGGCAATACGCGCAGACATGGCTCGACACGCCCGGCGCGCGTGTGATTTCACAGTCGCTCCCGTTAACGCCGCGTCGTCAGGAAGGCGAGGCGGTGTATAACTTTTTTAGCAATTTGCTGCCTGACTCGCAGGCGATTATCTCGCGTATGCAAACGCGCTTTAAAATCCCCACGGATCATCCCTTTGATTTACTGGCAAGCGTAGGCCGCGACTGTGTAGGCGCCATCCAGCTCTATCCGGAAAACAGTGAAATACCTGACGTGACGAAAATCCACGCCACGCCGCTTTCAGATACTGAGATTGCAGCACTGCTGGAGGGCTACCGTAATGCGCCGCTGGGCATGACGGATGACCAGGATTTCCGGATCTCCATTGCGGGTGCGCAGGAAAAAACGGCTTTGCTGTGGCATCAGGGCACCTGGCAACGCCCCACAGGCAGTACGCCAACCAGTCATATTTTCAAACTACCGATCGGTAAAATTGAGCAGAACAATATTGATCTGAGTGAAAGCTGCGAGAACGAATGGCTCTGTTTGCGACTTGCGCGTGAATTCGGGTTTGCGGTAGCAGAGGCAACGTTAGCGACATATGCCGACAAGAAAGTGCTGATAGTTGAACGTTTTGACCGTAAATGGTCACGGGACGGAAAGTGGCTAATGCGACTCCCGCAGGAGGATATGTGCCAGGCACTCGGTTATTCGCCCGCGCTGAAATATGAATCTCACGGTGGACCCGGCATCGCCGAAATCATGACGTTGCTGCTAGGATCGCGCAGCTCAAACCTGGATCGTGAAACCTTCTTCCGCAGCCAGATATTTTACTGGCTGATTGGCGCTATTGATGGGCATGCGAAAAATTACAGCCTGTTTATTGAACCTGATTCGGCCTACGTTATGACGCCGCTTTACGATATTTTGTCGGCCTATCCCATCTTTGCTGCGAAAGGCATTTCAGCGCAAAAAGCGAAAATGGCCATGGCGCTACAGGGTAAAAACCGGCAATACCATTGGGCCCAGATTCAGCCACGTCATTTCCCGGCCACCGCAGAGCGTGTTGGTTTTTCCGCTTTACGCGCGAAAAAGATGATGACCGACATGGGAAGGGTGACTTACGACGTTATCGAACGAGTGCGTCAGTCGTTACCGATTGATTTCCCGAGACATATCAGCGAAGCGATTTTTACCGGAATGGCGAAGCAGGCAGAAAGGCTGATGGGTTTAGAATAAAATACTGTATACATTTTCGTAACTTATATAAACCACGGAAAATCCGAAAACGTCACATTACGGTAATATCATTAGTCCTGGACTATAAATTATGATAAACAATCGCTTATAAGCGCAATTATCAAAACGGGACTTATTACTGTGCTGACTACACTCATTTATCGAAGCCAGTTAAATTCATCCTGTGAACCATTCTCTTTGCCTTCGCTTGTCGAAGAGGCAAAGTTTCGCAATGCGGGACTGAATATTACCGGCATTCTGCTGTTTGACGGCGTGAACTTTCTACAGATTCTCGAAGGGTCTGAAGAGAGTGTTGTTAAGCTTTTTCATAAAATCCGCGGAGACCAGCGACATCAGTGCGTCGTAGAGCTTCTGCGTGATTATGGGCCAAGACGACGGTTTGATAACGTCGGCATGGTGTTATTTGATTTGCAGGCAGAAAGCCCAAAATCGGTTCTGGCGTCGGTATTGCGCTATAGCAAACTCGACAGTTATCTGACTTCAGATGATCGGGTGTTTAAATTCATTCGGACCTTTATCACTTACGGTAAAAAAACGGGAAGCAGAAAGGTTTATTCCCCCAATAACTGGAAGCTTGAACGCGAACACGCGCCGTTTGGTGACGGAGTCGATGGTCTGATAGGCAATCAAATTTGCCAGTTTGCCTTCCAGCCGATTGTCGATCCCTCCGAAAGAAAAATTACCTCTCTCGAAGCGCTGATCCGTGGCAATGATGGCGGCAGTCCTGAGCATTTTTTTAACGCCATTGACCCTGAAAAAATTTACGAAATCGATCTGCAAACGAAGGCGCATGCCTTCGCGCTGGCGGAGAAAATCGGTATCGGCGACCATAAAATTGCCATTAATTTGCTGCCGATGTCGCTGGTGAATGTGCCCGGTGCGGTTGAGTTTTTGGTCGAAAACATCGCAAAATATCATCTTTTGCCGGAGCAGGTGGTTATCGAAGTGACTGAAAATGAAATGATTTCAGGCTTCAACCAATTTAATAGTGCCATCAAACAGCTTCGCGCTGCGGGAATTGGGTTAGCGATTGATGATTTTGGTTCAGGATATGCCGGGTTGTCGCTTCTCACTAAATTCCAGCCGGACAAGATTAAAATTGACCGGGAGATTATCACGAATATCCATCGCAGCGGTCCGAAGCAGGCGATTGTAAAATCCATTATCAGCTGTTGTACCGATCTGGAAATTACGCTGGTGGCAGAAGGTATCGAACAAATAGAGGAGTGGTGCTGGCTGGAATCGGCTGGAATTAAACGCTTCCAGGGGTTTTTATTCGCCCGGCCACAGCTGAATGGCGTAGGGGATATTCACTGGCCGCAGCGAGTAGACTCTGATTAATTCGGCACCCACATGACTCGGAATTAAAAAATGAAACGTTTTCTTTATATTTCCGCATTATTTGCACCCACATGGAGTTTCGCTGCGGGAAATATTCCTGCGGTAGTAAAAAACTTTGGCGAACAGCAGGAAATTAAAAACATCAAAGAAATTGATGCGCCAGGTGGTGTCAGAAGCTGGATAGGTCAATATCAGGATATGGGTGTCACGCTGTTTCTCACCCCTGACGGGAAACATGTTATTTCCGGTTATCTCTATGACGAAAAAGGGAAAAATCTCAGTGAGGAATATATCCAAAACGAGATTTATATTCCGCTAGGACGGCAGATGTGGGAGACGCTCAATAAAACGCAGCCATTGAAAGAGGGCGCAGATACGGCGTCAAGAAAGGTGTTTGTTTTCGCCGATCCATTTTGTCCTTATTGTAAAACGTTTTGGTCACAAGCGCAGCCGTGGGTGAAAGCAGGGAAGGTGCAATTAAATACGCTGCTGGTCGCCTTTTTAAATCCTAAAAGTGGCCCAAACGCGACGGCGATATTGAATGCTGCCGACCCTGTCGCAGCCTGGAAGGAATACGAATTATCTGGCGGAAAAACATTGCCAAAATATGAAGGTGGCACGTCGAGAGGAACGTTTAATCAGCTCCAGCAACATCAGAAATTGATGGACGAACTGGGCGCCAGTGCGACGCCAGCTATTTATTATATGAATGATAAAAATGAGCTTCAGCAGGTAGTTGGCATGCCCGACCAGAAGCAACTCCTGGATATGTTCGGGCCAAAACCAGAATAACCGTTTTGATTTTATGAACCCCAGCGCGATTTTAGGTAATGAACAGCTTCCTGCGCCTGGGGTTGATTCAGATAATCTTCTCTGAACAGAATCGTACCGTCAATGTGCGGTACCGACTCATTCAAATCGAGCTGTTTTTTCAGCTCAGGCACGCCGCCATTGACGGTCCAGTCTGGTTCATTCTTTGACGATTCACCCACTTTATAGAGCGCAACGCCAATATACAGGCGCGTGTTGGTCGGTTTTACGACGTCGGCCCACCATTTTGCCAGGACATCGTAACGGGCAGCTTTGCGGGAGAAGGGCCAGTAAACCTGAGGCGCAATATAATCCAACAGACCTTGCTGCACCCAAAGACGGGTATCGGCAAAGGCTTCATCATAGGCCGCCGCGCCGGACGTGTCTGATCCCAGAGGATCGTGGGAGCGGTTTCGCCATACGCCAGCAGGGCTGACACCGAATTCAACATCAGGATTTAACTGCTTGATTGTGCGCGAAACGTTTTCAATTAGCTGCTGGGTATTGTGCCGTCGCCAGTCCGCTTTTGAACTGAATCCGCTACCGTATTTCTGATAGGTAGCGTTGTCGTTCAGCGTTGAACCTGGTGTCTCCGCGTAGAAATAGTCATCAAATTGCACGCCGTCTACGGGATAACGCGAAACGACTTCGGCCACGATACTGGTTATCCAGTCTCTGGCTTCCGGAATGCCGGGGTCGAGAACGAAACGATCGCTGGCCGTGCGAATCCAGTCACGATGAAGCACATATACACTGGCTGGATTGAGAGAGATGGAGCGATTAAGTTCTGCAACGGTTCCCGGTTTTGTATTGACCGTGACCCGGTAAGGGTTAAACCAGGCGTGAACCTTCATGTCGCGTTTGTGCGCTTCATCCAGCATAAATTGCAGCGGATCGTAGCCAGGGTCTTGACCCATTTTTCCGGTCAACGTGTCAGACCATGGCAAGATCTGCGATGGCCATAATGCAGAACCGTCCGGTTTGATCTGGAAGAATACGGTGTTGATGCCAAGGCTTTGCAATTTATCGAGTTTATCGGTGAGCGCTTTTTTCTGCACGCTGATGCGTGTGTTCGGGTTAGTGATATTAACAGAAGAAACGGGGGGCCAATCGAGGCGAGAAACGGTTGCAAGCCAAACGCCACGCATCGGTCCCGGATCCTTGGCAGATTTGACCGTCAGAGGATGTTTTGCCACCGGCGGAAGCGGCGTAACCAAAGAGACGGGCGGTTTGGACGAACAGCTGGCGAGCAGCAGCGCAACGGCAATAAATGCACCAACACGTTTCACGTTATTTGGCATTTCGTATCAACTCTTATTTATTCTGCTATTGGCCCAAGGGTCATCGCTATGGGTGTCTTCGTTTTCAGACTCAACATCATCGAGAGAATCGAGATACAGCGCTTCAACTTCAGCACGCGCCCAGGGAGTCCGACGCAGAAACTTCAGGCTGGATTTTACGCTCGGGTCACTTTTAAAACAGTTGATGTTAACCAGTTTGCCGAGCTTAACCCAACCGTAATGGGCAACGAGCGCATTGATTTGCATTTCTAGCGTCACGCCATGCAAAGGATCTTTAGAATTGTGAGCGGCCATAGTGAATCCAGTTATTGCTGATTGTGGTGATGTGAAGTGCAAGGGAAGGGTACAAGAAAGCGCGCGTATCGGCAAATTATCCCTGTGCCTTTGGATTATCTGTGTGATTTCTGGAGCATCGGTGTACAGCAAAAATTCCAGAATTCATGTAGCGTACGCATTATTCATTTAAACGATTAAAATCATTTGCTTAGAGGTTACGACCGGATCGCAGGGTTGGACAAGGATTGATGGTTCAGATATGAATATTCAATTTAACATAATATACATTATGCGCACTAATGTTGTAGAGGCTCAATGCTAATATCTATTTGTGGCTCATTGGAATGTCCAGGCTATAGTTTTCAAACCTGTATGCCTTGTCAACGACTCGCTTTTCCTGATGAGGAGTTTTCTATGGCTATACATGACGCCGGGATGTTCACCGTGAAAGAAATCAACCGCCTTAAAATCCTTTAGGATGTCATCGACCGTAACCTGCGTCCTGGCCAGGCAGCCGAAATACTCGGTATCACGCCGCGCCATTGCATCCGTCTGCTTAAGCGTTATCGCCACTCTGGGCCGCTTGGCATGAATAACCAGAGTCGCGGTCGCACCGGAAACTGTCTGTTGCCAACTTCACTGACTGAGCTGGCGCTGAATATCATTCGGGAGCGCTACCGCGATTTTGGCCCCACGCTAGCTCGTGAAAAACAGGAAGAAATTCATGGCCTCGTCCTTGGCAAAGAAACCGTCAGGCGCCTGATGATTAAAGCGTGACTGTGGATCCCACGTAGACAACGTCAGCCAAAAATTCATCAACCCCGTTACTGACGTCCCTGTACTGGTGAGTTGATACAGATTGATGGCTGTGACCATCACTGGTTTGAAAATCGGGGCCCACCCTGTACTCATTGAAATTAAAGATGAATATGATGTTCAAGATCTGTTTCACAGTCTCCTTAAGCTGAATTTTGATGATATAAGAGCTGAGGAGTATACCCCAAGCTATGCCGGTTCAGCATCTCGTGTTAATTTTCTTCTTAAAAAAGAAAAATTAGTAATTGAAATAAAGAAAACAAGAAATAATTTAGGCGCAAAAGAAATTGGGAATGAACTAACGATAGATATTGCACGTTATCGCGCTCATCCAGACTGTGAAACGTTAGTATGCTTTGTTTATGATCCTGATGGACGAATAAACAACCCGGTTGGAGTAGAGTCCGATCTGGAAGCTATACCATCGAATATTAAAATTAAAGTAATTATTGTACCTAAATGATGGTTCGCATAATGACGTTATGCTAAAGAGGCCGCAGCGGAAGTGATTTTCGCAGCGGCCTTTTCACCATATGGACATTTCTAACGAGCCAGTGATTAGACATTTTCACTGAGCTTTGACAAAAGATGTAACTGCAATATGCTAATGTCTATTTGTGGCTCATTAGGAATGTCCAGCTATAGTTTTCAGACTTATATGTTATCCCACGTTAAGACTACTTTTTGTACAATTTGGCATCGACTGTGCGTAATGACCGATATTTCCCGGACCCCAGCTTAAGATTATTACGCCAGACGTAATCTCCAATCAGATTGATATGTTCCCAACCCAGGGGAGAAAGATGAGATAGCAGTTGCTCATTAGTCGGGATGCCTTTTCGCTACAGTGACTCAATGGCTCTTTCTATAGATGCATGGCTGACGATTCCAACGTAGAATCAACTCTAACTAGATAAAATCAACAGATTGATCACCCGTAACGGACCTGAACACGTTAACTCGGAGCCTGCCATTCCGGTGCTTTCGTTTTTTTTGCATTTCGAGTGGGAAATAGGCCTTTCAACCACAGCCAGAGAGACACACCATTATGTCATCACCTACCATGGTTCAGGAATACCCGGAACTCAATACTCTTAACCCCCTGCTGAACAGTATTGTTGATAAAACCGTTGATAATGTTGCACGAAAACTGATTGGCGGTTTTCGTAATAAACGAAATTCTCAACCGAATGCCAAGGCCCCCAACTTCAGTACAACGGTGGATGATACGCTTAACGCCACGTCGTCTGCGAGTGTGCTTGCCGTAGCGAATCGGGGTGTTCAGTGGAAGGAAATGATAAGCAAAAGTTTCACTCATGGCATTTCATCTATTTCCACCATGAAGTTTGATGGCCAGTTCACGATCAAGAATGGTGTGCCGGAAGGCCTGAAAGATGTTCCTAATTCCCCGGGTGTCTATGTGGTTTATGACAGCGCCGGTGAGGTACGGTATATCGGCGATGCTAAGGATTTACAGAAACGGTGGCATGCCGGGCATCTTAATGAAAATAAAAACGCCAAAAAGAATGGCACCGAATACAAAATGGAGGCGGAGTTTGAAGAGGGCTGCACCGTCAAATTTATGGTGATGGATTCAGCAGAGACGGCTGCAGCGGTCGAGGCTAACATTTTAAAAAATGAGAAACCCCCGGTAAATAAGAAAGAAGAGCTGTGCAAAGAACAGGGTACGCGTTCTAATATCGAAGCAAAAAAAATGAAAGATGCGGCAAACGAGGCGGGAGGTCTGGCCTTTGGCGCAGGGAAAGAGGCATTAAAAAATGTCGGGTGGGATGTGTTTGAAACGCTCAGTACCACGATGATTAAAGCATTGAAGGATGAAGTTGTTGACCTGTTTATCACCCAGAAAGCGCAGGTGAAAATCCGTCTGAAACGCTTTTTTGATAAAATATGGCAGGTTATCGTTAACCTGATAAAAGCCCCGTTAAATCTGCTTAGAGGTTTATTCGAGTTCGTGTTAAATGCACTGTCTCAGGCCATCGGCAAAATTTATCAGTTAGCAAAAAATATCTATGATCTGGGCATGGCGGCACTCTCGCTGTTGAAGGGTAGCAAAACCATGACCAAGGAAGAAACCATCTATAAAGTCTCTGAGGTCATTATCACCAGCGGGACTCTGGTGTTCTGGGACGCGGTTGAACCGGTGATTGAATCCGGTATGGTGGCTCTTTTTGCTCCACTGGCTCCCTTTGCCCCTTATATTTCTGCCTCCCTGTGCGCGATGGGATTTGGGCTGAGCAGTTACCTTTTGGCCGATATCATCCCTAAAGCCGTCAGCCTGATACTCTCAACGGAACCTGCCTATACCGCAAAAGGACGGGAGGCTTTCCAGCAGTTGATTACTAACCATGAAAGCAGTGTGGGTATGGTGGCTGAACTGCAAAAATATGCAGGTAGCACGGTGAATCTGATGAGTGAAACCCGGGAGTATACTGCAGAACTGAACAATGATGTCATCAGACTGACTCGTTTCTCTCTTGCCGAAGAGATTAAAAAGCTGGGAGCGCACTAATATGACGGTTGTCACGATTGTTGAGAAGAACAAAGATCCCAGCATCGCCAGTTTCAAAAAAAATCTCCACGAAATAGGCAAAAAGCTGAAAGAGGAACAAGAGAGAAGTAAAGGGATACAAAAAGCGGCAGATGACTTCAATAATCGTGGTTTTTTGGGGCGTTGGGCTGGCAGTCTCACCTCGAGTAATGACACTGACTTAGCGACGATGATTGCAAACCTGGGCGGCAGTCTGAATATCACCCAGGAAGTGATCGAGTGTTTATTACAAATCCAGTCAGAAAAAAATGTCGTGCTGAAAGAGTTTCATCTGGCGTTAATGAATACGATTCGAGACTTGAAACACAACGACACGATGCTGGATCTCAGCAGCCGCGAAAACTCACTGGCTATTCTTGAACATCTGAAATCCCAGGTGGAAGACAAACTGGAACAGGCACAGCTTGTCGAGGAACATGAAGAGGAGATTAACCGGTTACAGTCATTGAGCTGGCAGCAGGAGGAGATACTTCAACGTTTGCAGGCAAGTCAGGATGAGCACGCAACACAGCTTGCCCTCCTGAAGCAGGTTGTCCCAAAATTCGAGCGACAGCAGCAGGAGCAATGGCAACAGTCAGGGAAGCTGGCTCTGGCCCTTGAAGAGCAGGCGGATCAGTACCAGCAACAGTTGGCCTTACTGAAGGACAAGCTGACCTTGCAGGAAAACGTCGCAACAGGCATGGCAGCGCGGGTCAGCGAATTAGAGAAGACGTCTCGATTAAAACGTGCAGGACTGCGCGATTACTTGCTGTTTGCGACTAGCGCACTTGCCGCCGGACTGGTCGTTATCGAAGTGATGCGTTTTAACGGCGTTATTTAACGGCGAGGTTTACCCATCTTTCTCCGCTGGGATGGGAACACATCAACCTGAGTGGAGATTGTGTCTGGCGAACAAACCTCAAGCTGGGACAGGGAAAATACCGTTCGTTACGCTCAGTAGATAGCAGTCTGTACAAAAAACAGGCTTAACGTATGATTTTTTCCGTTTCCCAAGTGGACCCCATTTAGAACCATTTAAGCAGCGGTCATTCGGTCTGAGTGTCTCAAAGTTTTTTGCAACATATGGACATTTCTAATGAGCCAGCTGTTAGACATTCCTATCGAGCCTTGACAAATGTAGAATTAGACGGAATCCGGGGTTTTGTGAGTATCGTTGACCTGGTTGTTGATGGCCTCCGAAATCGCATACTCCAACGCTGACGCCATCACTTTAGCCATTTCATTAAACATCGCTAAAGTCGGCCTATCTGGACGTGGGATAATCAGAATTTATTTGTTTGTTTGCACCGCTTAAAGCGGGCTTCGAAAATTTATCATTGATTCACATGAATCTGTGATTGTAGCCAGCTCCTGAGACCTTTCGGGAGCTGGCTACTACGTGGTTTTATCAGAACAATTTACGTACCTGCAGACTGACTGTATGACCCTGATACTGCTCACCGATCTGCACGGTGTAACGTGCGGTCAGGCTGAGCGTATCTGAGTTGAGAACGGTGGAACCCAGGGAGAGATCCGCGGTGTCTTCAACGGGCGAAGCACCAAAGGTTGTGAAGCTAGTTTCACCTATGCTATCAGCAACATAACTGGCATTCGTGGTACTGCGTTTTGGATTATACTGATGCGTCCACATCGCCTGAACGTAAGGCACAACGTCGCCAATACCGGTCTGGAATGATTTTTCCAGTTTCGCGCCCAATCCACTACGTAACGCGTTATTGTGGCTACTTTCCACCGAAAGAGCTGAGCCATTTCCGCTGCTTTCTTTATAGCTATCAAGAGTCTGATAGCTGTAACTCAGGTTAGCCAGAGGCGTCAGCGTGGTGGTGTCTGCCACGGCCAGCGGATAACCGAATTCGGCCTTGGTCACGTACTGCTGCCCGTTAAATTTGCCCCAGGCCGAATCGGAATAACCCGTCATACTCACTTTACGAGTGGTGTCGTAGCGTTGCTGAGTGACGCTGGCAGACAGATTCACGTACCATGGGTCACCGGTATAACTGGCATAGCCAATCAGACCGTAAGAATCAACTCCCGTCTTATTACCGGAAAGATTGTCTTCGCCATGGACCGAGGTGTGACTGTAAGTCAGTGCACCACCGACCCACCATTCATCTCCCATAGCCCGGTCAACACCCAGTACCAGCCCGCTGTAGTTCGCTTTAAAACCACTGACACTGTCTACCATGCCCTGGTTAGCGTGGCCACCAAACACCTGTCCCCATGCAGCCCAGTCGGTAGGATCATCACCGGTTGCTACCCCGCTCATACCTTGTGTCTGTGCCAAACGCACTGAATCAACTCGCTGACCGACCACGCCGACGGCGTCAAATGTCGCTACTGAGGCTACATTGCTGGCGCTGCTGTTCTGTACGGGAGAGAGCTGTTCACCGGTTTTGTTCGCTTCACGAGTAGAATCAATGGCCAGTGAGGCGTTATAGAGATCAAGCAGTCCCGGAGCAATCCCGGTGTACTGCTTCAGTCCTCTCAGAGAAGATATCGCATTGCCCGTAGTGGCAAAGCCCGGCGTGGCTGGCGTCTCCCCTCCTCCAGGTGTACCTGTACCCGGATTTGTCGGTACTCCAGGCGTACCTGTACCCGGATCTGTCGGCACACCAGGCGTACCTGTACCCGGATCTGGCGGCACTCCTGGTGTACCCGGATCTGGCGCTTTGGCACCCAGAGAAACCACCAGACTGCTCGTGTTGTTACTGTCAACCACGGATCCGCTGGTCACGCCATCATAGGTTGAAGTCAGGTAATTTAAGCTACTGGCATTGTAATTGGTGCCATTTTGGGCGGCGGTAATGACGACATAACGCTGGCCCGGAGCAAAGCGGTAACTATTGACTGACTTGAGTGCCACCGTTGAACCACTGTCGATGGTGGCCGCACCACTGACAATCAGACGCCCATAGCCGGTATCGGCTGAGACGCCGTTGCTCGCTGCGGCATCGCCAACACCGACCACCAGGGCTGCAGATGCCCCCTGCGCGTAATTGCCGGAGATGTTGAGGATGTTATTGACCTGTAACGTCGCGCCTGTGTTATTCACCGTCTTGCTACCGGCCTGGATATTGTCATTTAGAAGCAGATTACCGGACGCAAAAAACAGGTCAGCGCTGGTACTGTAGAGCATCCCCATATCCGCACTGCCGGTTCCGCCACTGGCCCCGGTCAGGATACCGAAAGTCGCATCGTTACTGCCGTTAATGGTCATGCTGCGGGTGGCACCATTGTAGATGGTACCGGCGATCGTGCCGCTGTTGGTGATCGGACCAAGGGTGCCGGATCCGGCGTTATAAACGGCATAACCGGTGCTGGAAATAATCGTGCCGCTGTTGACCAGCGAACCGATAGTGCCGGCGTTACCTACCCCCCCAAGAGCTCCGCTGATGGTCCCGGTGTTATTAAGGCTACCAATAGTGCCGTTGACGCTGGTGCCCACCCCGACGTTCGTCGTCCCCGAAATCAGACCCGCATTGGTTAGCGTGTTGATGTTGATCGCGCCAGAGGGGGTCAGATTGCCGGCCAACAGACCGGTTCCACCTTCAATAATGCCCGTGCTGGTATTTTGCAGAGAGAGGATCTGGCTGCCATTATCAGACTGGATGCCATACACCGAGCCAGAGATAGAGCCGTTGTTGGATAAGCTTGTGATGAGACCGGAGTTATAAATACCTATCGTCGTTCCGGTGAGGGTTCCGCTGTTCGTGAGAGAGCCCAAAGTGCCACCATTGTTGATGCCCTGACCACCGGAGATGATATTGTTATTATTGAGCGACATGATGAAACTGTTGTTCCTGACACCCGCAACTGGACCGGAAATCGTTCCTCCGGCATTGTTGTTCAGCGATACAATCGTGCCGTTATTGCTAATCCCGATGGTGTTACTGATGATTCTGGCGTTGTTCTGAACAATAAGCGCATTCGCCGTGTTCTCTACACCAGCGCCAAAAGATCCAGAAAGCAATCCATTATTGGTCAATGTGCCTGCCGAGGAACTTGCGATTAAGGCTGGGGAACTCGTTGAACTGACGATCCCAGAGTTAGTTATCTGGAAATTTCCGCCAGACCAGACGGCACATTCGGTCGAGCCATAAAGCGTTTGATTATTGGCAGACAGACAGGCATAAGCGTCTGCAACAGGCATTAACGCCATTGCTGACCCTATTGAAAGACCCAGCACCTTCCGCCTGTCTATCGCAGTTAGATTTGTAATATTTTCTGACATTCCGCAACCTGCATTAACATAATTTAATAAGAATTTACTTATAGCATTAGTCATGCGTTGGTGTTAGCGGTTTGTTGCCTCAAATCGAATAATATTAATGTACTGTAATTAGCCTTAATCTTTAGTTATCGGCAGTAAAATATCTATCTTCAGTAGAATGCTCAGAGATATTACTATCCCCTGTATCACTCAGGCTTATTTTTTAATTCTTTCAAAGCGATAGCGACGTTTTGCAACGGGGTTTTCCATTCTCCTGCCGCAAGCTGGCGGAACAAGCGCATTTCAGGATACCAGGGAGAGTCCTCGCGTTGTTGTAACCAGCGCCAGTCATGCTGGAAAGGGAGCAGCACACAGGCAGGACATCCGAGTGCGCCGGCCAGATGAACCGGAGAAGAGTCGACCGAGACCAGCGTGTCTATCACTCGCAGGATGGCGGCAGTATCATCAAAATCGTGGATTTCATCGCTGAGCGACAGTAGCGACATGCCCGCAGGCGGCGTAACAGCCTGCTCTGCCGCGGGTCCTTTCTGCAACGCGAGGAAGGTCACACCCTCTTGCGCCAGCGGTGCCAGATCGGCGAGCGCCAGCGAACGGTGCTTGTCATTCGCATGGGTGGGACGGCCGGCCCACACCAATCCCACTAGCGGGCGTGGAAGGTCAGCCAGACGGGCGCGCCATTTCTCCACTCGCGCGGGATCGGCAAAGAGATAAGGCACTCGCCCCGGCAGGTCCGACAGTTGTAGGCCGAGTGCGGCTGGCAGGCTCATCAGTTCACAGTGAAAATCAAACGGTGGTGGCAGCGTTCCTCGCTTCATCAGCTGATGATAACCCCTGACGCCATGCGCCAGGTTATAAGCCTCCTCGTTCACCTCCAGCACAACATGGGCACCGCTGCGCGCTTGTGCCTGCTCCACCAGTCTCAGAAACTGAAAGGTATCACCGTAACCTTGCTCATCGTGGATGAACAGCGTCTTCCCTTTAATTGACTGCCCTTCCCAGCGTGGCTGCCGGATATGGCGCTCAAACATGCGGGTGTGATCCTGCCTGTAACGGAAGCGATATTCGCGCCAGCCGCGCGTGAACTCTCCCTGCAATAACAGCATTTCGGCCAGGTCGAATCGCGAATGCAGGTCGCCCGGTGCAGCCTGCGCGATCATCTCCAGTACCTGGGTCGCTCCAGCGATATTTCCCTGCTGGCGGTACGCGACATAGAGTTGACGCCACAAAGGTATTGGCCCGGAACCAGAGCTCAGCGCTTGACTCAGCACCGCTTCGGCCTGTGCCCAGCTTTCGGCTTTCAGTAGTTCATCAACCTGCTGAAAAATGGCATTGTGATCTATCGGTACCAGGTTCATTTCTGCTCCATTCCTAGCGCGTTCAGCAAGGGGCCAAGGTTTGCAGCATGTTGATGCCAGCGTCCTTTAGACGAGGTGTAGATCGGCTGACGCACCTGAGCCACGCTGGCCGTGCGCACAATACGACGATTTTCGTGGAAGGCCAGACAAGCCTCGTCCCAGGGAAGATCGATGAAATCAATCAGGCGCCGCGCCTGCCCTTCAAGGTCATCCACCACGGCTTCATAGTCGACTTCAATGAAGCTGTCAGCTGGCAGTAGCTGGCGAAAATGGGCCATCAACGCCTCATAATCACGGTAGAACTGACCCAGCTCATCCAGTTGGTAAGCGAATGTCTGTTCGCCAGCAAACAGCTTGCTGTAACAGGACAAACACGTATCAACAGGGTCACGGCGGCAGTGGATGATGCGCGCGCCAGGCAGAAGCAGTGGAATCAATCCGGCATAAAAGAAGTTGGCAGGCAGCTTGTCGATCACGCGCAATGCCTCCGGTGCCAGATGACTCACCTGCTCCAGATAGTCTCTCCCAATACGAGCAAAGTCAGCATTATTCCAGCGTGGTACATCATCGGGGAATCTGCCTGCGCGTGCCACAGCCCGATCCAGTGCACGCAACTCCCCTGCACCGTAAACATCGGGATGTGAGGCCAGAATCTGCTCAACCAGCGTGGTGCCAGAGCGAGGCATCCCGACGACAAAGACCGACCGCTCAGAAGCCGTGCCCGCGTTGTTGAATTGCGCCATCAAGGCTGGCGTGAAAATCTCCGCAATGGTGTTCACCCACGCACGGGTTTGGGCGGCATCGTAATGAAAAGTGGCTCGCTTGAGGGCGTTGCCCTGATTCAGATGGAAAAATGCGCGTTCGGAATCGCTGACATCAAGCCAGGCTTTGCCCAGCGAAAAATGCAGCATCATTTTTTCATTAAGTGGAGGCGTTGGCTCGCTGACCAATGCGCTCTCCATCACATCAATGTCCGGATCGCCGGCACGATAGAACTTATTATCACAACGTGCGGCGAGTATCATTGGGGAAGCGGGGAAACGTGTTAATGCCTCCTCAAACGCTGCCGTCGCCGCCGCTTTATTGCCCATTTCCATCAGTAAGACAGCACGCGCAATAAGCGCTTCCTCAGCGACCGTACCGGGTAATGCCGCCGCCTGGCTATACGCTTTCTCTGCGTCTTCATACAGCCCAAGCGCCTGCAATGCTTTACCCAGGATTTTGTGCGCATTTGCGCTGTCTGGGGCGATAGCCAGCGCCTTACGTGCTTCGAAGATCGCCTCTTCATAACGTTCATTGGAGAGCATGATGTGGGCGAGTGCGATAAGTGCACCCGTATGCTGGGGAGAAAACTCCAGCAGTGCTTTAACCCAATGCGAAGCTTCTGCATAGCGCATACGCGACAATTCAATATCCGCCAGATTCAGGTAGGCATCAGCCAGTTGCGGGTTAATATCTATTGCCTGTCTGGCAGAAGCCGCAGCCTCATCAATACGGCCTAACTCACTCAACAGCGAGGCGAGATTGCTGTAGACCTCTGCGTAATCAGGTCGCAATGTCAGCGCGCGCTGGTAACTTTCCTGAGCGCGTTGCAGGTCACCCAGGCGCTTCCAGGTATTGGCCAGATTATTGTGCACCTCTGCGTTGTCCGGTTGCAGCGATGCCACATATTGTAGGCACTCCAGGCTGGCCTTATATTTCCCGGCCTCCTGCAAAATGATGCCAAGGTTATTCCAGGCCATAGCCAGCTGCGGCTCTTGTTCTACCGCTCGTCGGGCGGCTTGTTCTGCCTCCTGCAATAACCCCCTCTGGCGGCAAAGCTCGGCCAGATTGCTGAAGACTACCGCCGGTGCATCCTGTGCCTGCCCAGCTTTGCGTATATAGTCGAGGGCCAGATCCATCTTGCCGTAGGCATGCATCATCAAGCCTAAAAGATTAAGCGCATCGGGCTGCGAAGGGGCAACCTGAAGAATACGCAAACAAAGCTGCTCTGCCTGTGCTGCCTGACCCGCATTCCAGTGTGCGTTCGCCAATTCCAGAGCTTGCTGGATCGTTAGTTCTTGCGGATAAAGAGGGGTGTTATTACTCAAGATATTCCCCAGATAAGATAGAGAAACGGCAGGATCAGCCTGCCTTTTTATATCGACGCTGTAGCGTCGCATCGAGTTTGCGTTGCAACGGATCCGGCGCATCCCCTTCAATCAACTTACCGATTAAATCAAAACAGTGCCACGCAAGTTGGCGATTATCCTGTCGTATCGTATCAATTGGGATGGCGAGAGAATCATAGAGGTAGTGATCGTCGAAACTTGCCAGGCGCATATCGCTTTGTAATAGATTGTGCTGGCCCATATAGCGCAACACCCCTTCCAGTAATCCACAGGCGGCTGTGAAAACCGCCTTAGGTGGACGGCCAAGTTGTGCGCACAGCGCGGCGAACATCTCGTAACCGGAGCTCGGATGATAGTTTCCGTGAATAATCCATTCCGGGCGCAGCGTGACCCCGGCCTCAGCTAGCCCCTGTTTGAATCCGTCTAAACGATCGCGCGTGGGAGAAAGTCGCGGCTGCCCGCCGATAAAATAGATTTCATCCGGATGCTGGCGAGCAATGTCGGCGACGAGTTCACGGGTCGGATTAATCGAGTCGGTCATGACCTGCGGTAACGAGCTGTCGTTCATATGCCGGTCAAAAAGCACGATGGGCAGTTGTTCGCTGAGCTTTTGGTAGTCGGTATCATTTAACATACTTGAGGCCACAATCAGGCCGTCGACCTGACGGGAAACCATATTGTTGACTACCACGGTTTCCTGCCCTGGATTTTCATCCGTACAGGAGATAAGCAGCTGAACGCCGGCTTCTCGGCACAGCGTCTCCAGTTCATGAGAAAAATCCGCAAAGCCGTAGTTGGTGATTTCTGGCACCACCAGTCCAATGGTATGGCTACGGTTATCCCGCAGCGATCGCGCATGAATACTGGGCTGATAGTGATGCTGTTTTGCAATGGCAAGCACGCGATCGCGCGTTTCTTCTGCAACACGTAATTCTTTGCTGCGACCATTCAAAACCAGACTGGCGGTCGCTTTCGATACGCCCGCCAGTTCTGCTACGTCCTTAATGGTGATGCGTTTTGTTTTTCTCACAACGACTTAGACCCGGCTGCCAAAACGCTCATTCTATCATGCTAGCGCGAAGCGACCAGTAGCGTAATGTGATGACGGACGCACCTTCGAAGCGTACTTGCGCTGGATCGCTCGGGAAATAGCGGCTGCTCATGACGCCCTCACCTTCATTAATGAATATTTCCACGCTGGAGCTATCGCACAGAATGCGGAGAGTGCTGACCTTTCCGTCCCAGTAACGCGTCAACATTTCGTCGTTTTGCAGACTTTTTCGTTCCAGCCTGATCCCCTTTTCATCCAGACTGAGCCACAGCGTATTGGCGAAATTCACCTCAACCGGCGAATCCGTTTTAAGCTCGAACTCAAGACGCCCGGCGTTCAGCATGGGGGCTGACGCTGCACTTCCGTGCCAGCGGTGTTCCTCTTCGCGCAGCTGTTGCAGCTCATGAATCGGCGTTTGCCGGAGTTTTCCTTCGTGAAAATGCAACTCGCGAGGACACGTCATCTGATGGATCCAGCCGTGTTCGCGAGTGGGCTGTTGCATCTCTTCGCCGTCCGGGACGCCCATCCAGCCAATCAGGATGCGTCGTCCATCTGCCGCTAATGTTGTTTGCGGTGCATAAAATTCAAACCCAGCATCTAATTCATGCAGCGCGCCATGGTCAAATTTCGCCTCTTGATAGTGAAAATCACCGCTCATCCATGCGGATGGATAGGTATTGCGATAGCGATGCGGCTCGGCTTCCAGCCCCTGCGGACAGCAAATCAACACATGCGTCCCATCGAGCTCGAATAAGTCAGGGCATTCCCACATATAGCCCGCATCGGCCAGGCCGTTCACACCATTGCCTGCGATCTCGCCGCAAGGCTGCCAGCTGTGCAAATCAGCAGACTGGTACAGCAGCACTTTGCCGCGCTTTTGCAGATCCTGCGCGCCCAGCACCATGTACCAGTTACCCTCGTGCTGCCACACTTTTGGGTCGCGCACATGGCCGGTGTAGCCTTCCGGCAAGGCCAGCACAGGACCGAGCTTATCAAAACCACCGGCTTCATTTTGTACGGCCAGGCATTGCCACGCGGTACGACTGCCGTCATCAAATTTGACGTTACCGGTGTAACACAGCGTCAATACACCCTGATTGTCCACGGCGCTACCGGAATAGCAGCCGCTTCGGTCGTATTCTTCATCAGGCATTAATGCCATCGGCTCATGCTGCCACTGCACCAAATCGGCCGAACTCCAGTGGCCCCAGCATTTATAGCGATGATCGCAGCCCAGCGGGTTCCACTGATAGAACAGATGGTAACGTCCGGCAAACCAGATAAAACCGTTGGGATCGTTCATCAATCCGGTCACCGGCGCGAGGTGCCACTGCGGATAATAATCATCAGTGAACGCCTGCGCCTGGCCTTTCATAACGGCTTGCAGTACCGCAGGCAAGCGAGAAGGAATCGTCATTATTCAGAGTCCGTTTTGTATTTCAGCAGTAAAGACAGCGCAAAAGCGACGCCAAAGGCAATGACCATGCCGATGATGTAGTTCAGCAGCGAGTTCGCCTGCACAATCGCCATGCCGGGAATAGCCGTCAGGCCCACTGCCGTCATATAAACATGCACCGACACCACCCACGCACCGCCCGCAGCACCACCAATCAATGCGGCGATAAACGGCTTCACGAAGCGAAGGTTAATCCCGAAGATGGCTGCCTCGGTGATCCCCAGCATGGCGGAAAATGCAGACGGTAAGGTAATCGCTTTAATCTTCGCGTCTTTGGTTTTAAACCACACGGCCAGACACGCCCCGCCTTGCGCCACGTTCGCCATCGCCCAAATCGGCAGCAGGAAGTTCACGCCAATCGACGGATTTCCCAGCAATCCCGCTTCGATAGCGTGGAAACTGTGGTGGATACCGGTAATGACAATCACCGAGTACAGCCCACCAAATAACAGCCCTGCCAGCCAACCGGCATGTTCAATCAGCGTGCTCAGTACCAGCGAGATACCGTCACCCAGTGCGCGCCCCGCCGGGCCAATAATCAGCAATGCAATAAAGCCGGAGATAATGACGGTGAAAAACGGCGTGAGGATTAAATCCAGCGCGTCTGGGATAACACGGCGAAGTTGTTTTTCGACATGGCTCATAAACCATACGGCCAACAGCACCGGGAATACCGTGCCCTGATAGCCGATCATGGCGATGTCGAGACCAAAAAAGTTCATGGTATGGAAACCCGACGCCACACCCCAGGCATTGGTCAACGCCGGATGCGTCAGAATTCCGCCAAGCGTCGCGCCCAGGTACGGGTTACCGCCAAATTCACGGGCGGCGGTAAAGCCAATCAGGATCGGCAAAATGATAAACGCCGCCGAACTGCACATGTCGAGCATGATGTAGATTGCGTTATCGGCATTCACCCAGCCGTAGGTTTTTACCATCCCAAGCAAGCCCATCAGCAGACCCGATGCGACGATAGCCGGGATGATCGGCACGAAAATATTCGACAACAGACGCGCAATACGCTGGAACGGATTCAGCTTGCGCGCCGCGATGTCGGCGGCTTCGGACTTTGAGGATTCACCTATTCCCGTGGCCTGAATAAAGGCGGCATAGACTTTGTTGACCACGCCGGTGCCAAAAATAATCTGCATTTGCCCCGCGTTACGAAAACACCCTTTCACCCCTTCAACTTTGCCGATCGCCTGCTGGTCGGCCAACGCATCATCGACCAGGACCAGACGTAAACGCGTGGCACAGTGCGCCGCGCTGGCAATGTTCTCTTTTCCACCGAGCAGCGGAATCAGCGCGTGGGCGATATTATCGAAATCCATAGACACCTCTACCTGAACTTATTTTTATGATGTAAGTGACGCCCCCGCCAGGCGGGAGCGTGAAGGGTTAAAACCAGGTTTCCATCTGTACCCCAAAGTTCCATTCCCCACCTGCGTTGAAGCCGCTGCTGCCAAAGGCGTCATCGCTGGCGTAGTTATCCAGTTTGGTGCTCCAGTCCATCCAGGTCGCGTACAACCGTAATTCAGGACGGCTGAAGAAATCGCCGATCTTGCCCGCTTTTAACGTCGGCGCGAAGGTCAGTTTGTAGAAGCTTCCGTTCACCGCGTTGCGGTCCTTGTAGCCTTCCGGGTTCAAATCCATGTATTGATAACTGCCCTCAAAGGCGAGTGCGAAGTTCTGCGTCACTTCCTTGATAAGCCGCGTGTTGAGCGTGACCCATTCGTAGCTGTCGCCTTTGACGTAACGATCTTTGCTGCTCTGCGCCAGTAAGGCTGGAGCGATGTGCCAACCGCCGCCGAGGGGCGTGACACCGTAACTTGCGAAGCGCCAGGTATCCGCTTCGGAGAGCAAAGCCCCGTCCGAACCGATGCTTTTTACTTCTGCGCCCAGGCCGTGACCGTACAGTAATGCCGTTTTGGCTGAACCTTCACGCAGGCCGTAGAAGCTGTCGTTATGCAATCCGACCAACGCATGAACGCCTTTATTCGCCGCATCGGTTTTGATCAGGTCGCCGTTGGCATCCTGACGATCGTCGTTGTCCTTGGCGCGCATTCCGCTCACCATCACCTGCAGCGGACCCGCAAAGTGATTCATGCTCAAAATGTAGTTTTGAACGTTGTTGTCGATCTCTTCTTCGCTGCCGAAGTTACGCCCGTAAATGGCGAAATTACTGCGGAAATTGTCATCCCATTTCACGTCGTAAACCCCGCCGCCGGTCCCGGCCAGGAACACCACGTCAGAATCGAGCCAGTGGATATCGAAGTTATCACGGTCAAAACGTTTACCCGCCCAGAAGGTACTGCTCTTTAGCGGACCGCTGAAATCAGGCAAGCTGCCCAACTCAGCAAACGCCTGACGAATATTCAGATCGCTGGAATCTGCTGACCAGTCGTTATAGGTTTTTTGACCGTCCGCGAGCATCGCTTTAAAGCGCGTCGTCGCCCCGCTTTCCAGCGTCTGTTTGTGTTCGACATTCAGCTCAACGTAAGTGTCAGCCTCGTTACCCAGGCGGCCTACCGCGCCGCCCGTTTCACCCGCAGGCGTCAAATACGGACCGCTCTTACTGCTGGATGCCGCGTCGTTCATCAACAATCCTGAACGGGCATAACCGTGAAATTCAAACCCGCTGGTTTGGTCTGATTTTTTCTCGAGTACAGCAGTGCGTTGTGCAACATCCTGGGTCGTGGTTTGTGTTTGCTGCTGAACAGCCACCAGTTGTTGCGTTTTTTGTTCTGCAACGGTCGCGCGTTTTTCTGCCGCGGTTGCGCGCCCTTCGGCCTCCTGGAGCCGTTGTTCAAGCGCGGCAAGGCGCTGTTCGATACTGTTCATATCCGTCTGAGCATACACAGAGGCACTTCCGGCCAGCACGCCAATCATCACGGCAAGTCTGCGTTTTTTATACATTTTGTCGCATCCCTAAAAGAGGTTATTGAAAGTTGCTAAATTGCTAAACCGGTTTAGTTTGCAGATACTAAACCGCTCAATTTTGCTTCGGCAACTTATTTTGCTAAACCGTTTTAGTAAATGTGACCAGGGCGACAATTCAGACCGAGTTAATCAAGATCGTTCCGGTAAGGTAATGCGGTCATTGCCCCTTTGGCCGTGGTGGCAAGCGCACCGCAGCGCTGGGCAAGCGCAATGATGGCCGGGAAATCGGATGCTCCACTCGCCAGGCCATACAGCATCCCGGCGACAAAGGCGTCGCCCGCACCGGTCGTATCCACACTCTTGACCACCGGCGCGCCGTAAACGGTGATCTGGCCATTGTGCCAGGCGACAACTCCCTCTTTACCCAACGTGACCAGCACTGTTGGCACAGCATACTGACTCACTAACAGCCTCAGACCTTCTTCGACAGCGAGTTGACCGGTAAGGAACGTTAACTCTTCTCGCGACAGCTTAACCATGTCAGCTTTGCGTAACGCCTGATCAAGACACTCCCGCAAAACGTGGGCGTCCTGCCAGAGATCGGCCCGGATATTGGGATCGAAACTGACTAATCCTCCCGCGTCTTTAACCGCATCCATCGCCAGAAAAGTCGTGCTGCGACTCGGCTCGGCGCTTAGCGCAATGGAGCAGGTGTGCAGCCACTCCCCCTGTTGGAACGCGGGTAAATCCTGAGGTGACAAGAACAAGTCGGCACTTGGGCGAACCATAAAGGTAAACGAGCGCTCGCCGTCGGGTTGCAGTTCCACCACCACCGTCGAAGTCCGTTGCTGTGCATCGAAATACAGCGATTGCACATCCATATTCTCGGCGATCAGCGTTTGGCGCATAAAGCGTCCAAAAGGGTCGTCGCCCACTCGGCCAATAAAGCCGCTCTTGCCGCCTAACCGCGCAACACCGACCGCCACGTTGGCTGGCGCCCCGCCTGGACATTGCAGCAATCGTCCTTCGCCATCGGGCAACAAATCGACAACCGCATCGCCCAATACCCATATTTTTTTCATGACGCTCACCTTTGGCTAAATTTGTTAAACCGATTTAGCTATTTAAGCACAACATCTGAAAACGGGAAATAGTGGCGAGAAGATGATGAGATCGGAAGGGACTTTGCTGACGCACGCATAAGACGGAGTGATGCGCCGTGCCATGGTTGAGTTGAGCATCTCACCACGCCAAAAATAGCGGATCATCTACACTTTTTGTACACGCAACCCGGAGATATGCGCATGGCCGACTGGAATCCCTCTTTATATCTGCAATATGGCGCGGAACGAACGCGTCCGGCTGCGGAATTACTCGCACGCATTGCGCTCGACGAAGCGTCAGAGGTGCTCGATTTGGGCTGCGGCCCCGGTAACAGCACCGCCCTTTTGCTTAAGCGTTGGCCGTCGGCGCGGATTATGGGTGTCGATAACTCGCCCGCGATGCTGGAACAGGCTCGCGTGGCGGTACCGGAATGTCGCTTCATTGAGGCTGACGTTCGGCAATTTAAGCCAGAACACGCTGTCGATCTTATTTACGCCAACGCTTCGCTACAGTGGATTCCGGATCATTACGGGCTGCTCCCGCACCTGATTTCACTGCTCAGACTGAATGGTGTCTTGGCAGTGCAAATGCCGGATAACGCGGATGAGCCCAGCCATGTGTTGATGCGAGAAGTCGCTTATGATCAAGGCTATCCAAATCGTGCCCGGGATCCATTGCCGGGTATTCACGCCTATTATGATATTTTGACGGAAGCAGGCTGTGATGTGGACATCTGGCGGACAACTTACTACCACAAAATGAGCTCACATCAGGCCATTATTGACTGGGTGAGCGCGACGGGTTTACGTCCGTGGATGCAGGAATTAAGCGAACATGAACAGCTTAAGTTTCTGGAACGGTATCATGAACTGCTGGTCCAGCATTATCCCCTTCAGGAAAATGGACAGATATTACTGGCCTTTCCACGCCTCTTTTTTGTTGCCAGACGAGAGCCTTAATCTCAGAAATGTCACACCACACGTCGGCGATTGGGCCATCAGTGTGCTGTCAAATATCACAGCGGTACGCGGTAACGCACGAATTCATCCGCGTCGGCATAACGATCATAGAGTTTGCGCGCGGGGTTATTCTGGCGTGTCATCCAGTAAAGCATCGACCAGCCCTCGCGTTTCCCTTCGGACTGAAGCGCATCGATGAGCGCTTTTCCCGCTCCAACGCCTCTGGCGTCGGCATCAACAAAAAGATCCTCCAGATAGCAAATCGGTGCCATCGTCCATGTGCCCTCGTGCAATACGCACAGGGCGAAACCGATCACTTTCCCCTCTATTTCTGCTACCCGGCATCGTAGAGAAGAACCCGGGTTGAGCGCCCTTTCCCAGGTCAATACGGTGATCGATTCATCCAGATGATGATTATAGAAACTGACGTAACCCTCCCAGAGCACTCGCCATTGAACATAATCTTCGGGACGTAATTCTCTTACCTTTACGGTCATTGATAACCTCTTTTCACACGTCGAAAGTCATATCGATGCAGCGCAATTCCGCTCCAGCAAGTTTCGAAAGATAGACGCTTTCACCGAGCGTGGTGAATCCCTGCTTAAGATAAAAGGCGTGCGCATTGGGCGTCGATGAGAGCGTTATGCGCTGAATTCCCCGTCGGCGCGCTTCCTCTTTTATCGCCGTGATAATCTTCCCGGCCAGCCCTTTCCCTGTTGCCTTTGGTGCGGTGAATACCGCCTCCACGCTGTTCATCGCCAGATCGAGATAACCGGTTGCGACCAGCTCGCCATGTTCATCTACCGCCACATAAAAAGGATTGTCGATAACGACTTGACGATAATTTTCAGGCATAAGATCGGGCGTCCAGCGATCAATCACCTCCGCGTCATAACTGCTCTGACAGCCTGCGCGAATCGCCAGGTTGCGAATGTGCCAGAGTTTTTCAGCCTCTTCAGGCGCTGCTCTTCGTAAGGTCATTCAGTCCTCTGCTATTCAGACTTTTAAGAATGTGGTACTCATGAAAATAGCAGAAGGCAAACAAAAACATAACGACAAAAAATGGAGATCTGGACATGGTTACGCCAGCATTAACCACGGAACGTCTGTTACTTAAGCCGTTAGAAAAAAATGATGCAGAACAAATTCAGAAACGCTATCCACGCTGGGAAATTGTTCGCTATATGGTCGCCAGCGTGCCCTGGCCCTATCCCCCCAACGGGGCGGAGTATTACGTCAATCACGTCGCGCTGCCGGATGTCGAAAAAGGAATCGCCTGGTTCTGGACGATTCGCCGACATGAAAATCCAGAAGAATTGATAGGGTTAATCTGCCTGTACGACGAGGAAGATAACAATCGGGGGTTCTGGCTTGCGCCAGAATGGCAAGGTCAGGGGCTGATGCGCGAAGCCAGCATTGCGGCAACGGATTACTGGTTTAACACGCTGAATAAACCCCTGCTTCGCGCGCCAAAAGCGGCGATCAATCAACGCTCTCAGCGGATTTCTGCGAGCAGCGGCATGCGTCTGGTGAGAACCGAAAAGAAAGCCTACGTCAGCGGTGAACTGGATTCTGAACTGTGGGAAATCACGCGTGAAGAGTGGAACGCCCTACAGCGTTCCTGAATGCGGATTACGTCAGCTGATAGCGTCTGTCGGGCAACAGCCGCGCCGGGATTTCGGGCTCATCGTTCATTTGCAGCAGGTCGATTTCCATCGCATTGCATATTGCATCGAGCGGCAAATCATTGTTTTCGATACCAAACGGTTCTTCCAGCTCTTCTGCCAGGGCATCGAGTGCAATGAAGGTGTAAGAAACCAGAACGGAGATAAACGGCGTCATGTAATGCAGATCGCCAACCAGCGCAAACGGCAGCATGATGCAGAATAAATAAACGGTGCGGTGCAAAATCAGCGTGTAGGCAAACGGGACGGGCGTATTGGCGATACGCTCGCAGCCCGCCAGCACGACAGACATATCATTCAGCCGATTATTGAGACTGTGAAAAAGGATATCCGACAGTTGCCCTTCTCTGCGCCGGATGGCCAGCCACTCCCCCATGATCAGCAGGATTCGGTTAGCCGGCGATTGAGAATCCATCGCGGCGCGCAGGTGTTCCGCGCTGAGATAGCGTGCCAGCCTTTCCGCCTGTGGCTGTCGGCGCAGCGTCATGCGTAAACAATGGGCGAAGGCAATTTGCAGGCGCACAAATTCGCCCAGATGCGGATCGTCCGGTAATGTGTTTTTCACCTCGCGAAACAGCGAGCGTGACGCTATCATCAACTGCCCCCAAAGCAGGCGAGCTTCAACGTAGCGCGAATAACAGGCGTTATTGCGAAAACCGAGGAAAATAGCAATCGCCACGCCAAGAATACTGAACGGTGCAACGGTCAGCTTGAATCCCAGCGAAGAGTACCAGGGCAGCGTCAGGACAACGGCAATTGATAACAGGAAGTTGAGAAACAACCGGGTAAATATTTTAGACAGGACTGACCCGTGCCAGACAAAAATCAGGCGCAGCCAGTGCTGTTGAGGACGAACAATCATAGTCAGCTTCAGGCAAATAAAGAGCGCGACTATTAAACGTGATCGCCGTCACGGTTGCAAGCTTGTTACCAGGACTTTGCATTTTTAATTGCCAGACAAAAAACGCTCGATGCTGAGGTGTCTTTTTTAAAAGACCGCAACATAGTATGTTGTAACTAATGTGAGGTTTTAAAAAACCCGGCCGCAGCCGGGAATGGTAATTAGCAAAGCTGTTTCACTGCGCTTCGCATTCCCTGAAGCAAAATGGCATCCAGGTCGAGCGTAACTTGTTCTACCAATCCGCTAACTTTCGTCAGGTCTTGTTCCCAATGTTCACTCACGCTCAGAACCGCTTTGACCAGTTCGCTGGTGCTGATCTGTTTGTCGTGATGCTGAGTCCACAGCTGCTGATAACGATCCAGCCAGTGCTGATCGTCCTGCACGGGATAACTTTCGCCGTTGCGTTCTCCGCGATAGAACGCGATCAGCGCAGCCAGCGCAAACGTCAGACGAGCCGGTAATTTGCCGGTAGCCTTCTGCCCTGCCAACAGTTGAGGCAGGATGCGGGTACGGTATTTGGTCATCCCGTTCAGCGCAATCGACAACAGCTGATGCTTAATGTACGGGTTACGGAAACGCCCCGTTACCGCACTGGCAAAGGATTCCAGCTCATCTTTTGGTAAATCAAGGACCGGAATAATTTCCTGATAAATGGCTTTTTCAACAAACGCACACACTTCGGCGTCGTTCATTGCTTCACCGACGGTATCAAGACCGGCCTGATAGGCAACGGGAACCAGCGCGGTGTGCGCCCCGTTCAGGATCGCGACTTTACGCTCTTTATACGGCTTGATGTCATCAACAATCAGCACGTTGAGCGAAAGTTTGTCCAGACGCAGTTCGCTGGCGAGTGATTTTGGTCCCTGAATGACAAACAGATAGAAGTGTTCGGCGGTATCCAGGAAGCCATCGCGATAGCCCAACTCTGTTTCCAGGGCGGCAACTTCATCACGCGGATAACCCGTTACGATGCGGTCAACCAGCGTGGAACAGAAGGCGTTCGCGTCATTTAACCATTTCGTAAATTCTGCAGGCAGCGCCCACTCTTGCGCATAACGAAGCACCAACTCACGCAGGGCATCGCCATTATAATCAATCAGTTCGCAAGGAATAATCACCCAACCTTTATCGGCAGCACCGTTGAAATGGCTAAAGCGCTCGAACAGTAAACGGGTGAGTTTGGCGGGATAACTGACGGCAGGCGCATCGTCGAATTTGTCTTCAGCGTGGTAGCTAATCCCCGCTTCCGTGGTGTTGGAGAAGACAAAACGCATGTCAGGATTGTGCGCAAGTTTCAGGAATTCGTCGTACTGACTGTAAACACTGATTTCACGGTTAACGGAGCGGATAAGACGCGCGTCGCTCACCGCTTCGCCCTGCTCATTCAGGCCGCGAATGATTGTTGTGTACAAACCGTCCTGAACACTGAGTGAAGGCGGGAAATCACTCTTGATAGGACGCACAATCACGACACCCGAGTTCAGGTCGGTATGTTCGTTCAACAGGTCGATCTGCCAGTCGATGAACGCACGCAAGAAGTTACCTTCACCAAACTGAATGATGCGTTCAGGGTAGAGCGCACCGGGGAAATCACGACGGTTGAGTGTGTTCACAATGGGGTTCCTTTTTTAATTAGTCATACAGCCCGATAAGATTGGTCCAATAACTTATCAAACTTTTCGACCATGAAACCCTGTTTTGATCAATTCATGCAGCAATTGTGAAATAAATTATAAAAACTTATAGAACACCGTCGTTGCCGTCATTTCACCTTCCGGCATCAGGGCGTATTGCGGGATCTCACCCACTTTGACCCAACCGCCACGCTGATAGAACGTTTCCGCCCCACTGCCGCTTGCGGTATCCAGCACCAGAACGGTTTTGCCCTGCTTTCTGGCGGCAGCCTCAAGCGCGTCCATCAGCGCCATGGCCACCCCACGGCGGCGCGCTTTTTCATGGACTAAAAGTTTAGCCACATCGGCGCGGTGCGGTTGGTTTTCAGGTTGATCGGTCAGGAGCTGAACGGTACCCAAACACTCGCCTTGTTCGTCGCGACACACCAGCACCGTACGCTCCCGGCGTCCGACGCTTTCAGCAACACCCCGCCAAAAATCGCAGGCATCGTGTTGTGAAAAAGGCAGCATAAAACTGACCGATGCCCCGCCGTTCACACAGTTGGCAAGGATATCGGCCAGGGTATCAATATGAGAGAGGATGTCGTTCCGGGAGAGAGTCTGCACAGACAAAGACGGGGTCATTTGGTTTCCTTGTAAAGTGACCCCAACACATTGCTCTTAACAATCATTTAACGCAAGTTGACCTTTCATAGGTCTTTGTGATGTTAATGTCCGACGGCGTATTGCTGTTTCATGGCGGAAATTTTTTCGTCAGCCATTTGCAGCCAACGCTTCAGATCGTTTTGCTGGTGATCAAATTCACACACGCCCCAGGAAAAGGTCAGGCTCCACGGATGCAGGCCGCGCTGGTTGTAGCTCGCCACCTGTTCATTTAAATACTGCATCGCTATCCACGCGCCCTGCTCATCCGTATCCGCAAACAGCACCGCAAATTCATCGCCGCCGTAGCGCACCAGCAGATCGGCCTCACGGAACGAACTCCGCATCAGTTCCGCCATGACTTTCAAGGCAACATCGCCCTCTGCGTGTCCGTAACGTTCGTTAATTTGTTTGAAGCGGTCCAAATCCATCCAGGCGAGCGTTAACGGTTCCGCGCGACGTCGGGCTCCGTAAAGCGCAAATGCCGCAAACTGGTTAAACCCACGGCGGTTAAACAATCCTGTTAGCTCATCGGTGGTTGCAGCACAGGCTGCGGCAAATTCATCTTCGGCCAGCGCAGCCAAATCGTTTAACGCCACCATGTCGGAAGCGCTCAGTTCGCGGGGAACATAATCCAGCAAACACAGCGTCCCGACGAGGGTGCCATTGGGCAGAGACAACGGCACACCGGCATAAAAGCGCACGCTGGGCGTCCCCGTCACCAGTGGATTATCACGAAAACGGTCGTCACGATGCGTATCAGAAACCACCAGCGGAGCGTTATCCAGAATGGTGTGTGCACAAAAAGAGACGTTTCGCGGCAAGCCCGCCGCCATGGCGCCTTCCGTCGACATCGCCACCTGGGAGCGTTCATCAATCAAATTGATCATCGCCACCGGCACGTTAAACAGGCGTTTCGCCAGACGACTTATCCGGTCATAAGGCTGGTGATGATTGGATTCCAGAAGCCCTGACTCGCGCAGAGCCAGCAAACGTTCGGATTCATTGGCAGGGATGGCGGGTGCTTTCATAATGTCTCCTGACACTCAGCTTTTTAATAGCTTAGCCTAAACAAGCGACTTGTCAGTGCGCGTAAATTCGATTTTTGCCGCCGCGTTTGGCCTGATAAAGCGCGGTATCCGCGGCCTGCAGCCAGTCGGTGACATTTTCCATCTCACGCGTTGCACCGGCAATACCGATACTCAAAGTGCAGTTGACCGCTTCTTCCGCCACATCGTCCATGACGGCAGCGGCTTCCATAATACGCGACGCCACCACATGCGCCTCTTCAATCGAGGTATTGGGCAGCAGGATCACAAACTCATCGCCACCCAGACGCGCGGGAGTATCAGTCTGGCGCGTCGCGAGATGCAAGATTTCCGAAACCGTCGCCAGCAACGTATCCCCAACTTTATGGCCAAAGCGATCGTTCACCTCTTTAAAATTATCAATATCGATGAACATCAGCGCCGATTCACGACTGGCCTGCTGCAATGTCTTAAGCTCTTTCTCAATTCGCTTTTCCAGCAAACGTCGATTAGCAATATCCAGCAGCGGATCCATCATCGCAATTCGCTCCAGCTCACGGGATTTCACCCGCAAGCGGATAGCAATGCTGTCCGTCATCACGCTCAGGGCAATAATATAAATGGCAATCAGCGGCAGCGTCGCAAACATGGTTTGCTGAGAAACGGTCATTACGACGGCCATTCCCTGCATCAGCCAGGCCGCCAGAAACACCACCAGCATGGCGACAGCGGCTTTTCTCATCAGCACAAAACCACCCGCAGAGAGACGGTCGGCCAGCAGGATGGTGGCAATCACCACCGTGGGAAGCGGATTCACCGCCATCATGGCAATCCAGAACCCGCCAGCGCCTGCATCCACAACCAAATTTTGATGTTCACTCGCCAGCGGCGTAGCGGATCGGCTGGCGCGCCGCCAGGCCAAGGTGGGCCAGACAAACGCATTGAACGCCAGCAAAAGCATTAGCCATTCTGAACGTTGATGTTGGATCAGGACGGTAAGGATAGGAATAAAACAGAGAAAGGTGCCAAGGATACGCATCAAAAACATACGTTTGACAAACCGATACCCTGGTAAGCGATGGTGTTTACTCAGTTTATCAATTCCGTTCATGCCGCGTTTTTTCCGATGTGTTATCTCGGGTATCTTATTGAGCTTAAAAAACCCTGGCAACAATTATATCAGCAAATTGATAACATCCGAGCCGCATTCTGCCTGGGATGGTGACGGTTACACTTGCTCGGGACTTTTTTGCCCTTCAGCGGCAGACAGATCGTTCGATTGGCGCGCACTGGTACGATTTCGCCCTGCTTTTTTCGAACGATAGAGATATTCGTCAGCTTCCGCCATCAGCTTGTTAAACACTTCGGTCAGTTGCCACGATTCAGATTTTGCGCTGCCAAGACCAATGCTCACCGTTAAAAACAGCGTTTGCTGACGCCAGCTAAACGGATGCGATGCAATAGTTTCCCTAATTCTTTCAGCAAGCTCAACGCCCTCACGCGCATTGACCGTATTCACAACCACCGCAAACTCTTCGCCGCCCATTCGCGCAACCAGCCCGTCTTCGCCCACCACCTGCTGCACTTTTCCGGCAAAGGCGGCCAGAACCTTATCGCCACATTCGTGACCATAGTTGTCGTTAATGCTTTTGAAGTAATCAATATCCAGCAGCATGACCGTCAAAAAACGGGGATGGCGATGAGATTCTTCATGCTTAAGCGCCTCATACAGGCCAGAACGTGAATAAACACGCGTCAGAAAATCGTAATCGGCACGCAGCGAAACCTGATGGATAAGCGAGTTAATCGCCGCCACGCTCACGGAAACCATCACCGGACAAATCGCCATCGTGGCAATCCCAAGGCGTGCAGAGAACATCATCGGCGTAGACAGCGGCGTCGCAACGGCAATATCGATAATGGAATTCGCCACCAGAATGATTTCAGTCCCCCCGGTCAGGAACGTCAGCAGACACGTTGCCGGGAGTGAATAACGCACCGCACACCAGATAAGCGCCGGCAACGGAAATGCCAGACTTCCCGCCCCGCCAATCACCACCGAGGCCATCACCGACACCACCAGCGCCAGCACTGGCAGGAAATGGTCCATCTGCACCGAGCGATTCATCACCGGCACTTTGATCGTCAACAGACACGGCAAAATAAGCACGCCCGTTGAAAACTGCTCGCTAAACCAGTCGGCATACAGCGGCCAGAAGGTTTGACTGTCAATGCCGACGGAACCTATCGCCCCCACCAGCGCGCAAAGCAGCGAGGCAATCAGGCAATAGTTAAACAGGCGCAGGGCGTTAATGGGATCGGGCGTTTTACGTCCCCGTCGTCTGTCCCGCGTGACCAACAGCGCCACCGTGACGATAAAGACCATATTGGAAAGATTGATCACCATTGAGGCGATGCCCCAGTTGGTCGTCACCGCGTCATACATCAGCATGGCGACATAAGACACCGCGTAGTAGCGCAGGCGATTGAGATACGCATAGCGGGCGAAGACGCCAGCCATCACGCCATTCAAAGGCCAGAAGAGTGATAACGCTTCCACGAGACGCAACTCTGCACCAACAAAATAAAACAGCGTGGTGAGAACAAAAATACCAATCGCATTTCGCAGTGGATTGCTCGGCTGGAATGGCTTATACGAGAGCAAGGAAGAACGCATTAAATATCAATCCATATAATCGCTTAGCGCAATTATTTCGCGGTCATCAGCAAGAATAATCAAAGATTAGCATGTATCTGTAACATGCATAGCCTGGGAAGATAACCCATCAATTTTTAGGGTTCATTTGCAGGACCAGCCAATGGTGAATCACCGTCACGACATAGGCCTGTTGATTCGGGTCTAACGCCTGCCCCTGAGGAATGTGATGCCACTTCTCCAGACAACCGCGACAGCAGGTTGCGGTAGCGTGTTGGGCAATAAACACCGGATGACCGCGCATGGGCGTCTGTTTCCCGTCGTTAACCGGCTGTGCGGGCGCAAGGCGACGGGCGATAAAATCCGCCGCGTGCTCGTCAATAATCTCCGCACCTTTGTCCCAGCAGTATTGCCGCTCTTTAGTACCCAGACGAAAGCGCGAACGAAAAGCCGAACGCGCCAGGCGAGCAAAAAGAGGATCGAGCGTATTCATCAGTAAACGGAACGCCCAAGACGCTGGGTCAGCTTTTCGAGTACCGCAACGCCCGCAAGTGAATTACCGGTGTCATCCAGTTCCGGGCTCCAGACAGCAATCGCCATTTCATGCGGCACAATCGCTACCACGCCGCCGCCAACGCCTGATTTTGCAGGCAACCCTACGCGCCAGGCAAATTCACCGGCGTTCTGATACATCCCGCTGGTCGCCATCAATGCATTCACCTGACGCGCCTGCATCGGTGTGACAACGGCCTGCGAATGATTCGACGCATAGCCCTGATCGGCCAGAAACAGAAACGTGTGCGCCAGCTCTACGCAGCTCATTTTCAGCGCACAGTAATGGAAATAGTTTTGAAGCACGGTGGCGACATCGTTATGAAAATTACCGAAGGATTTCATCAGCCAGGCAATCGCCGCGTTTCGGGCGGAATGTTCAAATTCAGAGCGGGCAACGTTCGCGTCATAGCTCAGATCGGACACGCCGCTGAGCTGGCGCACAATTTCCAGCATGCGCTGACGCGGCGCGCTGAGACGGCTTTGCAGCATATCGCACACCACCAGCGCTCCGGCATTAATAAACGGATTGCGCGGTTTTCCCTGTTCGATCTCCAGCTGCAACAGCGAGTTAAACGGCTGGCCGGAGGGATCTTTGCCCACCCGTTGCCAAATCTCGTCTTCGTCGTACTGGCGCATTGCCGCGACCAGACTCAATACTTTTGAGATCGACTGAATGGAGAAACGCTCTGCGGCATCACCGGCCTGAAACCTCTGTCCATTCACCGTACAAATGGCGATGCCCAGTTTATTGCCGCTGACGGATGCGAGCGCCGGAATATAATCGGCCACTTTTCCCTGCCCCAGTAACGGGCGAACCTGCGCCAGAATATCGTCCAGCATCTCATTATCAATGACCGCAGCCACAGTTTGCTCCTTGCCCACAGGCCAAAATCGGCCTGTGAGTATAACAGAGGCTGATATATCGCGTCAGGCAGGAAGACGAAAGCGCGAGACGGCCTGCATCAGTTGCCAGGACTCATCGTGTAATCGACGGGAGGATTCCGACGCGGTGGTCACCAGCGCATCGGTCTGGCGTGAAACCTGATTAAGCGTCTGAAGCTGGCGCGTCATCTTATGAATACTGTCACCCTGACTCAACGTCGCTGCCGAAATGTCATCCAGCAAACTGCTCAGATTCGCCACCAGCCCGGTGACCTGCTGCAGGTTACTTTCGAGCCGGACTACCGCTTTTGACCCGTCCTCAATGCCCTGCAACGAGTGGTTAATCAGCTCCTGAATAGTTTGCGTCGAATGGCTACTCTTTTTCGCCAGCATTCCCACTTCGCGCGCCACAATAGCAAAGCCGCGCCCCTGATTACCGGCATGGGCTGCTTCAATTGCCGCGTTAAGCGCCAGGATGTTGGTCTGAAACGCGACGCTATCGATCATTGATACGATCCCGCGCATCTCCGAAGATCGTTCGACAATCGCCTGCATCGACGCATTCACCGTAGACATCATTGCGTCCCCGCCCGCCGCCGTCTGACGCGCTTCGTTGGCGCGGGTGCTCGCCAGCCGGGCATAGCCCGTATTGCCCTCGACGTGCGTTTCGAGCGTGGCGATGTGCGCGGTGACATCGCTCAGCTCCTGCGCCTGGCGCGCTGACTGCTGATAGAGTTTCTGATTACCGTCTGCCAGGGAACCAATGTTCTCCACCATCGACGTGGTGGCGTGACTCACTTCTGTTACCAACTGCTGCAAGCCATTTTGCATCGTCGTGATACTGCCGTTTAGCTGCCCTATCTCACGGTTAAAGCACTTGACGTCCGGCGCGGTGCCAGACAGGTCCCCCGCCGCAAGTCTGTCAATATGAGCAATAAGCGTGCGCAGCGGGGTGATCACCCAGCGCGACATACCAAACCACACCACGACCGCAATCAACAGCAACACCACGGGCGCGAGCAGGAACAGTGACTGGAGATTCGATAATCGGTCCATCAGCGACTGTCGGCCAGCGCCAGCACGCGCTTCACTGGCGAGCTGATAGCGCGCGTAGTTATCGTTAAAATCGGTCTGGAATGCTTGAGCCGGTACGGCAAAAAAACTGTCGATCGAGTTGGTCTTGACCAGCCCTTCCGCCTGCTCGTTGATGGCCCCGAAAAAAAGTTGATAGCTGTTGACCAGCGCCTCGTCTTTCGGCGGATTGAGCGCCAGCCAGGCGCGCCAGGCCTGCTGCGAAGCGCTCATCGCCTTCTGCGCCTCATCCATCAGGCTATGCCAGCTGCCTTCTGAGCCGGTCTCTTTATCCTGCATAAAATAGACGCCGGAACGGTTAAGCAGGTCGCTTGCCGCTAAGAGCGAAACGCGCGCCAGATCCAGTTTGCTCTGCTGCTGTTGCGCCAGCTGATTCTGTTGTTCATTACGCTGAGCATCACGAAGCGAGGCCGTCAGCAGTACCGATGAGGAGAGTTGCAGTGCGGAAAAAAGTCCGATAATACAAAAAATGCCCGCCAGCAGACCAAACTGGCGCGTCATCCCGCGCTTAGCACGACGGCGGAAAATTTGCGTTAGGTTCATAATATTCTTCTGTAACAATACGTTAGACGCGTGCGAGTCTACGAAACGTAAATGACAGAACCATGACACTAACATGACAAAGGCCTTCATCATGAAGGCCTTGTTTGCCGCGATAAAAAGGATCTAGACGCGATCTTTCCACACCGTCTGAATATTACAAAACTCATGCAAACCGAAGTGCGACAGCTCGCGTCCGAAACCGCTTTTCTTCACACCGCCAAAAGCCACGCGCGGATCGCTGGCGCTAAAACCATTGATAAACACACCGCCGCACTCCAGCTGACGGGCAAATGACTCGGCGCGTTGCTCATCGGCGGTAAAGACCGTTGCCGACAGACCAAAGTCACTGTCGTTTGCCAGCGCCAGCGCGTGTTCTGCATCTTTAGCGACGGTAATGGACGCCACCGGGCCAAACAGCTCCTGACGAAATGCCGTCATTTCCGGCGTGACGTTACCCAGCACGGTCGCGGCGTAGTAGTTACCTGCGCCCGCAATTTTCTCGCCGCCCAGCAACAGCGTTGCTCCTTCGGCAAGCGTAGCCTGAACTTGCTGGTGCAATTCATCTCGCAGATCGGCGCGAGCCATCGGGCCTAAATAGTGCTCTTCCACGTCCGGCGCGCCCATTTTCAGCGCCGCTGCCGCCGCAACAAAGCGTTCCGTAAACTGTGCGGCAATGCCTTCTTCGACGATAAACCGTTTGGCCGCCGCGCAAACCTGTCCGGTATTCTGATAGCGGCCCGTCACTGCCGCTTTCACCGCCAGATCCAGATCGGCATCATTGAGCACGATAAACGGATCGGAGCCGCCCAGTTCCAGCACGCATTTTTTCAGCGCCGCCGCAGCCTGTGCGCCAATCGCCGCCCCTGCACGCACGCTACCAGTGACGGTAACAGCGGCGATACGCTTGTCGTTAATCGCCTGGCTCACGCCGTCATTAGTGGCATTGACCCAACCGAAAACGCCTTCCGGAAAACCGGCATCAGCGAAAATCTGGCCGATCAGATCGGCGGAACCGAGGACGTTGGGCGCATGCTTGAGCAGATAACTGTTACCCGCGAGGAGAATCGGCACCGCGCCGCGCAGCACTTGCCACAGCGGGAAATTCCACGGCATCACGGCCAGAATCGCGCCGAGCGGTCGAAACGCAATGACCGCCTTTTGATTGTCGACAAGCGTGGGTTCAGCATTGAGCATTGCCGGACCGTGCTCGGCATACCAGTCGCAAAGACCGGCCGTTTTGCTCACTTCGGCGCGCGCCTGCACAATCGGTTTGCCCATTTCGCGGGACATCATTTGCGCCATCTCTTCAGCACGAGTTCGAATTGCCGCACCCAAATCGCGCAGCTTTTGCGCGCGATGAGCAACGCTTTCATTGCGCCACTGACGAAAGCCTGCGTCAGCCAGTTCAATAGCCCGATCGACGTCGTGTTGCGTCGCCCACGGATACGCCGCCAGCGTTTCGCCATTTGCCGGGTTAACAGACAGAGCATGCGTTGCAGATGAATGAGTCATGAAGATCTCCACGGAATAAAAGTTGATTCATTGTGGCCGACTCTGCTATTTCTTAAAACTGAATAATATTAACCCACTTATTCACGAATCGAGAACGGCATGGATTTAACTCAGCTTGAAATGTTTAACGCCGTGGCCCAAACCGGGAGCATCACCCAGGCCGCGCAAAAAGTGCATCGCGTCCCGTCAAATCTCACGACGCGCATTCGCCAGCTCGAGGCCGACCTGGGCGTCGAGCTGTTTATTCGCGAGAATCAACGCCTGCGGCTTTCTCCGGCCGGACACAATTTTCTGCGCTATAGCAAACAGATTCTGGCGCTGGTGGATGAAGCGCGCAGGGTCGTCTCCGGTGATGAGCCGCAGGGTCTGTTTGCGCTGGGCGCGCTGGAGAGCACCGCGGCAGTGCGCATTCCGGAATCGCTGGCGCAGTTTAATCAGCGCTATCCCCGCATTCAGTTTGCCCTGTCAACTGGCCCTTCCGGCACGATGATCGACGGTGTGCTGGAAGGGACATTAAGCGCGGCTTTTGTGGATGGGCCGCTGTCGCACCCGGAACTTGACGGCATGCCGGTGTATCAGGAAGAGATGATGCTTGTGGCGGCTGCCGGGCACGTAAACGTCACGCGCGCCACCCAGGTGAGCGGCTGCGATGTGTACGCCTTTCGCGCCAACTGCTCGTATCGGCGTCATCTGGAAAGCTGGTTTCATGCCGACCGGTCGATGCCAGGCCGTATTCATGAGATGGAGTCCTATCACGGGATGCTCGCCTGCGTGATTGCCGGCGCGGGTATTGCGCTGATGCCCCGCTCAATGCTGGAAAGCATGCCGGGGCATCATCAGGTACAGGCCTGGCCGCTGACGGAAAACTGGCGCTGGCTGACGACCTGGCTGGTGTGGCGACGCGGGGCGATGACGCGTCCGCTTGAGGCATTTATAGCACTGCTAAACGAACGTCAGCTACCAGCGCCTTCTCCATAAACAGGCTAAGCGGGTCGGCGACATAAGGGGCAAACGCCTCGCGCAATCCGTACCCGTGATTCTCATACAGGCGCACCGCCGCATGTTGTTTTATGCCGGTTTCGAGGCGCAGCGTGTGACATCCCCGCGACAACGCCTCGTCCTCCAGCGCAGCCAGCAGTTTTTCACCCAACTGTTGCCCGCGATGGGTGGGATCGATATAGACGCGTTTCATCTCTCCGGTGCCATCACCGTTCAGCACGATAGCGCCGCAGCCCACGGCATTAAGCTGGCGATCGCGGATCACCATCATGACAAGGCTGTCCGTCGAGAGTTGGGTCAGATCGAGCAGATGATTGCTTTCAGCGGGATAAAGCTCGCTTTGATACGCATCAAGCGCAGCGATGAGCGAGACAATATCGGGATGGGCGGCAGATTCAGAGGAAATAGAATACATGGCAGGCTCCTTTGTCGTTTTTATTCCAGGATAGCTGCCCTCCTTTATAAGCGCTTCATAGTATTAACTTATGATGGCTTTCATCAGTTGCATGACACCCGATGACCGCAGTAATTTTGTCGTAGCCGCCGTGAAACTGAATGGACAACAAATGAATACCAAAGCCCGCAAAGTGATGATTATTGGCGCAGGCAACGTGGGCGCGTCTGCCGCCTATGCCCTGCTCAATCAGAATATCTGTGAAGAGCTTATTCTGGTGGATCTCAACCGCGAACGTGCCGAAGGGCACGCGCAGGATCTGGCGGATGCCGCCGCCTATATGCCGGGCATGATGAGTATTTCGACCCGCGACGCACGCGACTGCGCGGATGTGGATATCGCGGTGATCACCGTCTCAGGCGGTGCATTGAAGCCCGGGCAAACGCGTCTGGATGAACTGACTAACACCGCGCGGATTGTGAAAAGCCTGGTGCCGCAGATGATGGAAAACGGCTTTAACGGCATCTTTCTGATTGCCACTAATCCCTGCGATATCATCACCTGGCAGGTGTGGAAACTGTCGGGACTGCCGCGCAGCCAGGTGATCGGTACGGGCGTCTGGCTGGATACGACGCGCTTACGCCGCACGCTCGCACAGGCGCTGGATATTGGCGCGCAAAGCATCGACGCCTTTATTCTCGGCGAGCACGGTGACACGCAATTCCCCGTATGGTCACACTCCTCGGTTTACGGCTCGCCAATTGGCGAAGTCTATCAGCGCCACACCGGCAAGACGCTCGACCGTCAGCAGCTGGCGGAAAATGTTCGCCGACAGGGTTTCGAAATCTACAACCGCAAGGGCTGCACTGAATACGGCATTGCCGGCACGATTGCGGAGATTTGCCGCAATATCTTCACCGGCAGCCACCGCGCGCTGGCGATCTCCTGCGTTCTTGAAGGGGAATACGGTGTAGAAGGATTAGCGATTGGGGTGCCCGCCGTGCTGGCACAAAGCGGCGTTCAGCAAATTATTGAATTGCAGTTGGCGGAAGATGAACGCGTCAAATTCCACCACTCTGCTGAGGTGATCAAGGCCAATATCGCCCGATTACCTTAAGGCTCGCTACTGACGCAGCAAGATTTTGCCTTTCAGATACAGCGTAGCCTGACCGCCAATCAGCACCCGATCGCCCTGCAACTCGCAGCGCAAATCGCCGCCACGGGCAGACACCTGACGAGCAGTCATCTGCGTTTTGCCCAGTTTTTCACTCCAGTAAGGGATCAGCATGCTGTGGGTTGAACCGGTGACCGGATCTTCCGGCACCCCTTCTCCCGGGCAGAAAAAGCGGCTGACAAAATCGTACTCATCGCCCGGCGCTGTCACGCAGACCATTTTCTCCAGCGGAATCATCGCCGCGATATCAGGCGTCAGCGACTCAACCTGATGCTGGTTCTCCAGCACCACCATGTAATCGCGCCCCGCGCGGATCTCTTTTGCGCTGGAAATACCGAGCGCGCTCAACAGCAACGCAGGCGGATTCGCCACCGTTTCGCTCGTCCACGCTGGGAAATTCAGCGTCAGCCAGTCGCCGTTGCGCTTCACGGTCAGGTTGCCGACAAAACGCGTCGAAAAGACGATTTCGGTTTGCGGATAATCGAGATATTCAAAAATGACATGCGACGCGGCGAGCGTGGCATGTCCGCACAGGTTAATTTCGTACTGCGTGGTGAACCAGCGCAGCGCAAAGCCGTCATCGGTGCGAACAAAAAACGCGGTTTCTGACTGGTTGTGCTGCTTCGCCATCTTGAGCAGCGTCTCATCAGGAAGCCACTCCTCCAGCGGACAGACCGCGGCCGCATTGCCGCCAAAGGATTTATCGCTGAATGCGTCAACCAGATAAAATTCAATTTCCTGCATTGTCTTACCGCCTGTTCTTGTTGTGTTGTCCTCATCTTGTGTGAAAACAACACTCTGCGCTACCTTTTCAATAAGGTAAATTTTGAGATCTGCGTCACATAATGGTTGTCTTTTAGCCAGTTTACGCTTTAAGATCGCCTTCTCTTCTTATTCGTAACGAACGCCCATTATTCCTATGACAACAAACACGGTTTCCCGCAAGGTCGCGTGGCTACGTGTGGTCACGCTGGCCATTGCCGCTTTTATTTTTAATACCACTGAATTTGTCCCGGTTGGTCTGCTGTCTGATATTGCCCAAAGTTTCCAGATGGAAACCGCGCAGGTTGGCATCATGCTGACGATTTACGCGTGGGTCGTGGCGCTGATGTCATTGCCCTTTATGTTGCTCACCAGCCAGATGGAGCGCCGCAAACTGCTGATCGGGCTGTTTGTGCTGTTTATCGCCAGCCACGTGCTCTCTTTCCTGGCGTGGAATTTTAACGTGCTGGTGATAAGCCGCATCGGCATTGCCTTTGCGCACGCGATTTTCTGGTCGATTACCGCCTCGCTCGCCATCCGTCTGGCCCCGGCCGGTAAGCGCGCTCAGGCGCTGAGCTTGCTGGCAACCGGGACGGCGCTGGCGATGGTATTAGGCCTGCCGATTGGCCGCATCGTCGGACAATATTTTGGCTGGCGCACCACCTTCTTCGCTATTGGCCTGGGCGCGCTGATCACCCTGCTGTGTTTGATCAAGCTGTTGCCAAAACTGCCGAGTGAACATTCTGGCTCGCTGAAAAGCCTGCCGCTGCTGTTTCGTCGCCCGGCGCTGATGAGCATTTATCTGCTGACCGCCGTGGTCGTGACCGCGCATTACACGGCTTACAGCTATATCGAACCCTTTGTGCAGGTGGTGGCAGGCTTTAGCGCCAACTTCGCCACGATATTACTGCTGATTCTGGGTGGCGCGGGGATTGTCGGCAGCGTGCTGTTCGGGAAACTCGGGAATAAACACGCCTCACTGCTGGTCAGCAGCGCCATCGGCCTGCTGCTAGCGTGTCTGCTGCTGCTGATGCCCGCAGCGCAGAGCGAAAGCACTCTGGCGATATTGAGCATTTTCTGGGGCGTGGCAATCATGATTATCGGCCTGGGCATGCAGGTCAAAGTGCTGGCGCTGGCGCCTGATGCCACGGACGTGGCGATGTCACTTTTTTCGGGGATTTTCAATATTGGCATCGGCGCAGGCGCGCTGGTGGGGAATCAAATTAGCCTTCATCTGTCGATGTCGGCGATTGGCTATCTGGGCGCGATTCCCGCGCTGGCGGCTTTAATCTGGTCGATTCTGATATTCCGCAAATGGCCGGTGGCGCTCGAAGAGCAGCCGCATCACGGATAAAAAAAAGGGGTGGCTGAGGCCACCCTTTTTGTTAGTGATAGTTTTTAATAATTTCCAGCACGCCGTTAATAATAAACTGCACGCCCATGCAGACCAGCAGGAAGCCCATCAAGCGCGAAATCGCTTCGATTCCTCCTTTCCCCACCCAGCGCATGATTGCCCCGGAGCTGCGCAAACTGCCCCACAGAATGATGCCAATAAGGGCAAAAATCAGCGGCGGGGCCACCATCACCACCCACGCGGAGAACGTTGAGCCATCGCGGACCGTTGACGCGGAGCTGATAATCATCGCTATCGTTCCTGGCCCTGCGGTGCTTGGCATCGCTAATGGCACAAAGGCGATATTTGCCGAAGGCTCGTCTTCCAGCTCTTCCGATTTGCTTTTCGCTTCGGGTGATTCATGCGCTTTGTGCGCCGGGAAAAGCATCCGAAAACCGATAAACGCGACGATGAGTCCCCCTGCGATACGCAGCCCTGGGATCGAAATGCCAAACGTATTCATCACCAGTTGACCAGCGTAATAGGCCACCATCATGATGATAAACACGTACACCGAGGCCATCAGCGACTGGTGATTACGCTCGGCGCTGTTCATGTTTCCCGCCAGGCCTAAAAACAGTGCCACGGTCGTTAAAGGGTTTGCCAGGGGCAGTAAGACCACCAGCCCGAGACCTATTGCCTGAATTAATTCCACCATTTCGCGTCGTCTTCCTTATCCATAATTAACTCCCCAATTATACGGTGAAATTTCCCCGTTCAGCCATGACGACAACGTAAGCAGTGTTTTCCACTGAGCAACCACGGCGCCTCGCTATGTTTATGATTTAAAACAGCTCGAAAAAAGTTCATGAAACGTTTTAGCAAAACGTGGCATCGGCGTATACATTCAGTTGACTTATACTTGCCTGAGCAATAATATCTGCCGTGATTAAACTACTTGCCAGGGCAACCATTGTGAAAAGCACCAGTGATCTCTTCAACGAAATTATTCCACTGGGCCGTCTTATTCACATGGTGAACCAGAAAAAAGATCGCCTGCTCAACGATTATTTGTCTCCGATGGATATCACCGCGACACAGTTCAAAGTGTTGTGTTCCATTCGCTGCGAGGTGTGTATCACCCCGGTTGAGCTAAAAAAGGTGCTCTCTGTCGATCTGGGTGCGTTGACGCGCATGCTCGATCGCCTCGTCTGCAAAGGATGGATTGAAAGACGACCGAACCCCAATGACAAGCGCGGCGTGCTGGTGCAACTCACCTGCGAAGGCGCGGCCATGTGCGAAAAATGTCATGAGCTAGTAGGACAAACACTGCACCAGGAACTAACAAAAAACTTAACGGCGGATGAAGTGCTGACGCTTGAACATTTGCTCAAGAAAATCCTGCCGTAAACAGAAGAGGTATGACGATGTCCAGACGCAATAATGACGCCATCACTATTCATAGCATTTTGGACTGGATTGAAGATAACCTGGAATCGCCGCTCTCACTTGAAAAGGTGTCCGAGCGTTCAGGTTACTCAAAATGGCACCTGCAACGGATGTTCAAAAAAGAGACCGGTCATTCACTAGGTCAATACATTCGCAGCCGCAAGCTCACGGAAATTGCTCAGAAACTGAAAGAGAGCAACGAACCGATCCTGTACCTGGCAGAACGCTATGGATTTGAATCGCAACAGACCTTGACCCGCACGTTCAAGAACTATTTTGACGTGCCTCCGCACAAGTACCGCATCACCAGTATGCCTGGTGAGTCTCGCTACTTGCTGCCGCTAACGAATTGTCACTGCTAATCGCCTGAATAAAGGCCTGTTCCATTAGGCGTATTTTGTTACCGACAGTGTGGACCTGCACCGTGTGCAATGCCCGGAGCGTACACAAAGTACGTGAGGAAGATGCGCACAGCCCGGGTCTAAAATGGCCAATGAAATAGCCTAATGAGTCCGGCTCTAAGACGTAACCGAGGAAACCATGAAAACTATCGCCTCCGCCGCCCTCACCTTACTGGTGCTGGTCTCCGGCCAGACTTTTGCGGAGCAAACCACTCACGCTAACCAACAGAACAGTCGCACTGCGATAGTTCTGCCAACCGCACACGAACAATCGCCTTTTGATTTTAATCATATGGGTGCGGGCAGCGATAAATCCGACGAATTGGGCGTGCCGTATTACAACCAGCGCTAACCTTCATTCGTTTTAGCCCTGCCTGATGCAGGGCTTTTTTATTTCAGCCCCTGATTCGCGTCGCCCGACGCAAGCGCAAACCAAATACGTTGATGTACAATCCAGCCATAATCAGCACTGCGCCCAGCAGCTGTAACACCGTCAGTTTCTCGCCCAGCAGAATAGCCGCACTCGCCAGCCCGACAACCGGAACCAGCAACGACAACGGCGCAACACGCCAGGTTTCGTAGCGTCCAAGCAAAGTCCCCCAGATGCCGTAGCCCACAATCGTGGCGACGAACGCCAGATAGATCAGCGACAAAATCGTGGTGAGATCGATCTCCACCAGACTGTTGATCATCACCGCCGGGCCGTCAAAAATCAGCGAGGCGATCATAAAGGGGACAACCGGAATCAGCGCGCTCCACACCACCAGCGACATCACCGCCGGACGTGCTTCATGCTGCATGATGAGTTTGTTGAAAATATTCCCACACGCCCAGCTCAGCCCCGCCGCCAGCGTCAGCATAAAGCCCAGCAGCGCGACGTGTTGCCCATTCAGGCTGGATTCGGCCAAAACCAGCACGCCAAACACCGCGATGGTCATCCCCGCCAGCTGTTTGCCCTGGAGGCGCTCACCAAAGACAAATGCCCCCAGAATGATGGTGAAGAACGCCTGAGCCTGCAGAACCAGTGACGCAAGCCCCGCGGGCATGCCAAATTTAATGGCGCAAAACAGAAAGGCAAACTGACCAAAGCTGATGGTCAGACCGTAGCCCAGCAGCAGGCGAAACGGGATTTTGGGACGCGCGACGAAAAATAACGCGGGCACCGCGACCAGCAAAAAGCGTAAACCGGCCAGCATCAGCGGAGGCATATTGTGTAACCCCAGCTTAATGACCACAAAATTCAGGCCCCATACCACGACCACCAGCAACGCCAGCAGCCCGTCTTTACGCGTCATACATCGCCTCTAATTATTAAATTTTTGTAAACAGATTCAAGGTAACGAAAAAAGCCCGCCAGGAGAAGATCATTAATTCTGGCAGCCAGGTGAAGCACTTAGGGATAAATTAGGTGCTATACAAGCCCCTTATGTCGTGATACTCCTGATAAAACACAACAAAAAAATCGTAAGCATTTGTCGGGCAGGACTATGAAACCATCTCTCAGGCGCTCAACCGCAGCGCTGCTGGCGTCGTCATTATTATTAACAATCGGTCGTGGTGCGACGCTCCCGTTTATGACTATCTATCTCACCCGTGTCTACAACATGAGCGTCGAGAATATTGGTTATGCCCTGACGATCGCGCTGACCATTGGCGTGGTGTTCAGCATGGGCTTTGGCATCCTCGCGGATAAGTTTGATAAAAAACGCTACATGCTGATTTCCATTCTGGCGTTTATCGCCGGGTTTGTGGCCATTCCGCTGGTGGATAACGTCACGCTGGTGATCTTATTCTTTGCCCTGATTAACTGCGCCTACTCCGTGTTCTCCACGGTGCTAAAAGCCTGGTTCTCCGATGTGCTAACGTCGTCTGAGAAAGCGCGCGTATTTTCGCTTAACTACAGTTTTTTGAATATTGGCTGGACGATTGGCCCGCCGATCGGCACCTTGCTGGTGATGTACAGTTTGCAGTTGCCGTTCTGGCTGGCTGCTTTCTGTGCCGCGCTGCCGCTGGTGTTTATTCAATTCTATGTGCAGAAAAGCGTGGCGGCGGATGCTGAACACGCGCCCGTGCCGTGGCAACCGTCGGTACTCCTGCGTGATAAAGCGCTGTTCTGGTATACGCTGTCCGGGCTTTTGGCCTCGTACGTCGGCGGATCCTTTGCCAGCTGTATTTCCCAGTATGTTCTCGCGGCAGATTACGACAGCGATTTCGCCCAAAACGTGGTTGCCGTGGTGCTCCCGGTGAACGCCGCCGTGGTGGTGTCGTTGCAATACATCATTGGACGCCGCATTACCGCCCGTAATATTCGTCCTTTAATGGCGCTCGGGACGCTGTTTTTTGTCCTGGGTCTGGGCGGATTTATGTTCTCCGGCAGCAACTTGATCTACTGGGGGATAGCGGCAGCGGTCTTTACCGTGGGGGAAATTATTTATGCGCCGGGCGAATATATGCTGATTGATAACATCGCTCCGCCTGGGATGAAAGCCAGCTATTTTTCAGCACAAGCGCTGGGCTGGCTCGGTGCCGCCGCGAACCCGATGATCACCGGTATCATTCTGACCCATCTGCCGCACTGGTCATTATTTGCAGTAATGATGGCGGCGATTGTGATTGCCTGGCTGATGATTTTGCGCGGAATGAGCGTGAAAGCGTGGCAGGAAGAGCCGAAAACAGCGTAAAAAGAAAGGCGAGATTTTCTCGCCTTTTGTGTATTTAGTGGTGCAGCATTTCGTCCACAACCTGATGTTTAAGCATCTCGTTCGGGTAATACGTCGGCCAGTTATCCATCTCTTTCAGCAAGGCCTCGTGCGAGGTGTTGCCCATAAAAATATGAAAATGTGCAGACTGACGCGGGCCAATCGTATGGTCGCTGAACTGGACGAATTTTGGTGCTTTAGAACCGGCGTTTTGACATTCAAACAGATACCGCACGCCTTTTTTGCCTGATGCGTAGGTCAAAATCTTATACCCGCTGTAAGCGTAGTCACAGCTTGCCACCGTTTTACCGGTATGGAATTCCATCACATTATTTTCAATACCGATGGTTTCCACCTCTGTTGCATAACCTTTGCGGTAATACGCTTTAATCTGCGCAAAGGTTTTGCTGGCGTCTTTTTCCGCTTTCTTTTTGAAAACCGGATCCAGTGAACCATCAAGCAAAAAAGGATAAACCGACTGCCAGACGCCGTCCCAGTCGGACAGTTTTCGGTCTTTAACGTCTTTATCCTCAAAAACACCGTTCGCTGCTTTTTCTTCCGCTTCGGTCATTTGATGCCCGTGCGAATGGGCAAACAGTTGACCGCTGACCAGCAGCGCGCCCAGCGTCATGGCAAATTTTCCAATATGTGCAGCCAAAATAAGATCCTCATTCCGTTCAAGAAAACGAGGATGTTATAGTATAACATTCCAGAAAACAATCATCCTAGATCGCCACCAGCCCGCGAACGCCCTCTTGTTCCATATCTTTACCGCGCCCACGCTGAATAATGTTCCCGCGCGACATGAGCAAATAGTTATCCGCCAGCTCCGCAGCAAAATCATAAAACTGCTCCACCAGCAGAATCGCCATATCACCCCGACTGGCAAGCTGCCGGATAACGACCCCAATCTCTTTTATCACCGAGGGCTGAATCCCCTCCGTGGGCTCATCCAGAATCAACAGCTGCGGACGGCTCGCCAGCGCGCGGCCAATCGCCAGCTGTTGCTGCTGCCCACCCGAGAGATCGCCACCTCGCCGGTGCTTCATCTCTTTTAAAACCGGAAACAGTTGCCAGATATCGTCCGGCACCGTTTTCGCCTCGCGAGCCGGAAAGCGCGACAGACCCAGCAGCAGATTTTCTTCGACCGTCAGACGCGGAAAAATCTCGCGTCCCTGCGGCACATACGCCACACCCGACTGCACCCGATGATGCGGTTTAGCGTGGGTGATTTTTTTGCCCTGCCAGATAACTTCCCCGCTGCGCGCAGGCACCAGTCCCATCAGGCATTTTAACAGCGTCGTTTTCCCCACGCCGTTACGCCCCAGCAAACACGTCACTTCACCGCCTGGGGCATCAAAGCTGACGCCGCGTAAAATATGACTGCCGCTGTAATATTGATTCAGTTCGTTAACCTGTAGCATTCTGGCTCCTTAACGTCCCAGATAGACCTCGATAACCTGTTCGTTGGCCTGCACTTCACGCAACGATCCCTCCGCCAGCACGCGTCCCTGATGCAGCACGGTGACGTGATCGGCAATGGTTTCGACAAATCCCATATCGTGCTCCACCACCATCAGCGAATGCTTGCCCGCCAGAGTGCGAAAAAGCTCTGCCGAATACTCGGTTTCGGCGTCCGTCATGCCGGCAGCGGGTTCATCGAGCAATAACAAATGGGGGTCCTGCACCAGCAGCATGCCGATTTCCAGAAACTGTTTTTGCCCGTGAGACAGTAAACCCGCGCTGCGATTGCGCTCAGCGCTCAGGCGCAGCAACGTGAGCATTTCATTGATACGGTCGCTCTGCTCTGACGCAAGCCTGGCGCGCAGGCTGGCCCACACGGATTTGTCGCCTTTCATGGCCAGTTCCAGGTTTTCCCACACCGTCAGCGCTTCAAATACCGTGGGTTTCTGGAACTTGCGCCCGATGCCCTGTCGCGCAATCGCGGCGGGATCGAGTCCGGTGAGATCAATCGACTGATCGTAAATGGCCCGTCCACTTTGCGGCCGAGTTTTGCCGGTGATCACGTCCATCAGCGTGGTTTTTCCGGCCCCGTTCGGGCCAATCACGCAGCGTAATTCCCCCACGCCGATGTTCAGCGACAGATCGGTCAGCGCCTGGAAACCGTCAAAATTGACGTTTATCGACTCAAGCTGGAGCACCGGATCGGTTTGCTCACGAAAACGGTCGCCAGGGAGTTGACGGGTAAAAAGGCCTTCGGCTGGCTGCATTATTTCTCTCCCTTACGAAATAGCCCGTAAACGCCGCGCGGCAAGAACAGCGTGACGGCGATAAAAATCCCGCCCAGAAACAGCTGCCAGTATTCCGGCATGGCGACGGTAAAATAACTTTTAGCGCCGTTGACCAGCGCCGCGCCAATGACCGGTCCGACTAGCGTCCCGCGCCCGCCGAGCGCCACCCAAATCGCGGCCTCGATGGAGTTGGTCGGCGACATTTCACCCGGATTAATAATGCCGACCTGCGGGACATACAGCGCCCCCGCCAGCCCGCACAGCACCGCCGACAGCGTCCAGACCAGCAGCTTAAAACCGCGCGGATCGTAGCCACAAAACGTCAGACGGTTTTCCGCATCACGAACGGCAGTCAGAATGCGGCCAAATTTGCTTTTCGCCAGCCAGAACCCGATAGCCAGCGAGGCAACCAGCAGCGCGACGGTCGCCAGAAACAGCGCGATTCGCGTGGTCGTCGCCGTCACCGGGAATCCCAGCAGCGTGGTAAATCCGGTAAAACCGTTGTTCCCGCCAAATCCGGTTTCATTGCGAAAGAACAGCAGCATTCCCGCGTAGGTCAGCGCCTGAGTCATGATAGAGAAATAGACCCCTTTGATTTTTGAGCGGAACGCAAACCAGCCAAAAATCAACGCCAGCAGGCCGGGGATCATCACAATCAGCACCAGCGCCCAGGCAAAATGCTGCGTTCCCCACCAGAACCACGGCAACTCACTCCAGGAAAGGAATGACATAAACGCCGGTAATCCCTCGCCGGACGCCTGACGCATCAGGTACATGCCCATCGCGTAGCCGCCCAGAGCAAAGAAAATCCCGTGCCCCAGCGACAGCATTCCCGCGTAGCCCCACACCAGATCGAGCGCCACGGCGACGATGGCATAGCACAGGATTTTGCCGACCAGCGTCAGCATCCAGGTGGACAATGCCAGCGGGTGGCTGTCGGGTAACAGCGCCAGAAACGGCAGTACCAGCAGTATCGCGAGGATCAGGCTGCCAAAAAGTTGTGTTATGCGCGGCGCTTTACGCGCCAGCGTTAAGGTCAGTGGCTGGCTCATCAGTCTGTCACCCTCCCTTTAAGCGCAAATAATCCCTGCGGACGTTTCTGAATGAACAGAATAATCGCCACCAGAATCACGATTTTGCCCAGCACCGCACCCATTTGCGGTTCGAGAATTTTGTTGAAAATCCCCAGACCAAACGCCGCGGCCACGCTGCCGGCCAGTTGTCCGACGCCGCCCAGCACCACCACCAGGAAGGAGTCAATAATATAACCCTGTCCCAGTTCCGGTCCGACGTTACCGAGTTGCGAGAGCGCCACGCCGCCCAAACCGGCAATGCCCGATCCCAGGCCAAACGCCAGCATATCCACTCGCCCAGTCGGTACGCCGCAGCAGGCCGCCATATTGCGGTTTTGCGTCACCGCCCGCACGTTCAGCCCCAGTCGGGTTTTGTTCAGGATAAGCCAGGTAAAGAACAGCACCAGCAGGACAAAAACCAGCACCGCAATGCGGTTCCACGGCAGGATCAGGTTGGCAAAAACCTGCACCCCGCCGGAAAGCCAGGCAGGGTTAGCGACCTCCAGGTTTTGCGCGCCAAAGGTCATACGCACCAGTTGGATAATCATCAGACTGATCCCCCAGGTGGCAAGCAGCGTTTCCAGCGGACGACCGTACAGGTGGCGGATCACGCTGCGCTCCAGCACCATCCCCACGCTGGCAGTCACTAAAAATGCCACCGGCAAAGCGACGATCGGATACAGCGCCAGCCACTGAGGAGCAAATTGCGCCATCGCCTGCTGAACCATCCAGGTACAGTACGCGCCAAGCATCAGCATCTCGCCGTGCGCCATGTTGATGACGCCCAGCAACCCGTAGGTGATCGCCAGCCCTAACGCCGCCAGCAGCAGCACCGATCCAAGCGACAGCCCCATAAAGGCCTGTCCTAACAGATCGCCGATGAGCAGACGATGCTGGATCTGGCGCAAGCTGTCAGCGGCCGCTTCGCGTACGCGGGCATCCGGTTCCGTTTGGGTTTGCGTGAATGGCGTCAAACGCGCCTGCGTTTCGGGATCGGACGAATGGCCCAGCAGCGCAACCGCCTGTAAGCGCACGTCGGCCTGCGGGCTGGCGAGCAGCAGATTGGCCAGCGCCGCTTCCAGCGCCGCGCGAACCGTGTCGTCTTTTTCGACCTGGAGACGTTGCTGCAATAAATTCAGCATCGTCGGTGTGGCATCGCGCTGCAATTGTATCGCGGCGCTCAGCCTTTCCGTGACGTTGTCACTGACAAGCTGATGTGTCGCCAGTGCGGTGGAAGAGAGATTGCGCAGGCGGTTGGTGAGACGCACCGCCTTCGGTTCTCCCTCTGCCTGAATATTTTCTCCCAGAGCAGTGATTTGTCCCTTCACGCGGGTAAACGCGTGTTTTTGCGCATCGACAAACAGGTTTTCTTTTTGCAGCGCCTGCAACAACGGCAAGCGCGACGGATCCGGGCTGACGGCCCATTGTTCAAGTAGCGTGGTTTGCTGGCTGCGGCTCGCGGCAACAAAGGTGTCCGCATCCGACGCCTGCGCCATCCCTGGCAGCAGACCGGCAAGCCATACTAGTGCGACGAACATACGCATAACGTTCATGGCTTCTCTCCGTGACCGGTGTTAGTTGCTGGCGGTTTTCATCGGTTGTTCTGGCTTTTTATCGTTACCGGGAATGTACGGGCTCCACGGCTGGGCGCGAACGGTTGCATCGGTCTGCCAGACCACGTTGAACTGGCCGTTACCTTCGATTTCACCGATCATCACCGGCTTATGCAGATGGTGATTGGTGGCGTCCATGGTCAGCGTAAAGCCTGACGGCGCTTTGAAGGATTGACCGGCCATGGCGGCACGCACTTTATCCACGTCCGTCGTCCCCGCTTTCTCAACCGCCTGCGCCCACATGTGGATCCCCACGTAGGTTGCTTCCATTGGGTCGTTGGTGACAACGGTGTCGGCATTCGGCAGGTTATGCGCTTTGGCATAGGCTTTATAGGCCGCGACAAACGCCTGGTTGGTTGGGTTATCAACCGACTCAAAGTAGTTCCACGCCGCAAGGTTACCGACCAGCGGTTTGGTATCGATGCCGCGCAGCTCTTCTTCACCGACCGAGAACGCCACCACCGGCACGTCGGTCGCTTTTACGCCCTGGTTTGCCAGCTCTTTGTAGAAGGGAACGTTGGAATCGCCATTGATGGTCGAAACCACCGCCGTTTTCCCGCCCGCGGAGAATTTCTTGATATTGGCGACAATGGTCTGGTAGTCACTGTGACCGAACGGGGTATAAACCTCTTCAATGTCTTTGTCCTGCACGCCTTTTGAATGCAGGAACGAACGCAGAATTTTGTTGGTGGTACGCGGATAAACGTAGTCTGTCCCCAGCAGGAAGAAGCGTTTGGCGCTCCCGCCATCTTCGCCCATCAGATATTCCACCGCCGGGATGGCCTGCTGGTTTGGCGCGGCACCGGTGTAAAAGACGTTTGGCGACATCTCTTCGCCCTCATACTGCACCGGATAGAACAGCAGACCGTTCACCTCTTCAAACACCGGCAGCACCGATTTTCGGGAAACTGACGTCCAGCAGCCAAAGACCGCCGCCACTTTGTCCTGGCTTAATAACTGACGGGCTTTTTCAGCAAACAGCGGCCAGTTTGATGCGGGGTCAACCACTACCGGCTCCAGCTTTTTGCCCAGCACGCCGCCTTTGGCGTTGATTTCATCGATCGTCATCAGCGCGACGTCTTTGAGCGGCGTTTCAGAGATAGCCATCGTGCCCGAGAGCGAATGCATGATGCCAATTTTGATGGTATCGGCGGCTTGCACGCCAAAACTCATTCCCATAGCCGCCACGGAAGCCGACAGCGCAAAAGCTTTTAACAAGGTACGACGATGCATATTTTCACTCCTGAAAAGAAAGCTGTGC